>Ga0209490_10000062_pt1 | contig 121323 bp, 122 predicted proteins | sample MAT06_FD_187209 | JGI IMG/M metagenome (GOLD analysis project Ga0209490, IMG submission 187209) | Freshwater microbial communities from Lake Fryxell liftoff mats and glacier meltwater in Antarctica - MAT-06 (SPAdes) (version 2) | ecosystem: Environmental > Aquatic > Freshwater > Ice > Liftoff...
CAACCCAGTCGATCGCAACTCATACCAATTTAATTAGAAGCTGCGTAGAATAATGCCTCTAGGATAAACGGGTAACTCGTCAGCGCAGCCACCTGTTCGGTTGTTAAAGCCTCAAATACCTGCGTCAGCCGCAACCGCAAAGCCGCCAAGGTCGGAAAGTTTTCCCCCTGAATCTGGCGCTTGATGAACAACCACAAGCGTTCAATTGGATTCAGTTCCGGGCTGGAAGCGGGTTGGAAAATTGGAATCACATTTTCTGACCAGTTCAAGGCTAAGGCTCGATGGGCTTGAGCTCGATCCATTTGGATCACCGCAATGTCCTCCCCCAAAGCTTGAGACAACTCGTCGAGAAAGGCTTGAAAGTTCTGGCTATCGAGATGAGGGTACTCGCGCTCAAAGTGCCACCCGCTCAAAGGTTCTACCACACCATAGATCCAGAAGTTCTTCCGTCCCCATTGCACTGGGACTATCGGTTTGACTCCTTTCGCCGTAATCACTTTGCCCGTCCTGGTCTTAAGTCCGACTCGCGTTTCATCCTGGCACAAGTAGCGCCACCGCTTGCCCCGTCCCAGCAGGTTTTGCAGGGCTAACAAAGCAAGGGGGAGGTTTTTTTATATTGAGTCATCATGGCGGCATCCTGCTTCAGACTTTGCGGACGGGGTGCTTTTAGCTTTGCGCCCAGCCGATAGCGTACGGTCTTGTACACCGTGGCATACTCTACCTTGAGCCCGAACGCCTGTTCTAGCCATGTCCGAACGGCTCCATAGCTCCTGAATCCTTCCGGTTCTCGCAACTGGGCTTGGAGCGACTCCAACACTGCACCGTCGATTTTCCAGGCGGCTCCGGGAGCAACCTTTTGGGCTAATAACCCTTTTAGCCCGAAAGGTTGCGATAGGTCTGAAGCCAACGACTGATCGTGGAGCCATTCCGGTTGAGCCGTCCTCCCAGTTCTTGGTGTTGGCTCACTTGCCCACTTTTGATCCACCACAGCATTTGTAGTTTCTCGGTTTGGCGCGCGCTGCGGGCATGGCGTAGGCTTTGGTCTAGGTCTTCGAGGCTTTCGCTGATCTCTAGGTGGAAGGGGCGGCTCATCGGTTTCTGAGGGGCTAAGAGATTTCCCTCTATCCTATGCAATCTCTTATTAGTTTGGTATCACATGCATTCCAGTCACTCAAGACCGCTGCTTTGGCCCTCCATGTCCTATTTTTTCGCTTCCAGCGCCACCGACCAGCGACGTGGCTGTGCATCCAAGCGACTGAGCTAAAGATTCATTTGAAAAGGCCGTTCTTGAACGGGAGGCGCTTCGAAGGTCCGGCAAATGGGACATTGGCATGGAGGTCCTAATCGTTCGGACACAGCTCTAAAAATGCATCTCAAGGTTGAGTGCTCTTCTACCTAGAAAGTGTGAAGTTATTTCTTAACGCCCCCTTAAGTTGTGGTGGTGCCCTTTGGGGAAAGGACGTTTGAGAAAGCGAGAGAGCAGGCTCTATTGGGGTGAATTGCTGTTTGATGGACGGGTCAAAGCTATACTTTCCTTCAGCAAAAATGCCTGAACCAGACGTGAAACCGACTTCAATGCCGCGAAGAAAATTTTATGCGAGAACTCACCTGCTTGCTGCCATTGCAGTGTCTGCGGCTGTGGCATTGTTTCTACCTGCCTGGCTGCACCTACCATCCCGTGTGCTTTGCATTTGGGATTCAGGGATGCTCTGCTTCCTGCTGTTGAGCTGGTGGGTGATGCTACGGGCAACGCCAGAGACAATGCGATCGCAGGCTAAGCGCCAGGATGAAGGTCGCCTGGTTATTTTGAGTCTGGTTACAACGGCTGCGTGCATCAGCATTTTTGCGATCGGCTTTCTGCTCAAAGATGCCAAAGAGGGATCGGCTGCGATCGTGCTACTGCATGTCGGTCTGGCAGCGATCACGATTATTGGTTCGTGGCTGCTGGTGCACACGATTTTTGCGTTGCACTATGCTCATGGTTACTACCAGGATGGGAGCAAGTCGCTGGAAGAAGATAAGGCAGAAGGACTGGATTTCCCTGACGATCTTGAGCCAGATTACTGGGACTTTCTCTACTTTTCGTTCGTCATCGGTATGACCAGCCAGGTATCTGATGTGCAAATTGAAGCGCGCTCCATGCGGCGGCTGGCGTTGATGCATGGTGTCCTATCATTCTTTTTCAATACGACGATCGTGGCAATGACCATCAACATCATCGCAGGCTTAATTCAAGGATGACCAGTTAAGCATGACCCGTGCGATCGCAGATGGCGAGCGTTAGCAGCAAAGATAGGGGAGTTGAAGAGGTAAGATCGGTATATGAAACTATCGTTACGACAACGCTATCGTCTGAAGCAGCCATCCTTTTACCTGGCACTGTTCCTGTTAGGCAGTAGCGCTGGCTGCGGGGCGCTCCGCAATGAGTTTGGCAATGCTCCTACCCCTCAAGCATCACTCGCTCCCCTTCAGGCTAGCCCTGCAACGGCTCCCTTAGCGCCTCCAAAGCTGACGAGCCTGGATTATGTCGCTCAGATTGTGGAGCGAGTGGGACCTGCTGTCGTGCGAATCGACTCTACCCGCACAGTGGGGCAATCGTTTGGCGATTCTGGCTTTGAGCGCTTTTTTGGTGGTCAAGCACCTCGGTCGCAGCGGGTGCAGCGTGGGACTGGCTCTGGCTTCATCACTACAGCCGATGGACGGGTGCTGACGAATGCTCATGTGGTGCAGGGTGCCGACAGCGTGACCGTCGTGCTAAAGGATGGGCGACGGTTTAAAGGAACGGTGGTTGGAGCAGACCCGACCACAGATGTTGCAGTGGTTAAAATTAATGCTCAGAACCTACCAACAGTCAAACTAGGCAATTCAGATAATCTCTTGCCGGGACAAGCCGCGATCGCGATCGGCAATCCTCTCGGTCTGAGCTTTACCGTCACGCAGGGCATCATTAGCGCGACAGGGCGATCGGCTGCCGATGTCGGTGTGCCAGCCGAGCGAGTAGAATTCATCCAGACCGATGCCGCGATTAATCCAGGTAATTCTGGTGGTCCGTTGATCAACGCCGAAGGGGAAGTGATTGGCATTAACTCTGCCATCATCCAGGGAGCGACTGGGCTGGGGTTTGCCATCCCAATTGCGACTGCCGCACGGGTCGCCGACCAAATTGTCACCACCGGGAAGGCAGAGCACCCTTACCTGGGGGTTCAAATGGCAGAACTCACTCCTGAACTCCGCAACGAAATTAATCAGAGCAACGCTGGCTTTAAGATTAACCAGGATCAGGGCGTGCTGGTGCTCGGCTTACAGTCTAATTCTCCGGCAGCACGGGGAGGTGTGCGACCGGGTGATCTTATCGCCAGCATTAACGGTACAGCCATTCAAACAGCACAGCAAGTGCAGCAACAGGTAGAGGCAGCGACGATCGGCAACCCGCTTCAGATTGTGGTTAACCGCAACGGGCAGAAGCAGACCCTCACGGTGAAGCCAGAACCCCTGCCTGTGAGAGAGCCGAGTCAAGGCAATTAGCGCTCAACGGTCAGCCCTCACCACTGACTCTTGCTAAAGTTATTGGCTTCTGCTTCGTTTATGGAGCCAATAACTTTAATTTCTGGCTCCTCCCTCACTGGCTGTCCCCTCTCAAGCGTCTTCTACCGCTCCAACGTCATGCAGTCTGAAGTTTTGCCCGGTCGCAGTTTTCCTATTGGTGCAACCGTTTACCCGGATGGTGTTAATTTCTCCATCTTTTCTAAGAACGCTAAGGCATTAGAGCTACTTTTGTTCGACCAGGCAGGCGATCCTCAGCCTAAGCACGTGATTACGCTGCATCCAAAGCAAAACAAGACCTTTTACTACTGGCATGTCTTCGTTCCAGGCATTAGTGCGGGACAAATCTATGCCTATCGAGCGGATGGACCTTTTGCACCCGAACAGGGGCATCGGTTTGATCGCAACAAGGTTTTGCTCGACCCGTATGCCAAAGCCGTCGTGGGTTGGGAGCATTACAGCCGGGAAGCCGCGATGCAGCCAGGTGATAACTGTGCTCAGGCATTGCGGGGTGTGGTGGTCGATTCCAGCGCGTATGACTGGGAAGACGATGCACCACTGAATATTCCTCATGCTGATAGCGTGATTTATGAGATGCACGTGGGCGGCTTTACGCGCAACCCCAACGCAGGCGTAGCACCCCACAAGCGTGGCACCTACGCTGGGCTCATTGAGAAAATTCCCTACTTGAAGCAACTGGGCATCACGGCAGTAGAACTCTTGCCCGTACACCAGTTTGATGAACAGGACGTGCAGCCAGGGTTAACAAACTACTGGGGCTACAGCACGATCGCCTTTTTTGCACCGCACACGGGCTATAGCTCTCGACGCGATCCGTTGGGACCCGTGGACGAATTTCGGGACATGGTGAAAGCGCTCCACCGGGAAGGCATTGAGGTCATTCTGGATGTGGTGTTTAACCACACCGCAGAGGGCAACGAGGACGGACCGACCTTGTCCTTCAAAGGCTTGGAAAATTCGGCGTACTACATTCTGGAACCAGACAAGGAGTATTACAGCAACTACAGTGGCTGCGGCAATACGCTGAAAGCCAATCACGATATCGTAGCGCGCATGATCCTCGAAAGTTTGCTCTATTGGGTCGCAGAGATGCATGTCGATGGGTTCCGCTTTGATCTGGCATCGGTGCTGTCGCGCAGTCGATCGGGTCAGCCGCTTGAAGATCCACCCATTCTCTGGACGATCGAATCGCATCCTATTTTGGCAGGCACCAAGATTATTGCAGAGGCTTGGGATGCAGCGGGACTGTATCAGGTAGGGTCGTTCATTGGCGATCGCTTTGCCGAATGGAATGGCCCGTTTCGTGACGACATCCGTCGTTTTGTGAAAGGCGACACCAATACAGTGGCAACGCTTGCCGATCGACTGCTGGGTAGCCCTGATATCTATCCCCAGCCCGATCGTGAACCTAGCCGCAGCATCAACTTCATCACCTGCCACGATGGCTTCACGTTTAATGATTTGGTGTCTTACAACGAGAAGCACAATGAAGCCAACCAAGAAAACAGCCGTGATGGTTCCAACGATAACCATAGCTGGAACTGCGGTGTCGAAGGGGTAACGACTGATCCGGCGATTGAAGCGCTCCGCCTCCAGCAAATCAAAAACTTTCTGACGATTCTCTTTTTCGCGCAAGGTTCGCCCATGCTGTTGATGGGGGATGAAGTCCGGCGATCGCAGCGCGGCAACAACAACGCCTATTGCCAGGACAACGAACTGAGCTGGTTTGACTGGAGCAGCGTGACACCCGAAAACGGACTCTTACGCTTTGTGCAACAGCTCATCCACTTTACCCAAGCGCTCGAAATTTTTCGGCAAGAGCGCCTGTTAGAAGTCACGTACGCGAGCCAAAAGCCGCACATCGTCTGGCATAGTACCGAGCTAGGCAAACCGGATTGGGGTGAGCATTCCCACTGCCTTGCATTCACGCTACGTCACCCAGAAGCCGCCGAACATTTTCACGTGATGCTCAATGCCTACTGGGAACCACTCACCTTTGAATTGCCGCCGTTGGGGAAAGGGGAACGCTGGTACAGAATCATCGACACAGCACTACCATCGCCCGAAGACATCGCAGAGCCAACGGCCGCACCCCAAGCCGGACAAGAAAAATACCCAGTTAAGGCGCGATCGTCTGTGGTGCTAATGGCAAGACCAGAGTAAGGCTTGTGCACGTTCATGTTCCGTAGCGGTAAGTAACCTTCGCCTCACCACCAATGCTGTAGGGCATACAGACTTGTCCCCGCAGCACAAGTGTATCTCAACAGCACAAGTTCAATCTTGGTTGCCGAAAAGCTCTGACTTAGTACGATCGAACAACTGAGCGAGTTCCTGACGGTTATTTGCCCGAATGAGGTAACGCCAAATAAACCAGCCTACAGTTGTAAGACCGATGAGCTTCAGTGCAGGTGTGACGAGTGGAAGATCATCAATGGCATCAAGTGCCGCAAAAACGACTCTAATGCCAAGGAGAGCCAGCAGAACCCAGCCAAGTATACTAAGAACCTGCTGATTTTCTCTAAAGAACGTCTGCACTGTTTGGGTTGCGTCTGCAAAAAAGGCTTTTGCCTTTACTTGAAACGTTGTCCATGTTTCTTCAGCATTCTCAGTTGCAGAATTACTTTGGATGAGCATTGGTTCGGTCATGGGAGGCGTGTCCACAGAAATGGTTTTTTCCACTTCGCCGTATTCGTTAGTTTGTACGATTTCAGTCGTCATAATTTTGCTCCCTGTTGATTAACATAGATGGACATGGACGGACGACAAGTTGCCTAAATGAACAGTGAGGACACCGATTAAACGCCCAGTCTTTTATGCTGGGACGCATGATGCTTCTTACGCAAGTTCTGATTGTTTTCGCATGTGAAAGCCAGAAGTATAAGCAGTCAATGGAAAAACTCTGGCTTTTGCCGAACAATTGCACTGACGCTAACGTCTACCACCCATCCACTTCGCTGCGATCGCTCCAAACACAGCGCCCACTATAGGGTTGCTTAAAAACTTCACCAGGGCGGGTTGATCGGCTAGCACTTCATGGAACACGTCAGGATGATTGTGATAAGCAAAGCCAGCTAGCTTAGTAACATCATCTGCCGTCATATGGTTAGCATGATGGCTCGACAGAGCTAATTGCTTCTCTAAATCACGATCGCTCAAGCCTCGTTTTTTCAGGTGATTGAAAAACTCCTGGGCGACATCTTTACGTTCGTTCGGCTTAATTTGAGCGATCGCCTTTTGCAGTTCTGGTTCCATCTGACTTGCAGGAACGCGATCGGGATGGAATGATTTGCTGAACAACTGATGGCGTTCGTCACGCGAAGACCGTTGAGCGAAATCATCAAAATTTTGGTAGTCAGAGCCTGTTTCATCAGGCAGCATTTCTTTGTCTCCGCCTGCCAAATCGCTCATGATTTGACGTTTGTATTCATCACTATTAGGCATGGTTTCAATCTCTGTATCAATGTTGAAAAATTAGCTTGACCAGTTGGTGAGAGCGCGGCTCAATCACCCATGAGCCTTAGCTAGCTGACTGGTACTCAATTTGTTTGGATTGAGCGTCGTAGCGTGCCGTTAGAATCAGCTCTTTGTCTGGTGCATACATCAAAACGGTCAAGTCTTGATTCGGGAAGTTCTTACGAAAACCTTGAGCTAATGATTGAGCCAGGGCTTTCACTTCATTCGGGCGCACTTGGGAAGAAATGACGGCTCCCAGTTTGTTGTTGTCCCGCACGAATGCATCCTTAACTAAGCCCTTGCTGGCTTCAACGACCCAGTTACCGAATTCTTGTCCCGTAGCGGAATCTCCACGCGCCAGTTGACCATATTGAATGCTGCGATCGATGTTGGCTGGAACGCTTGCTTGGGGCGATCGGGTGGCAACACCGCTACACGCAGTGGTAAAGGCTAGAACAAGCACTAGAACAATACCTGTTAAGCTCTGTCGAACTCTATGAGAAAAATTCATTTTTAGCTCTCCTTTGAAAACAAGAATGGAAACCGTGAACAAGAAGTAACGCCAGCCAAACTAACGCTTTCTCAATAGTTTCAGCGGTATTGCATTGAACTCACAGCAATGCGGATCGGTCGAAAATCAATGCACAAATTTGGTATCAGTCACTAGCAGTTAGTGTCGTACTGCTAGCGACTGGCTGCTCAGATCAGAAGTTATTTTTTAACGGTTTCTGATGCTTGACTTTGCGTTGCTGGATCAGCAATGTAGCGAAAATCTGGTTCTGCATTCCAGGGTCCTCGCTCATCTTTGCCGTTAGACGATAAGTTGTAGTAAAGATCAACCGTTTCGTCAGGCTGAATGTTGCCAAACATGGGATCAGTCAGCTTACCCAAAGAATCCAACGCTTTCATGAACATTTGCGTATGGGAGATTTCGCGTGTCAGAAGATGCACAAGGGTTTGTTTTGTGCCTTCATCCGTAGCCAGCTTGATCAGTGCCTCATATGTCTGACGTGCTCCCGCTTCAGCCGCAATGTTTGCTCGGAGGTCACGTACTACATCGCCGCCCTCTTGGATATAAGTTGCCGTCCAAGCGCTTCCTTGACTATCGAGAAAATGAGGTCCCATACCCCGTACGGCAAATAACGTGCTTTTGTAAGCGTCTGTTTGATCGACATTTTTCGTATGCGATTCAATGAGTTTGCCCACCATCTCTAGATGTCCAAATTCTTCGATCGCAATGTCTTGAAGCATATCCTTGATGCCTGGGTTCTCGACATGAAATGACTGAACCCAGTATTGCAAAGCGGCTGAGAGTTCACCAGTGGCACCACCAAACTGCTCTAGTAAGAGCTGAGCAAAACGAGGATTTGCCTCGTCAACTTTAACTGTATGGATTGGGTCTTTTTTGTGAAAAAACATGTGAAATCTCCTACTCTTTTGAACTGGACTACTTTTTTGAACTTGACTCTTACTCGCGCTGCGATCGCGGTATCAAAGTGTGGTGAGAAGCACGGCACTGGTGCCGAACGCCTCAGGATGAAGTGGTTGCAGCCTTTTGAGCCGCATACTGTTCTAACCAGCGCTGAGCAGTCGCTTGCATGGCTGCATCTTCCAACACGACTCCAAGTTGCACCTTTTGGGAATCTGCACCGGAGTGAGCCGCGATGGCATAATCTTCGTTTCCTATCTGCTTAAAGTGTGTGTAGTGCAGTCACTTAAAGCTATAAGTAGGATCAAATGTGTTCCTCTCTCTTAAGTCCGATCTGTCTCTCTGTCTGAAGTCTACGCCCTCAATGTGCTCAAATTGACACTGCTTGTAATGAGGAAAGCTTACATATTCTGTAGCTATTAGCCATTGTGCTGCTTGTCTAAGATCTATCGCTAAAGGTAGGTGTTTCAGTTGAGATTAGTGCGTAATGTGCGAGTGAAAGAGGTTGTTTTGCTGACAGTATCCTGCCTGAATGCGCTGCAAGTTGGCGATTAGTCCGGTTCAATTTTTGCAAACGATCGCAAGCTGGGGTTCATGTTTAAAAGGCGCGTAAGGAACATTTGTTTTGAATGCCTTTTTAATCACAATGCTCTCGCTGTGCAATGTGTTCACTGTTTTATTACTCACTCATCAAGGAGCAAGTCATGGCATATGTTGATCGACCCGTAGGAGAATACGTTGAGCCTGTTTCTGCTGTTACAGGCATGGAATACCACGATCGAGTGCGTTGGGGTCCGGTTTTGGCTGGGCTTTTCACTGCTATCGCCACTCAACTCGTTTTGAGTGCTCTAGGCGCTGCTATTGGCTTAACGTCAGTGGCTAATTCGGGTGCCCCTCGCTCTGATGCTGGAGGGGTTGGTTCTGCTGTTGGCATCTGGTCAATTATCAGTTTGTTGATTTCCCTCTTCATTGGTGGCTGGGTTACGACTCGTGCCTGCGGACCAATGAGCAAAAGTAGTGCGTTGTTGAACGGTGCTGTTTTGTGGGCAACCACACTGGCAATCAGTGCATGGCTGCTTTCCAGCGGTGTTTCTGGAGCTTTTGGCATTGCAGCTTCTAACGCTGGTGCTGCCATTAACCAGGCGCAGCAGAGTGGTGCAAGCCTGCCGAATCCAGCCAGTGTACCCAATGTGACGGCAGAACAGACGAGAGATATTGCTGGCAATGCGGCAACGGTTGGCTGGTCGTTTGCGATCGGGTCTTTACTCGCACTAGCCTCTGCTCTCTTTGGGGCAAGCGTTGGTGCTCGTCGCCCGCGTGGTGCTGTAACGCAAACTGCTGTTAGATCTTGAGCCAGTCAAGCCTCTTGTAGCAAGAGCTTGCGGTCAGGGAAATAGCTACTCCACCAGCAGTAAAAAGCCTCCTAGAAACTGGGAGGCTTTTTTCATGAGTTGTTCTTCAGAGCTACCAAGTTCTGCACAGCTTTAGGGGGTTGAGCCGACATACGGGCAGTGCAAGATAGGCTAGACCCACCCGCTTTGAGTCTGCCTGCTGCGGTGCCGATCGCCATGATGGCGTGTCCAGTCATACAGACCTTTTGCCGCTGCAAACTTTAGCTCTGCTCACCCGTGAGCGGCAGTGCGACCAGGAAGTGAAGCTGTCCGGCTGTACTTTCAACGGTCAAGCTACCGCCCAGATGTTCGCTCAGTTTCTGTACGAGTGCCAGCCCTAATCCAGTGCCTCCTTGCTGCCAGGGATCAGACTTGGGAATCCGGTAAAACTTGTCAAAAATGTGGGCGAGGTCGTGAGTCGAAAGCTCAAGGCTGGTGTTGCTCACTCTAAATTGCATTGCCTCTCCTTGCGCTTGCGCGGTCACAACAATTTGTCCATCGGCGGGTGTGTACTTGCAGGCATTGGTGAGTAATTCGGTCAAGATGCGTTCTAACGTCTCGGCATGAGCGTGGAAAAGCGGCAGAGCGAGAGGGAGCACTAGCTGCAACGTTTGTTGATGCTCCTGTGCTCTCGCCTGAAAGGACGTGACTCTGGGCGGCAGCCAGTCGTGGAGCGCAATGGCTTCGAGCGTGAGCGGTTGCTCCCCGGCTTCCAGGCGTTGCAAATCCAGCAGGTCGTTGATCAGGCTAATTTCACGATCGCACTCGGCTTCTAAAATGTGGAGGTAGCGCTCTACGGGCTTGACGGTAGTGGTTGACGGGGTTGGTGCTGCCCCACACCGTTCTTGAGCGATCGCAAGGGTCAACATCCGCAGCGCCATTTTCATGTTGGCAACGGGTGAACGCAGTTCGTGAGAGGTGGTACTGAGGAAATCGTCTTTGAGCCGATCTAGTGCTTGCAGTGCCTCGACTTGGGCTTGTGACTCTTGAAACAGACGCGCTTGACGGATGGCGATCGCTCACTGGTTCGCGACTTGCTTGACCAGTCGTAGCTCTAAGTCGTTGAACGCCTCCTCCTGGGGCTTAAACAGCCACAGATCGCCTAAAACACTTTGATCGTCCCAGAGAGGATACGCCAGGATGGCTCTGTGGCGCGTCGCGTGCTCAGCAAGTTCGCAGAACTGAAAATACTCGCCTTGCAAAAGCTGACGATAGTTCTCCGGTCGCCTGCTCATGACCACCACTTGACCTTGCGCCGAGGGGGATGCCGTCACGCCCTCCAGCCCAAAGTTTGTGAACTCATACTGAATGGTTGACGTGACGGCATCAAGGTCATACAGTGCGGTATCACAGCAAACCAACCCCAGCACCAGGGTCAATTCCTGTACGGCTGCTTGCAGAATTTGGCTTTCGTCCAGGCTATCGCGTACTTTGTCGGTGATGCGTTTCAGACCCGCTTCAAAGTCGAGTGCCTGTTGCAATTGAGCTGTGCGTTCTTGTACCTGGTGTTCTAGCTCGACGTTGAGCTGTTCTAAAAGTCGTTGCAACTGCTTGCGCTCGGTGCTGTCACGCAGTAGCCACCGAAGGCTAACGACCTGACCAGCGGCGTTGCGCTCGACAGAGACAGTGAGTGTGGCATCAAAGGGCGATCGTTTGTGTGAACGCAGACGGATTTCCCAATCCTGATGGGCTTCTAACTGCTGCAAGCGATCGAGGGCGAGGTTAAAGCGGTAGCGCTCTGGTTGATCAACAAACACTGCCAGCGGCTTGCCGATGATAAAGGGAAGCGAGACGTGCAGCAGGGCGGCAAGGGCAGCGTTGGCTTCCTGGATGTTGCCGTGTGCATCGGTCACTACATAGCCATCGGGGGCAAACTCAAACAATGACTGATAGCGCTGCCGTTCGGCTTCGACTGCCTGACGCGTGCTGACTAGCGCCTGATTCTGAGCGTGCAATTCCGCCTCTGAGGTGTGCAATTCTTCTAAAACAGTGTGCAGTTCCTCAAAGGCGGCGGCAAAGAGAGCTTGTTGCGCCTCAGGGAGTGCCTCTGCCTGTTGTTGCAGGACAAGAGTGCGTTGGTAGACTGCCTCAAGCTGTGGGGAAGCGATTGTCATACGCGTTAACGTCCTTGCACCAGGTTGGCAATGACCTGTGCCAGTTGTACGGGTTCGACGGGTTTCGCCACATGCGCTTGAAACCCCGACTCGATCGCCCGCTGCTGTTCTGCTTCACTCGCATAGGCAGTCAGCGCGATCGCGGGCAGTTGTCCGCCCGCTTCCGCACTGAGCGCTCGCACGCGTCGGATCAAGGAGTAGCCATCTTCCTGTGGCATCCCGATATCCGAGATCAGCACATCATAGCGACCAGGGCTTTCGTTGAGCGCGGCGAGCGCGTCTCTGGCAGTCGTCACGGTCAGCAAGGTTGCCCCGTAGTCTTCTAGCGCAAACTTCAAGAGTTCCAGGCTATCGGCTGAGTCATCGACCGCCAAGATCTGCAAGCCGATGAGCGAAGGGTTGTCCTGCGCAGCGTCCAAAGACGGTGCTAACGTCGCTTCTAGTGGTGGGGTCGAGGTTTGGGCTGGAGCGTACAAGGGCAACCGCACGGTCAGCGTCGCTCCTTGCCCGTCGCCTGGACTTGCTGCTTGCACTGTGCCCCCATGCAGCTCGACGAGATGCCGCACGATCGCTAAACCCAAACCAAGCCCTTGACTGGCTTTGGTGGTGCTGGAATCACCCTGATGGAACCGCTCGAAAATATGCGGCAACGAGTCTGCTGGAATACCTTGCCCGGTGTCGCTGACTTGAATCTGAGCCTGGTTGTCAACCGCCAACAGCGTGACTTCAACGCGTCCACCCTCCGGCGTAAACTTGATGGCGTTTGAGAGCAGATTCCACAGCACTTGCTGCAAGCGATCGACATTCCCCATCACGGTCACCGAAGGCAACGATGCCACAAGCTGAAGCTCTTTCGCTTCTGCTGCTAAGTGCATGCTGTCGATCGCCGCTTGCGCCACTAAGCGCAGATCAAGCGGGTGAATGCTGAGCTTGAGCTTACCGCTCACGATGCGAGAAGTATCTAAAATATCTTCAATTAACTGAGCTTGCGCTTTGGCACTCCGTTCAATGACTTCTAAAGCACGAGTCACCGTGGCTTCGTCAAGGGTGCGGGCGCGGAGCAGTTGCGCCCAGCCCAGCATCGTATTCAACGGGTTACGGAGTTCGTGCGAGAGGTTGGAGAGAAATTCATCTTTGGCGCGGTTGGCAGCTTCTGCCTCTTGACGGGCGGCTTGTTCTCGGCTCAAAAGCTGCGATCGCTCCGTTTCAAACTGCTGACGCTCGGTAATGTCTTCGAGCAACAGCAAAATCAGGTCGGCGTTGTCTGCTTGTGGGAGCTTGCACCCATTCAGCAGCAGTGTTTTTGCCCCCAGCGGCTCGAAGGTATGCTCCACCTCCAGATTCTGCACCTGACGTTCGTGGGTCAGCACCTCTGCCAACAGCGATCGCAGTTGGGGCAGACTCCACTGCCCCTTGCCTAACTCAAACAAGAACGGGTGTTCGGTGGCAGCTTCAGCCACCTGAAACAGCTCGTAGAACGAGCGATTGGCAGTCTGCACCCGGAGAGCGGCATCCAGCACCACTAGCGGGGTTTGCACAGTCTCAATGATCGTTTCCGCATGGTTCCGGGCGACCTCTAGCGTGGCGGCATGGCGTTTAAGCGCGTCAATATCCACAAACACCAGCGTCACGCCGTCAATTTGGTTTTCGGTGTTGCGATAGGGACGGATGCGGAGGCTGTACCAGTAGCCCGCTTGCGTTTGAATCTCTTGTTCTTGGGTGTTGAGCGTTTCCAGCACCTCTAGAAGCATGGGTTCGAGCTGGGAAATGTCAAAACTGGCGGTCAGGTCGCTGAACGGTCGTCCGATATCGGTCGGAATGAAACTAAAGAGTCGCTGGGCGGTGGGTGTAAAGCGGCGAATCCCTAACTCATTCGTCAGCATGACGATGGGGACACTAATGCTGGCAAGAAAATTGTTGAGGTCGCTATTGTCGCGGTTTTGTTGCAGATTGCGGCTACGCAGCTCGTCGTTGGTGGTGGAGAGTTCTTCATTGGTGGCTTGAATCTCTTCTTTCGCCGTTTGGAGTTCTTCATTCGTGCTTTGCAACTCCTCGTTGCTTGAGATGATTTCTTCGTTCGCCACGCGCAGACTTTGGTTGAGATGGTCTTGCTGCTGAATGACCGCTTGCAGATGGGCTTGAGCCGTAAGTTCTCGTTGGGTAGCGGCTGCCAGCGCCTGCCGCAACTGTGCCAGCTCACGCTCTAAAGCGGCTGGCTCCAGGCTGTCCCCCGTGGCGGGGCTGAGGGCATCCAGCAGTGGCATGGTCTCCAAAAGCACCAAAAAATAGAGCGCGTCCGCCTGCACCAGACGGAAGGGCAGCACTTCCAGATTGAGCCGGAGCGAGCGCTCATCGGCTTCCAGCTTAATGTGTTCTTGTCGCACCGGCACATTTTGAGTCTGTGCCTGATAAAGCGCCGTGCGCAGCGCGATCGCCAAGCCTTCCCGTGCCATCAACAGCAGGTTTAGCTCCGTGGTGCCAGGAGTTAGCTTCAGGTAAGGATCGAGGTCGCCCCGCAGTTGTAAAAGCTGCATCTGGTCATCGACCACAACCGATACAGGCGCATAGCGGTTGGCGATCAGTTGATCCACGTCTCGCGCCAAATCAACGGGGGCAAGGCTTCCGGGGACTTGGGGCTGTCTTTTGGTTTTGGAGACGGACTGAGCGCTCGGCGTAAACGACAATAAGGAACGGGTCAGGGTTGACTTGCGGGCATAGATTTTGCAGGCTGGATCGACGGGCGTAAACAAGGCTGAGGAGTTTTTGACGCTTTCAGACGTGCCCAGCAGCAAAAAGCCCGCTTCGTTGAGGCTGTAATGAAACAACGACATGATGTGTTCTTGCAGCGGATCGGCTAAATAAATCAGCACGTTGCGGCAGCTAATCAGGTCGAGATTGGAGAACGGTGGGTCGCCGCCTAAGTTATGACGCGCAAAGACACAGAGTTCGCGGACGGCACTGCTAATTTGATAGCCACCCTCTGGCAGCGAGACAAAGAAACGGCTTTGGCGCTCCTGTGAAACCCCTTCCATCTGTCCGTCTAAGTAGCAGCCTGCTCTGGCTTTGCGGATCGCCGTTTCGCTGATGTCGGTGGCAAAAAGCTGGATGGGCGGGGCGATCGCCCGGTTGTCGAAAAACTCGATTAAGCACATGGCGATCGAGTACACTTCTTCGCCCGTAGAACAGCCTGCGATCCAAACCCGCAGCGGCGCAGCGCTCGCTTTCTTTTGGCTCAGCTTGGGAAAAACCTGCGCCTTCAAGGCTTCAAAGATTTCTGGGTCTCGAAAAAAGCTGGTGACGTGGATGAGAATTTCTTCGTACAGGGCTTGAGTTTCTTCCGGATGCGCTTGCAGATATTGGGCGTACTCGTCCAGGCTTTCCAGCTTATACAACAGCAGCCGACGCTGGAGGCGACGATCCAGGGTAGTCGGTTTGTAGCGGGTAAAGTCAACGCCAGTCGTTGTCCGCAAAAGCGCAAAAATGGTAGTCAAGGGATCGCTCGGTTGAGACGGCAACTCCTTCACCACTTGCAGCGGCTCCGAGCGAGTCAGGAGCGGACTGCGACTCAGCTTTGTGATCTCTGCGGCAATGGCTTGAGGCGGCAATACAAAATCCACATTTCCAGTCGCAATCGCAGTCTGCGGCATACTGTCGAATTTAGCCGTATCTTCGCATTGAGCAAACGTCACACCACCAGCCACCTTGATGGCTTTCAGCCCATGCGAACCGTCGCCATCGGCACCCGACAGCACGACCGCGATCGCTTTATTGCCGCGATCGACAGCTAACGACTCAAAAAACGCATCTCCCGGATGATATTGACCCTTGATCTTCTGCCGGGGAGCGAGCTGGAGCAGTCCGTCTACCAGCGTCATTTGGGCGTTGGGCGGAATGACATAGACCGTATTGGGTTCCACCATCATCCCGTCTTGCGCCTGCTGCACCGACATGGCAGTGATTCGACCCAAAATTTCGGACAGTAGGCTTTCGTGGTCGGGGGCTAAATGTTGAATCAGCACAAACGCCATACCCGTATCGGTCGGCAAGTGGCGAATGAGCGCTGTATACGCCTCTAGCCCTCCAGCGGAAGCGGCGATCCCTACCACTGGAAAAGGAGCATCGGTTTTGGCTGGCTGGTTGAGTGCAGCGCTCAATTCAGCGACGATCGCTTCGGTTGTCTGTTCTGGAGCGGGCGACTCAGCGGTCATGAATGGCGTGTGCCTTTAATAGGTTTGGGGAAAATACTGCTCTAGAAAGCCATGAGCCGCTGCCTGGTCGACCGCAAGGGCAGACTGGCTAATTTCCAGCAGCAGCGCTTTGAGTTGTCGGCTGGCTAACGGCATGGGTTGAGTGCGCTTGTTCTCCCAGCGGTTGACGGTCACCACTGTCACGCCCAACCGGGCAGCAAACTGCTCTTGCGTCAGACCACACAGCGATCGCAGGGGACGAATGAGGTCATTCATCTCAGCGCCACGGGTGCTAGCTTGGCTCATCGTTCTGTGCCACGGATAGTTTTTTTAACCTTAACAGTTGATACGTCATCTGACTCTCTCTCGAAAGGCGTGAGGTGCTTTGTCCCCGCTGCCTTTTGACAACGATTGGCAACGTCCAGCCAATCTTCAAGAGTATCCTTTAAGTTAGCTATCACCTTTTCCATTGTGTCTCCTTCGGTCATGCAACCGGGAAGTGCAGGCACCTTTGTCCAATAACCGCCTGCTGCTGGGTGAACAATGGCTCTGCTTTTCATACGTCTGTTGAGCTAGCTGTTAAGAATAGATTACCAATCCATTTCTTTTTCTGGTTGAGAAGACTGTGGCGTAGATGTTGAGGGTTGGGTTGTCGGAGTGGGGTTTTGCAAGACCGCAAAGGCGATCGACCAACCGATGACCATACCCAACCCACCAAAGCGCACAATTTGCCAGAAAGGTTCTCGCAGGCTACCCCAGGAAAAAAGCTTGCTTTCCAGGTTGACTTCCAGTGCGTCGAGTTGCGTTTGCAGGTGTTTTAACTCAGTTTTGAGGTCTGCGGTGGGCGATCGATGACGTTGCCGTTTGATTTGCTCCTGGCGTTCCTGAAGCCGTGCCCGAGTTTGCTCATCTTGCTGAACCTGCGTGTAGCGCTCTTTGAGTTCCTGGAGCGATCGCTCAGCGGCGGCTAATTCCTCCTCAAAAGCCTGTGCATCTGTTAGCGACATGTCACTGTCATGGTCAGAGGCAGAATCAGGCGATGGTAGCGGCAGCGGCATAACAGCAGTAGTAGAGTAGAGATATTCTTGATTATGCCCACGATCGCAGCAATCTTATGCCCGATATCTCTGTTCCTGCTACAGCATCAAAGGCAGCAAGCGCCAATGGTAAGGATTTGAGCCAACACAGTGCTGCCGAACTTGCCCAGGCATTGCTAGAAAAACTTGCGATCGCCGAACGAGACTGGCATCGCCTCAAAGCTAACCGCAAAGTCCGCGCTAACGAACAAGCTGCCGCCGCGATCGTCTTCCTCCTCAAAGACCAACCAGACGAGGCACTACCCAGACTTCAGCAAGCCGTCGCGTGGCTCGATCGCTCAATTTCAGCGCCCCCTTGTCCATCGCATGGCGATCGAGTGAGAGGGGAGGAGTGAGGGCACGTTTAGCCTTTAGTCCTTAGCTGATATTTGACACAGATGGCAAGCCTTGTCACTAGCTTTGCCCGCCCGCTCGTGATTGGCGATCCAGGCTAATGGTGTGAAACTCGTTGCCACGGGGTTAAGGAACAAGAATTTAATCACCTCGGCGTTTTCCGTAGGGGCGCACGGCTGTGCGCCCCTACCTACTTGCTCAGGCGTTGAGTCCCTTGAGTGGACGTTGCCCAGGGAGATTGTGCGTTTCAAGCAGGACGGGTAGGCATCGATCGCGGTGGCTATTTTTCTTGCTTCAAGTCTTGCAGCAGGTTGTTAAGGTCTGTCAGGTGATCTGTTTTACCTTGATCTTGATACAGGCGCTTTGCTTGTTCCAGTGCCGTCATTGCCTCGTCTCTGCGATCGCGCCCTTTGAGAGCCTTGCCAAGTTTGTAGTAAGCATCGGGGTTTTGTGGTGACGCGGCGACGTACTGACGGTAGGCAATGACAGCCGAGAGATAATCTTGCTTTTCCATGTAGAGATCCCCGATCGCGCCCTGCGCCTCAACCAGATCGGCTTTTAGGAACAGCGCTCGTTGGTATGCCTTGAGCGCGCTGCTGTACTGCCCCTTTACCTGCAAAACTTTACCAATCCGAAGGTGAATGCCTGCATTGCGCGGTTCAAGCTGCCCTGCTCGTTGCAAGGCGGCGAGTCCTCGTTCCCGGTTTCCCTCATCAAGCAAGGCTGTGCCCAAGCTAATCTGGATGCTGCCTTGCTTGGGGGCAAGTCGGGCTGCTTGTAGCAGCGGCTTAATGGCCTCTTGAGGGCGCTCTTGCTGAAGAAACAGGTTGCCCATCAGCTCATAGGGGCGGTAGTTGCGTGGTTCTAGCGCGATCGCACGTTGGCAGACACGCAGCGCCTCATCATAGTTTTTCTCGCGAGTCAGCACGACACCCAGCGCAATTTGAGCATTCATGTGGCGGGGCTTCAAGAGCGTCGCCTGACGGTATGCCGCGATCGCACCCTCATTGTTTCCCAGGCTTGCCTCACTGAAGCCCAACGCGTAGTAAAAATCAGCATTTTTGGGGTCGAGGGCGATCGCCTGCTGGTAGGACGCGATCGCGTCAGAAAATCTCCCCTGATTGGCTTGCAGAAAACCAATGCCTGAAAAGATACGCGGATTTTTGCTATCCAGTTCTGCGGCTTGTTGGTAGATCGCGATCGCGTCTGGAAGCTTACCCGCATCCACTAGCTTGCGCCCTTCCTGAAGCAATTCAGTGACTTTATCGTCTTCTGCCTTGTTGCGAGTTGGCTGCGCGTGTACCAGTTGTGGCGTGGTCAGCCCCAGCAGCAGCACCAGACCGACAACAATGGAACTTTGCTGGCGCACAATCACTCGTTCAAACATACTTTAGTTGCTTAAGTGGCAGACAAATTAGATTACAGGAAAGTTTTCTTGTTGGGAACCCTGCGCTAAAGGTTTGTTGCTGCTCATGCCGTTTGCCAGAAGGCGATAGATTCTAGCCACACGGCACTTACACCCTCGCCTGAAGTTCGTCCAGCTTGGCAAGCACTTCAGTACTATGAATCGCTGGATTAACCCCGGTGAAGGTCGATCGCAAGATGCCGTTTGGATCAATGACGTAGGTATGACGGAGAGCGACGACCCCCATCCAGGAACCATAACGCTTGCTCACGGAGCCATCTGTATCTGCCAGGAGCGGAAACTTTAGCCCTTCGGAGTCACAAAATTCGGCATGAGAATCGACCGAATCGACACTAATGCCTAGAATTTGGGCGTTGCGATCGCGGTACTTGAGCAAATCCTGCTGAAAGCGTCGCGCTTCGAGTGTGCAGCCAGAGGTGAAGTCTTTGGGGTAGAAGTAGACCACCACCCATTGACCCTGATAGTCTGCGAGCGAGACCGTGCCATCACCTGTATTCGTCGGCAGCGTAAACTCAGGCGCAGTTTGGTCGATCGGCGGTTGCACTCCGCCCATTGCGTAGGCTGCCGCAGGACTAAACAGGGTCGAAATGGCAAGACAAACAATGAGAATGAGTTTGAAAAAGAGGCGACGCGACATGAGCCTACGCTTGAATAACTGCTTAACGTAAGTTTACAGTGATTCTTGAGGCGATCGTATGGAGACATGGACTCTTAGCGTGATCTTAGTCACTGAACGATGTTGCGCTAGAGGCGAAGGCAAATGCAATCTATCAAATTATTGTTGGGGCTGGGGTTGCTAGCAATTGCCCTCTATACAGGCTTTGCAGGCATCCCACTGTGGCTCATTCCGCTCGTGGGAGTGCTGTTTACTGCCGCTTATCTTCAAGGCAAATGGTCTTTGTGGCGTGGCTTGTTTCAGCGGCGCGATCGCACGTTTTATCAATCGCTGCTGATCACTTACGCTATGCAAGTCGTTGTGGTTGCCCTGTTTTACTTAATCGGCAGTGGAGTAGCACGATTGGTTGGACGGTGATAGCGTTGTACATCTCTAGCGTAAAAGAGATGCCGATGCGCTTGCTTCGTCAGTTACAGCCATTGGGTTTGGGCTTACTTCTTGCTACAGCGTTGCCTCATGCCGCGATCGCCCGCTTTGACACGGTAGAGCGGTGCTTTGGCTACCGCGTTTTTGATGTTAACGATCGCACCGTCAATTTGCGGCGATCGCCCAATGGTGCCATTATTAGCACGGTTCCCAACGGCACGCAGGTTTCTGACTCTCCAGCGTTGCCATCAATGCCCCAAGGCTCAAGCTGGATGCCTGTGGTCTTTCAACGTCAAACTGTGTATGTTTCGACAAAACTGCTGTATCGAGCCGTGTACATTGCGGTTGATGCCAACGATCGCAGCGTCAATCTGCGTCGGCAACCTAACGGCACCATCATCAAAGCGTTACCCAATAACACCGAAGTTGCTTTTGTTGCCCCTGAAGGCGACTGGCTAAAAGTGCGCCTGTCGAGCGGCGAAGTCGGTTACATTTCCTCAAAACTACTCAAACGACCCTCTTGCTTTTGACAGCCATTTGAGCAGACCAATGAACTAGGGCTGACATTGCGCGATCGACTGGGTTAAGACAGTGGAAATATAAACCGGAGTCAGCCAGGTTATGCGCTTTCAGCCAATTCCATTCGTGATGAGGCTTCGTTTGCTGCCTCTCTTGACGTTATTTGTGTTGAGTGGCTTAGCCATTGAGCTACCCTTTCAGCTAAATCGCCAAAGTATCAGCCTCCAGGCAAGCGCACAAACGCCAGCGGAGCAAACCGCAAAAGCAGATCAACTGTTGGAAACGGGCGATCGCCAGTACAGCAATGCCCAGTTTCGAGAGGCGTTAAAGACTTATCAGCAAGCGCTGTCGGCATATCAAGCGGTCAAAAGTCGGGTGGGTGAAGGCGATACCTTAACGCGCATCGGGTTAGCGTACTACCGACTGAGCTATTACCAGCGGGCGCTTGATAACTTGCAGCAGGCGCTTACGGTACAGCAAGAGGTACGCGATCGGGCTGCCAAAGGCAATACAGATGCCGATATCACGCTGTTTCTGCGAAGCCGCGATCGTATCCGCGAAGTCCTTAATAGTTTGGGGTTGGTTTACTACCAGTTGGCGCAGTATCCGAAGGCGTTGGACTTTCACCAGCAAGCGCTGCAAATGAGCGGTAGAAGTCCCTCTTACTACGGCTGGGATGGGCAAAGCTTCAATCAAATCGGCAATGTGTACGTCAAATTGGGTCAGTATGCCAAAGCCGTGGAGTATTACCAGCAAGCCCTGGTGATTATTGATGTTGTGGGCTATCCGCTGGGGCGAGACAACACCGCGAAGCAAAAACCGCCTGGTGAAATCCAGGATGCTATCTACGGGTGGGAGAAGCGCTTCAAAAACCAAACGCTGGTTGAGCAATCGCTCCAGCCCAACTACCACGAGCCAGTGCGCCTGTTTCCTTGGGCACGTTCTTTGCTGACCACTACGTATAATAATCTCGGCAAAGTCTACACCCTGATTGGAACGCGCGATCAAGCCGTGCAGTTTTACCTGAAAGCACTCGGTGTCAGCCGCTTTGTCGATGATCCATTACTGGAAGGTGTGACCCTCAACAATGTGGGTGATGCCTACAATCGTCTGGGAGAGCCACCAACGGCGCTGGAGTACTACCAAACTGCTCTATCGATCGGCAAAAAACTGGGCGATCGTGCGTTGGAAGGCACCACCCTCAACAACATAGGGACGACGTTGCTGCAAACAGGTAACGCCAGCAAAGCCTCAGAGACTTTGACAGCAGCCGTCGTCGCGTGGGAGTCCGTTCGTCCCGGCTTGACCGATGCCAATAGGGTGTCTCTGTTTGACACGCAGTTAGACACGTACAATCGCCTGCAAACCGCGCTGGTCTCCCAGAATAAACCAGAACAGGCGCTCGAAATTGCGGAACGTGGACGCGCCAGAGCCTTTGTAGAACTGTTGGCAAAGCGGCTAGATGACACGAAGCAAGGCGCGATCGACGAGCAAACACGTCAACCCCCCACCATTGAAACGATTAAGCAAGTTGCCAAACAACAGAAGGCGACGCTGGTTGAGTATGCTGTGATTCCTGGCGATCGACTACATATCTGGGTTGTCAGTCCCACAGGCGCGATCGCCTTTCGCCAAGTTGACCTCACAAGTCTTCAGCCATTATCCCTCGCCGATCTGATTGCCAAAATTCGGCTTGATGCCATTAATGTCCGTGGTCGAGGCGTACAACCGGCAGCGCCAACGGTAACGTATGATGGCAACCGACAGCCCATTCCTGGCTTACGCCAACTGCATCAGCTTTTGATTGCGCCGATCGCCGATCTCCTGCCGCAAGACCCCAACGCCCAAATTGTGTTTATGCCCCAGGATGCTCTCTTCCTGGTGCCTTTTGCCGCGCTTCAAGATGCCACAGGCAAGTATTTGATCGAACAGCACACGCTAACGATCGCGCCCTCAATCCAGGTATTAGCGTTGGCAGCACAGCAGCGACAAAAGCAGAAGCCATCGGCCACATCGCCTCTCATTGTGGGTAATCCCGCCATGCCTAGCATTTCAGTTTTTGCAGGCAGTCCCCCAGTGCGGTTGCTGCCCTTACCAGGAGCAGAACGAGAGGCACGAGCGATCGCCGCACTCTTGAAGACGCAACCGCTTATCGGCAAAACCGCAACTGAGCGTACCGTGACACAACGAATGGGCAAAGCATCCCTCATTCACCTTGCCACGCATGGGTTACTAGATGACTTTAAAGGGCTGGGAGTGCCGGGAGCCATCGCCCTGGCACCGTCTGGCGACGATGACGGCTTGCTCACAACCACCGAAATTTTGAACCTGAAGCTCCACGCTGAGATGGTCGTTCTCAGTGCCTGCGATACCGGACGAGGCACGCTTACAGGCGATGGCGTGATTGGCTTGTCGCGTGCCCTCATGGCTGCTGGCGTGCCAACCGTTGTCGTCTCGTTGTGGGCAGTCCCCGATGCTTCTACTGCCACTTTGATGACGGAGTTCTACCGCAATCTTCAGCAAAACACTGATAAAGCGCAGGCACTCCGGCAAGCAATTCTAACCACCCTCAAGCAATACCCAAATCCTGAAGAGTGGGCAGCTTTTACGCTGATAGGCGAAGCGAAATGAGTGGAGCCACGAGGGGACTGTTGCCCCAGCGATCGTTGCCTTTAGAGGTTTGAAGGAGTGCTTCGACTCCGCTCAACAGACCACTTATAAGCAGCTTGAGCGGAGCCGAAAGCCAAGCTGCACAACATAGTGTTAGGCTGGACTTAATAAGATGCAATTCTTTCTGTAGGGACGTTACATGTAACGTCCCTACTACTCTCCAGAGATCATGCGATGGGACATCATCTCCTCATTCATTCATCGCCTAGTCAATATTGATCGTGTTTGGCGAACCTGTAGACGGAGAACTGAGCAGTGGCTTGCGGTAATCGGCGTAGAGACGATCGCGCCAGCTAAAGAACGGCTCGAAAAGACCCACATCGGCAATACCGGGTACGCCTTTGTCTTTTAATGCCTCTGGAATTTCTAAATAGTTGCCAGCCGGAAACTTGAGGTACATGCTCAACCCAGCAACGGCGAAGTCTGCCAGTGTGGGATGGTCAGTCACTAGATAGGGTTGGTCATACAGAAGAAAGCAAAGCGAGGCTAGATCACGCTTCACCGCGTCAGTCGCAGTTTTAATCGCGTCTGTGCCTAAACCGATACCTTGTCCCAGCACACCCAGAAGTTCGTTGGGCACCGCACCAATTAGATTTTTGACGACATCTGGTACTGAGCTTGGCAGAAACGCCGTGCGAAAGCTCTGGCTCTGATTCAATGCGCCAATCATGATCTTGCGGGCATTGAGGCCGATCGACTCATCCGCCCACTGCTCAATCAACAAAGTCAAGCCACGAAGCTTAGGATCGGTGGGGATCAGGGGACGATCGGGGTATTGCCGCTCCAGGTAATCGGCGATCGCGGTGGAATCGGCAATAATCACGCTGCCGTCCTTCAAAACAGGCACCTGTCGCTGCCCAGACATACGGTACAAATCAATCTGACCAATGCCAGGTGTAACCTCAAACTTGCGGTATGCCAACCCTTTATAGTCAAGGATAAACCGCACCTTCTCAGCGTAATGGGACAACTCAAACTGATACAGCTCTAACATCGCGGATCTCCTGTGAGCGTTTGAGAAGCAGCACCTAATGTTTCAGGTGTGACACAACTTCATAAGACTAATGCATCCTCTCCTAAACACAAAGACAATGCAATCTGCTCGAAGAAGCATCTAGCAACGCTGTGAGCACAAATGTGTGACTGGTTGACGCATATTGCAGTTAACTCCGAATAGAACCTAACAACTGGACAGATCCAACCTCAGACGGAGATATTGTTCTGCCCAGCTTTCTAGACTCAATTGGTATCAGGCACAACAGAAAAAATATGCTTGTTAGGCATTGAGGAGTCAGGCTACTTGTAGCTTGGTATTGCAAGACCTGCGCCATCCTGCACTTCCACCCTAGTTTTTACGTTCCGCACGCAGCGATCGAAGGAAATAGCAATGAACATGCAAAAGAACCACACGGCAAGAAAGGCTACAGCACTCCTGAGCGCGATCGCCGCCAGCAGTCTTTTAGGCTTGCCAGCGCTCGCGGGTAGCTCCGTCGGTGATGCAAATCAAGGTCGTGAGCAAGCTCAGGCACCGTCACGCCCCAGCCAGAGGCAATGCGCCTCCACAACGCAATCGATTTCGTCCACCACTGCAACGCCAGATGCGTCGGCTATCGCTTCGGCTCAGTTGCCAAACCAAGCAGATCCAAGAGCGGGACTTTCCCCCTCCAACCAAACCCAAACAGCGAACCGTAGCTCTGTTGAGTCGGCGACCAGTGCATCAAGTGTGAAGGTGAATCAGCCTTCCAATACCAGCAGCCAAAAGACCTCATTTAACGATGTGCTTGCCCAGGGAGGTGTGACCGCTGGTGGTTTTGCTAGTCGGCAAGTATCAGCCGCTAATAACCCCGAAGCGTACAGAATGGTAAGCAGCCGCTATGGCTCTAACCAGGAGCGCCCTAATGACTACAAGAGTGACGCTGGCATGACTGGGAACATGGGTTCAACTATGAGCGCTAACGAGTCAATGCGCTCTGAGACGATGAATCAACCATCCAGTCAGTCTTCCCGGATGACAGGCACCACGATCGCTCAATGTCCCGGTGGCATGATGATGCCGCAATAGACGACTATGCCGGATATGCGTCCAACACCCAGTCAGCCTAATGCTGGCAAGCGGACAAATCCTCAACAAACGTTGCCGCAACAATAGATAGGCAACAGATAGGCAACGAGCTGTATCAGTAACGCTACGAAATGCCGTTTAGATTTAGCTCTGGGCGGCACTTTCGTGGAGTATACACAAGCTAACGGCGATGTAAAAAGCTCAATAGCATGTACTGCTCAGGAGTGCTTTATACCAATTGAAGTTCACCATCCTGCAAATCCGTCTGTAGGGACGTTACATGTAACGTCCCTACAGACGGATCTGTCGTGAAATCGATTTAAATCGGTATTAGAACTGCTACACCTGCTGTCTCTGACGTTGTCTGCTCATCCACATGGGGGAAGCCATTCCTTAGTTGAACACGCGACTCTAGGAGTTGATACGATCGCCATGTGAAGCGGGCATGAGCAGATCAAACGGTTAGTCTCTTGCTGCTGTCGCGATCGTCTATTCTTCCTTGGAGTTTTGTTTAGTGCAACTAGGGGCATCTTTGCTCAAGCTCAGCGCGATCGCGATCGCCTGCTTTCTTTCAGGCAGGCTCACAGTGTTTGTGATGAACCTGGACTTGGAAGCATCGCCGCTCTGGTTTCCTGCGGGTGTCGCGTTAGGCATACTGCTATTAGGTAACACTAAAGCGTGGGTAGGGGTGAGCCTGGGAAGCTTTTTATTTGCGCTGTCAATCGGTGCAACATGGTTCTTAGCAGCAGTCGCAGCCATCGGAACCACAGTAAGCGCGATCGTGGGCAAGGGGTTACTTCTGCGTGTTGGCTGCTCTCCCGCACTCAACAGTCTTCGGGATGCGCTACGCTTTCTTGCCCTCGCTGTCATTGTTTCACCCACGTTTAATGCCACCATCAGCACGCTAAATGCCTGTGTGATGGGTCTTCGTCCTTGGCGTGAATTTGGTGCCCATTGGTGGGCGATCGAGCTAGGTGACGGTATGGGCATTTTGGTTATCACGCCGCTCCTGCTGGTTTGGTTCAATCAGCCCTTAGCCAGCCGTAACCGTTCGCTACGGACACGTCTAGCGGCATTGAAGCAGCAGTGGCAGCCCAGCCAAACGGCTCAATGGCGAGTTTTTGAGGCGCTAGTGTGGGTCACGTTGCTGATCAGCTTGAGTTGGTTCGTCTTCTGCATACCCATCCAAACGGGTGTTGCTCGCTATCCGCTGGAGTATTTACCCATTGCGCTGATGGTCTGGGCAGCACTGCGCTTTGGGCAACGGGGCACAGTACTGAGTGGCTTTATCGTCTCCTGCTTTGCGTTTTGGGGCTTAGCGCAACAAAAAGGACCGCTCTTAATGGATGCCAACGGCAATATGGAGCAGGCAATTTTTCTGCTTCAGGCTTTTGTCGGTTGCACTGTGGGTAGCGCGCTGCTGTTGGCAGCCACCATTGCCGAACGACAGCAGGCGGAAAGGCAACTGCGGTTTGCAGCCGATCGCGAACGCTTACTGGCTGAAACAGCGCAACGAATTCGACGATCGCTCGATTTAGAAGAAATCCTCAAGACAACGGTGGCTGAAGTGCGGCACTTGCTACAAGCCGATCGAGTTTTTATCATGCGGCTGGAGATGTCCGGGCATAGTCTGGCAGTAGCAGAGTCGGTTGACCCCCATTGGGCTTCCGTTCGAGGCTGGATTTCAGATCAACGAGTCGCTCAAGAAATTGAAGCACTCTTCAAGCAAGAATCACCGGAACAACCCTGCACGATCAAACCCATTCGAGCGATCGACGATACCGCTCAAGTGGGAAACCCCCCATTGCTGGCTGAGTACTATCGCTACTGCCAGGTAAAAGCCAGCATCGGCATTCCCATCATGGTATGCAATCAAATGTTTGGCATTCTGCTGGTGAATCAATGCTCCGCACCCCGCCACTGGCAACCCCTAGAAATTAACCTGCTAGAACAACTCGCCACTCAAGTTGAAATTGCCATTCAGCAAGGGCAGCTCTATCAGCATGTCCAAACCCTCGCAGCTAGTTTGGAAGGGCAGGTACAGGAGCGCACTGCCGAGTTACAACAGCGTATGCAGGAACTGCAAAGCCTCAATCAAGTTAAAGATTTGCTACTCCATGCAGTTGCCCATGATTTACGAACGCCCGTACAAGGCATGTTGATGGTGTTGAAAAACTTTAGAAGTCGAAGTAGTGACTGTTCAACGATGCCTATGCCCTGTGTGAAGGTCGATCGCATGATTCAAAGCTGCGATCATCAGCTCAATCTACTCAGTGCGCTGCTAGAAGGGCATACAGATAATCAACCTGCCACCGTGCTTCAGTGCCAGCCGCTCGATCTACATCAGGTGATAGACGGAGCGTTGGCAACGCTTAAGTCGCTTTTGGACGAAAATCACATCACCCTCAAGCAGCAAGTAGCGCCGGGTTTGCCGCCCATCAAAGCGGACTCACATCAACTACAGCAGGTCTTTGAGCATTTGCTGCTGAATGCAGTGAAACATAATGCACCCGGTTTAACCATCACCATCACGGCGACGATCGACACCGCTTCCCTGGGTTCACAACGCTTCATCCACTGCACAATCGCAGATGATGGGCAAGGGATGAGCCAAGATCAATGCGATCGCCTCTTTCATCTCTACATCCGGGGCATCAATAACAATCACTTGACTGGTATTGGGCTAGGCTTACATCGCTGTCGGCAAGTGATTACAGCGCACGGTGGGCAGATTGGTGTCACCAGCCACCCCGGTAAAGGCTCTCAATTTTGGTTTACGTTACCCGTGTCAGAAATAGCACCACAGACCGATTGCCTAGAGTCCTTAGTCCAACCACGACCGTTTAATCAAGGCGGTGCCCACAGCTAGCGCAAAAGCGATCGCTCGACTTAATTGCCACGCCACATTGGCTACAAAAATTCCGCTGCCCGTCTGTTGCTTCGGCTGCATCTGAAGTGCTGCTTTGCGACAGACTAGGCTTCGATCGCTCGATCGGATTCAGGCTCATTCGCAGATCGCCCATTTGCATTGACATCGTGTCTTGATCCATCTGCATGTTACCCATTGTCATTGGCTGCATGGGTGCCATTGGTTGCATGGGAGGCAGTGGCTGCATCGGAGGCATGGAGGCTACAGGTAAATGAGCCACCTGCTGCATGTGTAATGGCTGAGCCTCAGCCAAAGCAGGAGCTTCGTTCAGTGTGCTCAAGCGACTGCCTTGAATGTGCACAAACCGATCGCCCTGAGCCGTGCAGAGCTTCACCACAAAGCCGATCGTCGATCGGAAAACCTCTGGTGGTGCCGTCCAGTCTCCTGTTTGCATCCCGCTGCTCGACTGCTGCTGCTGACCGGGGCTGCCGCTAACGATCGTCACAAGCGTTTGATGCTGCAAGTTTTCGAGGTAGACGCTCTGCCCAGCACCCAGTTCACACAAGTATCCCATCGCTACCACCATACAAGACAGCTTGCCACCTCTCCATTGTGCCAGGAATGCCAGTTATGAGCTGTCAGCATCACCTTCAAATAACCCCGTTAATGCTCAAAGATGGCACCCCGACGTTTCAAATCTGCCACAGCATCCCTGGTCAATCCCTGGTTGCCGCCAAGTAACGTCATCCCAAAGTTCGCCCCCGCTAAATTAACATCACTCAGATTAGCCCAACGCAGATCGGCATTACTCAAATTTGTACCGTAGAGATTGGCACCTGTGAAATCAACCTTAGTCAGGCTAGAACGACGCAAGTCTACGTGATTCAAGGATGCTAACTGCAAGCTGGCATCGTCTAGCTTGCAACCAATCAACACAGCGCGGCGCAAATCGGCATGGTCTAAGTTGGCTTTAGTCAGGTTTGCGCCCGTGAGATTAGTACTCAACAGTTGTGCTCTCACCAGGTTCGCGCCCATCATGTCTGCACTCACCAAACTAGCCCCGTTCAAATTTGCATTCACGAGCAGCGCACCGACTAAGTTCGCATTGATTAAACTGGCTTCTGCTAAATTCGCGTTCACCAGGTTTGCCTGCGAGAGATTAGTCGCAATAAAGTTTGCCCCTACCAGTTGAGCCGAGCGCAGATCAAGTCCGCTCAAATTCGCAGTAGAAAAATCTTTGGCAGGATTAAGTCCAGCAAGCTTGGCAAGTTCAAAAAAGTCGTCGGTCTCTGCCTCTACAATCCGCTGAATCAGTTCTCGAAGTCGCCTTAGAGAGTTTTCACTAACCATTTTGCACATTGCCCAATCAATGCAGGGCGTCGATCAAGGAACACATACGGCTAAAACTACAGTGTCATCTCAGCCAGTTTCGCAATGTCCTCAATGCTGCTCTTAGCGCTGACTGCTTCGTGGCACAGCAGCAAGGCTTCAAGCTAAAACGCTAAAAAGACCCCATACTCTATCGTAGATGAGGTCTACAAAAACTGATTGTAACGGTTAAACGCTCGTGGCGGCAAGTTGAAAGGGAACTGAGTTGCCCCAAAGCTCAAGCTTACCTGGAACGTTACAGCAAAAGGAGAAACGAGCTAAGCCACGTCAAGCTCTGATTTTGCAACCCACATCTCAATCAGACGCTCAATGACAGCTTGCTTGCTAGGACTAATACCTTTGGGCATCAGAGTTTCCATCAAGGTGTCAACATCGGAAGGCTCAGCCAAAAAGCGGCTCTGCTTGCCTGCTTGTGACGTGCCACGATCGGAGTAGGTGGCTAGGCGGTCAAGGCTATCAAATTGGCGATGTTCCGGTCGAAGCATGGTGATGACAAAGGGTGAAGTTTCAAATGGAGAGTTTCTAACTCTCTCAGGACAAAGCATTGCAAGTCTTGAAACGAATCTCGTGATTCTTAGACAATCGACACCGAAACAGTATCCAAAAATAAAGCTGGAATAATTATCCCTAATGCATAGTAACGCTTCAACGCTGGCAGTCAAGCACTATGTCAAGGAAAACTCATTCTAGCGTCGGAAACTGAAATGCTGCCTTTCTCTATGGCTGATACTAGCAGTATGCCCAACCTAAAGCGACGATAACATCACCCGATGGGGTATGAACCCCTGGACACAGAATCTTCATGCAGGAACCAGATTGGTTTGCTTATAAGCAGTTCTCTCCTCCTGCTGCACAGGCTGTTTAGCACTTTCTCCACTCTAGCAAGAGAGCGTTTAAGCGTGCAAAATTTGCATCCGACTGAGCTTTAATGCAGCTCTTGTCCAAGGTGAGCGTTGTGGTCGTCGATCGCCTGCGCAATGAACCACTGTAGTTTAGAGATAAAGACAGGCTCAGCAAATTCACGCGCCCGCTCAATACATGCCTGCGAAGAAAAGCGCCGTCCTTCAAATTGCACGATCGCGTGACACAGGCTTTCAACCGTGGGCTGAGAGAATAGCAGCCCTGTGCGATCGTTCAGAATGACTTCCCGAATCCCACTCAGTGCCGAGGCAATCACAGGAATACCGTGTCCCATCGCTTCCACTGGCACAAACCCAAAATCGGCATCTTGACACGGAAAAATCAAGGCTTTTGCCTGAGCATAAAGGTCTACCATCGCCTCTTCAGGCAGAGCGTCTAGAAACCGGACGTGAGCACCAGCAAGCTGCTGAAGCCGTTCTCGATCGCTACCAGAGCCGACCACCCAGAGTGGACGATCGAGTTGACTGCAAGCAGCTATGGCTAACTCTACCTGCTGGCTCTGAGTCAGTTGCCCGACATACAGGTAATAGTCATTGCCAGCTTCACCGCTACCCCGGATCTTCACTGGCGGCGGAATCACTGCGGTCGATCGGCGATAGCATTTGCGAATGCGCCGCGCCGCAGCTTCAGAATTGGTCACAAACCGATCGACCCGCTGCGAGGCACAAAAGTCGTATTGTCGCAGGTGAGTTTCTGCCCAGTACTGATACCAGGGGCGATCGCGCGTCGGTGGTGAATCCCAAAGGTCGCGAGGCGGGGTGTGGCAATAGCTAACGTGCAGCGTTTCGGCACGGGTCAATACAGCTTTGCTGAAATACTGCCCTGATGAGGAAAGCACCAGATCGTACTCAGATAAATCCAACGCTTCCCAGCAGTAAGGCAAGAGCGTCCTGAATGCCTGATAATGGCGTGAAATTCCTGGTAGCTGCTGCGATGGCGCTGTGCGGATATCCCAATTGTCAAAGAGTGCGATCGCGTCGCCTAAACGCTGACGGTCGATAAAAGCGGTGTAGACAGGAGCATCAGGGTACATCTGATGAAGCACTCGCAAGACTCGCTCTGCTTCGCCATATTCACGCAGATGGTCATGAATAAGAGCGACTTTCATGTGGAGCATCCTTCACGATCGCGCTGACCAAAGAGGACAGACATAGGGTTAAGCGGCAGACGTAAGTAAAGAAAAGATCTTTTCAGCGTGCCCCAACCGAGACAGTTAGCCTCAGCCTTCGAGCAATGGTCTGCCTTTCGGTTCGGGGAAGGCGGGACTAAAACGTTGAAGTTCACAGAAATTGCTCCCTGCTTCTGAAGAGAAGAAAAGCGTCTGCCGCCTCTTATTATTTCAGCTTCGTCAGCAAAACGGTCTACCTGAAGAGCCATCTTCGGGTTCAGCGAGATGGGTATCACAAGACAGTTTCGACTGTGGCATCTTCCTTGAGCGTTAAGTTTTTGGTTGCTTAATCCAGCACTAACGGTAGTGGGCTATACGCTTGTATGGAGCTAAAGTTTGACTTACTGTTTAGCCTTTGAGGAAAAAGTTATGAGTAACGCTAAAGACACCTCCGATCGCGTAGAGCCAGACTCCTACGATAGAGGCATTATTCCAGCCGAAACTGCTGCCCGCAAAGAGAGAGAAGGTGCAGACTTCAAGACCCATCCAACTGAAGACGACTCTGACAGCGTGCAGACAGATGGCGGTTACACGGTGGATAAAGAGGGTCTCTTAAACAACTATGCCGTAGAACCCGAAATGTACTACGAAACACCCGGTGACGCACGCAAAGATGAAGATGAAGTAGAGCCGAAGCCGGGTCAAGGTCCTGGTATCATTTAACGACGCAACTTCTAACTGCTTACGTGAATGGGGTCAGCAGATCGGTAGCATTGGAATATTGAAGGAGACTGTAGTTTTTCAGATCTACAGGTATTTCCCTTCCCTCTTCTACAGTTCTGCCTCGACTCCTTGAGGGCTATCAAGGAACCGTGACGTAACGGTGATCAGTTTTACGATCGCGGTGTTTGTAGATGAGCAGTAAAGCGATATCCAGAAAAGATTTTACCCTTCGACTCCGCTCAGGGTGCAAGCTGGCTGAGCGAAGTCGTTGGCGTAGCCTGCCCGTGCGGCATAGACAGTGGGTATTTTGTTTCCTAGAACTCTCCTAAGTTCAAACATCTGTAGCAACGTTAGTGCTGAGGTGAGGAACGTAGCCATGAACCGTAGCGCTGCAAAAAGGTATTTTGACTAGCGCGTTACTTTAGATCGCTTACTTGCGGTGAACATCAAACTTTGCTTTGTGCCATTGGGCAAGGCACTTTGTTCAAGCAGCGCTATTGCTTGCTACGCAACTTGAACGAGAGCGTTTGAAGCGTGGTTGTCTGAAAGTTGCGCCCAGACGCTTCAGCAGCAGAGAACCGACGAAAAGAGCTTGCTGAAGCAGCGTGGAACGATCGAGAATCGGGGATCTTGAACTGGAGTGCTACAGGTAGCAGGGCAAGTTAAATTAAACTTCAGAACCCAATGCTTTTCTCACCACACCACACTTCTCCTCTTACTCCGTCTCGTGTCTCAAATCTTTATCCAGATTGCCAGCTACCGTGACCCAGAATTAACTGCAACAGTGCAGGATGCCATTAAGAAAGCTGCTTATCCGCAGAATTTGTCGTTTGGCATTGTCTGGCAGGGTAAGTTTGGCGTTGATCCGCTGCCAGTAGAGTACTTGCACTGTTGTCGCCTGCTGTTAGTCGATGCCGATCGCAGTCGCGGGGTCTGCTGGGCGCGGTCAAAAACCCAATCGCTCTGGGAAGGCGAACCATATACGCTGCAAATCGACAGCCATATGCGCTTTGTCCATGGTTGGGATGAGCTGTTGCTACACATGCTGACGCACTGTCCTAGCCCAAAACCACTGCTTACTGCTTACCCCCCCGCCTATACACCACCCGCTTGCCTGCATCCTGGCGAACCAACCCGGCTGGCAGCATCCCATTTCACAGAACAGGGCATCTTGAGCCTAGCTAGCGGTGCAAGTCTAAGCTATGACATCAAGCCCCAGCTAGGCATGTTTATGGCAGCAGGGTTTTGGTTTGCCCCCTCACAAATCCTGGAGGAAATTCCTTACGATCCGCTGCTTTACTTTCAGGGTGAAGAAATCAACTTAGCCGTGAGAGTCTGGACTCATGGCTGGGACATTTACCATCCCAACCAAATCGCTTGCTATCACGAGTACACCCGTCCTGGCAAACCCCGACATTGGGATGATCACCATCACTGGTGGCAACTCGATCGAATCGCTCATCAGCGTTTAAAGCACCTCCTGGAAATAGGAGCGTCAAGCCAAATAGACCTCGATCGCTTTGGGTTAGGACCACAACGCAGCCTTAGTAGCTATGAAAAGTTCAGTGGGGTTGATTTTAAGCACCAAAGGTTAACCAATGCAGCAAGAAGCGGGTTGCCTCTGTTACTACATCATTAATGACATGACACATCAGTTTATTTCAGTAATTCTACGCTCAAACATTTACATGGCTACCGCACTATAGTTAGAAAATTAGGTGTTGTGGGTAGCCTGATAAGGTAAATGTTCTAAATGACTGAAGTGTGGAACTTGCAAAAACAGAACTAACACTTTGCCTAACATTCCGTTAATGGGTACTACTGCTTCTGAAGCTCATAACAAACAGCAATGACTCAACCAACAATGCCTGTAGATTCTAGCCTTTCAGGTTATTCCACCACGTACTAATGAAGTCAATTCTTATTTTTTCTACAAATATTAGTCCGCCATCAAGATGACGTGAGTGTAGTTTGGTTGGTCTGGTTAAAGTAAAGATATTGCAAAGGCGGTATCGGCAACCGTAATGATTGGTTTAATTTCTAGTTAAGACGCAGTTTGTCGGAAACAAGTTTAAGATCATGGATTAAATAAAATCGACAAATTGTTCGTAGGTAGGGGCGCACGGCTGTGCGCCCCTACGGAAAACGCCGAGGTGATTAAATTCTTGTTCCTTAGAAACCCTGGAACTACCAGCATTTGAATCCATCAGGTTTTTGGCTTACCCCAGTATTTGCTCTTAATGCTTCTGTTAAGGCAATCAGTCTAGTCCCTCTCTAGCAAGGTAATCGGCTATGACCAAGCTACTTTCAATCACCATTCCCACCTACAATCGAGCGCCACAACTGCACATTCAGCTTGCCTGGTTTGCGAACGAAATTGAGGGCTTTGAAGACGAGTGCGACATTACTGTTTATGACAATTGCTCGACTGATCATACGCAAGCAGTCATTCAAGAGTGGCAGCAAGTAATGGGTGAGACAACTCTAAGATCAATCCGCAACTCAGAAAATATTGGCGGCATGAGAAATCTTGCCCTCGGCTTAAGTGAGTCAAAAAGCCGCTTTACCTAGACGGTCGGCGACGACGATCCGATCGACGCTGGCACATTTACCTTCGTACTGCAAACACTCCGAAAGTACCCCGATCTGGGCTTACTGTATCTGAATTATTCGGCTTACTATACAACGATCGATCAGGTCAATCCTGACCCCTGGTTTCCCACCGATTTTGAGCAGCATCCTGTTGTAGGTAAAACGGCGTTTCAGCGCTGTATTGAGGGGCATTACACGGTTGGTGGTGTCATTTTTCTCACGGCTACAGTCTTCCGCACCGAGTTCACTCAGACAGCGTTGCAAAAATGGCCGGAAAGTGTCAAAAATTGGGGCGGCATGGCATTTTGGACAGGCTACCGCGCTACGCAAGGTGACATCTTCGTCACGCAAGATAAGTACCTTGTTTGTGTTGTAAGGGCCAGTCAGTGGGAACAGGAGAAAAAGATTTTCACTCGGTCTTTAGCGAAGGATATTCCTGAGGTGTGCTGGAAGCTTCAAGAGCTTGGTTACTCTCATCAGATGTCTCGACGGGTCATTTTAAAAAGCCTCGGTAGTTACTTCTATTGGTGCAATGACTTGCTGGCATGTTTACGCCCCTTTAAAGATTGGCCCCTGCAAATGGCAGCAGTCGGTGCCTTTACACTGGCTTCATTTGGCTCATCGGCATTGGAAGCTACCCGACTCAAAGAGCCAGCAGAGCCAGCAGGACGTTCTGCCATCGGCTATAGAGTCGCATCAGAACGCGAGCAGTAGTATTTACGGCTTCAGTAGCGGTTGCTTTGAGCCATTGACTGACCGCTAACGTTCAATCGCTTTGTGGTTTATAGCCGTTTGTCGCTATCGTTCATTACCTGTAGTTTGCTACCGCCCCGTTCACGTCAGTTCGCGTCATCTTATGCTGAAATTTGTTCGTCAAAAAATCGATCGCCTCTTAGCTGAAATCAAATACATGGTTGCTTTACGTCAACACGCCAAGCAGTTGCCTGCACTCACCGCGCAAGATCGACGGATTGTAGAGGCATGTCGTGCAGCAGGAGCCTTTGTCACCTCGCTAGAAGTGCTGGAACTACCGTTAACGGCACCGATGCTGGAAGACGCTGAGAAACTGCTGGTTGAAATGCAAGCAGACTTAGCCAGCCGTACGGATATGACCACTTGGGGTACAGGTGAAAACCCTGCCTATCCGCAAATTTTTACGGTTACCGATTTGCCCGCATTCAGCCATTGGGCGCAGAATCAGCGGTTGCTCAACATTATTGAGAATCATATTGGGCTACCTGTCGCTTTTCAAGGAGTCCATTTACGGCGGGATTTTGCTAACGAGCGTCCTGTCACCACTGAGCTTTGGCATAGAGATTTAGAAGATCGGCGTGTCATCAAGCTTTTTGTTTATTTGTCAGATGTAGCAACTGAGACGGGGCCGTATGAGTACATTCCTCGGTCAAACGTCACGTCTGCGATCGCCCGTCAAATTAAAGCCAGCTTCGCAAAGCGGGTCGTTTCAAACCCCTATGACATGGGGATTACTGATGACGAAATGGCAGCGATCGTCCCCCGGTCAGACTGGCGCACCTGCGAAGGCGCTGCTGGAACCGTGCTCTTTTCTGACCCCATAGCCGTGTTTCATCATGGCAAGTCTCGCACCCAAGGGCGATCGGCGCTTTTCTTTGTCTACACGGCACAAGATCCATTGAGACCACAAGCCTGCAAGCAGTATCACGATCGTACCTATGCCCGACCAGATCAGCTTCAGCCTCAAACGTGAATACCTCACCGAGGCGGGCACTGGGATGAACCTTCGCATACCAGACACTCGATCGGCTAACCCAATGTCACTAAGAACACAGATGCTTTCTGCTAGACCCGCTGTTCTCCACAAGCGTGAACTTTGCAGAGCTTAGTTTACGGCTCTTCAAGCTGCTGTACTTCGAGCTGCTGTACTTCGAGTTGAGGTAACGCCTCCAAACTTGGCAACACGATCAGCTCGGCTTCCGCTGGTTGTTTCGCGGTAATTGGTAGGCGCAACGGTTTCGGTTGCTCGATCCAGCAGCTTGCGATCGGCAGCGTTTGCTCCAAATCACTCAATGGTCGCGGAATGACCATGACTGCGTGCAGTTCGCCAATGCGCTCTGCCTCGTGCATTCCGGCTTCGACTGCGACTGCCACATCGGCTACAGCACCCCGAATAATCACAGTACACAGACCTGCGCCGATCGTTTCATGAGCCGAGAGCTGCACATCGGCAGATTTAAGCATCACATCAGCCGCGCCCACCATCGCTGGAAAGCCGCGTGTTTCAAGTAGCCCGATCGCCTGATTGCTTAAGCGGCTCGATTGGCTTCCCTGAGCAAATTCAGCCAGCAGCTTGCCGATGGGAAGCACAGCTTCGAGGTTAGGAAAGGGGCGGGCAATGACCAAACTAGACACCAATTGACCAAACTGCTCTGCTGCCTCTACTCCTGCCGCAACGGCTAAACGAACGTCGGAGATGCCGCCTCGGACGATCGCAGTGCAGTGTCCGCTGCCAATTTTTTCGTAGCCCACCAAGGCAACTTCAGCCGACTTCAGCATCATGTCAGCCGTGCCGACGATCGCCGGAAAGCTTTGAGTAGACACCAGACCTAAGGCAGTATCGCTGAAATCGCCTGGATCGTATTGCTCTTCCCCCATCGTAAACCTCGTTACCGCTTCTTAATTGTAGACGTTGCCTTTTGGATTGCAGGCAACAAGCAGCAGGCAGCAGATGGCGAATAATTTTAGCTTTTAGATGTTAGTTCGCAGACTTTAGGTGGTTTAGGCGGTCAGCTTTCGTTTATGCAATCTCCCAAACGGCTTGCCCAAGCGCATCTCCCTCTCACTCCTGTCCCTTCAAAAACGCTTGTCGGTGCGGTAGAAGAGTGGCCAGCAAACGGTTCAGGTTCTCCTGCCCATACACTGGAGCGCTGAAACTGAGCTGAATTTCGGCGGCGGGTGGGATTGCAGCCGGGTCAACCGTCCCGTTTGGCGGCTCTTGCTGCGTAGAAACTAAGTCAGATGCAGTTGGAGTCGGCTCTGGAGCAGGCTCTGATGTGGTGGCAGTTGTTTGTCGATCGGGTGCCCCTAAGAGCGATAGCGGTGGCACGATCGCACCACGATCGATCGAGTGATTCCAAATGGTTGAAGCGGCACCAATACAAGCACTGGCTCCAATCTTGCCCTCACCCACAATGAGAACCCCTGCACCAATGGTTACTTCTGCACCCACTTCGAGCGTCCCCTGATGAGCATGAAGAACCGTGCCCATGCCAAGACAAGCACCCGCGCCAATAATGATGTGGCTCTCCGGATCTGCCTGTAGTAAAACACCAGAGGCGATGACGGCAGTTGGATGAATGGTCACATCGCCACTGACACAGAATTGATCCCTGCTAACAGGTTGTAGCGACGGCACGTGCATGAGAACGAGAACCTCATTTGAAAACTTGAAAGCTGTTAGTTGCTAGAGTCCGCCGCTGTTGAAACCTAGCAACGTTGGCGATCTACCCATTCAGGAATGATTGAAAGGCTACAGGACTTTACAACTAACAGTGCAATCACTTCTTGGGTCGCTGAATCGTTGTTTCGAGCACACGTCGTTTAGCCTGAGGGTCAGTACCCACTAAGCGCACGTAGGCTCGACTGTTTTCTGCCACAGCAGCTTCTAAGGCTGCCAAGACGTCAGCTTCACGCTTCGCTTGAATCACGCCGCCCGTCTGCCACGAACTGGTTTTGAATCGACGTTCATCAGCATATTCAGTGCTAATCTGATAGCCCTGAGCTAATGCCTGACGTACTTGCGCTACCACCTCCTGGCTCAAGTTTGTTCCAGAGGTATGGCTGGAACTGTTGCCAACATGGGTAGACCCAGAACTGGCACCGCGCTCAGGCAATGAACTGGAAGGATAAGCAGTAGCCGTACCCGGTCGTTGAATAATCATCTCCGCCACTCGCCGTTTCGCCTGGGAATCAATGCCAATCAGGCGCACGTATTCGCCGCTATGTTCAGTGATGCAGCGCTCTAGTGCTGCCACTACATCGGCTTCGCGTTTGGACTCGATCGCGCCGCAGCTCTGCCAGGAACTGGTTTGAAAGCGTCGTTTGTCTGCATGTTCCACGCCGACTTGGTGTCCCTGAGACAGCAATTGCCGCACTTGAGCAACCACATCTGGACTCAAGCCTGACGTAGTGCTGGTGATACCAGCATTGCTGCCACTATGGCTGGATGCTGCTGCACGATCGCCGGACGGCTGACCAGACATCGATGTGCCAGGTCGCTGAACAATTAGCTCCCCCACACGTCGCTTTGCCTGGGAATCAATCCCAATCAGGCGGATATACTCGCCGCCATGCTCAGTCATACAATGCTCTAAGTCTGCAATGACATCGGCTTCACGTTGAGACCCGATCGCGCCGCAGCTTTGCCAGGAACTGGTTTGAAAGCGACGCTTGTCCGCGTGTTCTGAGCCAATTTGATAGCCCTGAGCCAGCCATTGACGCACCTGTGCGATCGCATCCTGGCTCAGTGCGCCTTGAGGTGAGTTGGAGTTACCTGCGCTAACGCTAGCTCGACTAGAACCGTTGCTAGAGGCTGTAGCCGATGGTTTCGTCTGATCACCTGTTCTTGTATTCGGGCGCTGAATGATCGTTTCCAAAACCCGACGCTTCGCTTCAGGGTCAATCCCAATCAAACGGACGTACTCCTTGCTGTGCTCATCTAGACAAGTATCTAGCGCAGCAAGAACCTCTGATTCCCGTGTTGCCTGGATCGGCGCACAGCTTGTCCAGGAGGCAGACTGAAAGCGCCGCACATCGGCGTGTTCGGTACCAATGCGAAAATTCTGAGCAAGTAACTGACGTACCTGCTGCACTACATCTGCACTTAAGCGTGTATCTGTCATACTCGACTCACTCGATTCATAAGCCCGCGTCATTTCGTCCCTCACAGATGCTATACAGCTAACATTGTCGGCGCAGTGATAACCCGATCGCAGCGCATCATTAACTCCCAATACATGGGTTGCAAACTTAATATCATCTGCCTGTACATCAGGGAGGCGATCGGCTTGCTGCTGGTTTGTGATTACCGACCCGGAGGCAACATACTTACCAGGCGGAATTTCAACATCCTGGATGAGCACATGCATCATCACAATGCTGCCCTCACCCACCCGCGCGTTAAAGACCGTGGAGCGGAAGCCAATAAAGCAGTTGCTGCCAATATAGGCGGGACCGTGGATGAGCGCCATGTGGGTAATGGAAGCGTTATCCCCAATCCAGACAGAGTAAGCATTGTCGTCATCACCCATGACGCGCCCACGCTCTAGACCATGAACGACCACACCATCTTGTACATTCGTGCCTTTGCCGATGTAAAAGGGACTACCCTCATCAGCACGAATGGACGTTCCGGGTGCAATCAGCACCTTGGCACCCACGTGAACGTCTCCAATAATGTTAGAAAACGAATGCACATAAGCAGTTTCATCAATTTTTGGAATGGTCAGGCTCTTCGACCAGGGAGTAGGGGGAGCCGCAGAGCTACGCGCTACCATGAAAAATTCTCCTATGAAAAATTGAGCGAGGCTCAGTTGTGGGTGAGGATGAGAGAGCCGATTAAGCAAAGCTGTTGAGACTAAAGCTGAACTAGAGACAGCAACAACCCATACTCTGCCGCAAACAACTCCTTACGCTGAAAGCAATTGCCATTGATCCAAGCGATCGGAGCCCGCTCACTTAAGTCCTTAAGGAAGCTGCGGCACTGTATTAGCTCACTTAAAGCACTAAAGTCTAAAGCTCAGAGTTTAAAGTCTAAGCGCTAACGGTCGTCTCGCTTGTTGTAGAGGCGGCGATCGTCCACATTCACCGTGTCAATAATCCCCACGACCACAGCATCGATCGGACGATGTTCGCTGCCCGCCACCTGACGAGCAGCACTACCGCAGCTAACCAACACCCATTCATCCAGCCCAGCACCCACTTGATCGGCTGCCACCTCATAGCGGGGCAGTGGAGCGCCCTCCTCATCCATGAACTGTAAGAGGAGGAACTTCACGCCGCTCAAGCTTGGCTCTTTTTGAGTGCTGACCACTGTGCCACGGACTTTCGCAATCTGCATGTCGCTTTATGGTCTGGTGTAAGGACCGGCATGAATCGCTCTACCGCTAACGCTATCCCGGAATTGCTCCACTTCATCGGTGTAGCGGATGGGAAGAACATACTCCAGGTTTTCGTGGGGACGAGCGATAATGTGAGTCGAGAGCACTTGCCCACCGCTGACTCGCTTCACGTTGTCAACGCCAGCCGCTACTGATGCTTGCACTTCTGAAACATCACCGCGCACAATCACCGTCACGCGACCGCTACCGATCTTTTCGTAGCCGACAAGCGTCACGCGAGCGGCTTTTACCATCGCGTCGGCGGCTTCCACAACAGCGGGAAAGCCAAGCGTTTCAATCATTCCAACAGCAATTGCCATGAGTCGTACTCCCTAGTTAAATAGTCGAAAACGGTTAAAATTCGGGCTTCAGGCATCAACTCTCAACGCGGGATTGGAAACAGTTTTGCTGGCAGCTAAACCAACGCGAATGATCCGAAGCCTCCGGTTTGAAGTCTACCGTCCAAAGTCCAGTGGTGTGGACAACGTTGGATGAAACATCCTGCCTTGCTACACCCGGAACTGATCCACAGCTTCGGTGTAGCGGATTGGTAGTACGTATTCCAAATTTTCGTGAGGGCGAGCGATGATGTGAGTGGACAACACTTCACCACCGTTTACCCGCTGCGCTGAAGCAACACCAGCCGCGATCGATGCCTGCACTTCAGAGACATCGCCGCGCACAATCACAGTTACACGCGCACTACCAATCTTCTCATAACCCACCAACGTTACGCGGGCAGCTTTGACCATTGCATCTGCGGCTTCTACAACCGCAGGAAAGCCCTTTGTTTCAATCATTCCAACAGCAATTGGCATATCCTCCTACTTCCTTCTCCTACAGAGTTACTGTGCAAATATTTGGTAATAATGCTTGACAAGGATACCCTTTAAAATTAATGACGGGAAATGCCATTATCCAAGCTCTTTTGCAGCCTTGAGTACCTTAATTTAAGAATAGAGTGCTTAGCTTACGTTTGGCAATATAACTGTAAATAATATTTTTGGATTCTAGTTATTAGTAAAACTGATTTCTAACGATCTAATCCCGTCAGTTGGTCAATGTTCTCTTGGTTTTACCGCCATCTCAGTCAGCCGAAGCCGCTGATAACTGACTAGAGGGCGAACGCTCATCTGCCTGCAATGACGCTGTAGTGAGGCTGAGACAGTGTGCGATCGCCTCTGAAACACAGCCATGCCAACGACAAAAGAGCTGCTTGTGAACGCATAGATTGATCTAAATGAGGTACATAGATATTAATCTATGCCTCTGCAAATGCCGTGCTTCATAGAGCGTAACAGGGCTTTCAAAGCCTATTATTGCTTCTGGTGTCCTAGTTTTGCTTTTCTGGAGCGTCGAACTTAAGCTAAAGTAAAGACAGTTAAAGTAATACGCTAAAACATTGCTAATTAATTAGAGTTCATATGTTTTTTGAACCTTGCTAAAGCGTTTTGAAGCTAAGTTTTTAAACGCTAGAAAGAGTGCCGAATTTTCAGTGAGATAATGTTTCGATGATTCAGTTTCTCCTCCAAACAAGTTGGTGGATACCTTGTTATGGGCTGATAGGCGCTGTGCTGACGTTGCCTTGGTCAACTGGCATCATCCGTCGTACTGGTCCCCGACCCGCCGCGTACTTCAACTTGTTTATGACGGTGGTATCGTTTCTGCACGGTACTGTCGTCTTCAGGGCGACCTGGCATCAGCCACCCCAAGCGTTGATTTTTCACTGGTTCCACGCGGCAGACCTGGATTTAACTTTTGTACTGGATATCTCACCGCTCAGCGTGGGCGCGATGGAACTGGTCACAGGATTAAGTTTGCTGGCGCAGTTGTTCGCATTAGGGTACATGGAAAAAGACTGGGCACTGGCGCGGTTTTTTGCCCTGATGGGTTTTTTTGAGGGAGCCATGAGTGGGCTGGCGCTTAGCAACTCGCTGCTGTTGACCTATGGATTCCTGGAAATGCTGACTCTTTCAACCTACTTATTGGTTGGGTTTTGGTATGCTCAGCCGTTGGTGGTGACGGCGGCACGAGATGCTTTTTTGACCAAGCGCGTCGGCGATATTCTGCTGCTCATGGGTGTTGTAGCGCTCTCCACCCTGAGCGGAAGTTGGAGTTTTCCTGATCTCTACGAATGGGCAGAAACGGCAACGTTGGAGCCAATGACCGCGACGCTTCTAGGACTGGCGTTGATTGCCGGACCGACGGGAAAATGTGCCCAGTTTCCACTGCATCTCTGGCTTGATGAGGCGATGGAAGGACCCAATCCGGCTTCGATTTTGCGAAATTCCGTTGTGGTTGCCAGCGGTGCCTATGTGCTGATTAAGCTTCAGCCAATCTTAAACCTTTCGCCGATCGCGTTGACCGCACTGGTGGTCATTGGCGCAACGACTGCAATCGGGGCTTCGCTAGTGGCGATCGCACAAATCGATATCAAACGCGCACTGTCTCACTCCACGAGTGCTTATTTAGGCTTAGTCTTTATTGCGGTCGGCACTCAATGGACGGGCTTTGCGCTCATGCTGTTGTTTGCCCATGCGATCGCGAAAGCACTCATGTTTATGAGCGTTGGCTCTGTGATTACAACGACTCATAACCAGGACTTAACCGAAATGGGCGGGCTGTGGTCACGGATGCCAGTCACAACGACTGCGTTTGTAGTTGCATCGGCTGGCTTAGTGGGTCTTTTGCCGCTGGGTGGGTTTTGGGCACTGCGACTGGGCATGGATGACTTTTGGACGGCTGACCCGTGGCTTGTCAGCGTGATGCTGATTGTTAATACGCTCACCGCTTTGAATTTGACCCGTGTTTTTCGCCTAGTGTTTTTGGGTTCACCGCAGCCAAAAACACGCCGTGCGCCAGAAGTTGGTTGGGCAATGGCAGTGCCGATGGTGTCCTTGACGATCGTCACACTCCTCACACCGTTAATGATGCAACGCTTGTCTGTGCTACCTGACTGGGCGTATCTCAATCACACAGCGGCACTGCTGCTGGTGCTGTCGGGCATCGTTGGCTGTGGTCTCGGAGCCACGATTTACCTCCACAAAGCCTGGTCGCGATCGGTGCAGTTACCCTGGCGGGTCGTACAAGATCTGCTGTCCTACGATTTTTACATTGAGAGGCTCTACGAAATCAGCGTTGTAAATGGCGTTGTGTTGATGGCTCGCTTTAGCAACTGGTGCGATCGCTACATCGTGGATGGCATGGTTAATTTTATGGGTATCGCTTCGATTTTCAGCGGTGAAAGTTTGAAATATAGCATTACCGGACAATCGCAGTCATATATGCTAACGATTCTGGTGTCGGTGAGTGTGTTGGGTGGTGTGTTGATGTGGTTTGCCTGGTGATTCTGGAGTTGCATGATGCTCAGTGCTTTGATCTGGATACCTGTTTTGGGTGCGTTGCTCATTGGTTTTGGCGCTGAACCGCTGATTCCCTCACGAGCGCGACTGGTGGCGTTGCTCACCGTTGGGAGCGTGTTTCTCTTGACGATCGTGCTGGGTAGCCAGTTTGAAGCAGGACACATTGGGATGCAGTTTGCAGAACACCTTGTTTGGATTGAACCGCTAGGCTTAACCTATGAGCTGGGGATGGATGGGCTGTCGTTGCCGCTGGTGGTGCTCAATGGGTTGCTCACTGCTATTGCGATCGCCAGCGATGCCCGTTTAGTGAACCGTCCCCGTCTTTACTACATCCTGCTGTTGCTGCTCAATGCAAGTGTGACGGCTGCCTTTCTTGCCCAGAATCTGCTGCTCTTTTTTCTGTTCTACGAGGCGGAACTGATTCCCCTCTATCTGCTGATTGCGATTTGGGGCGGCGCAAACCGGGGCTATGCAGCCACTAAGTTTCTGATTTACACCGCGCTTTCGGGCATTTTGATTTTGGCGGCATTTTTGGGGCTAACCTGGCTGACGGGTGCGCCTAGTTTTGACTACGCGCCGCTGCTCACCCAGGTTTTACCTTTGAGGCAGCAATTTGTACTTTTGGGGGCGCTGCTGATCGGTTTTGGCATCAAGATTCCGCTGGTGCCCTTTCATACCTGGTTGCCTGATGCTCATGTGGAGGCATCAACTCCAGTTTCGGTGCTGTTGGCAGGGGTGCTCCTGAAGCTAGGGACGTATGGGTTGCTGCGGTTTGGGCTAGGGCTATTTCCCGAAGCCTGGGCAGTGCTGGCTCCGTGGCTAGCAACTTGGGCAGCAGTGAGTGTACTGTATGGAGCTTTCATGGCGATCGCCCAAACAGATATGAAGAAGATGGTGGCGTATAGCTCGATCGGGCACATGGGCTATGTGCTGCTGGCGGCGGCAGCAGCGACACCGCTGAGTCTTCTGGCAGCCGTCTGTCAAATGGTTAGCCACGGACTCATTGCAGCGATGCTCTTTCTGCTTGTAGGCGTTGTATACCAAAAGACAGGCACGCGCAATTTAGAGTCACTGCAAGGGTTGCTGAACCCGGAGCGCGGCTTGCCCCTAATCGGCAGCCTGATGATCATTGGCGTGATGGCAAGCTCTGGTATTCCTGGTATGGTAGGCTTTATCTCAGAATTTTTGGTGTTTCGAGGCAGTTTTCCCATCTTTCCAGCTCAAACGTTGCTGTGCATGGTGGGGACAGGTCTCACAGCCGTGTACTTTTTGCTGCTGGTCAACCGTGTCTTCTTTGGACGACTGTCAGAGCGCGTTACAAATCTTCCGCCTGTGTTCTGGAGCGATCGTGCCCCTGCGATGTTTCTAGCCGTCTTGATTGTGCTGCTGGGTCTACAGCCAAATTGGTTGGTACACTACAGCGAGACCACCACAACTGCCTTAATGAGCGGTCGTTTGGCGATCGCTCAAGCAGATATGGCAACCAAAACAACGCTAAAAGCAGAAAGAATGGAAGCGGCTCAGGCAGGCAGTAAAGGCTGAAAAGGAGCGTTGGTTGTTAGTTTTTAGCTGTTAGCAGGGGTCGAAATAAACTCAAAACGCCTTTTCTCCTCCCCCTCACTCTTCGCATAAGCTATTATGCATTTAAATTTTCGAGTTGATCTATGCTAGCAAGGGGTTTTAGCCTCCTGAATACCCAGTTTGAATGATTAACAACTTGCCATGACCGACACGCTCAAAATGCTTTCTCAATCGTCATCGCATCCGTTAGAAGCTTATATCGAGCGCTTAAAAACGGGCGGTGCTTTGCTACCTGATACGTCAGAAAACGTCAGTGAAGTGGTTGGTATTCTGAAGAGCTACGGCATTGTGCTCGATGCCTACTACCGTAATCTTCTCTATATTTCAGAACATCAGTTCCTCGTCTTTTTTCCTTTTTTCAAATACTTCAATGGGGATATCTCGTTCGCAAAATTATTGCGCCACTGGGGGCACGATCGCATCAATTTTGAATATGCCGAATACTGCATGAAAGCGATGTTCTGGCACGGTGGCGGCGGTTTAGATACTTATCTAGATTCGCCAGAATTTAGCGTACGATCGCAGTCAGCCATCCAGGCAAGAATTAAAGCGAATCCCTGGCTGATTGGGTTGCATCGCTTGTTTCCAGAGTTTCTGCCAGAGCATGTGCGGCAACTGTCCTACTACAGTGCGCTCGGTCAATTCTGGAAAGTGATGAGTGAGATGTTTCTGATCCTCTCCGATCGCTATGATCAAGGCGAAATTCAGTCCATCTCCCAAGTCGTTGCTCATATTCAAGCAGGGCTAGTTGCAGCCGCAAGCCTACCCATTACCTACACCGTAAAGCTGCGCAACCAAGCCTACGAAATTGTTCCTGCTGATGCAGGCATAACGTTTCTCCCGGATGTCGCGGTGCCCTATGTGGAGGCAGTCTTCTTTCGCGGTACACCGTTTTCAGGCACGGTTTCGTACAATGCACAGTCGCACCAAATTCCGCCTGACCAAAGCCGCTTTACCTATGGGGCGCTATATGCTGACCCTCTACCAATCGGCGGTGCTGGCATTCCCCCTACCCTGCTGATGCAAGACATGCGGCATTATTTGCCAGACTACTTACACGACATCTACCGTCGTGGACTCCGTGGCGAAGACGATTTGCGGGTGCGAATCTGCGAGACGTTTCAGAAATCGATGTTCTGCGTCACCACAGCGACTATCTTTGGCTTAGCGCCTCATCCGTTAGACACGGACGATCCAGAGCAGCAGCGTCAAAACCAGGTGTATCTAGAAGGCTGGATGGATCGCCTTGTGCAATCACGCCTGCTAGATGTCCAGGCGATCGCCCAGTAAGAACGATCAGCTCGGTTCAGCTCAGGTGCTCAATCTAAAGCCCTTCATCGGTTGACTACCTTCACCCAAAGTGCCAGCCCGCCACCACGCCCACGAGCAGCCATAAAAGCTGGTGTGATCAGGAAAAAGGAAAAGAAAGGAAGCCCACCGACGGCTCGATCGTAAAAGTCTTGCGGGTCGGGTTTACGTCCTGGTACAGCGCCGTCATAAACCGTTTTGCCCAACACATCCAGTTGCAGATGGGTAAAATCAAACGCAAGCAGATTCTTCTTGCCTAAATAATGAGCCGGACCTGTGAAGCGCAGCAGGACTGGACCGACCTTAACCTGATTGCCGATCGAGCCTCTTCCTAACACTGCGGCATCAGCCTCCGCTTGAAAAGAAATCTGAGCCACAGCCAACTGCGGCACATAAAAGCCTTTTCCCAAGGCAATACCGCCACGCTTCACCTTTCGCGTACCCGTCGCAAAGCAGAGCTGCCATTCACCTAACAACGGCTCAAACGAATAAAGCAAAGGTGCTTTTTTTGCCGCTTTTTCCGCTTGTACTAACGCCTTGACGACCGCTTCAGTGGTTGGACGATCGCGCCTCTTCCCTTGAAAAGCTGTTGCTGCCTGAGTTAAGACCGCCGTAAAGTCAGACGCTGACGTGGATGCCAATTCAATAGTCATACGACCTTCTTACCACCATCTTTTGCCGACACCATTAAGCTCACAAATAGGTGCATGTCTGGAACAACCCTGACGGACTTACTTTTTCCAGTATGACGGGCTTCTTTGCAAACCTGTTTACTACAAGCGGTTACGGTGATTTCTCTGACTCAGAAACGGAGTCAGCCTCAACGGTACTGGATGGTGAGGCTAATGAATCTGCTGCCACATCCGCGATCGTGACCTCGATTGTCTCTAAAGTCGGTAGCTCCGGAGCCATAGACTCTGGAACGCTATCACTACTGGTTTTAGTGCCTGAAACATTCCCTACTGCCTGCACCTCTGCTTCGGGGGCACGAAATTGCTTTCTCACGTAGACTGGCTTACTCTCACGTTTCGCGGTCAAACCTTTGAACGAACCCTGGACTTGCTTGGCGATCGCAGTCAGCGGGCTTTCCTTTGGCTGTGCAGTAGCACCAGTCTGTACTGGAGTAACCTCAGATGCGATCGTCTTCGATGGTGCTACAGGCGTTTGACTGGCATTCGCAAAATCGGCAGGTGTCAGCGGCACATAGGGTGGAGGCTCTACGGTGGATGACGATGCCTTCTTTGGCGTTGTGGTCGTGGCGACTAGCGCCTCAAGCCAAGCGGTCAGTTTGGCAACCTGCTTACCGATCGGCTGAGCAATGGGCGCGATCGACTTAGCATTCAATAACCCAACCCACGTTTGAGACAACGCCGCCTGCCATTCTGCGGGTGTCGGCACAGCCGTTTGTTGATCCACTGGAGCAACTTGTCGTCTCAGCGCGAGTGTCTGCCAGCCCAGCCAACCCAGTAGCGTTACACTCGCTGTTTGCCCTAGCAGCACACCCCCCGTAATGCGCCCCGCGCAAACCCACAGTACCAGTGCATAAAACAACCCCAACCCACTCCAAAGGAAGTCATGCTTACGATGCACCTCTGGGAAAAAGAACGCCGCCATGTAAAGCGCCACGCTGCTCAACCCAACGACTAATGCCAGAATATATGCCAGCATACGGCTGCTCCAAACGATGCCGAACAACTATTTATAGATCGATTCTGTCAGGGAGTGTTGCAGTTTAGACAGAGAGTTTTGTCCAGCGTCAAACGCGCCACACAACACCTAACACAAAACCCACCCCTTTCTGCTGCTTTCTCAGTTCCTCCCCTAGAGTTAAATGCAGCACAGCTTAAGATTATCTTCTAGGCTAACTTGAGATGTTCAGGCTACCCTAAAGGTGATTGAACAGCCCAAGCACTTGCAGAACTAAGCAGATAATCTTATGGCACAAAGCTTTGGTGTAATTGGTCTAGCGGTCATGGGCGAAAATCTGGCGCTAAACGTCGAGCGTAACGGATTCCCGATCGCTGTTTACAATCGCAGTCGCGAAAAGACAGATGCCTTCATGTCGCAACGCGCAACGGGTAAGAACGTTGTTGCAGCTTACTCGTTGCAGGAGTTCGTTGCTGCCTTAGAACGTCCCCGCAAAATCTTGATCATGGTAAAAGCAGGTGCTCCTGTTGATGCGACGATCGAGCAGCTTAAGCCTCTTTTAGATGAAGGCGATATCTTGATTGACGGCGGCAATTCTCTGTTTACGGATACAGAGCGCCGCGCTAAAGATCTGGAATCAGCCAAGTTTACCTTCATTGGCATGGGTGTCAGTGGCGGTGAAGAAGGCGCGCTCAACGGTCCCAGCCTCATGCCCGGTGGCACGGAGCAGGCATACAAATATCTAGAACCCATCCTGACCAAAATTGCCGCTCAAGTAGATGATGGGCCCTGCGTCACCTACATCGGTCCGGGTGGTGCGGGTCACTACGTCAAAATGGTGCATAACGGCATTGAGTACGGCGACATGCAGCTTATTGCCGAAGCGTACGACCTCCTCAAAAGCGTTCTAGGGCTAAACGCAGAGCAACTGCACGAAGTCTTTGCTGAGTGGAACACCACCGATGAACTCGATTCTTACCTGATTGAGATTACAGCCGATATTTTCAAGAAGGTTGATCCCGATACAGACACCCCTCTAGTCGAACTAATTTTGGATGCGGCTGGACAAAAGGGAACTGGACGCTGGACGGTTGCTGATGCACTAGAGCTTGGCGTGTCGATCCCCACCATCATTGCGGCAGTCAACGCTCGGATCATCTCGTCCTACAAGCAGGAACGGGTAGAGGCATCAAAAGTGTTGACGGGTCCGACGGCAACCTTTGAGGGTGACACCAAAGCGTTCGTCACGAAGGTGAGAGATGCACTCTACTGCTCCAAAATGTGTTCTTATGCTCAAGGCATGGCGCTTCTCAGCAAGGCATCGGAAACCTATGGGTTCCACCTAGATCTGGGCGAATGCGCTCGGATCTGGAAAGGAGGTTGCATCATCCGAGCACGCTTTTTGAACAAAATCAAGCACGCTTTTGATGAGAACCCCACGCTACCGAACTTATTGCTGGCTCCTGAGTTCAGGCAAACGATTCTGGATCGCCAGGAAGCATGGCGCGCGGTCATTGCTACCGCTGCTACGGTGGGCATTCCAGTCCCTGCGTTTAGCGCCTCACTGGACTATTTCGACAGCTACCGTCGCGATCGCCTACCACAAAACCTGACCCAGGCACAGCGTGATTACTTTGGTGCTCACACCTATCTGCGTACCGATAAGGAAGGGGTATTCCACACGGAATGGATGAAGCCTGACGCATCAGTACACCCGCAAACCCCCGATACGGTTTTAGCGAATTAGCAACAGCCATCTAAGGCTGATGTGCAAAAGCAGGAAGCTGAAACGCGCAGCTAGAGACTCAGTACAACCGCATACGTGAAGGGCGTGTTCAAGCGCTGAGAATGCGCCCTTTTCTATGCCCACTTGAGTCCGTTGCTTTGCTCACCCTTCACCCGTTCTGTCTAAGGACGGGCAAACATTGGGTGATAGACGCAAATAGCGTAAGCATTCTTCCGGCTTGAGCTGCCGCAGCGTACGATCGCGTGCAAGAGATAGCAGTTCTTCCCACGTCGCCGCCCAAAGGTGAAGCTGACCACGTTTATTTAGGCTCGCAACATAGCGACCGTCAGGGCTGAAAAAGGCTTTTTGCATTGGCTCGGGCGTGGCACCCGACTCAGCAGAGCGCAACAATGCCTGCTCTGTCCCCGTCTTCGCATCCCACAAGCGGACTGTGCCATCCGTACTGGCAGTCGCCAGCGTGGTTGCATCGGGACTAAACTCTGCATCTAGCACTGCACCGCGATGTCCTGTCATGGCGACTCGGAATGCGCCTGTTGCGGCATCAAGAATTCTGGCTGTGCCATCCCAACTGGCGATCGCTACCAGCTTTCCATCCGGGCTAAAGTGAGCGCTGCTAATCACATCACGGTGATACAGCGTCGTCACCAGTTGTCCAGAAGCAATGTGCCAAATTCGTGCGGTGCGATCGCGGCTGGCACTCACCACACGCTGGCTATCGGCACTAAACTGCGCCTGCTCAATGGCAGCTTTGTGCCCCTGCAACCGCTGGATCAATTTTCCAGAAGACACATCCCACACCTCAATCGTGCGATCGCGACTTACACCCAAAAGCGTTTTAGTATCAGGGCTAAACGCAAGCTGACGGAGCGGCGTAAGACGACTGGACTCAGCCCGCTTGGGCGAACTAGCCGCTGTGGTAAGCATGGGACTGGCATCAAGACGACGCACCCGCTTCAGCGGTTGGTTGGGTTGAGCGTGCCAAACATCCACAGTGCCGTTGGCATTGGCAGTCGCCATTACCTGGGTATCGGCGCTGAAAGCAACACTGGCGAGCTGAGTAGCGGGTAGTTGGTTAAACGGTTCGAGATTGCGAAAAGGCTCAACATCGCCCGATGGCTTTTGACCTGTGGCTACGAGAGCAACACGGCTCGTCAACCATGCTGCATCTGCGATCGCGGGTTGGCTCGAAACAATAGGGGATGGCAGTGATTCGCCCGACACGAGAAAAAAGCTCAGAACGTTGAATGCTGTCCCTCTCAGCCGTGCTGGACTCCACGACTGATCTGGTGCAGACGCTCTGTGAGCGGAATCGCTTGCCATTACCGCTGGTTTTGTGGGGTTCCAGGTTTGCATGGTGCCATCGATCGCCAGCGTAACCATGCCTCCAAACCCTTTGCTTGGCGGTGCCGTTGCCGCACTTGACAGAAGACTGGAGCGTGCGATCGCCGCAGTGGTGGACTTGACGAAAAGCCCCTGGGTCACAGGACGAAAAGCTGCCCACTGCATTGACCCCTTACTTGTCTTGAGCCTGGGAAATTCGCTTCCCATCTCTGCTGCCCACAGACGTGTTGACCCATCCGCACTGGCAGTCGCAATTAGTGAGCCGTTGCCGCTAAACTGCACGGACGCGATCGCGCCTGTATGACCGTTCAAACTGCTGACCATCGCTCCCGTTTGCACATCCCACAGGCGCGCCACAGCCAGCGCCCGATCGTCGCCCAACCCATGACCCGCCATGACGAGCTGACGGCTATCGGGGCTGAAGGCAATGCTGCTGGTTGTTTGATTCTGCGGTGAAGCTTGTCTAGCCGGAACACCATTGTTCAACTCATCACCAGGCTCAAATTGGTGCCACAATTTACCAGTTTCCGCGTTCCAAAGTCGAATGCGCTTTGCATCAACGGCAGCAAGAAAGCGCCCATTAGGGCTAAATAACACCTGTTTCAGCGGTTGCACTGCTTGTCCAAAGGGCTGTCTCTGGTGATCGTCTTGAGCGCCCTGGTGAGCAGCAGTCAGAACGCGGCGTAGCTGCCCGGTGCGGCTGTGCCAGAGACGTGTACTGCCATCATCGCTAGCAGTGGCGATCGACTGACCATTCGGACTAAAGGTGGCATTGCTTACATAAGTTGGATGACGCAGTAACGTACGACTTTGCCAATTGCTCACCTGCCAAAGTTGCGCGACTGCACCGCTAGCTGTCAACAACTCCCGATTGTTGGGGCTAAAGCTCAAACTGCTTACCAGCGATGCGTGAGGGAGATTAGCCTGCAATTGCCCACTGTCTGCATCCCAAACTCGTACCTCTGTGTCGGCGCTGGCGGCAATCCAGTCACCGTTGGGGCTAAACGTCAATTGCCGGATCGGTGCCTTGAAACCATCCAGCGTCAGTATGCGCTTGCCAGATTCCACTGACCACACCTGAACCTTGGTAACATTTTGAGCGATCGCTGCCAGTTGTTTACCGTTCGGGCTAAAGGCGATCGCAGTAATCGGAGTTGCCTGTTTCGAGTCTTGAGCTACAGGTTGTATGACTCCCGACGGCTGCTTGTCATCACCCCGCCCATCATCACGCCCATCATCATGCCAAGACAAAACCTTTTCTACAGTTTGCGTTCCAAGCGACCAAAGCAGCACTGTACCATTAGCACCAGCGGTAGCCAGATGCCGTTGATCTGGGCTAAAAATCACTTGATGAATGGCTCCTTGATGTCCTTGCAGGCTAGACTGCAACCGCAGTTTCTGTAGCGCTGCCCGCAGGCTTGCCTGGGCTTCATACGTGTAACCACCTTTTTCGGCAGCGAGCCGACTGATTAGTAAAGCTGCCGTGGGGTCACTGTCCGGTTCTTGCAGAATCGCTTGAGCAACGGCTGCCTGTTGCCGAGAAGTCGCAATTTGCAGTTGGTATTCTTTTTCTGCCTGACTGTTGACCACCGCCCGATATTGACTAAAGGTGACAACCAGCGCGACCAAGAGCGTACAGGGAATCGCCAGTTGCAGTAACCGTCGTTCTTTTTGCGTGCGACGGTTTTCTTCACGGCTGACAGCAATGTATCGTTGCGCCAGCGCCGACAGTTCATCTGGATGAGCAATCAAAGAATCTTCGGCTTCTATCAGGCGATCGCCGTGTAGTAGATACTCGGGTGCTCGTGACTCTTCTGAGGCGTACCAGTCTTTGGCAGCATGTTCCATCCGTCGCTGTTGTTGGAGCAACTCCCGATTTTCGTCTAGCCAGGTGCGCAGCAGCGACCAATTCCGAATCAGCGCTTCATGCGCAACCTCTACAGTCTCTTGATAATCGCTATTGCCTGACGGATCGATGGCGAAGTTAGCTAGCTCGTTTGTCGATCGCTGAGCAATGCCAGCGATGCTGCGGCTAGCACGATCATTCAATAAAAGCGAAGCAGTGCGATCGCGATCGGCGGGTTCCTGCAAGAACTTACCCCGACGCATTTGGGCAAAGCGTAGGGCTGTAGAGACATTGGCAAGCCTCTGCCCTACTCGATCGTGACGATTACACGTGGAAAGAACGCGGTTTGTGACGACCAGCTTTGCTGTAACCAGCTTTTCTAACACTCGTTCGACCAGTTCAACGGGAAACCAGGGGCTCACCAGTTCCGACTTGGCAATGCGACGGCGGGTGTCCTCAGTGCCATCGCCAATCTGCGTCAAGGCAATAAAAATCCGCTTGGCAACACGCTGTTCTTCGTGCGTCAGGCTATGAAAAATGTCATTTGCTCGTTTTTGCAAGGTGCCGCGAACGCCACCCAGCTCATTGTAGGCATCCAGCGTTAAGCGAGCGGTTCCACCGTCTGCGTCGAGTTGCCGCTGTTGCCACAGTTCGAGCAGCGTATATTGCAAGAGCGGTAGCTCGCCGGGTGTTCCTACAACGTCCAGCAAAATGTTGTAAACCAGGTTTGGCTCGCAGATGATGCCTGCCTTCTCAGCGGGCTTCACAATAGAGTCTTTGATCTGTTGATATGTCAGGGGTGTCACTGTCACCAAATGTTGCTCGATTTGCTCAGCCAAGCCGTGATAAAGAGCATACTTGCCAAAAAAATCTGCCCGCAGCACTACTACCACGCTGAAGCAATCCCCAATCTCACGCAGAGCAGTGACGAGACTGTTGAAAAAGCTTTGACGATCGTGCTCTGCTTGCAAGCCCTGGCAAAGCGTAAAAACTTCCTCAAATTGGTCAATAATGAGCAAGAGCCGTGAATTTCTGCCGTGCTTAGCAGACATCAGGCTAGCGCGAACCAAATGAGATAACCCGGTGCTGCCGTCACGCAGCAGGGTTTCTGCCCGCCGCAATTGCTCAGCACGATCGATCGCCGAATCTTTAGGATTGACGAAAGCGGCTGCGAGGCTTTTCAACGGTTGCTCGGTGGGGCTAATTAACTGGATGCGCCAGCGATCGCTGCCAGAAAATTTTCTGCCCTGTCGCAAGGTATGGATTAATCCCGCTCTGACTAGCGAAGATTTTCCGCTGCCAGAGGCTCCGACCACCGCAGCAAAATTGCCGATTCTCAGCTTTTCAATGAGCTGATCGGTCAGGTCTTCGCGCCCAAAAAAGTACTCAGCGTGCGCTTCATCAAAAAACTCCAGCCCCCTGTAAGGACAAACATCCTGGACAAGCTCGGTTTTGATCAGCATTGGCCCACTTTGACCGCGCGTGAGGAGAATTTCGCTGCCAGAATTTTCAAACAGTGGTTGCTGCATCTCGCGTTTGAGCGCGTTACTCACCCAATCAGTCAGCGCGTAATTAGTGACAGTCCCATTCACCATGCGGGAAGGGTCTAGCCCGTCCAATAACGCCTGGGTGAACACGCTGTACTTACCAATCATCGATTCGTACGCCGCTTCGTATTCCCGTGACGCTGCCATAAACAAGCGATCGGTGCCCGATCGGGCACCCGGATCTGCCTCTAAGAAGTTGAGCAGTTCACCACTGTGGCAGCAATCTAGTAAGATAATGCGCTGTCGCACTGGACTTTCCTGCAAAAGCCGTCGCAGCCAAAACAGCGAGAGGCCATAAAAGCCAGCGCTTGGATTCGCATCGCTAGTAGCTAGAAACCCTTCTTGGACACCAGCGTCTTTTTGTAACCCGTGCCCCGAAAAGTAAAAGAGTGCTGTTTGGGGAATGTTGGTGCCCTTCGGTTTAAACAGCCTCACGAGTGCTGCTTCCAGTTCAGCCACCGTGACTTGGGTTTTGAAGCCAATTCTAGATTGACCTGCCTGGACAATCTCTGGCATCCGAACAACTCGAAAATCCCCATCTGCTTGTAACCGCTGCGCGATCGCCTCGGCATCGTGGGAAGGGGCGCTCAAACTTGGCAACCATTGATAAGTACTAATTCCGACAATCAGAGCGTCGCGTGACATGATGAAACCCTCCCCCACAGCCGCTTGCAGTGAGGATAAATGATGTGTTTGACCGTCTTTAGCAACAGTTCAATCCATGCCTTCAAGGCAACGAAAGGCAACAGCAAGGGACACACACAATCCAAATCGGGAACCCACACAAAAGGCGTTGATTGCCCCAGTGCTTTTAGTCAAGAGACAAGCTCAAAAGTGTAGGGTTAAGCTATCAGAACTCACGTTGATAACCGGGACAAAATCTAAGCCATTTGGCTTAGATTTCACTTTACCTAACAGAAATAAAGTCTAAAAGCCCTTGTCTGAGATGGTTTTAGCCGTCCAAGTCAAACAAGCTTTAGAATTTAATACCCTCTTTTCGATCTCAAACGTAATGAAGTTTTTGCCAAGTGTCCAAGGGGGTAACACCCCTAAAGGTGATTTTTAGAGTTAATTTATTAATCGAAAACCCGTTATCTCTTGAAGAGAAATGACTGCACATACTTACACGATGAATGTAGAGTTACGGCAACCGACACGATCATGAGGACGTTTCCTACGCTGGAATTAACAAGGGGCTTAAACCCCTTGTCCTAACCAATGTGGCAACAGCTAAAGTGTTTGGATCTTAGCTGAGAGTGACTCCAAAGCGCGACGACACAAACGCTAGCCGAGACATGCCCGAAGGTCTATGGTCTGCCTTAGCAAATTGCAGCTTTGGTTCCTCTGAGTTTTCCGTAGACCAATCTAATGGCTTTTAAACTGCCGACGGCTGACCACTGGTTTCGGCTGCCAGGGCTTCTAACCGCTCTTGTTGGTCTTGGGAGATACAGGTTTGAATGACCTCATCAATATCCCCTTCAAGCACTGGAACAAGCGAAAAGTTTTGTCCCAGCCGATGGTCAGTAATACGATTATCTTTGTAGTTGTAGGTACGAATTTTTTCGGAACGCGAACCTGTGCCCACCTGCGATCGCCGCATGGATGTCACGGCTTCCTGCTGTTCCCGCAGCTTAATTTCGTAAAGCTTTGCCCGCAAGATTTGCATGGCACGCTCACGGTTTTGCAACTGCGATCGCTCTTCAGTACAAAAGATCCGAATGCCGGTCGGTTTATGCATCAAGTCAACCGCCGTTTCAACTTTGTTGACGTTTTGTCCGCCTGCGCCACCTGAGCGTGCCGTCGTTAATTCGATGTCTTTCGGATCAATGTGAACTTCCACATCGTCCACTTCCGGCATGATTGCCACCGTTGCGGTAGAGGTGTGCACGCGTCCAGAGGCTTCGGTGACTGGAACGCGCTGCACTCGATGTACGCCTGCCTCAAACTTGAGTTTGCTGTAAACGCGATCGCCCTGAATCTCCAGAATGGCTTCCTTGAAGCCACCCATATCCGCTAACGATTCGCTCAGCAGCTTAACGCGCCAATTTTGACCTTCAGCATAGCGCGAGTACATGCGCACTAAATCGCCTGCCCAGATGCTGGCTTCATCGCCACCAGTACCAGCACGAATCTCCAACATGATGTTCTTGTCATCATTTGGATCACTTGGTAGCAGCAATACTTTCAGGTGCGTTTCTAAGGCAGCAGACTTGGACTCTAGCTCGCCGACTTCTAGGGTCGCCATCTCGTGTAGCTCCAAGTCGCCGCCTGCTTCTTTTAGAATCTGCCTCGCTTCCGTCAGCGACTGCTGCGTCGTCTTCCAGTCATCAAACGTATTGACTACTTCCTCCAAAGACGATCGCGTCTTAGCAACCCGCTGAAATTCACCAGGGTCTTTCGCGACATCGGGATCAGCCAAGCGGCGAGTCAGCTCATTAAAGGTCTGCTCAACCGATCGCAGCTTATCCAACAGGTATGCTTCAGCCATAAGACAAAACCACCGAAAACTGTAGAGTAAATCACTAACTTGAAGATTTTGGCTTGAGAACGCTAGGCTCAAACTCCAGCCCTCGCTCTAAACGCTTCAACCTAAAAGCAGCTTGTCTACCGTTTTTTCTTCTTCTGTGGCGGTGCGTCTGTAGCCTCTTCCCCTTCTAACATGCCGTATTTACGCAGGAAGCGATCAACCCGACCCTCGGTATCAATGATCTTTTGCGTACCTGTGTAAAACGGATGGTTCCCAGACCAAACATCTACGTGTAGTTCAGGCTTTGTGGAACCGATCGTCATCACGACCTCCCCATTGCAATAGACTTTTGCATCGGGATACCACTTGGGGTGAATATCAGGCTTAGGCATCGTTAACTCTCCAACTTACCGTCTTATTATTTGATTCTAGCGTTTAGCTTTATGGGCGCTAAGTGCTGACAGCCAAGGCTAATAGCGTCTTACCGTTTCGAGAATTGAGGTGCTTTACGCGCTTTACGTAAACCATACTTCTTACGTTCTTTAGCCCGTGGATCACGGGTCAGGTAACCCTCAATTTTCAAGGGCTTACGGTTATCCGGATCTAACTGACAGAGCGCCCGCGCCACACCTAGCCGCACAGCATCTGCCTGTCCGGTCAGTCCACCGCCATGAGCATTCACCAAAATATCGTACTCGCCCTCTAGCCCCAGCGTCTCCAAAGGCGCTTTGGTAGCGGATAAGTACTCAGCGTTAAACTGAAGATAGAGATCCCCAGGCTTGCCGTTAATCGTTAATTGACCGTTACCAGGAACCAAGCGCACTCGTGCTACCGCTGATTTCCGCCGACCGGTTCCCAAATATACAACGCGACCCTCGTCTATAGCTTGCATTAGTGCTGTCCCCCTGGAATAGTTTGAATCGATAGTGTTTGAGGCATTTGAGCCTGATGAGGGTGATCAGACCCTGCGTAAACTTTGAGCTTTGTGAAGAGCTGCCGTCCCAGCGTATTTTTAGGCAACATTCCCTTCACGGCTTGCTCAATAATACGCTCTGGCAAGCGTGCCTGAAGCTTAGCAAAGGTTTCGGTTTTCATACCGCCAGGACGACCTGAATGGCGACGGTAGAGTTTTTGACTGCGCTTTTTGCCAGTCACATCAATTTTTTCGGCATTGATCACAATGACAAAATCGCCTGTATCCAGGTGAGGAGTGAACGTGGGCTTATTTTTGCCGCGTAGGATAGTTGCAATTTCCGTAGCAAGACGTCCAAGTCGCTGGTTAGCGGCATCGACGATGTACCAATTGCGTTCGATCGAATCGACGGGAGGAAGGTAGGTCTTGGTCATAACAGTCTCGTGTGCTGAAAAGAAAGTTGGCAAGGTTGAAAGGCTGATATCACGGCGAGAATCAGGTTACAAGCGATCGCTCAGGCAATGCTGCTAGGCTCAATGCTGGCTGGGTGTCGTACCAAACTTCGGGCGGAAACGGGAACTCTGGATAACCAACCCGCAGCAAACATAAGCCTTGCGCTGGCGCAGCATACTTCACCTGCTCTCGATGCTCGTTTTCCCACACTTCAGTGAAGCTGAGCGGCGATCGTAACCCACGCCCCACCTGCACTAACATGCCGATTAACAGCCGCATCATGCCGTAAAGAAATCCACTTGCCTGCACTTCAATATAGACGAATGAACCATCACGCCTACACTCCGCTGCCTGTACATCCACCCAGGAGTGGGGACGGTCTGATCCTGCACGGTGAAACGCAGCTAGATGGTGTCGTCCTACCAGCGGAGACAACGCATCCTGCATCAGCGCTTCATCTAGAGGCTCGTAGTAGTAATGCCAAGCGAAGGGGCGAATAAAGAGGTTTGGGCAAGGGTCAGTGTACAGTGTGTAGCGATAGCGCCGCCAGAGAGCAGAGAACCGAGCGTGCCAGGTTGGGCTAACGAGCGACGAGGCGCGAATCAGGACATCGCTGGCTAGGCGTGCGTTGAGAATCGATGCCCAACGGGATGCCGGAATGTGTATGGGAGCATCAAAGTGTGCAACTTGAGCTGCCGCATGAACGCCAGAGTCAGTTCTGCCAGCGGCGTGCATGCGGACAGGTTGCTCTAGCACCGCCTCCAAAGCTGTTTCAATTTCTTCCTGTACCGTCCGCTGCTGCGGTTGCCGCTGCCAGCCATGAAAATGAGTTCCCAGGTATTGGATGACTAGGGCAACTCGTTGGGTTGGTAAGGGCGCAGAGGACAGCATGAAATCAGGTCAACTCGATAATAGCCATCTCAGCGTTGTCGCCGCGACGGTGAATGGTACGAATGATACGGGTGTAACCGCCATTGCGATCGCCATAGCGGGACTCTGCCTGCTCAAACAGCGCATGGACTAACTGTTTATCAAAGAGATAGCCCAACGCCCGCCGACGTGCTGCCAACGAGCCGTCCTTAGCAAGCGTAATCATGCGGTCTGCTTCAGAGCGAACAGCCCGAGCGCGGGTTTTGGTCGTTTTAATGCGACCATTGCGAATCAGCTCTGTCGTCAGCGATCGCAATAGAGCGCGGCGCTGATCAGCAGGTTTACTAAGTAGAGGAACACGGCAGCGGTGACGCATGAGACTTCACTTTTAAGTTATAAGTTAGTGGACTGGGAGCAGTTAGCCGTTTCAAGCAATGGCAAGGGTGTCATTAGCTAGGTTTTGAGGATTTTTCCTGCGGCAGAGTAATGCCTAAACGCTGTTGCAACGCTTCAACCACTTCCTCGGCTGACTTTTGACCAAAGTTTTTGATCTCTAACAGATCCTCCTGGCTGTAGTCCAACAGATCTGCCACTGAATTGATCTGGGCACGCTTCAAGCAGTTGTAGGCACGGACTGAAAGCTGTAGTTCTTCGATTGGGATTTGGTTTGCTGGATTCTCCTCATCCCCTTCATCGTCATCCGATGGCTCAAAGGTGATTTCTTTAAGAGGATTAAATAGATCAACCAGAATATTTGCCGCCTGACTCAGCGCTTCCTGAGGGGTTAAGCTTCCGTTGGTCCAAATTTCCATAATGAGACGGTCTCGCTCAATCAAACCGCCCGCTCTGGCATCCTCAACTGTATAGTTGACCTTACGAACCGGCATAAAAAGCGAATCAATTTGAAGAAAGTCTAGCGCAGTCGTCTCATCCCGCCCTCTTTCAACGGTGCGGTAGCCTTTGCCGCGCTCAACCCGAAACTCCATTTCCAGTGTTGCGCCAGCGGATAGGGTAGCGATGTACTGGTTCGGATCAACCAACTCAACTTCAGTCGGAAGATCAAACTGATCGGCTGTGACGGTTGCAGGTCCCTGCGCTAACAGGCGACCAATTTGAGGCTGAGGCGAGTAGCTTTTAAGGACGATTTTCTTCATATTCAGTAAAATATCAAGCACATCCTCACGCACCCCCGGAATTGTTGCGAACTCGTGATTCACACCGGCAATTCGCACCGCCGTTACCGCCGCCCCTTCTAAGTTAGAGAGCAACACACGTCTCAAAGCATTACCTAATGTAATGCCCTGTCCGCGCTCCAGAGGTTCAATCACAAATCTGCTATTCTGGCTTTGATCCCGTTCCGTTTTAGATTCAACACATTCGACCTGAAACTGTGCCATGTAGCAACCTCCCCGCTTCTTAATGAAAGGCAAACGTCTTGCCAACTTAACTCTGAACCTACAAAATCTTTATCATCTTTCAGGCAAGGTTGCCTTTCAACAGCACATGCCCACACGGCTTCAAGTAGCAGCATTGAACAATTCTGCTTACACCCGACGGCGCTTCGGAGGACGGCAACCATTGTGTGGAATGGGTGTCACATCTCGAATGAGTGTAATTTCGATCCCAGAACCCTGAAGCGCTCGGATGGCTGTTTCTCTACCAGCACCTGGACCGCTAACCATCACTTCAAGCTGACGCATACCCTGATCGGCGGCTCTGCGGGCGGCACTCTCCGCAGCAGTTTGTGCCGCAAAAGGAGTGCCTTTTTTGGCACCCTTAAAGCCACTTGAACCAGCAGATGCCCACGAAATCACTTCACCATTGGTGTCTGAGATAGTGACAATAGTGTTGTTGAACGTAGATTGGATGTAAGCGATGCCGCTGGGCACATTCTTCTTCTGCTTACGTGCTCCGGTTTTTCGAGCTGGTTGTCGTGCCATGATCGGTTCTCTAATTTGGTGTTAACGTCGTTGGCTAAATAGTGGAGTAAAAGCCCAGTAGCAATAGCCTCATTCTTGGGTGCTTTACAGAGCTTTGTTGCAGCCAAAGCAACCCTCATCTCTTAGCAGAGAAGGCTGTTAAGGCTACTTCTTGCTAGGAGCTTTTTTCTTACCAGCAACGGTACGACGACCGCCGCGTCGAGTACGGGCGTTGGTACGAGTTCGTTGCCCACGTACAGGAAGACCAAGGCGATGACGACGACCGCGATAGGTGCCAATATCCATCAATCGTTTGATGTTCATCGACTCAAGCCGTCTTAAATCACCTTCAATTTGGTAATTCTCCTCAACCTCTTCACGCAGCAACGAAACGTCAGCGTCAGTCAAATCCTTAACACGAATGTCTGGATTAACGCCAGTTGCTTTAATCACGTCCTTGGCACGAGTCAGTCCAATGCCGTAGATGTAGGTCAGTCCAATCTCGATCCTCTTATCGCGAGGTAAGTCTACTCCGGCAATCCGTGCCACGCTTTTCTCTCCCAGTCTTCTACTGCTAAAACTTCAGCCTTAATCACCGACACTACCCTGCATCGACAAAGAAGCAACTCCAACAGGCTGCTCTAACCTTGACGCTGCTTGTGTTTTGGGTTAAGGCAAATTACCATAACTCTGCCACGACGACGAATGACGCGGCACTTCTCACAAATCTTGCGAACAGACGCTCGAACCTTCATGATTTAATCTTCACATTACAAACATATCATTGTATCAAGCGATAACCGAATTCGTCAAATAAGTTTCTAACTCTTAAGAGATTGAGAGTCTCAACCAGCCGTCTATGCCTCTCAAGCAAGCTATTTTTTATTGCGAAGCCGATAGGTGATCCGTCCCTTAGTCAGGTCGTAAGGCGTTAACTCCACTTTGACTCGATCGCCAGGCAAGATCTTGATGTAGTTACGTCGGATTTTGCCAGAGATATGAGCCAAAACATTGAACTCATTGTCTAGCTTGACGCGAAACATGGCGTTCGGTAGTGACTCAGTCACCGTCCCCTCCATTTCGATTAGATCTTGTTTTGACAATTTGGGTTCCTCCAACAACGGTTATCAAAGCCTGGGAACTAGACGAATTTTAAGCCCGTGCCCTCCTTGAGTCTAAAGCATTCACTCTTAACACGGCACATCTAGGGCGCAAACGGCGAGAACGCCACCAAATACGATCCATCGTGGCAACAGAAGTGACTGCAAACATGCCAATTCTTCACAAATGTACTTGAAGAATTTTCTCCTCTTTGAGGTAGCGCATGTTTACCAATTCTACGTTTCTCCTCAAAAGAACTTCCGCTACAAAAGATTTTTGAGTTTGTCTGTCACACCCGCTGGAGGGATGTCGCCGTTGATAGACATTAGCTTCTGCCGAGTCTGATAGAAATCAATCAATGGAGCCGTTTGATCGTGATAGACCTGTAACCGCCGCCGAATTACTTCTTCAGTATCATCTTGCCGTCCACGTCCCAACATCCGCTGTACGAGCACATCATCCGGCACCTCTAAATTGACTGCATAGCTGTAGGTTTGATCAATTTCTACGAGCAGTTGATCGAGAAACGCTGCCTGAGTTTCATTGCGAGGAAACCCATCCAAAATCCAGCCCTTTTGAGCATCTGCTTGGCTCAGGCGCTCCCTGATTAACGCAATCACAAGCTGGTCGGGTACGAGGTTTCCCTGATCCATGTATGATTGGGCTTGCAAACCGAGCGGAGTCTGCTGAGCCACGGCCCCTCGCAAGATCTCACCCGTCGAAATATGTGGAATCTGTCCCAATGTTGCTAGTGACTTTGCTTGAGTGCCCTTTCCAGCACCGGGAGCACCAAGAAAGATAAGACGTGCCACTACTGTTTCACCATTCCTTCGTAGCGCTGGGAGATTACATAGGTCTGCACCTGCTTAGCCGTGTCGATCGCCACGCCTACTAAAATCAGCAGAGAAGTTGCCCCGATGCCTTGAAATGTCCTTACATTCGTAGCGCCCTCTACGGCAGTGGGCACGATCGCCACTAGACCAAGAAAGATGGCTCCCAGAAAAGTGAGGCGATTTAAGACGCGCTCAATGTAGTCGCTTGTCGCCTTGCCTGGACGAATGCCTGGGATACTAGCGCCCATTTTCTTCAGGTTTTGAGACATATCAACAGGGTTAACGACCAGAGAGGCATAGAAATAGCTGAAAAACAGGATTAGGAGCAGGTAAAGGGCAGCATGAACCCAAGGCGCATTGCCGTTGGGGCTGAGGTAGTTAGAAACCTGTATGGCAATATCGTTTTTGGTAAACTGAGCCAGTGTTACAGGGAGAACCAGCACCGCCGACGCAAAGATGATGGGCATGACACCACCCTGATTGAGTCGGAGCGGCAAATAGCTATTCCGCTCCATATAAGTACGTCGTCCTACCTGGCGACGCGCTGAAATGATTGGGATACGACGACTCCCTTCCTGAACGAAGACAATGCCTACAATCATCACCAGAAAGACAACCAGCAGCATTACAACGCCACTTACGACATTGCGATCGCCGCTTTGTGCCAATTCCAACGTTTGACCAACCGACGTGGGCAGGCTGGAGACAATGTTGACGAAGATTAATAGGGACGCGCCGTTGCCAATCCCTCGCTCAGTAATCAGTTCACCAACCCACATAACGAACATTGAACCCGCAGTCAGCGCCAGCACCGTTTGGACGACGAACAGCGGTCCCCAGCTTTCGGCATACGGACGAACCCAGACCGAGATGCCAATACTCTGAACGATCGCCCATCCGAGTGAAACGTAGCGAGTAATTTGTGAAATTTTACGGCGACCTGCTTCACCTTCGTTCTTTTGCAAATTCTCAAGTGCTGGCAGCGCAGACGTTAAAAGCTGCAAGATGATCGAGGCGTTAATATACGGCAGAATACCGAGTGCAAAAATACCCAGAGCAGCGATACCGCCGCCAGAAAAGACGTTTAAGAACCCAATGAGGGGGCTATTCTCAATACTTTGACCAAAGGCAGCTCTGTCGATCCCTGGTAGAGGTAAAAACATCCCTAAGCGAATCAGGATGAGCATACCAATGGTAAGAAGGATACGACCTCGCAAACCTGCGGCTTGAGCCATTTGAGCAAATGTCTCTTGAGCACTCGGTGCTCGATCTCGACCACTATCCATGAAGCAGTTCCTCTACGTGTACGTCGTTCAGGAGCAAGGTTTTAGGACGGAATGCCTCATTCATCGCCCATCCAGCACTACAAACTGGCTGAGTTGTGAGCTTCAAGCAATTCGCAAGTCCCCTTAGCTGCCTCAATCTTAGCGCGAGCAGAGGCACTAAAAGCAGCCGCATGAACCGTCAGCGGCACCGTAATCTCACCGTCACCGAGCAGCTTTAAAGGACCATCATCGTTGGTAACAATGCCTGCTTCGATGAGCGAAGTAAGCGTTACATCTGTGTTGGCGGCAAGCGTTGACAGCGCACTAACATTGATGATGGTGTAGTATGTGCGGTTAACGAGTGGAAAGTGCTTTAGCTTTGGAAGGCGACGGTACAAAGGCATCTGACCACCTTCAAAGCCGGGGCGCGTGGGACGACCCGATCGCGACTTTTGTCCCCGCATACCAAAGCCACAGCTTGCGCCTTGACCGGCAGCAATCCCTCGACCAACTCGTCGGGAACGCTTTTTGGAGCCATCTTGTGGCGCAATGTCATCAAGTCTCATAGTCTTACCTAGTAGTCCGTCAACTAAAATTTGACGGGTAAACCAAAGCTGGGAAAATTTAAAAGTGTGTTTTTTGAGGGTTTTCAACCCGTCAAAAAATTCTTGACAGAACACTATTTTGTCAGTTGTTAGCTATTAGTGGTTCGTTATCGGCTTTAAGTCTTCTCTAAAAACCAGCAACTAAGCACTCATTACGGCTTACACATAAAGGTTTTCAATCGGAACGCCACGCTCTTCAGCGACATCGGCGAAGGTACGCAGCGTTTCAAGTGCATTGACTGTAGCTCTGGCGTTATTGAGAGGGTTACCAGAACCAAGCTGTTTCGCCAAGACGTTGCGGACACCTGCGAGTTCAAGCACAGTGCGGACGGCTCCCCCAGCGATGACACCAGTACCAGGTGCTGCTGGACGCATCATGATTTTCGCCCCCCCACCCGTACCGTTAGCAGGATGTGGGATGGAGTTGGATTTGGTGAGCGGAACGTCAACCAAATGTTTCTTACCATCAGCTACCCCTTTCTTAACGGCACCGATGACATCACTGGCTTTGCCAACGCCAACGCCGACTTGACCGCGCTCGTTACCGATGACGACGATCGCTCGAAAGCTGAGTTTTTTCCCGCCTTTGACGACCTTCGTGACGCGACGAATCTGCACAACTCTCTCTTGCCAATCCGTTTCCTTTTCGCGACTCTTAGGAGTTTTACGACCCTTTGCCATAACTGCTTTAACCTCGATTATTTCAAATGCTGTCTAGTGAGGCAATCAGCGCTCAGCTATCAGCTTCAGCTTGACACTGACGGCTGACCGCTGCTAGCTGACAGCTTAGAAAATCAGTCCAGCTTCACGGGCTGCATCTGCCAGCGCCTTCACTCGACCGTGGTAAAGGCTGCCACCGCGATCGAAGACGACCTGCTTAATGCCTTTCGCGAGCGAACGTTGGGCAACCAGCTTACCGACCTCGATCGACGCGTCACAGGTTGAGCCAGAATCTAAAGCGGTCTTCAAATCCGGATCGAGTGTTGAAGCTGCGGCTAGCGTGTGTTGAAGCGTGTCATCAATCACCTGAGCATAGATGTGCTGGTTGGAGCGAAAGATCGCTAGGCGCGGACGCTCTGACGTTCCCGTGACGCGGCGACGTACCCGACCATGACGACGACGTGTAGATTCTTTACGAGTGAGCTTCATAATTACTTCTTCCCTGCCTTACCAACTTTGCGTCTTACCGCTTCCCCGGCATAGCGAATGCCTTTGCCCTTATAAGGCTCAGGCGGGCGAACAGCCCGAATACGAGCAGCCGTGTTACCGACAATTTCTTTATCAATACCGCTGACAACGACGTTGGTGTTATTCTCCACTGCAACCTGAATACCAGCGGGTGGCTCTACTTCGATGGGTTTGCTGTAGCCTACGTTAAGCACCAAATTCCGACCCTGCACCTGCGCCCGGTAGCCAACGCCCTGAATTTCCAGGCGACGTTGAAAACCTTGCGAAACACCCTCGACCATGTTGGCAACCAGCGTGCGGCAAAGACCATGACGCTGACGGGCTGCACGAGATTCATTCTGGCGAGTGACCAGCAAGGTTTCTCCTTCCTGAGCGATCGCCACTTCACCGGGTAAAACTCTAGAAAGCTCGCCTTTAGGTCCTTTCACGGTGACAGATTGACCATCAAGCGTGATGGTCACTTTACCAGGAATATCAATGGGGCGCTTGCCAATACGAGACATAACTGACTACTCCTACTTAAAACAGTTGTTAGTTGCTAGTTGTTTAGTGATCTAGAAACTAATCGCCAAAGACTGACAACTGGCTTACCAGATGTAGCACAGCACTTCACCACCCAATCCGGTTCGACGGGCTTCGCGATCGGTCATGATCCCACTTGAGGTTGAGATAATGGCAATGCCAATACCACCCAAGACCCGAGGCAGTTCGCGCCGGTTTGAATAGACTCGGAACCCTGGCTTGCTGACGCGCCGCAGTGTCGTAATGATGGGTCGCTTGCTTTTGCCTTTGTACTTCAGCGCAATGACCAAATTCCGCTTAATGCCCTCACCCGCCTCGGCAAAGTCAGCAATAAAGCCCTCATCTTTCAAAACCTTGGCAATACTGCGGGTCGTTTTAGTGGATGGAACTTCGGTCGTTTGATGACGCGCCAGGTTCGCATTCCGAATCCGCGTCAGCATGTCTGAAATAGTGTCGTGTGCCGCCATAGTTTTCCCTTGATAAAGCTGCCTTAGTTATCCCGGAAGGGCATGCCCAGTTCTTTCAGCAAGGCGCGACCCTCCTCATCGGTGTTTGCCGTCGTGATGATCGAAATGTCCATGCCACGGACTTGGTCAACGCTGTCATATTCAACTTCTGGGAAAATGAGCTGTTCGCGCAAACCCAAGGTGTAGTTTCCCCGTCCATCGAAGCTTTTGGGGCTAATCCCACGGAAATCTCGAATCCGTGGCAAGGTGAGGTTAATGAGGCGGTCGAGAAAAGCGTACATGCGTCCAGAGCGCAGCGTGACCATAATGCCAACCGGCATACCCTGACGGATTTTGAAACCCGCGATCGCCTTCTTAGCACGGGTTACCACTGGCTTTTGTCCAGTAATGAGGCTGATTTCCGCCAGCGACGCTTCCAGCGCTTTTGCGTTCTGAGCAGCCTCGCCCATGCCTCGGTTCATCGTCACCTTGATGACTTTTGGCACCTGATGGATGTTTGTATAGCTAAACTGTTCCATGAGTTTTGGAACAATTTTTTCTTGATAGTGAGTTTTGAGTCGTTCTGCCATAGTTGTCGTTCCTTCGTTGCCCCTGGGCTTGGTCAGGGAAGTAATCAGTTCTTGATAGTTTGGGCTTTGGTTGCTAGTGTCTTACGGTGAAAGTTGAGGTAAATAGAACTAAACATGTGAGCTTCTTTCCAAAAACTAAAACTAACCGCTAACAACTTCTAGTCGATCGTTTCGCCAGTTTTTTTCAGCATCCGCACTTTGCGACCATCAGCGTCAAAGGTATAACAAACGCGGCTAGCGACCTTTTGCTTTTCGGAGTAGAGCATCACGTTAGAGCTGTGAATGGGAGCTTCGCTGGTGACAATCTGCCCTGATTCGCCTTCCTGCTGTGGTTTCACGTGCTTGGTGCGAATGTTAACGCCCTTGACGACAATCTTGCTCGTCTTGGGAAGCGTTTGCAGCACTTCGCCCACTTTGCCCTTATCGCTACCCGCAATAATCTGAACGGTGTCGCCTTTTTTGACGTGGAGCCTATATCGAGTTGGAGTTGGATTAACCTTTGTCATTACAGAACCTCCGGCGCAAGGGAGACAATTTTGGTGAAGTTTTTGTCGCGCAACTCGCGGGCAACAGGACCAAAAACACGGGTGCCTCTAGGGTTGCCGTCATTGTTAATCAGCACAGCCGCGTTGTCATCGAAGCGAATGCTCATACCGCTGTCACGGCGAAGGCTTTTGCGAGTGCGAACAATCACGGCACGGACCACATCAGATTTTTTGACTGCCATATTGGGAATCGCATCTTTGACGACTGCGATGATGATGTCACCCACACCGCCGTAACGACGGTTACCGCCACCAATAACACGGATGCACATCAGCTTGCGGGCACCACTGTTATCCGCCACATTCAAATAAGACTCTTGTTGGATCATGGGTTCCTCCGGCTATGCTTGAGCCGCTGTAGTAAGAACGTCAGTCACGATCCAGCGCTTCGTAGCACTTAATGGTCTCGTTTCCTGAATGCGGACGCGATCGCCCGTACGGCATTTGTTCTCTTCGTCATGTGCTTTGTAACGCTTGGTGCGCGCCACAATCTTGCCGTATTTAGGGTGAGCCGATCGGCTTTCAACTGCCACCACGATCGTTTTCTCCATTTTGTCGCTGACGACTAAGCCAACTCTCTCTTTTGCTGCCATAACAGGTCTCCGGGGAAAGGATAAAGGATAAAAAATGAAGGATAAAGCTTTAGAGAAATTGGGAGCAGCCGATTGCTGACGCTCTCCAGCCGTTTTTAGCCCTTAGCCTTTAGCCTTCATCCTTTGAAGTTAACTGCCGTTCTCGCTCAAGGGTTAGCAACTGAGCTAAGCGGTGGCGAGTATGTTTAAAGCGATGGGACTTTTCCAGTTGGCGGGTGCCTTTCTGAAAGCGCAGTTCAAAGAGTTCGCGCTTCGAGGCTACAATTCGTTCTTCAAGTTCCTGATCGGTTAAGTCGCGAACTTCACTCATCTTAGGAAGAGGCATGGCTTAGGACTCCTCCGCCGCACGGGCAATAAACTTGGTTTTAATTGGGAGCTTGAACGAGGCAAGGCGCATCGCTTCTCTTGCAGTCGCTTCAGTTACACCAGTAATTTCAAACATAATTCGACCGGGTTTGACCACTGCCACCCAAAATTCGGGAGCACCTTTACCAGAACCCATCCGGGTTTCGGCAGGTCGCATGGTGATTGGCTTGTCAGGAAAAATCCGAATCCAGATTTTGCCACCCCGACGAATGTAGCGAGTCATGGCACGACGACTGGCTTCAATTTGGCGGGCAGTGATCCAGGAAGGCTCCTGCGCCTGCAACCCGAACTCACCGAAGTTAAGTTCGTTGCCACGAGTCGCCAAGCCGCTCATGCGCCCGCGCTGTTGTTTCCGAAATTTTGTTCTTCTTGGACTTAACATGACTCAGTACCTTAGGAATTCAGGAGTCAGGAGTCAGGAGTTAGGCGTTGGGGAATCTGAAATCATCCCTTGTCCTTCATCCCTCATCCCTCATTCGATCGATCTTCAAACTGCTGACGACGGCGCTGTTGACGGCGGCGTGGCTGATTATTGGTCGGAGCGGGTTCTTGCTCTTGACCGGGAATAATCTCACCCTTAAAGATCCAGATTTTAATGCCTAGCGTGCCGTAAATCGTTTGAGCAGTGCAGTAGGCGTAATCAATGTCAGCCCGCAACGTGTGCAGGGGCACTCGACCTTCACGAGTCCACTCGGGGCGAGCAATTTCCGCGCCGTTGAGACGACCGCTGACCTGCACTTTGATGCCTTCAATGCCTGCTCGCTGAGCACGCTGAATGGCTTGACGCACGACCCGTCGGAAAGAAACCCGTCGCTCTAGCTGTTGAGCGATGTACTCCCCTATCAGTGCAGCATCCGCGTCCACTCGCGCCACTTCAACGACGTTGATCCGAATTTGGCGATCGCCTCCACCCAGAACCCCCTGCAAGCTTGCTCGCAGAGACTCAATACCAGTGCCACCTCGCCCCACTACAACACCGGGACGAGCGGTTCGCAATTCTAAATCAATTTGATCCGCTTTGCGCTCGATGCGCACTTCCGAGATCCCTGCGCTGCTGAGGTTTTTTTCTACAAAACGGCGGATTTTGTAGTCTTCTTGTAGCAGTTCGGGATAGCGTTTATGGTCACCAAACCAGCAAGAACGGTGTTCTTGGGTGATGCCTAAGCGAAACCCGGTTGGATGAATTTTCTGTCCCACAAATGCGTCCTCTAATAAAAGCAGTAGGGTGTCAACAGTGGCTCTGTGAAGCGAGCAAACATTGAGTGCGTTTGAACAACTGACTTACTCAGCTACGGCACCAGGGGCAACCGTGATGGTGATGTGGCAGGTGGGCTTCCGAATCTGATAAGCACGCCCTTGCGCTCTGGGTCGGAAGCGCTTCAAGGAGGGTCCTTGATCGGCAAAGGCTTGGTTAACAAGCAGTTCCGCCCGACTGAGACCGGCGTTATGTTCAGCGTTGGCGGCAGCCGATCGCAGCACTTTGAGCACAGGTTCACAAGCGCGATAGGGCATGAACTCTAGAATAATGAGCGCTTCCCGGTACGAACGTCCTCGAATTTGGTCAAGCACACGCCTGACTTTATGAGGAGACATGCGAACATAGCGAGCGATCGCCTTAATTTCAGTGGTGGTGTCAATAGCCATACGTTTTTCCTTTAGCAGCAGCGATTCAAAAATCGCTCAATGTTATCGACGTGCTTTCTTGTCGCCACCCGCATGACTGCGGAACGTCCGAGTGGGGGCAAACTCACCCAGCTTGTGCCCAACCATTTGTTCGGTAACATAAACCGGAACGTGCTGTCGTCCGTTGTGTACCGCAATGGTATGACCAATCATCTGCGGCAAAATAGTGGATGCACGAGACCAGGTTTTAATGACCTGCTTGTCGCCTTTGACATTCAAAGCCTCAATCTTACTGAGCAAATGATCGGCAACAAACGGACCTTTTTTTAGTGAGCGAGCCATAGCGTTATCTCCCCTCTATCATTTACGAATCCCGACCACCTCTGCCTCGTTTAGAAGACTTCCGACGACGGCGCACAATTAAGGCACTGCTCAACTTCTTCTTCTTACGAGTTTTGTAACCCAACGTTGGCTTACCCCAAGGTGTAACTGGACCCGATCGACCAATCGGTGCTCGACCTTCCCCCCCACCATGCGGGTGATCCACTGGGTTCATCACGCTGCCGCGCACCTCTGGTCGCCGACCCTTCCACCGCTTGCGACCCGCTTTACCGAAACTGGTATTGCGAACATCAGCGTTACCCACCGAGCCGATCGTGGCGTAGCATTCCCGCCGAATCAGGCGAACCTCACCAGAGGGCAATTTCAGCGTGACAAAGTTTCCCTCTTTCGCTGCCACCTGCGCGCTGGCACCAGCCGCCCGTACAATCTGTCCACCTTTACCAGGCACTAACTCGACGTTATGGACAGCCGTACCTAACGGAACGTTGCTGAGCGGCATCGCGTTGCCAACTTCAAACGGAGAATCAGGACCGGATCGAATAATGGTGCCGACCGCCAGGTTTGCTGGATGGATAATGTACCGCTTTTCACCATCCTGGTAAAAAAGCAGCGCAATCCGTGCGTTGCGGTTGGGATCGTACTCGATCGCAACCACCTTGGCAGGAATATTATACTTATCGCGCTTGAAATCAATCACCCGATACAGACGCTTATGACCGCCGCCGCGATGACGGCAGGTAATGACACCACGGTTGTTGCGCCCTTTAGGGCGATGGCGCGAGTGCGTTAAAGACTTTTCCGGCTCACTCTTAGTAACTTCAGAAAAGGCGGAAACTGCACGGGTGCGCGTGCCAGGGGTCATTGGTCGATAGAAACGGATGCCCATAACGTTAAGCTCTTGGGATTTTGCAGTATTGAGAGCGGTGTCGGTGTCGAAGATTGGCGCTCATGAACCAAGCGAGTATTGAGACGCTGCGGCGCATCAAACTTCAGGGAAAAGTGTGATGGAATCTCCAGCAGCAAGTGTGACTACCGCTCGTTTGTAATGCGGGCGATGCCCCGCAAACTTGCCAACGCGGCGCGCTTTGCGAGGAGGGTTTTGGGTGCTGATGTTCGTCACCTTAACCTCAAACAGCGTTTCGATCGCCGCCTTGATTTCTGGCTTCTTCGCTCTGGGATCAACCTCGAACGTATATTGATTGTTCTCTAACAAGAGAGTTGCCTTCTCAGTCACGATCGGGCGGCGTACCAGATCGGCAAGGGCACCAGTGTTATAGTCAGTCACCGTAGACCTCCTGAATTTTTGTAAGAGCGGATGCTGTGGCGACAATGCGATCGGCGGCTAGTAGATCAAACACATTCAAGTTGCTTGCAGAAATCATCCGCAGGTTGTCGATGTTACGAGCTGACAAATAAACGTTCTCGTCTCGCTCAGCCACAATCAGCAACACTTTTGCTCTAGGTTCAACACCCCAGCCTGCCAGTGCTTTAACCACTTCCTTAGTCTTCGGACGGGTCAACTTATCAGCAAAATCTTGCACCACAACCAAGTCGTCAACGCGGCTTTGGATCGCGGTACGAAGCGCCAAACGTCGCTCTTTGCGGTTCATCTTGATCGTGTAGTCCCTTGGCTTGGGACCAAAAATGACACCACCACCCCGCCAAAGCGGCGATCGGTTAGACCCAGCACGCGCACGCCCTGTCCCTTTCTGCCGCCAAGGCTTACGTCCACCACCTCTCACTTCGGCACGGGTTTTAGTCGAAGCGGTTCCCTGGCGCACGTTTGCCAGTTGGCGAGTCAACGCGCGATGAACGATGTGAGCGGCATTCGCCTCGCTTGCTACTTTCAAGTCCAGAGAAGCGGTGCCTGCTTCCTGCCCTTGCCAATCTTTAACGACACAATCAACCATAGTTTTCCTTGTCTCTCATTCAGCGTAGCGGTGCATTGATGTCCCATCCCTATTGGCGACCAACCAATGTTGCGGGGACGATATTGAGCAACGCGCCGGGCTTGCCGGGAACAGCGCCCTTGATGAGCAACAGATTCCGCTCAGCATCAACTCGCACCACAGTCAGTTTGCGAATCGTCACCTGACCGCCACCCAAGCGTCCCGCCATCCGTTTGCCAGGATAGACACGACCGGGTGTAGTACCCGCTCCAGTGGAACCGGGAGCACGGTGGTTTTTGGAGCCGTGTGCCATCGGTCCGCGCTTAAAGTTGTGACGCTTTTGATAGCCTGCGAAGCCACGACCAATACTCGTACCGATTACATCCACAATCTGACCCACTTCAAACGCATCGGCTTTAAGCTGTTGACCCAGCTCGAATTCGGCGGAGCGATCGAAACGATACTCATGCAAATGTCTAAGAGGAGAGGCACCTGATTTAGCAAGATGCCCTAATTCTGGCTTCGTCAAAGCTTTCTGAGACACGTCACCGTATCCAACCTGGACAGCAGAGTAGCCATCTGTTTGGGCTGTTTTCACTTGCGTGACAATGCATGGTCCGGCTTGAATAACTGTGACAGGAATGGCTTTTCCTGTTTCGTCAAACACTTGGGTCATGCCGAGTTTTGTGCCGAGGATACCAACAGACACGGTGACTAGTCTCCATTTCTAGACGTTACAAATGCGAGTGATGAATCCTAAAGTTACTGTCAACTTCAGAGATTACCTCTCTTAATCGGGTCAACGAATCAATGCAGACAGCGTTCTTTCCATCCGGCAGCGCCGGAAGGTAAAAGGTACGTATTGATTCTGACAAACAGCCTAAAGGCTCTAAGGCTGACGCAATTTGGATCGACGCTACATCTATTACCCTTTTTCGCCAGGACTTGAATGGCAAGCCATTCAGTATCCTCTAGAGCGAAAGCAAGATTCTGGCAAACCTGAAGCGCTATTTTGCATTGGCGGATTCAGGTTGGAGCCTGGAATGTCCTTCGGTTAAATAATTCAGCAGCAGCTTCTAAATATAAGACATATCTTTGTGGGTTGTCTAGTGGTTTGAGAAGATTTTTCGTGACAACAACGATCGCCCCACTTGATTTAGCCGTAAAGCCAGTTACAGACAACATTGGCTTTATAGTATTACAGTGGCTGCGTTCTTGTAGAGAATGTGGTCATGGCAACGAGATTATGGCAAGCAGCGATTGCTGAATCGCCTCCCTACCAGACAGACTTCGACAGACTTCAGGCAATGGGGTAGCGTTCAGTGCAACGTAACAGACAGAGGAAGTGAAGATCGATGGCACTACTTACGACTGGCAAGCAGCTCATTCGTGACCTGGAAACGTTGGGCGCTTTGGGTGTGTATGTTCCGTTAGAGGGCGGGTTTGAGGGGCGCTATCGACGGCGGATTCGGACAGCAGGCTATGTCTCACTCAGCATCACGGCACGTGGGCTAGGCGACTTGGCTGCTTACTTGACCGATGTTCACGGTGTACGTCCACCCCATCTCGGTAAGAAAAGTACGGGGGCAGGTGCTGCTGTTGGCTATACCTACTACATTCCACCGCTTGTAAGCTACCAAATTGAGCAACTGCCTGCGAAATCCAAAGGACTGCTGCTGTGGATCATTGAGGGTTCCATCCTGTCGAACCAGGAGCTTGCGTATTTGGCAGACCTACCCAAGATTGAACCTCGTCTGAAGGTGGTGGTTGAATTGGGGGGCGATCGCGCGTTTCGCTGGATGCCTCTGACACAGGTCTTAATCTCGGCTTGAAGTCACGCAGTTTACGAAAAGAGTTCTTGTAGATGCCTCGTAATTTTGTGTGTGGGGCACTAGGATGGAGGGGTGACTGATCTGTACTACCCTTTGCGATCCCTGAGGGAAGGTCACTGGTTCAAACTCATTTGCGGAGCCAGTTTCCAACACCTCCCAGCTATCCGAACCCTGGTCATGGCATACACGCTAGCCGGGGCTGATTGTATTGATGTCGCTGCTGACCCAGCCGTCATTTTGACTGCAAAGACAGCGCTGAAACTTGCCGCTGATCTTGCTGCAAGTGACGATCGCGGGCGATCGTACATTCAGGGCTTACCCTGGCTGATGGTCAGCTTGAACGATGGCGAAGATCCTCACTTTCGCAAAGCTGAGTTCGACGCTAGTGCCTGCCCACCTGACTGCGTGCGCCCCTGTGAATCTATTTGTCCAGCGCAGGCGATCGTGTTTGAGGCATCAACAACGAACAGCGCGTTTGAGTCGAGCGCGATGCTGCGAGGTGTGGCGGTAGAAAGCAACGGTATAACGCGCAAAACCGTCTCTGGCGTACTAGTCGATCGGTGCTATGGCTGTGGGCGTTGCTTGCCGATCTGCCCAGTGCAACAGATTACTCCCCGTTCTTATGTTTCAACCCCAGCAGCGATCGCGCCTCTCATCCTACAAACGGGCATTGATGCGATCGAGATTCACACGCAGATTGGGCACCTGGATGAGTTTCGTCGGCTTTGGGCAGCGATCGAACCGTGGGTCTGTAATTTGAAGCTGATTGCGATTAGCTGCCCGGATGGTGAAGGTTTGCTGGACTACTTATGGGCGCTCTACGACATCGTTTCACCACTTCCCTGTCCGCTCATCTGGCAGATGGATGGTCGCCCGATGAGCGGCGATATTGGGGCTGGCGCAACCAGAGCAGCGGTTAAGCTCGGTCAGAAAGTCTTGACGGCTGCTTTACCGGGCTACATTCAGTTAGCAGGCGGCACGAATCACCACACAGTACCGAAGCTGAACGCTCTGAGCTTACTGCATCCACAGTTGCTTAACCCTTCAACGACATCACCAGCTATTAGCATTAAGCAATCAGACGCTCTAAGCAAAAGTTGCCAGTCTTCTTACATCGCGGGAGTTGCTTATGGTAGCTACGCGCGTACGCTGCTGCTGCCAATTCTCAACCAGCTAGATGCGATCGCGAACCAGGTAGCCGAAGCAGAACGCGGCGCGATCGCGACAATGCCACTACGATCCACAACCGCTAGTCCCTCCTCACGGCTTGACTCGCTGCAAGGAACCGGGCGACCGCAGCCACTTGGACTGGAAGAGACCCCTGACCTGCTCTGGCAAGCGGTTGCATTAGCACGCTCTCTTGTGGCGCAACTTAAAGTCTTTAACAGTCAACGAACGCGCTTAAATCTCTGACGACGTTCTGTTGCCATCATCTACCCTTTAGTCCGCTGTGCTTGTTCTTCCTTATCGAGCAAATGGTAAACCCCAACGGTATTAATTCTTCCAACAGCCAGGCTGGACACGATCCAGAACAGTCGCTATCGTCAGCAGAACGTGGTCAGGACGCGATCGCCCCCTCTGCCGAAACTCCCATCAACGCTAATACCTCTCACCACGCAGGCATGCAAATTACAGACGATTTGACGAAGCTGCTAGAAATTTTGCCCGATTCGATTCGACTGCGGCTTGAACAGCATCCTCAGAAGAAGATGTTGGTTGAAGTGGTTTTAGATCTTGGTCGCCGTCCAGAAGCGCGGTTTCCCGGTCAGGCGGAATATCTTTCTGAGGAATTGGTTTCGCAGGCAGATCTCAATGAATGCATTACCAAAGTGGGTGACTTTGGCGGCGATAACCGAGCGGGCATCGAACGTACGCTGCATCGTATCAGTGCCATTCGCAACCGTCGAGGTGAGGTGATTGGTCTGACCTGTCGCGTCGGTCGAGCGATTTTTGGCACGATCGGCATGATTCGTGATTTAGTCGAAAGCGGTCACTCAATTCTCATGCTGGGTCGTCCTGGCGTTGGTAAGACCACAGCGCTCAGAGAGATTGCCCGCGTGCTGGCGGATGAGCTAGAAAAGCGCGTGGTGATCATCGACACGTCCAACGAGATTGCGGGTGATGGCGATGTACCCCATCCCGCGATTGGGCGCGCCCGTCGGATGCAGGTCGCCCGTCCCGAACTTCAGCACCAGGTCATGATCGAGGCAGTGGAAAACCATATGCCCGAAGTCATTGTTATCGACGAAATTGGGACTGAGCTGGAAGCACTGGCAGCCCGTACCATTGCCGAACGCGGCGTGCAGCTCGTGGGTACTGCCCACGGCAATCGCCTTGAGAACCTGATCAAAAACCCCACACTTTCAGATCTGATCGGCGGCATTCAGTCAGTCACATTAGGCGATGAAGAAGCACGCCGACGCGGTAGCCAAAAAAGTGTGCTGGAGCGCAAAGCACCACCCACCTTCGACATTGCGGTCGAAATGCTGGAGCGAGAGCGCTGGGTGATTCATGAACACGTCGCTGAAACTGTTGACAGCCTACTGCGGGGTCGCCAGCCAACGCCTCAAGTACGCGCACTCAGCGAAACGGGCAAAGTGGTGATTACCCACGAGCTGTCGAGTGAGCCAGAAGCAGCAGGAAGACGACGGAGCAGCTTAACACCCGCGCGTAGCGCTCTTAGCCCCCTGGGTAGCCAGAGTGATGTTGGCGATCGCCCTAGCTTTATGAGCACTGGACGCTTGGGTGGGGTGCAGAGTCGCGGTTGGCGATCGTCTGGGCAGATGCGTCCGCTGTCGTCTTCCAGCCAGTTAGAGCTGTCGCCCGATGAACAGCAGTTTGAACAAATGCTGGATGAATCGCTGCAAGCTAAATTCGGCGGCGGGAACGCTGCTTTCTTGCACGAAGTTCTGGATGGTGACCCGGAGGCAGTTTTTGATGGTGTAGCGCCGCAGGTTGGTCCCAACGGGGAGGATATTTTGCATGTCTATCCCTATGCGGTCAGCCGGCATCAGCTTGATCAGGTCATTCGTACGCTCAGTCTTCCTGTCATTTTGACCAAAGATATTGATCATGCCGATGCTGTTCTGGCACTGCGATCGCACGTCAAAAATCACTCCAAGCTGCGCCATATTGCCAAAGCGCGTCAGGTGCCAATTCACACCATCAAAGCTAGTACGATTCCTCAGATCGCACATGGACTAAGGCGCATGTTAGACATGGACGATTCTGGCACACCAGAAATCGCCGATCTCAATCTGTTTTCGGGTAGCGGTAGCGATGATGAAATTGAAGCCCTTGAAGAAGCCAGACTTGCCGTTGAGCAAATTGTGATTCCCAAAGGACAGCCTGTCGAGCTTCTGCCACGTTCTTCTATCGTACGCAAAATGCAACATGAGCTAGTGGAGCACTACCATCTCAAATCACGTAGCTTTGGCGATGAACCGAATCGACGCTTGCGAATTTACCCGGCGTGATGACGATCGAGCAGCAATTGCAGCTTGAACTGTAGGCTTACCCAACCAGGCGTGGAGGAGTTGGGTGCCATACGGTCAGATCCGCACGCTTTCACGCCCAGGTAGAACTTAGAACTTGATTCTAAGCTCCAGATTGTCAGGATTACGTCGCATCATCCTAATGGTTTGTGGCAAGACCCCAACTAGAAGGGCAAATGCCTCATCCGGCAACTGTGCCACCATTTCAGCGCCAAAGTAGTTCTCAAACTGGTTCAAAATCATTTGCGCTCGCTGCAACGGCACAGGATTGTCCGTCAACTGTTGAGTTAACCGAATCCATTGTCGCCGGATCAAGTAAGCTTTCTGGCGATCCTCCTGAGCTTCTGGATGAACGAGCGATAGGTCACCCACGGGCACTGCACGCTGGCAATCCACATCAAAGAAGCTGCCTACAGCAGCACCGGGTCCAGCGAATTCAGCATGAAACCGCTTATAGATAATTAAGCCATTGCGTCTGCGGCTGTTGACTACAAGCAGTTGACCACTGTTCAACTGCGTCAAAACATCGCGAGCGCCTGCATACTCCATGAGATCTTGCTGTCTGTCGAGGGTTTCGTCTCTCATACCGCTGAAACCCTGAAGGCAATAGCACCAGTACAGCCAGCCAAGGCGTACTCGCAAGGAAACGTAGGCATTACCATCATTGACCTTTTTATGATTGAAGCCTGTGCCGCGAAGTGAAAGATACTTCAGGGCGTATACCGGAACCAATGGTAGATGCTTGGACGCAATTCAGGTAACTAGAGCGGTGCTGCCTTCAGGGCAACGACTTCAGCAAATTACCTGATGATGTGACGTTTCCAGAGTCGGACGAACTTTACTGCTAGTCTTATTCTATGGCATTCCTTAGATTCGGCATCATGAGGGAAGTAAGGAAATCTTAAAGTAACGTTGTTGCTTTACAGTTCTTATTTGAAGAAGTGATGAAGAAGCCTACCCAGGCTTGAACCGTCATCAGAATTCAAGTAAAGCGATCGCCTATTATTACGGTGGAATGCAACCAGAGACACTCTCTCATAAAACCTTCATCAGAGGCTATTTGAAAAGTCATTTTGACGACTAGAATACGCCGACTCCGCTAGAGAAGGCTGCGCCAACGGAGACGCGCACACTGCACGAACGCGTTTCTTGGATGCCTTTTTGCTTAGGGTCGTGGATTAATTAACCTGAACCACTTCTCTTCTGTAGGGACGCTACGTGTAACGTCCCTACAGAAAGAATTGCACCTTATTAAATCCGCGACTTTAGCGTTTAGTAGAGAAGGGTTTTACGCCATTACAGCAACACTAGCGGAGCGAGCAGGCGTGTAGCCCTTCGGCATTCAAAAAACGTGCAGGCTGGAAAAACTGGCATGTCTGCATGAGTCCATGACGGTAGACTTCGTTTCAGTCGTCGCGATTAAGACTGCCGACCTTTTTCAACTATCCTCTAGTTCCCAATATCCTCTAAGGTGTGCGTAAATTGGGGTGCTTTTATGCTGAGGCATAAAGGTCTAAATACCTGAATTTCCGCTAACCTGAAGGATGACACCAATCACCGTGCCACAGCCTAAAAAGTTTGTGCAATTACAACGCCTGGTTGTCGATTCTGGGCAACTTCAAAACAAACGTCTTTTTTTAACTCAGTCTCAAAAGCATTACTTAAAACGAGTGCTGCGATTGAATAGCGGCGATCGCTTTATCGCGATGGATGGGCAGGGGCACGCATGGCTGGCTTCGCTGGTAGTACAACCTGACGACCCGCTGGAGTATCAGGCAGAAATTCTAGAGCCGCTCGCCGCTGGTACAGAGCTATCGGTGCGTGTAACGCTGGTAGCAGCCCTACCAAAAGGCAATGGTTTCGATGAGGTTGTGCGTCAGGCAACCGAGTTGGGCGTGGATCAAATTCTGCCCGTGATGAGCGATCGCACCCTTCTTCACCCCAGTCTCCAAAAGGTAGAACGCTGGCAGCGCATCGCCAACGAAGCCGCTGAGCAGTCCGAGCGGTTGTGCGTCCCTCGCATCGCGGCACCCGTTTCCTTTGCTGAGCATATCTACCAGGAATGTCAGCGTTCCGAACCGCTCGTCAAAAAGTATCTTTGCGTTGCGAGAGGAAATGTTCCTCATTTATTAGAATGTCTTCAGTCTGGAATATCTGAGTCACCCCCTGCCTCTATCGTCCTTGCGATCGGACCCGAAGGTGGTTGGACAGAAGATGAAATTGCAGGTGCGATCGCCGCAGGTTATCACCCTGTTTCTCTCGGCACCCGTATTCTTCGCACCGTTACAGCTCCTTTAGTGGCACTGTCATTGCTTGCAGCAGTGTGTGAAGGGAGAGGGGAAAGAAGGTAAAAAGTAAAAGGAGTCAGAATAAACCCGGAACTAAACTTAAACCTCAACCCCAAACCTCAACCCCAAACCTCCCTTCACCCCTTGCTCCTCTCTCCTCACCCCTCACCTGTCTATGCTTGACGAAATCGCCGCTGCTTTTGAACGTCAGGATTATCGATCGGCTGCCCAACTGGTATCAGCACTGCTGGCACAGTCGCCGCAAAATCCCTGGGCACAGTTCTACTCAGGGCGTTTGCAGGAAGTCGCTGGCAAGCTGGATGCGGCAACAGACATCTACCGTCAACTGCTGCGTGATGCGTCGAATCCGAAACTATCGACTCAAGTACGTCAGGGCATTCAGCGCCTTGAGGCGATACAGCGATCGCGACGACAGCGGGCGATCGCGCAGGCAACGGCTGAACCCAACAACAATGCACCTGGGTTTTTAGTGCTGGAAACGGTCACGGGGGACGATCGCGCCACAGTCATTCAGAATTTTGCACGAGCGATGAAGCTAGACGCTTACACGGCACGGCTGCTCATTCCAAATCGTGGGTGGCGCTTATATCGGGTCGGTGTTGCGGGTGAACTGCAAGTCTATAGTCAGGAGTTGCAGCAGGCAGGTGTGCCAAACGTGTGGGCATCGCAACCAGAGATTCAGGCAATTCAACTCTTCCGTGTCAATTCGTTTCAGTCAGCCGCGCCGAAAGCAACGGTGGTTTGCCAAAATGTGCACGACCAGATCGGCTCTCTCAGCTTCGACTGGTCGGAGGTGACGCAGCGCGTGGAAGGCATTTTGCCCATTTTTGAGCAGGTGCTGGATTTGGGCTACCGTAACCGACTGGTACGCAAAGACGAAACCCAGGACTATGCCCATTTTTGCGATCTACACTTGCCGGGACGACGCTGCATTCTCCGTCTGCATGACAGTAGCTACAAATTTGATCAAGGAATTGCTGTGGCAAATCAGGCGACGATCGACCCACTCGATCGCAACACCATTCGGACTAACTGGAATCAGTTGATGGCACTGCTCGTTCGCCAGTTACCCCATGCCAAAACCTGGTCGCAGTTCACTCCCTTTGCTGAAACGGCGGCGGACTTTAGCGCACCATTACTTCGCCTCAAAGCTCACATTCACCTCTCACGGCAAGCCGACAGCTATTGGGACTCCGCGTTTCATCTCTACAGCAGTCTTGTGTTTTTGCGGGGAGCGAAGCCGTTAGCTTCATAAGTTAGGTTTCGTTGTCTTAGCCAAATCAACAACGCGATCGCACCGCTAAACTTACCAACGCGCGTCACTGTTCATACGCTTCACTGCGGTGGGCGATCGCTACAACAAATACCTGGATAAGTGTGTCGTCTACTGAATACATCACTCTGTAATCCCCAATTCGGTAGCGGTAGTACCCTGCGTACTCTCCTTTAAGAGCTTTAATATTTGTGTGCGATCGGGGGTTTTGCTCTAACTGTTGCAAGCATCGGGCGATTTTCTTTGCTAAAGCTTTGTCAGCATTAACATAAACTTTTTGGGCATCAGGATGTAGAAAAACTTTATACATCGGAGCGAAGCATTCTCCAGTCCGCGTACTCAGTTTTAGGAGTTGCTTGATTTTGCTTCACGCGCTCTAGCAGTCCAGGAATTGCCAACAGTTCTTGGGTCGCAGCCTCGCTTTCAGCATTTGCCAGATAAGCAGCAAAATCGGCAAGCACCTGTAAGCGCTCCGGTGATAGTTGTTTGAGCAGATCATGAAGTTGGTGCTGCAACTCGGTTACAGAAACCAAATCTGCTGCCGCCCCATCATCAACTGAGGAATGATCCGTAGTATTCATCGCCTGCTTCGCAATCTCAAATCTGCTTATCTATTGTAAGGCAACCAATGCGAGGAGAATGAAATCCGCATCGTCAATTTCAGGAATGTAACGTCATGCTACGAGCTGGTGAAGCAGTTAACGATATCGGTTGTTGCGTTGCCTCAACTCAATGTATGGAGTGGGCGATCGCTTATTTATACTTGATATTGATGACGGTTTCTCCCTGCGCTCCAATCTCAAACTTCATGTTGCAAGGAACGCCTATTTCACTTAGATCAGCACCAATATTTACACCTGCTTCTTTCGAGATTTTTATTTCTAGTTCATCAACTCCATTTTCTTTGCCAGATTTAATTATTTGTTTGATGTTTTCAAGATCACTCCCTTTATTTACTTTGGCATCATCAATGATTCTCTGCGCTAATGGCTCAAGCAACAGTTTATACATATCGTAACCAGGAATTAAGCTTTTCAGACCGTGAGGAAAAGTAGCCTTGAGTGCAATTGAAGCTACGTCATCATAGTCAATTGAAACTTTCTTAGTCATAGTATATTTTTTCGTGTATTTCAGATCTTCGGCTTCAGTATGCCCTCACCCTAGAAGAAACGTCCACATCTCAAATAAACGTTAGTACTATCGTTCCTTTCCATAAGTGTATTGACAGCAGGAAACCCAACACTCTAACTGCTAATCAGAGAGCGATCGCCAGCTTTCCCTAAATCAAACAAAGCGATCGCACCTAAAAGTACGATCGCTCTGCCTAGCAAACTGTTTCCACATGAGGATAGCTCAAGATCTTTTCATCACAGGTTACAAATGGAATGCTGTAGCGTTGAGCGATCGCACCCAAAAGTACGATCGCTCTACTAATCACTAACAACTAAAAACCAACAACCAACCACTAATTACCGATGCACCGTCGCCATCCCTTGAGCGTGGTAGCGATCGCCTGCGGCAACGCCTTTCGGTGCGACGGCTTCAATCTGGCTTAGCTCATTGGGTGTCAGCGTAATCTCAGTTGCGCCAACGTTTTCCTCCAGATATTTGCGGCGTTTGGTACCGGGGATGGGTACGATGTCGTCGCCTTGAGCCAGCAACCACGCAAGGGCAAGTTGGCTAGGGGTAACGCCTTTTGCAGTGGCGATCGCCTTCATCTTATCCACCAGCTTCAGGTTTTTGTAGAAGTTTTCGCCCTGAAAGCGCGGCGACTGGCGGCGGTAATCGTCAGCGGGCAAAGCGTCGGGGCTGGTGAACTGTCCTGACAAGAAGCCACGACCGAGGGGGCTGTAAGGCACAAACCCAATGCCTAATTCCCGAATCGTTGGCAGAATGTCGTCTTCCGGGTCACGGCTCCAGAGGGAATATTCGGTTTGCAGTGCCGAAATTGGATGAACGGCATGTGCTCGTCGAATGGTGGCTGGTGCAGCTTCCGATAGTCCCAAATAGCGGACTTTGCCCTGCTGCACGAGTGATGCCATTGCGCCGACTGTATCTTCAATGGGCACCGTCGTATCGACCCGATGCTGATAGTAAAGGTCGATGACATCTACACCCAGGCGCTTCAGTGAGGCATCGCAGGCTTGACGGACGTAATCGGGATGACCGTTCACGCCTTTCCAGCCGCCTTCTTCAGTGCGGACGTTGCCAAACTTAGTCGCCAGCATGACCCGATCGCGGTGATCTTTAATTGCCTCGCCGACTAGCTTCTCGTTGGTGAAGGGACCATACATATCAGCGGTGTCAAGGAAGGTCACGCCAAGTTCGAGGGCGCGATGGAGGGTGGCGATCGACTCCTCTTCATCGCGTCCAGCATAGAACTCAGACATGCCCATGCAGCCGAGTCCCAGTGCCGAAACAACCAGTCCTTGATTACCCAGTTTTCTCGTTTTTATGTTTTTCGTTGTCATGAGAGCGTCTCCTGTTTGTGGTCTGTGGTTACTGTGGTCTCAAGCGATCGCGTCGCTTGAGACAAAATTTGCAGAGGGTACTCGCAACGTCTCTGACACTTCACGGTCATCAATAGCTGCTAACGTTCAAGGCATTACTTGTGGAATTTCACCCGTGAATAAGCTACTGATCGGCATTGGCGTGTTCATTGGCTCGACGATCGGTAGCTATGTTCCAGTTCTTTGGGGCGGCAGCGTGCTCTCATTCATCTCCATTCTCTTTAGCGTCATCGGTGGCATTGTCGGGATTTGGCTAGGCTACCAGGTGTCAAAATATTTGGGGTTTAGCTGAGCTAGCTGACGGACTGCACGTCTAGATGCGTTAATCCTTGCTCATAAACCAATGCCTGACCTCGGAACTCAGACGACGCAGTTCGGAGATTGACAACTCAGCTCTGAACTTGGATGACTTAGCTCTGAACTTGAACGACTTAGCTCTGAACTCAGATGACTCAGCTTTGAACTCAAACGATGAGACTTTTGCACTCAAACGACGAGGTTCTGGATGCGACGAGTGCGTGTTCGTGCTCAAACACTGGGTTACAAAACTTGAAAGTTGAAGCTCCAGGCAGCGAGGGATAGCAGCAGTAGTAGAGTGGGCAATGCGCACCCTACAGAATCTCAATCTGGAGTCCTGAACTCGAAGGATGAGACCTTAGGTAGCGGGATTTACCAGTAGGCATTCTTGAGCAAGGCTCAGCAGTAGAGTGGGCAATGCCTACAGAATCTATTACCGCTCCTGCTCGGTGGGACGAATCAGCATTTCGTTGACGTTCACATGTGATGGCTGCGTTACGGCGTAGACGATCGCCGCTGCAATGTCCTCACTGTCCAGATTTTTGACTGAGCCGTAAAAGCTGGCGGTGGTTTCTTTCGCTTTTGGGTCAGTTACATGCTGCGGCAGTTCTGTTGCGACAAGTCCCGGCTCGATAATCGTGACGCGAATATTATTCTTATAAACCTCTTTGCGAAGCGATTCAGAAAACGCGCCAACTGCCCATTTGCTGGCGTTGTACACTCCCGATCCAGCATTAGCAACGCGACCAGCCACCGAGGAAATATTCACAACATGACCACTGCCCTGTGCTTTCATCAGCGGCAACACTTTATGCGTCGCGTACATTAGCCCCAACACGTTGAGGTTGATCATCCGTCGCCAGTCTTCGGTATTCGCACCATCAATCATGCCGAGCAGCATTACGCCCGCATTGTTGACGAGAATATCGACTCTGCCAAACTCCGCCTGCGTCTTTTGCACCATCACGTTGATCTGCTCCTCATCAGAGACATCTGCCGTGATCGACAACACTTGTCCACCGCTTTCGGTAATCCGTTTTGCCAGCGTCGCTAGACGATCGCTCCTGCGGGCGACGATCGCCACGGTTGCCCCTTCAGCCGCCAGCGCGATCGCCGTTGCCTCACCAATCCCCGACGACGCACCTGTGACGATCGCCACTTTTCCAGTTAACTTACCAACCATTTGGTTCTCCTTGAATTGCTTGCTTTGCATTGCTTGAGCGCTGCTTTGGCGGTGCCATCAATGCTCAAGCGTGTTCGAGTTCGTCGTCTGACACATCCCGCGCCTGGAAGACTTCCCGTGCAGCGGCAATACCATTTAGTGCCGCTGGAAACCCCGCGTAGACCGCCATTTGTAAAATGACTTCCACTACCTCCTCACGGGTGCAGCCTACATTGAGCGCTCCGTGAATGTGTACCTTGAGCTGCGGCTGAGCATTACCCAATGCTGTAAGTGCAGCTACAGTCGCAAGTTCGCGTGACTTCAAATCCAGCCCTGGACGAGAGTAGATGTCGCCGAAGGCAAATTCGATGATGTAGCGTCCAAGATCAGGTGCGATGTCTTTCAGACTTTCAATGACTTTCTCGCCTGCATCCCCGTCAATTTCTTTTAGCTTGTCCCAACCTTGCGTGTAGCGATTCTGACTAGGCTGTAGTGTTTGCATACTCCACTTTTCTTAACTTTTACGTCAACGTTAGATTTAGAGCAAAAAAATACTGCCCCAAAAATGATTAATGCTCTGTGCGTTCATCAATCCATTGCTGGATGCGATCGATGTTGGCTTGTAGTTCCGATCGAAACTGGTGCAACGATTCGATTTTGTTATCCGCGTCTTGAAGGTGTGCCTTAAGGATTTCAACGATTTTCCGCTTTCCCTGAATCCCAGTGGGGTCTTCAGAATAAAGCGGCAGCACAACGGCGATTTCCTCCAGGCTCAAGCCCAACGCTTTGTAGCTATTGATTTTTTGCAAGATGGCTAATTCCACGTCGGTGTAGTACCGAAACCCGGCACCTTCCCGTTCGCTGGGTCCCAGCAGCCCCAAGCTTTCGTAGTAGCGAACCGTGCGAGGAGTCACACCCGCCCGTTCCGCAAATTCACCAATCCGCATACGCTCATTCACGCTTTACTTATAGCGCAACTTTAACGTTAACGTCAAGTTTGTCTGGTGATTTAACGCGCCATTCACTTGCTTGCCGTTTTCTACCTTTAGGTAGGGCTAAAAAAGTGTTGAACCTGTTACGTTCGGTAGATTAGTCTATCTTCAGCCATACATCGCAGGCTGTAGATTTGGGGTCAGTCTCTATAGTGTCTAGTCAATGACTCCGCCTAGTTCTAATTTACCTAGCCTAGAAGAGATTGAGGTTCAGTTGCTTTTAGAGGGCGTATATCGTTATTACGGCTACGACTTCCGAGATTACGCGCTGTCCTCATTGAGGCGGCGTATTCGTAAAATTGTCGCGTCGGAAGCACTGCCAACCATCTCCGCGTTGCAAGATCGTCTTTTACACGATCCTGCTTGCCTGGAGCGGTTCCTCTTAGGGCTTACGGTCAACCTCACCTCCATGTTTCGCGACCCCAGTTTTTTCGTAGCTTTCAGAGAAAAAATTGTGCCGCTGTTGCGTACTTACCCGTTTATTCGCCTCTGGCACGCAGGCTGCTCGACCGGACAAGAGGTTTATGCCATGGCAATCTTGCTGCAAGAAGAAGGGCTATATCATCGCTGTCGCCTCTACGCAACCGATACCAATGAGCTGGTTTTACAAAAGGCGAAACAAGGCATTTATCCGATCGAGCTAATGCAGGAGTACACGCAGCTTTATTTAAAGGCAGGCGGCACGCGATCGTTTTCGGAATACTACACGGCTGGGTATGGCAACGCAATTTTTCGTGCGTCCTTAAAAGAAAATATAGTCTTTTCACCACACAATTTGGCAACCGATCGTTCCTTCAATGAGTTCAACGTCATCCTGTGTCGTAATGTCTTGATTTATTTCAACCGCACGCTACAACAACAGGTGCAGCAACTGTTTTACGATAGTCTTTGCTCGTTTGGCATTTTAGGGTTGGGACGACGAGAATCGTTGAAGCTCTCATCTTCCGAGGAACGTTACGAAGAGATTGTCAAGGGAGAGCGGCTCTATCGGAGGCTCGATTGATGCGCTTTGAACTGGTTGTCATCGGCACCTCGCTGGGTGGCTTTTCGGCGCTTAAGGTGCTGCTGAGTGGGTTGAAAAAGCCGTTTCCGCTGGCGATCGCGATCGTGCAGCATCGCCACAAGGAGTCTGGCAGTTTGATGAGTGGTTATATGCAGCAATACACAACGCTACCCGTGCATGAAGCGGAAGACAAAGACGAACTGCTGCCAGGACATGTCTACTTAGCGCCAGCCGATTATCATTTGCTCGTAGAACAAGGCTCTGTAACCCTTTCGGTGGATGAGCCAGTCTGCTTTGCGCTCCCCTCAATCGATGTGCTGTTTGAATCTGCCGCCGATACGTACGCCGATCGCGCCATTGGTATCATTTTAACGGGGGCAAACCGGGATGGTACAAACGGTCTGGCACGTATCAAAGCCTGTGGTGGAGTGGCAATTGTGCAAGATCCGGCAACGGCTGAAATTGGTATGATGCCTCGACTCGCGATCGCGACCACAAAGGTTGATGCGATTTTACCGCTTCCAGACATTGCGCCTTATTTAGTCGATTTGTTGTCCCGTGTGCGGAGTTAGTGCTATGACGTTGCCGTCTCAAGTCAACATCCTGTTGGTTGATGATCATCCAGAGAATTTGCTGGCGCTGGAAGCAATTCTGGGCAACCTGGGTGCAAATTTGGTGCGGGCAAACTCTGGACAAGAGGCGCTCCGGTGCCTGTTAAATCAGGATTTTGCGGTGATTTTGCTGGATGTGCAAATGCCGATCATGGATGGCTTTGAAACGGCAACGCTGATCCGCAATCGGGAGCGATCGCGCCAAACTCCGATCATTTTTCTCACGGCCTTTAGTACCAGCGAACAGTTAATGTTCAAAGGCTATGCGCTGGGTGCCGTCGATTACCTCCTCAAGCCGATCGACGCCAGTATTCTCACCTCTAAAGTCACGGTCTTTGTCGATCTATTTAAGAAAACCGAAGCGGTAAAGGCTCAAGCAGCCCAGCTTGCCGCCATTAACGCCGCACTGAGTGACAGTGAAGAGCGGTTTCGATCGCTCAGCGTCTATGCGCCTGTAGGCATCTTTATGAACGATACAACGGGCGCTTGCACCTACACCAATCCCTGCTGCCAGGCGATCTGTGACTTTACGCTAGCAGAAAGTTTGGGCGCTGGTTGGGCACAGCGCGTTCATCCGGACGATCGCGATCGTGTTGTCGGTGAGTGGCAGGCGTACACCAGCGGACAAGCCTCTACGTTTGCCACAGAGTACCGCTTCCAGCATCGCGATGGCAGCATCCGCTGGGTCTACGCCCGTTCTTCGTCCTTGTTTTCTGATTTGTGTGAATTAACAGGCTATGTCGGCACAATTGAAGACCTCACAGAGCGCAGGCAGACAGAAGAAGCCCATGCCCAGGTTTTTCGCGAACAGGCGGCACGGCGAGAGGCAGAAGCCGCCAACCAGATGAAAGACGAGTTTCTCGCTATACTCTCTCACGAGCTGCGAACGCCGCTCAACTCGATGTTGGGCTGGTCGCGTTTGCTTCGCAGCCGTCAGCTCGACGAGGAGACGGTCGCCCGTGCACTTGAGACCATTGAACGCAATGCTTTAGCGCAAGCGCAACTCATCGACGACATTTTGGATGTGTCTCAAATTGTGCGCGGTAAACTGCGGCTAAAATGCCACACGCTGAATTTAGTATCGGTTGTAGAAGCGGCGATCGAGTCTGTCCGCCCCATGCTTGAGGTCAAAGCCATTCAGCTTGAGTCGTTTTTGGATACAGCCGTCGGACATGTTTGGGGCGATTCTGTCCGCTTGCAGCAAGTCGTGTGGAATTTGCTCACCAACGCGATTAAATTTACGCCCATAAACGGCACCGTTACCGTGCGGTTATCGGTGGCTCAAGCGCAAGTGACCACAAACGGACACCATCCCGACACACGCTACGCTCAAATGCAGATCAGCGATATGGGTAGTGGCATTAGCCCAGAGTTTTTGCCTCATGTATTCGATCGCTTTCGGCAGGCAGACAGCACGACCAGCCGTCCCCAAAATGGGTTGGGGTTAGGGTTGGCGATCGTCCGCCATCTGGTCGAACAGCACCAGGGTAGCGTGCAGGCAGACAGTGCAGGCATCGATCGAGGAGCCACGTTTACTGTCACCTTGCCGCTTTGGGACGCAAAAACCGAGATGAACGGTCATGTCATGCAGGGTATGAAGACAAACGAGACTAGCAAGCCCCTCAACACGGGTGAGTCGGATGCACAAACGCCACCCCAGCCTTACAGCAATTCGATGCAGTCCGTCCCCATCAAACCCGCTCGGTATCTTTTCTAAGGAGCTGGTTGACGCAAGGTGGAACCTAGAAGATGCGATCTCCGGTTTCGGCAGGGTCAGCAGGTATAACGCAGCAAGCACCACGAGAAACCGGGGATCTAACGTAGTCGCACAGCGCGTTTAGCTGCCATTTGTGTCAGTATCCTTACGCATTAAACCCATAGACGCGGTAGCCGCTATCTGCCAGTAGAGCATAGTCTACGGTCGTAGGCGCATACAGGCGATACAGCCAGTCGTAAGACAGAATGGACTTGACGCTATTAGCAGGATGAGCATAGTCATAGGTGCCCGTCACAGGGTTGGCTCCATCCTGTGATTGCAGAGGCACGTAGTTGCCCCCATTAGCGGCTTTAGAGTATTCGCCTTTGAACACAGCCGTCTGAGGCGTTGAGCGATCCGCCAGGTTATAGCCAAGCCAGTTCAACCCCACCAGACCAAGCACATGGGCAATCTCATGAGTCACGACTTGATAGAGCAGCCAACCAGATGGATCATTGGTTGCTGAAAAGCTATCCGCATTGAGCGCAATTTGCCCCACCCGTGGCATCAGGTCTGGAGAAGAAATCCAACCGCCAAACTGGTAGTCGGGTCCGCCATTACCTGCTTCCTGTCCAGCGATCGACTGGTACGGGTTCAGAAAAATGAGGAGATCATCCACATAACGCTTGGTCGTGAAGCTGTAGGGACGACTGGAGTTAGCGTCTAGTCTACCGATCGTATTGTTGAGCTGAAAACCAGTCCATTCGTTGGCAATGTGCGTTGCCCAATCGCCAGCAGCTTTTTGGGCGATCGCCTGACGCTGAGGTGTCCAAAAGCCAAGCGGGTCATTACGAAAATCTAAATCAATGTTGAAACGGGTCGGATCAGGCGCATAAGTATTGGTTACCTTGCCCAGGTCGTAAACCGCGCTACCCGTCAACCCACCGCTCAGCGTATAGCTCACGGTATTGCCAAGCAGTCGATCGCTGCTGGAGTGATCAGCCTCAGCGATGAACGAGACAGTGCGTACCGTTTTCCAATCTTGAGGGGTGAAAGTAAGGGTGTTTTGCGTCCCGTTCGCCACGGTGCCGTCAGCATCAACGACAATGAAGCTGCCCGTTGAGAACGTCAGGGTCACGTTGGACTTGGGTGCCTGCGTTAGCTGTATTTTGAACGTCCCGGTGCCGCCTTCGAGTCCGCTGAAGGTGCGATCGCTCACGCTGACTGCACTTGAAGCAATGAACGTATCCTGTAGCCCGATGCGCCAGTTAGAATCGCCCACACTAGCCACATCAGGGTGATTGCCTGTGTCTTTGAGGTCATCTAAGATCCAGGCAACGTTCTGTCCTGTTGCCGTGTTACGCCAAAGAATGTCAGTTTTGCCGTCGTGATTGCTATCGTTTGTGCCCTGGATTTGCCAGTTCGCGTCACTAACAGTGGGTAAAAAGGTTGTGCTCGCGATCGTGGTGCCGCTGAGTGACCAGATAAAGTTTTCACCCGAAAGGTAATTGCGCCACAGAATCTCTGGTTTTCCGTCCCGGTCAAAGTCTGCGGCTGCCTGAATTCTGAGGTTTGTTCCAGCAACACTTGGTAGAGACACCGTACTGCTTAATGTCGTGCCATTCAACGCCCAAATGACATTCTCTCCGGTGGCGTAGTTACGCCAGAGTAAGTCGGGTTTGCCATCACCCGTAAAGTCTACGGTGCCTTGAATTTGCCAGTTTGCGTCTCCAACTGCTTGCAAAGAGATGTCCGATCGCCTCTCCGTGCCATTCATCACCCAGATTACATTCTGACCAGTCGCATAGTTGCGCCACACGATATCGGGTTTGCCGTCACCTGTAAAGTCATTCACGCCTTCAATACGCCAGTTGAGGTCGCTAACAGGTGTCAACCATGCTGTCGAGAGGCGAGTCACACCATCCATAAACCAGACAGCGTTCTGCCCAGTCGCGTAGTTGCGCCAAAGCAGATCTGCCTGACCATCACCGTTTACGTCTGCACCTGGTTTGAGCGGACGCGGTGGCGCAGTTGCAGTGGCACTAGAAGGCGAAACGGCACTTGCACTTGGCTGCAATGCAACAGCCGTACCTGCACTTGCACCAGAAAGACTGGCATTGCTGGAACTTGGGATCGTTAAAGCGTGAGCAGAAACAGGCGAATTCAGGAGCTGGCTTGCAGGTGATAGCGCTGCCGCTGAGGCTAAAACAGAGCTAAAAACAACGTCAGAGGCGCGATTGTCGCGATCGGCGAACATTGGCAAATTAGAAAGATTTATTGTCTTACTTTATACCGTTTTTCTTCGTCGCTCTGCAAGAACCCCTAAGTACTATGCCATTTTCCGTCCAGGTTAAAACTTTGGTAAAGCCAATCCTTAACGCTGTAAAGCGTGCTAAGTCTTAAAGATGGCATCTATCCGGATGTCGAACCACCGCAGAAGCGGCTGTGCTTTTTCGGTCAGTGTAGCGTTGGCGTGATGTATCAATTAAGGTATAGCTGTCGCCATGAAGCTTAGGACATTGGGATCAAAGGGGGTGTGGGGGCGTTGCCCCCAGCCAGGGGTTCCACCCCTGCACCCCGTCCTAACCCAGATGTCTGTGGCTATATCATCAAATACCGAGTCAGGATGCTCATCACTTCGCCTGGATTTGGTCCAGGTAAGAGTGGACTCCACTCACGCACTTCGGCAAACCGCAGGCGGTGGAGGGTTTGAATAGTGCCGATCACACCTTGGCGAGAGCCAATAACCAACAGTCGCAGCGACTCGCGATCGGGTGTTCGTTCTTTAGAAGCTGACCCTAAGGCAAGATCAGAGGCTTCGCTGGCAGAAAGCAAAAAATTCTCAGGCATAGAGCTTATCCAGGGATGAAAGAAAAAACCATGTGTTAACACCGTGTTGACTACCGTTTCATTGGTTGACAACAGTCTGGTACTCCGCGATCACGCAGCTCATAATGGCGCTGCGTAGGCGAAGTCATGCAATACTTACCAGCAATTTACACGGTTTCGTCTAAAAAGTCAAAGTCGGTGCGCGACATTTGGGCAGACAGGCATCGGTTAGGAGTCCTGTAAAAACAAGCAGCGTTAGCGTCTCGCTTGCGCGGGTAATGCCAAATCCATTAGCAAAGGCTACAGATCTTGCCCTCATCCCCAGCCCTTCTCCCCAAGGAGAAGGGAGCCAGTTTCAAAGTCCCTCGCCTGTGGGAGAGGGCTTAAAGCCTTTGGCATACAAGAAAAGGGTGAGGGCGCATCTGTAGCGTTTATTGCGAGATTTGGTATGAAATGTTTCTCCTACGGCTAGAAAACTGTTCAACTTGTTTCTACAGGTTGCCTTAGCTTTTAGCAATCTCAGGTCATGCCGATCAGCCTTAGGAACAAGAATTTAATCACCTCGGCGTTTTCCGTAGGGGCGCACAGCCGTGCGCCCCTACCTACGAACAATTTGTCGGTTTTATTTAATCCACGATCTTTAGTCTGTCGCCTCTGCTGCTTCACCGTGGAAATAGCAAGTGGAAATGGCACGAACAAAGCTGAACCAGCCTTAAAGGTTTCAGAGCGCTAACAGGTAAGCAGTGACGGTGAGACAAGCCGATCGCGGCTAGTTAAGCTTGGCGTTCAAGAGATAGTCTTGAATGAATTTGATGGTGGCGTAGAACTGGAAATCGACATTCTTTTTCTTAGCAAAGCCGTGCCCTTCATCTTTAGCGATTAGAGACCAGACGGGTGTACCGCTTTGACGCACTGTCGCGATGATTTGCTCCGCTTCGTTCAACGGTACGCGAGGATCGTTCTGCCCGTGAATGACGAAAAGTGGCTTTTTGATGTTTGCTGCGTTGTTCAGGGGCGAGATCTTGAGCAGGAACTCGCGCATTTTGGGGTCGCGCTCATCGCCGTACTCAACCCGCCGCAGGTCACGCCGATAGCTTTCGGTGCGTTCTAAAAACGAGACGAAGTTTGAGATGCCTACAATGTCGATCGACGCTCGAATGCGACTGCTATAGGTCGTTGCAACTGCCAGAGACATATAGCCACCGTAACTGCCGCCCGTTACCAAAATGCGATCGGCATCCAAATCTGGCTGAGTGGCAATCCAGTCTAGCAGTGCGCCAATGTCCTTTACCGAGTCTTCGCGTCGATAGTCGTTATCTAGCTTTAAAAAGGTCTTGCCATAGCCAGACGAGCCGCGCACGTTAGGGAACAGCAGCGCCACACCCAACTCATTCAGGTAGAAATTATTGCGCCCCAAGAAGCCTGGACGGTATTGCGCTTCTGGTCCACCATGAATGTTGATGATGACGGGACGTTTGCCCGTAAATTTGGCAGGTGGGCGGTACAAAAAGCCAGAAATAGACTTGCCGTCAAAACTCTGCCAGCGCACCAGTGTTGGTTCAGAGAACGTGGCTGTATTAAGACCGCCCGTTTCGCTTTCAGTCCAGCGCTCAAGGGTATTGGTCGTTACGTCCAACGCATAAACATCAGCCGTCGATCGCGCCGAAATCAGCGTTAAGCCCAGTTCCTTGCTGTTTGGGTGCCAGGCAATGCCCGCAATTCCGCCCAGCGGCAGTTTTGGCAATGGCAGTTCTCGTTGGGTGGCGGTATCTAGCAAATGCAGCACACTGGCTCCATCTTCATTGGTGACAAAGGCAAGCCGTTTACCATCACGAGACAGATCAAGATCTTCGACATCCCAGGGAATCTGGCTGGTCAGAGCGGTATACCGCTTGCTGGCAAGGTCAAGGTAAGCGAGCCGCTGAAATTCCGACTCGCGATCGCTCATCACATACAGCCCCTTCCCGTCTTTGCTAAACACGCCACCACCGTAAGCAACGGGTTCCTTGCCTTTCGTCGTAAGCGGTGTTTTTGCCCCGGTTGCGGCATCAAAGAGCCAGAGATTGCTTTCGTTGATGGACAGGTATTCCAGCACTAGAAGCTGACGATCGTCTGGTGACCAATCGAGCGGATACCAACCGCCGCCCTCAACGTCTGCCAATCGGCGATCGGACGCTGGCGTTTGCGGGTCAATCAGGTACAAGTCGGTATCTTTGCCGTTACGACGCGTGGATGTGTACGCCATGCGATCGCCTGCTTGCGACCACACACCGCGACTATTTTTAGCGTTGCCATCCGTCAGCAGAGTCACGTCGCCTGTAGCGATGTCATAGCGGTAGTTTTGGCTAAACTCGTTACCGCCGACATCCCGACTAAACACAAAATACTTGCCCTGCGTGGGCTGATAGCTGGCTCCAGACGGCGCTTCAGCAAAAAACGTCAACTGCTTGCGTGCTCCCAACGGAAACCGCACCGTATGCACCTGCGGCACATCGCCAAAGCGCGTGCTAATCAACATTTCGCGCCTGATGGGATGCCAGCTTGAAAGTCCGGCAGACCGAAACTCTGTGTAACGGTTGACCGTTTCGACCAATGTCAGGGGAATGGCAGGAATGCCCTCAGCCACTAAATTTTCGTTCGGCATGAGGGTTGCCGCTTGAACAAGGGGCATAGGCATCAGGCTGAAAACAGCCGCCAGAATGACAGCAAGAAGCGATCGCAATTTCATCAGACCGATTGCATCCAAAAAAACGGGAGCGCTAAACTGTCACGCTCCAGCTTTGAGCATACTGCCTGAAGTGGTCGATCGCGAACCTATTTGATCGCCTCCACCTACTACACGCTATACCCTGCCAATGCTACGGCTTAAACCCAACTAACATTCCGCAGCCATTTCCACACGCCAGTTGTCCGCCTGACGATGATGCCCTTGCTTTGATCTTTCACAATCGCCATTAGTTCGTCCGTCGTAAAGCTGTAGCCCAGTTGCTCTGTAATTTTCAAGAAGTCATCTGGATTCGTCACGCCTTCAAACCGATCGCGCACCGTTTCGTCGTAAGCAACCGCCTCAAGAAATCGATTGGCACTTTCTATAGACATCCCTGAACCTCCTGCTGTAGCACTTCTATCAACTCATGCCTATCCTGGCTGTTGTAGCGATCGTCACAACGTTTAGGACATGGGGATCAAAGGGGGTGGGGAGGGGTTGCCCCCAGCCAGGGGTTCCACCCCTGCACCCCGTCCTAACCCATCTGTCTATTGCTATATTGTTAGATTGCCCTAAACGTTGCCCTTACTAGCGAGATGTGAAAGGATTCGGGCGACAGTGCAAAAAGCATCACTGTCTGTGATCAGCTCGACTCGTTTGCTACGGGTTTAGGGCTTGAGAGCAGCGTCAGAATCTGATCAAACTGAAAGCCTTCGGCAAGTGCTGCAATCGCATCGCTTAAAGACATTTGTTCGGAGGGTATTTGCTCTAGCAATGCAAAAACCCGCGTATCGCTGCCTTCTAAAGCGGCACGATGGAGCTGCGTTTTCCAGGCTTCTGGCAGCTTAGCCAACGCATCTTTCAAGCCACTTTCCGATAGAGGAGAGGTGTGTTGGCTGCGTTGCTTGGGTTGGGATGCTGGTGCAAGGTTTGTTGTCTTGTAGAGATATTCCACGCCCAGGTGCTGGCTGATTTTGGTAAACAGGGTCAGCCGTTGAAACGGTTTGCTGAGAAAGTCGTCACACCCAACGGCAAGAAACGCTTGTCGCTGTTCCTCAAACGCGCTGGCTGTAAGAGCAATGACGATCGTGCGTCGGGTCTCGGTATTGATTTTAATCTGCTGTGTCGCTTCGACACCATTCATCACAGGCATACGCATATCCATGAGAATCAGGTGCGGCTGCCACTGCTTGCACAGGGCGACTGCATCCAGCCCGTTATCTACTTCCTTCAATTCAAACCCTGGCAAATGCAGCATTTGCGCTAGCAAATAGCGATTGGTGACATTATCTTCAGCGATCAAAATGCGATAAGTAGGTTGCCCCGGTGCCAGCCCGACGACTGTTTGGGTAATCGGTCGAAGCGTGGGGGTCGCGATCGTTCCAACAGACTCGACCGGAATCGAAAAAGAGAAAAGGCTGCCCTGGTTGCGTTCGCTAACGATCGTGATTTTGCCGCCCATCAACTGCACAAATTTTTGGCTGATGGCAAGACCTAACCCTGTACCTTCCGCCGCTGTCAGGCTACTTTTGGTTTGCTCAAAGGGCTTGAAGAGATTCTGCTGCTCATCCAACGATATCCCAGCGCCAGTATCTTCCACCTCAAAATGCAGTTTTATTTGCGGCTCCAGTAACGGTTGCGCCAACTGGCGATGCTTGTCTGAGGCGGCTTGTGCAATCATTGACACCCTGAGCGTGACGCTGCCTCGTCGCGTAAATTTGATCGCATTCCCTAAGAGATTGATCAAGATCTGTTGCAGCTTACTTTCATCCGCGATGACAAATTGGGGGAGTCCATCGGCGCAAGCAACGATAAACTGCAAGTGTTTAGTTTCGGCGCGGAGGCGCAGCATGTCCTCTAGATTTTGCAGCAGACTGTAAAGATCGAAGCGATCGAGGTCTAAAGCAATCTGTCCAGCCTCAATTTTAGACATTTCTAGCACATCGTTAATCAGCTTCAGCAGATGCTCGCCGCTACGATTAATGATTTGAAGATGCTCTTGATGCACGGGCGTGAGGGATGAGTCACACGACATTAGTTGGGTAAAGCCCAACACTGCATTCAAAGGTGTGCGTAGCTCATGGCTCATATTTGCCAAAAACTCACTCTTGGCACGGTTAGCGGCATCGGCAAGGTCTTTGGCTTGCTTCAGGGCTTCTGCCTGTTGCTGGGTTTGGGCAAACAATTCAGCTTGCTGCACCGCAACGCCTAGCTGACTGCTGATCTGAGAAACAACGCGGATTTCCGCTTCTTGCCACTGACGTGGCGCAGCGTTCTGGTAGGCTGCCAGCAACCCCCAAAGTTGGTTGCCGCGAAAGATCGGAACGGTGATGTAGGCGCGTGCTTGCAGCGATTCGAGCAGTTCGAGATAGCACGCATCAAAGCCCGCTGCGTAGATGTCAGGCACACAGCAGTAGCTTGCTTTCTCACGGTAAAGTCCACCTTCGTTTGTTTGTAGATACGTGTCCTGAATCAGAACTTCAGTGCCATTTAGCCGCTTGATAATACAGTCTGTCTGATCAACCGCTGCCTTTGCCAATTCTGCATCGTCTACCCGAAACGGCACGATCGCATCCCAATCTGCTGCGACCGATTCGGCAACCACATTGCCGCTCCAGTCGGGGTTAAAGCGATAAATGAGGGTGCGATCGCACTGCATCGCTTGCCGCAATTCAATCGTGGTCGCGCTAAAAATGTCATCAAGCGCCAAACTCTGGCGCATGCACAAAATCACATGCGTGGTAGCGCGCTCCCGTTCTGCCATGCGCTGTAACTCTGTGTCTGTCGCAATACGCTCCTGAATTTCGGTTTCAAGGGCGGTGTTGATATCAAGCAGTTCAGCCGTCCGCTCGTCCACCCGAAATTCCAACGCTTCGTAGGCACGGCTACGGGCTTGCTCTGCCCACTGCCGCTCAAGCTCAGCCGCAGCACGGGCAGCCAATACGCTGACGATCGCATATTTGTTTTCGTCTACTGCTAGTGGCTGCGTATGTAACAGGCACAAATTGCCGATGGTGTGTCCGGCTGCACTGACTAGAGGTACACCTAAATAACTTTCTGCCTGTAGGTCTTTAATGATGGTGGAAGCTGGAAACCGCTCTTGCAATGTGTCTGGATAATGGCACAGCCGTTCTTCTTGAATCACAACCTCGCACGGGCTGCCAGGAAGCGAGAGGGTCATGATCTCAGCTAAGGTTTGGTTTGACCATGCGGCTAGCGTTCTAAGCTGGTGAGGCTGCCCTTCCACGATTTCCGTCACTATGACGTAAGGCACATCCAGCGCGATCGCCAGATGCTCCACCAGCGCCGAAAAAAAGTCTTTGCCTGTAACAGAAGCGGTGCCTGTCACAATCTTGCGTAGGGTGTCTTCTGCCCGCTGCCGTTCAGCAATCTCCGTCTGCAATTTCTGGTTAACTGTCTCAAGCTGATCGGGTGTTTTGAGCGCCAGAAACTCAGGCAGCAGCGTGACAAGCCGTAAAGCAGTGTAGCAAGAGACTAAAGCCGTCAGCGCTCGCACGCCGCCCGATAGCCAGTAGGCTGGATGCCACAGCGTCCAAATATCCAACAAATGCCCCGTGCCGCACAGCACGATGAACGCTCCAAACATGACGAAGACATTAGAGAAGGGGATGTCTTTGCGTGTCTGGATGAAGTAGATGAGCATTGCCGGGATCGAGAAGTAGGCGATCGCAATCAGTGCGTCGCTCACGACATGCAGCCCAATCAACGGCGTTTGCCAGAGGTAGCATTGCCCATGCGGCATGTAATGATCGGGTGAAAGCAGATTTTGGAGCAGTTCCAGCATCATTTTCTACGGTAGTAAGCCCTAAAAGGCGCATCAAGGCTGTGATTCTGAGTTTGTGTGAAGACGTTGACGATATTGAGCCAGACCCTTGAAGGGTCTCGCATCTAAGCAGTATAGGTAGATGTTTTACAGTCGATGTCTCATCACAGCGCGATCGCCGAAGTCCATTCACGCGTTGCAGAAGCTCGCAACTGGTTGCCGGAGGAAAATTTCATCCCATCGCTGCTCAGCGTTTTCGTTTTGCACCACTCCAAGCACCGCTAAGGGGTTGGCGGTTTAATAACCTACTAAATAACCAGGTTTCGACTGCGCTCAACCTTCAGTGATCGCGGGTTGAGAGTAGCCGAAACCCAAACGACTGGTAGCTTATTTTCTTGCAATCCCCTAACTGCCAATGAGCGCACCTCCTACCAGGTTAACGATCTATTCTTAGGGTACCCAATCTCATTACAGAATATTTGCAAAAACCGCTGTTGTGTTTAGCACAACATACCGCGCAGCTCCAAACACTATTTTTAGAGGCTGACTGAAAGCCTCCAAGCGGCTGTATCAGTTAAAAGCTATCAGCTTTTAACTGACCGCTAGCCACCAGTGCCTACCCAAGCAAGGCGAATTGCTAAGCTTTAGCTGTTTTGGAGGCACGATCGCGGTAAGTCAACATGCCGTGGGATGGGCTGAACAACAACGCCAGGATGAGTAGCCCAAAGCTAACCAGTACAATGCAGGGACCTGAAGGTACATTCAAGTAGTAGCTGCTGTACATTCCACTAAGGCTAGAAGCAACGCCGACTAACGCACCGACACCCATCATGTGGTGCAGTTCTTTGACTAGCAAATAGGCAGTTGTCCCCGGACCGACCAGCATGGCGACCACCAGCACCACACCGACTGCCTGCATACTGGCAATAATCGTGAGCGTGACAGCCGCCATCAAGCCAAGATAAAGGCGTTCGATCGGCAAGCCGATCGCCTGCGCTCCCACCGGGTCGAACGTATAAAACAGTAGTTCCTTGTAAAAAAGCCGCACCAACAGCAATATAGTTGCGGTGATCAACGCTGTCCGCACGACATCTTGCTGCGTTACGCCCAGGATGTCACCAAACAAAAAGCCATCCAAATCCAGCTTGTTGCGTAAGAGGGTAATTAACAAAATCCCCAGCGCAAAAAAGCTGCTGAACACGATCGCCATCGCTGCATCAACTTTAATGCGCGTTTGAGAGCGAATCCAGGCAATCACAAAGGCACTGATGATGCCAGAGACAAAGGCACCGATCAAAATATTGATGCGTAGAAAAAACGCGATCGCCAACCCCGGCAACACCGAATGCGCCATCACATCGCCCAACAACGACATGCGCTGCACAATCAGGTAAGTGCCAATCACGGGACACAAAACCCCGATCAAAACACCAACTGCCAGCGCATTCCGCATGAATTCAAAGCCAAGTGGCTCTAGTAACCAGTCGAGCATAAGGGGTGAGGGGTGAGGGGTGAGGGGTGAGGGGTGAGGCAATTCTGACTTCTAACCGCTCCTATTAACAAAAAAAGTTCGTCTCCAGTGAGTCGTGAAAATGCGGTAGGTGTGGTGGAATACCATAAGCAGTTTGAATATTCTGCTGGGTCATGACCTCTTGAGGGGAGCCGTGCGCGATGAGCCGCTGGTTGAGCAGGAGCAACTGATCGTAGTGATCTAAAATGCCGCCCCATTCGTGACAGCTTATGAGCAGAGTTTTGCCCTGTGCTTTGAGTTCATCGTAGATTTGAAAAATTAACGCTTCGGTTTTTTTGTCTACAGCGGCGAGGGGTTCATCTAGCAGCAGTAAATCGGCTTGCTGGGCGATCGCTCTGGCAAGAAACACACGCTGCTGTTGCCCACCAGAGAGTGAGCCAATCGGACGATCGCGCAAATGCACTAGCTCGACGCGCTCCAACGCCTCTTGCACAAGCTCACGCGACTGACGGCTGGGCGATCGAAACCAGCCAGCGTGGGTTGTTCGCGCCATCATCACCACATGCCAAACCGTGATGGGGTAATCCCAATCGATTTGCGATCGCTGTGGCACATAAGCAACCCGCTGGCGCTGCCGTTTGAGCAGTTCGCCTTGGTAAAGCACCTGTCCTTGTTGCACCGGAATTAACCCTAGTAGCGCCTTCATGAGCGTACTTTTGCCTGCTCCATTCGGACCAATCAATCCCACCAGTGAGCCATCGGGCAGCTTGAAGCCGATATCCTCCAGTGCTTGTAGATGGCGGTAATTGACACTGAGGTGCTGAACGTGTAGCATGACGACTTAGTTGGAATGAGAATCATTTTCATAACCATACCGGAAGTCTTATGCTGTGTAAACCGATGCTGCATTCATGGAGTCAAGTTGGAGGGCTAATGGCGCTGTCGCTGTTGCTTGGTTTAGGCGGGTGTGCTTCTGCACCGACCACTCAGTCTGCTAGCCCAACGGTATCGTCTACAACCAGTGGCACGCCCGCAAATAGTCCTGTGGCAGAGGGCGATCGCCCACTCGTGGTGGCAACCAATACCGTCGTTTGTGACCTGACCCGGCAAATTGCCGCCGCTACCGTAAACCTCAAGTGCTTGATTGATGCAGGTTCCGATCCGCATGAATATCAGCCTAAACCGGATGATAGAAAGGCGATCGAGCAGGCAAAGCTTATTCTCTACGGCGGCTACAATTTTGAACCCGAACTCATCCGGTTGATCAAGGCAAGCTCTAATACCGCTCCCAAGATTGCAGTGGGTGAAGTAGCTGTCCTCAAACCCCAGGAGTTTGAGGAAGACGGCAAAACCGAAATCGACCCCCATGTGTTTCACACGGCTGCCAATGGTGCCCAACTTGCAGCCGTCATCGGCAAAAGCTTGACGCAGCTAGAGCCAAAGCAAGCAGCACTCTACGCTGCCAATGCCCAAAAAGTGGCTGATGAGCTAACTCAAATCAACACCTGGATCAAGGCTGAGATTGCGACCATTCCCGCCGCTCAACGAAAGTTGGTGACGACCCACGATGCCTTCGGCTATTACTCCAAGGCCTATGGCATTCCTGTCATTGGCGCTTTACAAGGGATAAGCACCGAAGAAAAAGCCACCCCAACACGGGTAAAGGCATTGGTGAACGAGATCAAAACAGCAGGTGTCCCGACGATTTTTGCTGAAGCGACGATTAATCCAAAATTGATTGAAGCTATCGCCAAAGAAGCGGGTGTGAAGGTTGCAAAACAGGATTTGCTTGCCGATGGGCTAGGTGAAAAAGGCAGCAGCGGTGATACCTATCAAACGTTCTTTATTGCCAATACCAAGACGATCGTGGAGGGCTTGGGCGGCAACTATACCCCGTTTCAGGCAAAGTAAGCCACATGTATCGATGATCTTACTCTGACTGGGCACACTAAGAAGTGAAGCAGGTTGGGCTAATGCTTGCCTGCTTGTCCATTCAGCTTGGGACGCGTCAACACGCTATGTCTGTGCAAAAGATCCAGCTTGAAGTCCTTCAGAAGATTCGGCAGCATATGCAGCACGGCTTTGCACTGCCTGAATCTGAAAATCATCCCCGATCGCGGTCTTCATTCGACGATAGGACAGAGGTGCCAGCACCAGACTCGTTGAGTGATCTAGGTGACTTTTTTAATTTCGGCGGTGTAGACGAATCAACCCATGCGCCGAATACGCGTGGGGAATGGTTTATCAGCGCCGCTAATCCGGGTGGTGTACTGCTGAAGCTTCCGGGACTCAAGCTCAAGCCTGATGTGCGTTTAGTAAGCTATCTGCATCGGCAACCAGACAATGGGATGGGTGTGATTTGGGCAGTACCAGAGTTGCTGAGCACCACGGCTCGACTGGAGAAAGCGCTAGATGCCAGTGGCGATTATGCCCACCCACCGCATCCAGAAGGTGCTTTGCCAAACCTGATGGAGGCGGTCGAAGGCGATCGCTCTCCCGCCTCCTTCATGATCGCCTCTCTTTTACAGCGTGAATTAGGAGAGTTTGGGCGACTTGGCAAAGCCTGTAACTGGTCGCACCATCGGCTCATTGGTACAATTCCAACACAGGTGAGATGGCAATGGAAGGTGGAAACACCCAAAGATCTTGCGCCCAAAGTGCTGTTGTTTGCCGATGGCAGAGCCGCGATCGAGTTCTTTAGCTGCCGCGTTGTGCCCCCTGTCGCGCTCTTTCAACATCTTGACCAGTATACTGACGGGCACTACAAAGCAAGAGTTCTAGATCGGGCGATTGCGATCGGTCAGCGCGCTTAACGTTCATGTTCAGAGGTGGCAGCTACTCCATCACCACTAAGGAACAAGAATTTAATCACCTCGGCGTTTTCCGTAGGAGCGCACAGCCGTGCGCCCCTACCTACGAACAATTTGTCGGTTTTATTTAATCCACGATCCTAAGCATGGCTTCAGTCTTCAGATGATTGGCTCCAGCGATCGCCCCTCTCAACCGTAGTGACGTTCGTGAACCGTCTGCGAAGCAGAATCGCCCCTACATGCTTGTCTCAAGGGCGATCGCGCTCACGCAAACCTCGGAGGTTTAAGCACTGAGATGGTTCGCGGTGCAAGGCTGGGTCAAACCTCTGAGGTTTATCGCCCCTGCATGATTGGCTCAAGGGCGATCGCTGCAAGATGGGCACCTGTTCTCAGGATTCGGTGAACGGCTTAAAGATAGAGATTTGGCAGTCTTCAAAATCGCGGGTATTGCGCGTTACTAATGTGAGTTGATGAACCTGAGCCGTTGCTGCAATCAGTATGTCTGCCTGAGAACGGGGTTTGCCCTGAGTCCTCAGGCGACCGCGCAAGTGACCAGAGGATTGGGCAATCTCGGCGGTAATGGGGAGAACCGTGCAGTAATCAACCAAGAATCTTTGGAACCAGGCTTGGATTCTAATGTTGGGTTTTGAGGTTGAGCCGTAGAGAATTTCCTCTAATGAAATGACGCTTAAGGCGATCGACGAAACAGTTGCACTCCAAGTCAATACGCCGTGATTTGGTTGCAAGCGAGCCAATTCGCTGATGATGTTGGTATCACAGAGGAAGGTCATGAGGACTTTCGGCGAAGGGATTGGCACGATCCTCACGCGGAGGCGTTTCAAGGCTGTAATTTTCCTCAGCACAAAGCTCACGCAACTCTACGAAGGCGCTGGCTAAAGAGGCTTTCTGGGATTGCTGTTGCCAAAGGAGAAATGCCTGAAACACATCAGCTTTCACCACTGCTGCAACCAATTGGTTTTGATCGTAGATTAGCTGAGGCTCTTCAACAGCCGCATGGATCAGTTCAGAGAATTTCTGTTTTGCGTCCTCAAGTTTCCAGGGCATCGTTTTATGAGCGAGACAGCATTGCTCTAAATTGTAGCTTTACAACGATCGCCCCTTCACACTATGACGATCGCCGCTGACAAACGCTGAACCAGCGATCGCTCCTTTCAACTCTATTAACAATCGCCCCTGCATGATTGACTCAAGGGCGATCGCCCCTCTCAACGATACCGATAATCGCCCCAGGATGATTGGCTCAAGCGCGATCGCGCGCGCTTGGGGAAACAGGGTCATGAGGCTTAAGGCAGATCTTCAAACAAAGCAGTCAAATCCTGATAGCCACTCACTACCCTGAGCACTTCGATAGCGTCGTTGAGCAAACGGTAAAAAATGAGGTACTGCGTGTAGGGCAAACTGCGTGAGCCAGGATAAAGTTCATCTCGTTTGCGACCAATTTGAGGAAACTGAGCCATCCGTTGAAGGGTGGAATCGATGCCGCTCAGAAACCGTTCGGCGCTGGTTAAACTACTTTGAACCGCAAGATAATCTGCAATGGCTTCAATATCTCGACTGGCGAGGCGTGTAAGCCGACAAGCTCGACTCATATTTAGGAAGAGCGCTGGCGTAATCGTTGACGAATCGCTTCGATTTCAGTCACAGCATCCAGGAGTTCTCCCCGTTCGGCGGCTTCGACTCCCAGCAGCACCTCACGGCGCAATGCTTCAAACCGCCCCTGATAAACCTGCTCTCGCTCTGCTAATGCTTGCAGTCCCGCAAGAAGGATTTCTTCTAACGAGGCGTATTTCCCACTGGCAATCTGGCGATCGGCAAACTGCTGTAAATCCTGCGGCAGTGGCATAGTCATTGTTGTACTCGAACGTGGGCACTCATTTTTTCAGTTTAACGTACCTGTGGAATCGCCCCTGCATGATTGGCTCAAGGGCGATCGCGCTGACGCAAACCTCCGAGGTTTTAACAAGCATGGAACCGCATGACCAACCTCGATCTGAAACCTCCGAGGTTTTGGCACAAACTCAATGAGCCGGACGAGTCTTCGGCGAACCTACCAACCCATCCGGCTCGGTTTTATGTTTGGAGGTTGTTGCCTTCCTCGCTGGGAAAGGTCTGGACTCTTCTGTGTACGCCCGGACAATTCCCATTGCCCAGTTCTGACGGTAGAAGAGTGCTGGAAAAACCGAACACACCACCCGAAAACCAACATTGTTGTTGCGGTTGGCGGGAGCATTATAGTTGCGGTTGGCAGAGCGACAGTTCACCGGATTGTTGTTCCAGGAACCGCCACGTTTACCGATGCCGATCCCAACTCAGGTCTCGACGGGCGAGAAGACTGAGTGCAATGAGTATACGGCATGATGGGTGAGAAGCCAGTTTTGTGAAAATAATTTGATCGCGCTACGCGCGGAAGAAGAGCAAGAAGGGTAAAGAGCAAGAAGAGAAGAGGGCAAGAGGGCAAGAGGGTAAAGGGCTAGGAGAGTCCTGGAAAAACCGAACACACCACCCGAAAACCAACATTGTTGAAGCGGTTGGCGGGAGCAATATAGTTGCGGTTGGCAGAGCGACAGCTCACCGGACTGCAGTTCCAGGAACCGCCACGTATGACCCGTTGTTCACTATCGCCATTCGTCGTCCAGGCACTTTCGTCCGTTGGAGCGCCCTGATAATTCTGATGCCAATGGTCGGCGCACCATTCCCACACGTTGCCGTGCACATCGTATAGCCCAAAGGTATTTGCTGAGAAGCTGCCCACATCGGTTGTTCGCTTACGATACGTGCCTTTAGGAGCATCGCCATAAATATAGTTGCCATCGTAGTTTGCCAGCTCAGGCGTGATCGTTTCACCAAAATGGAAGGGAGTTGTGGTGCCAGCTCTACAGGCGTATTCCCATTCGGCTTCGCTCGGCAAACGATAGGACTTGCCTGTTTTTTGCGACAGTTGGGTGCAAAAGGCAATCGCCTCCTCCCACGACACCTGCTCTACTGGACGCTGTGCCCCTTTGAAATTGGAGGGATTGCTGCCGACGATCGCTTCATACTGCGCCTGCGTCACGGAATATTTGCCCATGAAAAACGGCTCTATGGTCACGGCATGAATCGGCTTCTCGCGACCATACTCATCTGCCCCCATCTGAAAAGTGCCGCCAGGAATGGCAATCATATCTAGCGTGACCCCATTGCCCAGGTCTTCAGCAAAATACTCGGCTCGTCCACGGCTACGATTAATCTCAACGGTTGTTTTACCGCCAAACAAGCCCTGTTTTTTGGCAATGACCAGCTTTGCAGTCTCAAATTCAAACGGTTGAAGCGGCACGCCTGGTCCTAACTTACGGTTTGGCGGCGGATTAACTACTGGTAGCAATCGTTGACTTTGTGCTGCCAGTTCTTGTTGCCGCTCTAAGGCTTTTTGTTTCTGCTGTTCCTGTTCTAGCTTTTGCCGCGTTGCTTGTTCCTGCTGCCGTTTCTCCTGTCCCTGACGTACCAGTTCTGCTTGCTGTCGCTCATACTCAGCTTGTTTGGGGGCAAGAAACGGTGCTTCGATTGCACTCACGTCTTCATCACGCAAACTCAAAAGCTGTTGGATTCGTTGCAAGCCAAGGCGATCGCGATCGGTAAGAGGATACCGCTTGGCGATCGCGCCTTCAAACACCGTGCGGTAGCGATCGACTTTGGCGCGACGTTGACGATAGGGTTCCAGTTCCTCGGTTTCGATCGTCGTGGCATCATCCGGCAACAGCGTCAGACCACGTTGTAAGTCGTCCAGATAAGAACGATTGATAAAGGAAAAATCGCCCTCATCCTCTTCTGCCAGCAGCCTGACTTGTTTGCGATATTTTAGCGCTGGGTCATCTTTGGGCGACTTTGCCAGCAGAATCTTGTAACCTTCCTTCACCGGGTAGAACTCTGGGGTCATCGCGGGTGCAGCCTCCTTCACCTTGCTGCTGGCGTAGGCATGAAGTTCTTCCATCGCAATAAACCCATCATCGTCCTGGTCGGCTCCGCCCGTGCGAATGCCTTCTACCAAGTAGTGAGTGTAAACCGAGAGGTCAAAGCCCTCTTGCGCCAGGGCGTACTGCGTTGAGTTGGAGGCGGTGAGAATGGCGGTGCCTTTGCCGCCCAAAAATTGCTCTGGGTTGACGCTGCCGCTATCTTTTGCCTTCACGCCTTTGGCAAACGCACCGCTGAAGCAACTGTCGAGGATGATGACCTTATACTGCGATCGGCTTTGCTCCAGCCAATCGCGTACCGATCGGGCGGCAACGGCAGTCGTTGGCACTAACCGCCCCTGTTCTTTACGGCTGAAGCGACTGGCAAAGTAAAACTCGCCCCCATCATCCACCACGCCGTGACCAGAGAAATAGAGCAACACCAGATCGTCTTTGGCGCGGTTGGCAAAGAGGGTGTAGATGGCATCTTCCATCGCCTGTCGGGAAGGATTTTGCAGCACGGTCACAGCGTCAGCCGCAAACTCACCTATCTCTGGGTTGGTCAACACCTGCTGCATGGCGGTCACGTCGTTGACGGCTGATGGCAACCCGTCTAACCCTGGTTCATACTCGCTGACCCCAATCAGCAGCGCGATCTTTGCCATTGTGAATTAATTGCCCTTGAGAAAAGCCTGTGCCTTCTCATAAGCATAGTCAAACTCTTGCTGACTGCTGGCTTCAAGCTCCATTTCTCTCCCATCTGGGGCTTTAACCTTCAGCTTGATCGGTTTGTTGCCCAGCCGATTTCCTAGGAAACCGCCTAGCTTCTTAAAATTGGCAACGCTCACTTCAGCCATGAGTAGCCCTACCAGGATTCCGCCGATCGCTTTGTTGCCTTCTGGTGGGTTTGGATCAAGCACTCGATCGACCGTTTCTATCTCGTCCAAGTCCCTCATTTGAGTCAGGAGGTTTTGAGCTTGGGCTTCTAGCTCTTCACTGTCTAGCTCCGGGTCGTTGAACGCGATCGTGAGCATAACGGTCTCTTCTGCCATGTGATCCTCTGGAATGTCTTGAGTGCTACTGCGCCGTCATTAGTTATACGCAGCTTGCCAAGTTATAACAGACTGAATCTGCGAATTCTGGATGAGCCGCTAAATTTTAATTTTCGCGGAAGGTTATCCGTAGCGCTTTTGTCTTCATCGGGCTATTTCTCTAAACCCTTTACTAACCGCAAAATCTGAGGTTTAGCGGTGGTGGGGAAGTGATGCGATGAGGCGATCGGTGTGTTGCTCACGCTGGAGTGGGATTGAGTTCCTGTTGCAGTTTGGCTCGTAGCCCGATCACCGTAAGCCCGACGAGTGCATGGTGGGCTTCGTCGTAGCGCAACACCATCCCATCGCCAATGTCAACTCCAACGGCTGGCAACGGTTCGCCGATCGAGACATACAAGACATCTGCTTCCTCGTCATAGTCCCAGGAGACCTGTTCTGATTTCTGTAAAATCCTTATTGCGTCCATAAGGTCACTCTCCGAGTTGAGGGGCGATTAGTAAAGTATGCCGTCAATATAAAGCCATCAGCAGTCGTCATTTCACGCTAAGCAACAACCAGGAATTTGCTACTTAGCGGGGTTTGCGGGTAGAAGCGAATTGCTAGTAATTCGCCTGAGTCCCCTGCTTGAATGATCTCCGGTGCTGAAACCGTTGCTAGCACTTCTGCTTGTTGAGTCTTCATTTCGGGATGACGCTTCGTAATATGCTGCCACCGTTCTTCTGTCAGTCGAATCGGTACATTGTTTTGGGAGTTTACAGTCAGCATTAATAAATGCCTGAATTAACACGCTGGTATCCACAACATAGGTAGCCATCAGCGATCGCGAGCTTCACGAATTATCTGGTTTGCAGTGGGCGTTCCGGGTGGAGGAGTCCAGCGGTGCTGCTCGATCGACTGCAAAATCTCCGCCACAGAGCGGGTATCTTTGGGTGGCAACTGGTTCTGTAGCTGTTCTTTCACAACCTGCCGGATGAGTTCTTTAAGGTCTTCCACCGTCATATCGGCGACTTTTTGAATAGGCATCGGGCGCTCCCAGCACTGGCTCTCAACCAAGTATAAGCGGTGAGACGGTAGAGGGGCTGATTGTCTAGTGTTAGGGAAACGGTTGTGCGATCGATCGCCTTAAAGGGAACCCTGCTTCTAGAGCAAATACCCTTAATACGTTGAAGGAGCATCGACTGTATGCCGTACCAAAACATCTCCGCCAAGCTCACCGAAGCCGATGTGCGAGCCATCAAAGAGGCACTTGCCACTATTCAAGACAAGCTGCCTTTTTTGGTAAACCTAACGGTGGAAGAGCGTCGCAAATTGTTCAAGATGGGCAACAAAAGCCATGCCTTTGTCAGCAATAGCCTCACCGCTGCCCAGTCCAATCGCGGCATTCTTCCGGCTAGCTTCAACGTCGATGAATTTGTGAGTGACTATCAGCTTGCGACGACCCTCACCGACATCCATTTGGGGCTGCAACAGCTTACTGAAAAGGTAGACGATACCCTGATGGCAGTCAGCAGCGAAGCGATGAGCAGCAGCCTGACGGTGTATGACTACGTGAAAACTGCTGCTAAAAAGACTCCCGGACTCAAGGCGATCGCAGACCAGTTGGGTGAACGCTTCAAAGCCATGCGGACAAAAGCGCCCAAAGAAACTACTGCTGCCTGACAAGTGCCAATCCTCGCTGGTCAGCTATTGATTCTCATCAGCGAGGCACGCTACTTCTCGCACAAGTCTCTTAGCTTCATCAATGAGTCTTTGATACTCTTCAACGAGTGTTGATCACTCTCTCACGAGTCTCTGATACTCGCTTACGAGTGTTGCTCACTCTCCCACAAGTCTTTGATACTCTCCGATGAGTGTTGATGGCTCTCTCATGAGTTTTTACTACTCCCCGATGAGTGTTGATCACTCTCTGACGAGTCTTTGATACTCACTCACGAGTGTTGATCACTCACTCACGAGTCTTTGATACTCTCCGATAAGTATTGATCACTCTTCAGCGAGTCTTTGATACTCTCCGAAGAGTCTTTGATGCTCTTACGCGAAGTCTTGAATCTCGTTCAAACCCTTTGTACCGCTCCAAGCAAGCGCAAGACCGATCGAAATCCAATTGTTTGGTGCATTAGCTGAGATCGTTTACCACTCGCACCACCCGCCCTGCAATGAATGGCGGGTTCATAGCCATCCGTTTCAACGGACTAAAACGCTTTGTGAGCAATGCTCTTAACCCATGGCAATGGGTTTAAGCGCTTAGCCCTGAATTTATTTGAGGGTGGGCGATCGGTAAAGGTGCAAGCGTTGAGTTGGGGCATCCTCAGCCGGAATTTGTACAATAGCGGAGGGTGGCGTGTTGCGGGTGTAGTTTCAGTCAGAAACCCTAATAGATGAATGGACGGTAGCGGCAGTATGAGCATTAGTCAAGAAAAAAAGGCGATCGCCCAGGAGTTTAGAACCCAAGTTTGGCTTTTGGGTGGCTTGGTGGCGATGATGTGGGCAGTGGAAATTCTCGATCAGTTTGTGTTTCGGCTTGGGTTACGTCAAACCCTGGATGTCTACGGTATTATGCCACGCTACCCCATTGGACTACGTGGCATTCTGTTCGCACCCTTTCTGCACGGCAACTTTGCTCACTTGATTGGTAACACCGTCCCGTTTCTCATCCTGGGCTGGCTCATCATGCTGCGCGAGACCAGCGATTTTCTGTGGGTAAGCCTCATCACCGCGTTTGTGAGTGGACTAGGGACGTGGATGTTTGGCTCTTCAGGTGTGCACATTGGCGCGAGTGGTGTGATCTTTGGCTATCTGGGCTATCTATTGGCGCGGGGCTACTTTGAGCGTAGTATGACGGCGATCGCCATGTCGCTCTTCGTCGGCGCACTCTACGGCAGTCTTATCTGGGGCGTGTTGCCCACGCGAATTGGTATCTCCTGGGAAGGACATCTCTTCGGTTTTTTGGGTGGTGTGCTGGCAGCAAAATTGTTAACGCCGAAGAAGGTCGTAGGGAGCGGAGTGTAGGAAAGGGGGAAAGTTTTGAGCTGTAAGTGAGAGGTGAGGGAAGAGGCGTGAGCTACCCAGAGAGCGTGGAGACGGTGTAATCTAGCGAAAGCGATCGCGTCGGGATGCTGCAATGGCGTTTCCGCAGACATGTATGGGATTTCTTATGACGACAACGCTGCCTCAACTGCACTCTGCCCAAGACTCATTGCGTGAACGGATCGATCGCACCTATCACCAACCGCTGCCCGATCTGTTGTTTGAGGCTCAGCGAGTCCATCGTGAGTATCACAATCCCAACGCAGTGCAGCTTTGTACCCTTTGCAACATCAAAACAGGGCTATGTCCCGAAGACTGCGGCTATTGCTCTCAGAGCGTCCATAACAAAACGGAACTAGAACCACAGCCGTTAGCTGATGTTGAGACGGTCATTGCGGAAGCGAAAGCGGCGAAGGCACATGGTTCCACACGCTTTTGCATGGGTGCGGCATGGCGAGAAGTGAAAGACGGTGCCCAGTTCGATCGTGTGCTAGAAATGGTGCGTCAGGTGGCTGCGCTGGAGATGGAAGTTTGCTGCACGTTGGGAATGCTTAAGCCTCATCAGGCACAGCGCTTGAAGGAAGCAGGGTTGACGGCGTATAACCATAACCTCGACACCTCGCCGGATTACTACGGCAAGGTGATTACCACCCGCACGTATCAAGACCGACTGGAAACAATTCAGGCGGTCAGTGCAGCAGGCATTTCGGTTTGCTGTGGTGGCATTCTTGGTATGGGCGAATCGGTGGACGATCGTCTATCGCTCTTAGCAGCACTGGCAGCACTCGACCCAGTGCCAGAGTCCATTCCCATTAACTGCCTCGTGCCTGTTGCCGGAACGCCGCTACAAGACGTTGCGCCTGTTGATGCCATTGAGCTAGTGCGAATGGTGGCGACGACGCGGGTTTTGTTTCCAAGGGCGATCGTGCGCCTCTCTGCGGGACGCTTGCAAATGAGCGATGAACTGCAAACGCTGTGTTTGCTGGCTGGCGCAAATTCCATCTTCACGGGACCTGTACTGCTGACGACTCCCAACCCTGACAGTACGCAGGATGCAAGGTTGTTGGAACGATTAGGTATGGTGCCGAGGGAGAGATAAGGGATAAAGGTTAAGAAGCAGGAGATAGGGGAGTAGAGGAGGCAGGGAAGCTTGTCCCAAACTCAAAACTCAAAACTCAAAACTCAAAACTTTCCTTCCGTCTACAAACAACTTCTAGGGTAAGATTTGTGTCTGAAGACCGACTCTCAGGGCGTGAGGCAGCGTTGTGCAAAAGTTCGTTCCATTAGAAGCACCAGAGCCGTTTTCGGTCTTGGGTTTGCCTGTTCATCTGCTGGATGACTACACGGGCTGGCTTGTTTCGCGTGCCCAACAGCAGCAGGGTTGTCATGTGGTGACGCTGAATGCTGAGATGGCGATGGCGGCAGAACATAACTTACCATTGGCTGCGATTATTCGATACGCAGAGCTAGTGATTCCTGATGGTGCAGGCATTGTGCTGTATCTGAAGCTGTATGGTCGATCGACGCAGCGCTGTCCGGGGATTGAACTGGCAGAATCGCTATTGCGCGAATTTGGACGATCGCCCTTTCTCGGTAAGGTCGCGTTTTTGGGTGGTCAGCCTGATGTCATTCAAAGAGCGAAGACCATCTGGCAAGAACGAGCACCAGGGTTGGCGATCGCGATCGCTCAGCATGGCTATCTCTCTCCCGAAGACGAGCCAGCGTTTCTGCAAACGCTGAAAGACACGCAGCCTCAGTTGATTCTGGTGGGTTTGGGCGTTCCCCGTCAGGAGTTTTGGATTGCGAAACATCGTTACCTTTGCCCAAACGCGATCTGGATTGGGGTTGGCGGCAGCTTTGACATTTGGGCAGGCGTTAAAACTCGTGCCCCTGGCTGGCTACGGGATAATCATCTGGAATGGGTCTATCGCCTGTATCAAGAACCCTGGCGCTGGCGACGGATGCTGGCGTTACCCAAGTTTGCGTGGCGATCGGTGGTGTATCGGTTGACGCGAAAGTAGGGAGTAGCAGTCAGGGGAGCAGAGGGAGCTGGGGAAGCTTGTTTTACACTCAAAACCCAAAACTTAAAACCCAAAACTCCCCCTTTTGCAGATTATCAAGCTCAAAGCCCGCTCTCGCATCTTTTGTGCTGTAATGGGTTGGGTTCCTCAGGCATCGTCATCGTTATGACCCAGGCAGTCAACGGTCAGTCTTCTAGCACGGCAGATAGGGCATCGCCAGCGATCGGAGCTGATGCGATCGTGTCGTTGCGGGGAGTCAGCAAGACGTACGAGAACGGCAGCAAGGCGTTGGTGAATGTCAACCTTGAGATCAAGCGGGGTGCATTCCTGTTTGTGACGGGTCCTTCTGGCTCTGGCAAATCGACGCTGCTGAAGATGCTCTACGGGGAAGAACATGCGAGTGAAGGCGACGTGCTGGTTGATGGCTGTGCCTTGTCTACCTTGCGGGGCGATCGCCTTTCTCAACTGCGCCGTCGCATTGGCATTGTCTTTCAGGACTACAAGTTGATTCCGCGTCGTACCGTTTTGGAGAATGTAGCGTTTGTGCTGTGGGCACAGGGTTTGCCGCGCAAAGAAATTCATCGTCGGTTGCAGCCAGCGCTCAAAATGGTGGGTCTGACACACAAGGCAGACTGCTTCCCCGACCAACTTTCGGGCGGCGAGCAGCAGCGGGTGAGCATTGCACGGGCGATCGTGGGTACGCCACCGATTCTCCTGGCTGATGAACCCACCGGAAACCTTGATCCAGACAACTCATGGCAAGTGATTAAAATTCTCAAGAAGCTAAATTCGGTGGGCATTACCGTCATTGTGACGACTCACGACGAAAGCCTGATTCGCCTGTCCAATCATCCGGCAGTGCAGCTACGCAATGGCTATCTCTACCGCCCCAAAGGGTAGCGAACTGATGGCGATCGACGACGTGACAAAATTGCTGCAAGTGCTCGTTTCGCTGGTTCAGGCGTTAAGCTGGCAACTGCTGATTTTGTTTATCTTGATCTATTTCGGTGCACCGCTGCGGAGTTTTGTGAGCAATCTGGGCGAGTTTACCTTCAGGGCGGGTGCAGCAGGGCTAGAAGCATCCGCAAAGCGGCGCATTGAAGCGGGCGTGCTGTTGGGGTCAGCTTCGGCGCTCAAGTCTAGCGCTACGACTGACGAGCAACCCCAACTTCCTGGAGAGGAGGAAGCAAAGGAAATTGCCACTGTGGTCAGCCAGACGCTGAAACCCAAAATAGCCCAACAGCTTGCCAGAGCGTCTGTGCTTTGGGTTGATGATCATCCGTCAGACAATGCACACGCCATTCGCTCGCTCGAAGCGCTGGGCATCGTCTTCACCATGAGTGCGTCAGTACAGGAGGCACTGGAGAAAATTCGGATCATTCCCTATGATGCAATCGTCTCAGATATGCGGCAGTCGAGTAACTCGCAGGCAGGCTACACGCTACTCCAGGAACTACAGCGCCTGGGTGTCAATACGCCTGTCATTATCTACGGCAGTTCCAGTGAGCCGCGCCTGAAGTCAGAAGCACGTCAGCACGGCGCGTTTGGCAGCACAGGCGATCCGCAAGAGCTGTTTAGTTTGGTGACGATGGCAGTGCAGAGGCGGTGAGAAGAGTTTTTAGTTTTTGGTTTTTAGTGGTTAGTAACCGAGCAATACCGCTGCTGGCTTCTGGCTTCTACCCCTACCTTTTCTAACAACCAATAACTAACAACTAAGGATCGTGGATTAAATAAAACCGACAAATTGTTCGTAGGTAGGGGCGCACAGCCGTGCGCCCCTACGGAAAACGCCGAGGTGATTAAATTCTTGTTCCTAACAACTTTCCCCGCCTTCTCCCTCCTACGCCGTCACCGCAGGTTCTAGCCCTAGTTCTACCATCAGCCGATCGACATCAAAGTTTTCTGCCATTGAGTTACAGATGTATTCGACTTTGACGGGTTCGTTGACGCGCACCTGACCAAAGGCACGATCGACAATGGCGACAGTCGATAGCGTATCTAAGTCAACAGACAGGATGGGGATTTCTAGATCGTCGGCGCGGCTGATAATGTCTGGGGATGGGGGCATTTGCCCGGTGAGAATCAGGCATTGCGTGGATGTTTCCAGCGCAGCAAGCTGGATGTCGGTGCGATCACCGCCCGTCACCACTGCCATATTGCGACCTTTGCGTAAATACTTCAGCGCTGAGTTGACGTTCATCGCGCCGATGCTGAGGCTTTCGACCATCAAATCCAGGCGATCGGGACGGCAAAGCACCTCTGCCTTCAACTGCTTCACCAGGTCGTTCACACTGACACTGCGTAAGAGCGCACTGCGAGGCAGCAAGCCAAAAATGGGAATGCCCCGTTTTTCGAGATAAGGCTGAACTGTGGTTTTTACTTCCTCCAGTCGGTCTTCGGGAATATCGTTAATCAGCACGCCCAGTAGTCGATCGCCCAAGCGCCGTCTGGCAGAAATCAGCGCTCCTACAATCAGCAGTGAGTGAAACCGGGTGACTAGCAGAATCCTGGCATTCACGCCTTCAGCCACTTGCCGCAAGGAGAGGTCAAACAAACTGCCTTCTTCCAAATTGGCTGGACCTTCTAGCAGCACTAGATCGGGACCGCGCATCTGGAGATATTTTTTGAGCGCTTGCGGGTAATCAACGCGATCGTCTCCGTCAATGCGCTTTTTAATGGTTGGCTCATCTAGAGCTAAAATCGTCGGCTGTAGGCGATCGGCTGGTAGGTCAAGCACCTTAGCAACAAACTGCACATCCTCCTCGACCTCATTAGTGTCACCGCTCCAGCAGGTTCCCAACGGCTTGCCATAAGCGAGATCCAGCCCCTTCCCTTTCAACTGGTGAGCCAGACCAAGTACGGTTGCCGACTTGCCACTATAGGCTTCAGTCGATCCAACTAATAAATATCTTGCGGATTTCGGCACGCCTTCACTCCCTACGATGACCTGTAACGTTAGGCTCTACAGTTTAAACTCTCTAAGCCGCAGATAGGCAATTGCCTGCTGTGCGTTAAGGCTTAAAGCCCTGGATTTTCCGCGTTTAATCCATATAGGAACAAAAATTTAATCACCTCGGCGTTTTCCGTAGGGGCGCACAGCCGTGCGCCCCTACCTACGAACAATTTATCGGTTTTATTTAATCCACGATCCATAGGACGTAAGCTGCCATGAGCGATCGGCATTGTGTTTAGCAATGCCTGTTTCTATTTACGCACATCCCTATTGTCTGTGATGTAACCTCATGACGGATTTTCATCGGGATCTAGCAAGCTTGGCATTAAAGGCTTTTTCGTCTGGGTTGCAAGTGTGGTTCTCTAATGACGCTCGTTGCCGTGTGCCGAGTTGTCACGCTAGGTTCAAAGCCACTGACCTCTCCCAGGATGTAAACGGGGCGATTTTTGACCTCTTCGTAGATGCGCCCGATGTATTCGCCTAAAATGCCAATGCTAAAAAGCTGTACGGCTCCTAGAAAAAAGATGGCAACCGCGATCGTCGCAAATCCAGTCAGAGGCGAAATGGGCGAGAAAAAGCGCCAGTAAAGCACTAGGATCGCCATGACAATCGCAACGATCGCCGCAAACAGCCCCACGTAAGTTGAGATGCGGAGCGGCACTTTAGAGAACGACACTAGCCCATCGATTGCCAGTGCCAGCGATTTACGGAAGGTATACTTCACTTCGCCCGCAAAGCGAGAGTCCCGCTCAAACGGAATGGCAATTTGCCGAAAGCCCAGCCACGATCGCAGCCCTCGAATATAGCGGTTGCGCTCTGGCATCGCGTTGAGGGCATCCACGACCCGGCGATCCATCAGGCAAAAGTCGCCTGTGTCGGTGGGCATGTCCACATCGGCAAGCTGGCGCAGCAACCGATAGAACAGATATGCTGTCAAGCGCTTAAACCACCCTTCTTGATGGCGCTGCACCCGTTGGGCATAGACCACGTCGTAGCCACGTCGCCATTTGTCTGCCAGTTCAGGAATCAATTCCGGTGGATCTTGCAAGTCGGCATCCAGCACTACGATCGCCTGCCCGCGCGCAAAATTTAGCCCTGCTGTCACTGCAATCTGGTGCCCAAAGTTGCGGGCAAAGCTGAGGTAAGACACGCGGCGATCGTGCTCATGCAAGTCACGCATCATTGCCAGCGAACGATCGTGGCTCCCGTCATCCACCAGTACCAACTCCACCGTCCCGTCCAGGCTGTCCATCACCGCACTCAGGCGACGATAGAGTTCCATAAGGGTGGCTTCCTCATTAAACACGGGCACGATGAAGGAATAGGTGGGCTGCATGGGGTATCTAAGTAGAGACAGCTAGATTGATCAGGAAGCGCTGATGGCTGTTAGCTTTTAGCGGTCAACCGCCTGGTCTTAAGCCTATGACTCATCTTGCGTGTCAGTATAATCTGACGGTGAAGCGGGCGGAGTGGCTTTGGTGCGCTGCGATCGTTGGCGACGATACCAGGTTGAACCTGCAATTAGAATACCAGTTAGCGCCAAAGCTCCCACCAAGGGCAGCCGATCGCCCGTCTGTATTGCTCTCAAGCCAGAGCTGCCGAGCCACACATAAGGTAAGATGCCGGGAGTTGTGCCTAACAGTGTACCGAGCAGATAGTCTCGGTAGCTTACCGAGGTTAGCCCCGCTGCAAAGTTGAGCAACCCGTAGGGCATAAACGGCACAAGCCGAATGGCAATCATATAGGGCAGTCCGCCGCGTCGTACCTCAGCATCTAACGTCTGCCAACGACCAGAAAGCTTGCGAGCGATCGCCTTGCGTCCCACCGTGCGGGTAAAAGCAAAAGCCACGATCGCCGCCAGCATCGCTCCAGCACTTGCCCACAGCGTCCCTAGCCAGGGCCCAAACAGCGCACCGCCTAGCAGATTCAGCGGGGTGGATGGCAGCACCAACACAGTGGCAATCGTGTACAGCAGCATGTAAAGAACAGGTGCCCAACCGCCGGTCGATTGTAGCCATCCCTGAAGTTGCGTCAGATCAACCCGTCCCAGTAAAATCGCTGCCAGCGCGATCGCTACTATGGTGATCAGAAAAATGCTGGTCTTAAAATGCCGCACAAATTAAGCCATACGACTAGGAACTCGACTTCAACTTGATGTTAACGCGCTGTCAGGTGAAGGGACGATCGCCCGCCTCACACTTTCACCACAACGCCTTTACTTTCTACGGTCGATCGGCTCATCGTTGCCTGAAGTATGGTGGAAAGCATGGCTGTGCGATCGGCGTACCGTTAACCGCTATAACCTGGATTGTGCCCTGGCTAAAGTTAGCCGTATTAGACAAGGTTGCCGTACCCGGAAGAAAAAACTGGTAGGGTCATTCCCAGTGTTTGTAATGGTGAAGTCAACTTAGAGGCTATCGCCAGCCTTTGGGGCAGCGTTGCTGGATGTTAGCGCTGTCGCAGTAATACCTGCAACCGCTGTTACCTGCACAACCACTGCGTTGGAAGTCGCATTAATGGGTGTATTGGTCGTGTCGTTGGGGTCAGTACAAGTATCGCAGCACTGATATGTGAATGGCTAGTTTGTGAGGAAGCTCTTTGCGATCGAATAGGATTTAAGCGATCGAATAAGATTTAAGATTCGTGCTCCGGCAGTGAGCGACTGCACCATATCGCTGGAAGTAATTTCACTCGGTACGCAGTCTTATCGACATACTGCTACCTGTGAAAATACGATGAACTTGCCAGCAGGCTGACGTATCAGCACACAGTTCTCAGTATGATGACAAGACAATTAGGACTCAGTATGCTTACAAGGCAGTTAAGTAATGTTTAAGTTAAAAACATTCTTGATACTTTGTGGCTCATGGCAACAGGGTTAAACGTCTTCTATCAATGGTGCATTGCCGAACTAGGGTTGTATCGATTTCTTAGCGATACAACCTGTGTCTTTTGCAGAGTCATTTGTCATGCAAACAAACGTACCGCCGGTAATTTAAACCATGAAAGCTCACTCTGTTGCCTGGTCTACTGGCTCTGGGTGCCGGTATCTTGCGGAAGCGCAAAACTGAAGCAACCGCAGAAGTGAAAGCTGATGTGTAAGCTCAAACTGTAAAACGGTTGAATTGGGGCTATCGTTCCCATTAAACTTTTCTGTCGCAACCGTTTTTACCGCCGGGAAACGGAAGTTTCGTTCGTTGCGACGTTTATTTCCTTAAAGCCAATTAAATCTGCCTTTTGTAGGCAGAATGCCCGGATCAGGCGCTACCAATGCAGAAAGATTTAACAACACAGTGCGCAATGACTTTCAGCTTACAAGCCGCACGTTGCGTTTACTGTTTATTGCTTCGCAAACACCTCCCTTACTGAGCAACCATTATTTACTGCTATGGCTTCTACAGCTGCCCCAAATTTCGTTCCATCTTATAATGCCAAGCCACTTTGCCGCATTGTGGGCATTGCTTGCCTCGCTGGCTTTGTGCTCGATCTATTGATTCTGGCGTTGCCTCCTTCACTGGGTAGCCCAGAGTGGCGCACAGGTTTTCTGCAACAGGTGAGCGATCGCAGCATTATCTTGCTGTTCGGCGCAGCGCTGACTATCTACGGCAGCT
>Ga0209490_10000063_pt1 | contig 120438 bp, 96 predicted proteins | sample MAT06_FD_187209 | JGI IMG/M metagenome (GOLD analysis project Ga0209490, IMG submission 187209) | Freshwater microbial communities from Lake Fryxell liftoff mats and glacier meltwater in Antarctica - MAT-06 (SPAdes) (version 2) | ecosystem: Environmental > Aquatic > Freshwater > Ice > Liftoff...
CCATGCTTCCACCCCCACTTCTCCCCATCCCGCCAATCGCCCACCAGTCCATCGCGTGGCCGGTCTTGAGCACCTCCTGCACTTCGGGGCTCAGGATCGCGAGCGCAAAGCCCTCATCCGGGCATTCGACCTTCCACCGCTTGTTGAAGGCTTCATCCTCAACCTTGAAGTCCGCCTTCAGGCCCAGCTTCTCGCCGATCCGGCTGAGCAACGACTCGGAAGTCAAAAGCAGCAAAGGCCAACCCACCCCTCCCCCGCCACCCACTCCCCCACCATCCCCGCCACCCCGAACCGCGATGCAGAGGTTGCGGATTGTGTGGCTGCTCTTGCCCGTGCTGACCACAAAGGCGTGAGCCATGATGAGAATAGAGAAATTGTTATGTTGGCCCATGGCCCACCATTCCACACCCCTCTCCCTGTTCTTCAGCCGCGCGAGCGCGGCGAAGGGGGCAAAGACCTCGGACTTCTCGGTCGCCGTCGGTTTCATGGCGTGCTCAAATCCGCGCTCGGTCAGGAACGCGGCCATCGCCCGCTTGCGGACCCGCTCGGCACGGATGCAGACAATGATGATGATGCCTGTGAGCGTGAGAATCGAGAAGAAGATGATCGCGGGCGGGGGGGGCGGGGTGATGGCGACGAGCATGGGCATCGTGGTTCAGCCTGTTCGTGAGTGGTCGAGCACGCGGCGGATGCCCGCGACATCGCGGAGCAGGCGGGGGACTTCCGAAAGAGGGAGCATGGTCGCCGCATCCGACAAGGCACGGGATGGCTCGGGGTGGCACTCAAGGAAGAGGGCGTGAACACCCGCCGCGGTCGCGGCGCGGGCGAGCATAGGGGCCAGCCGCGCGTTCCCGCCCGTCACCTTGCCACCCTCACCCTTGCCCGGCCGCTGGGTCGAGTGTGTGCAGTCGAAGCAGACGGGCGGCGAGCCCTCCCGGCCATCAACCGCGAGCTCCATCATCTCGGCCACGCCGAGGAAGTCGTTGACGAGGCGACCGTAGCCGAAGAACGTGCCGCGCTCGGTGAGCATGATGTTCGAGCACCCGGCCTCGGCCAGCTTGCGAACCGGGCCGCCCATCTCATCGGGCGAAAGGAACTGGCCCTTCTTCACATTGACGGCCCGTCCGCGGCCCTTTTCACCATAAGCGGTCGCGGCCTGCCCGGCGGCGATGAGCAGGTCGGTCTGGCGGCAGAGGAAGGCGGGGATCTGGATGAGATCGACCACGGCGGCGGCGGGTATGGCCTGCGAAGACTCGTGGATATCGGTGGTGGTGGGGACACCCAGCTCGCGGCCGATGCGGGCGATCCAGCTCAGGCCCTGCTCGATACCCGGGCCGCGCGGCGAGTCGATACTTGTGCGGTTGGCCTTGTCGAAGGAGGCCTTGAAGATGTAGCCGAGGCCGAGGTCCTGGCAGGCATCGCGCACGGCCCGACCGATGGTCAGGCCGAGTTCGAGCGATTCAAGGACACAAGGGCCGGCGATGATCGCCAGCGGCTTTCCGGTTCCGATCTCAACTTGGCCGACACGGCAGGTTCGCGACATTGACAAATGTTATGCGCGCGAGCAAGAACCGGTGTGGGCGGGAAGAGGGACGGACTGCTCAGGATTTGACCTGCGCGACACCGCTGGCCCAGTTCTCGACCTTGTCGATCCAGGTGACGATGCGGTTGCGCTGGAGGACCAGCACAAGGACAAGCATGCTGATGGAGAGCATCTTGTACTTCCAGAGGCTGCGTTCGAGCGTATCGATGCGTTCGTCGGGGTTCTTTGGCATGGGTTGGTCTTCCGATGAACCGGTTGAACTGAGGTCATCGGCGAGCGCGGCCATGGAACGTGAAACGCGGATGAAGGAACTGCGAGTAGATGTGGGATTCGGGGCGAAGAGGGCGCAGAGAATGCGCGAAGGGGGGTTGGTTTGCAGCTTAGCGAGGAACATGCACACGAGAGTCGTTAAAAGGCGGAGAACGAGGCCTGAGATGAGTGAACATAGAGGGTTTCTTGACAAGCGGCGGTTGGGCTGGAAGCGCCTTGCCACTCGCGAGACTGCGACCTTGCCACTACTTCGTCAGCGTTGGGGCTTCGCGCTCAACGGCGATGCGCTCCCAGCGCACCGATTCCTGAGCCTGGCCGCTCTCCGCGAGCAACCCGGAGAGCCGCCGCGCAAGGTAGGCGTTTTTATCGGCCACAGTCGCGGCGGTGGTGATCTCGCGCAGGGCGTCGGCCTGGCGGTTGAGGGCGTAGTAGCCCATGGCGAGGTCGTGGCGGATGACCGAGGAGCCGGGGGCGGCATCGCGCGCCAGCTCCATCAACCGGACACCTTCGAGGATGTAGGGTCCGTGGCGATTGAGCCCGATCTGAAGGACGGTGGTGGCGATTCCGTGCAGCCCCCAGGCCGCATCGCTGCCCCCTTCATTGCCATTCGCCGCGAGGGCCAAATCAGCGGGTGTAGGGGCGAGGTTGGTGGCGGCATCCTTGTAGAGTGCGAGGGCCTCATCAAAGCGGCCAAGCCCGGAGAGGATGTTGGCCGCGGAGATGAACGTCTGGGCGAGTGTGCTGTGCGGGCCGATCTTGCGCGCTGTTGCGGCGGCCTGGGCAGCCTGATCGGCGGCAAGCCCGGGCTCGCGGAAGTTGATGAGGAACCCCGCGGCGGCGATGCGTGACTGAGGCAGGGCGTGGCCAAACTCAGCGGCCTGCCGGGCCAGATCGATCGCCCGCTCACGGCGGAGCTTGCGGGTCGGTTCGTCTTTCGCACGATCGCTGAGCTGGGCATACACGCCCGCGGCGGAGAGGAGCAGATCGGAGCTGCGACCGTATGTGAGCGCAAGGGCCTGCTCGACAAAGGCGAGTGCGGCGGTTTCAGCACCGGGCTGGTTGATCGCCAGTTCGAGACGGGCCGCGTTGAGGAGCGAGCTGCCGCGAAGGGGCTTGTCGGTCAGGGCCTCGGCCAGGAGGGCACGGGCGGCGGCGGGATCTGGGCGGGTGGCGAGGGGGGGTGTCAGGCCGGCTTGAGCGGTGGGCGGTTCGATGAAAATGGCCGCGAGCGTGGCGCGGAGGCCATCAAGTTCGGGGTGCAGCTTGAGGGCACGCCGGTAGAGGGCGAGGACCTCATCACGTGACTTGCCCTGACTCTGAAGAAGCTGCCCGGCTTGAAAGACCAGGCTGTCGGTCGGTCGTCCTTCATCGATCACGCGCTCCATGCGAGCGAGGCTGGAGGGCATATCACCCGTGATGAGGTGGGCGTAGGAGATCGCCAGCTCGTTGTCTGGTGAGAGTTTCCAGAGTCGCTTGCGCAGGCCGAGAGACTGGAGAGGATTGCCGATGCGCTCGGTGGTGGTGAAGCGATCAATCACGCGGCGAGCGTTGGCAAGCTCTCCAGGTGCGGGCTGAAAATCCGGGCGCAGAGCGATGCCCAGCGGTGTGTGGAGCTTGACGTAGGTCAGTTCACCGCGATAGTGCGTGAGGCGGACATACCCGCTCCAGAGTGCGACGACCGTCATGGCGGAGGTGATGAGCAATAGCACGAACCCGGCGGGCCGGAGGCGGCCGCGCAGGCGGAGTTGAAGGCTCTGAAGACGGGAGTTGGGGGTGCCGCCGAGCGCGATGGGGCGGAAGGTCCAGACACGCCAGGCGCAGTAGGCCATGATGCCACCCATTCCGATCGCCATGAGCATGGGGATTGAGTTCATCATCTGGCGATAGGCCATGAAGTAGAAGAGGAAGAGAAAGGCAATGCCGAGTTCTTCGTACCAACCAAGGTCGTAGCGTGCAGCGCGGAGAGCCTTGGCCTCGGCGCGCGTGGCCGCGGCCTGCGCGTTGCGGGGCTTGGCGAGGATCGAGGGTTTGCCGAGTCCGAAATAGAGCGCATCGTTCGGGCAGACGGTGACGCAGTCCATGCACTTCATGCAGCCGGGGTCAACCACCATTCCGAAGTCGCGGACCTCTTCATGAACCCGCACGTTGCTGGTGCAGACGGCGGTGCAGTGGCCGCAACCCTCGCAGGCATCGGTCACACGGATCTTGCCGATGGCGAGTTTGTCGGCGGGTGCGAAGAAGCCGCCGTAGGGGCAGCCATAGGTGCAGAAGCCCTTGTTGCCGAGGAAGTAGACGGCCCCGACGGTGCAGACGAGGATAAAGGGAATGGCCACGTACCAAGTGGGGAAGGTGGCCCAGTATTCGTGAACGATAAACTCGGTGGAGATGCCGGGGATGGGATCGCTCTGGCCGAGCCAATCGGGGAGTCGGCCGCGTGAATCCATGAAGATGCGGCGGACCACTTCGCGGTGAAGAACGGGCCAGACGAACATGTAGAGGGCAAATCCGAGCGGGACCCACATGAGCAAGCGCGAGCGGAAGGGCTTGGGTTTGACACCGACCTTGTTCATCAACCATGAACAGGCGTCTTGAATGGCGACAATGTGGCAGCCCCAGCCGCAGAACCAGCGGCCGAGGATGAGCGTGGAACCGATCGCGAGTGCAAAGAAGACAAAGCCGGCGTTGATCGCGCCGGTGCGGAGGGTGTGCATGCTCTCGCTCGGCTCGACGGGCGAGATGGTGGTGCCGTGGATGCGCCAGAGCACTACGTGGATGATCATGACGATGTAGACGGCGAAGAGTGTGAGGGCACGCCAGCGCGCGGCCTTGCTGTGGGCGACCTTTGCGTGACCGGTGTGAGTGGGGTGAGCCGGGCTTGGGGAACTTCCGCCGCTGTTTGTGGCGAGGACCGGCAAGGAGACCACCCTTGTGCCCGGCGCTGCCTGGCGAGGCTTGGGCGAGCAATGGGCTTTGGGTTGTTTTCCGGGTGAGGACATGCGCAATGAATCGTAGGGGTGTTCTGGATTGTTGCACGGTATGGAAACCTGCTGGCGCACGCTTTCTTGAGGCGTGGTAACCTCGATGCACCACGAACCGACCATGAAGATCGACATACACACACACATCCTTCCTGAACGCTGGCCCGATTGGACAGCGCGGAGCGGGTATCCGGGGTGGATCTCACTGGAGCAGGTGCGCAGTGCTGCGGGCGGGTGCGCGTGTGCCAGGATGCTCCAGAGCGAGCCGGGCGGGAAGCACCGCTTCTTTCGTGAGGTTCTGCCCAACTGCTGGGACGCGGCGGTGCGGATGGGTGAGATGGATGCACTGATGGGTCAGGACTCGGTGCAGATACTCAGCACCGTGCCGGTGATGTTCAGCTATTGGGCTCGATCTCAGGATGCCTATGACCTCGGGCGATTGCTCAACGACCACATCGCGGCGGTGTCTGCGGCCAATCCCTCGCGGTTTGCCGGCCTGTGTACGTTGCCGATGCAGGATCCGGCGCTGGCGGTGAAGGAACTCGAACGGTGCGTTCGCGATCTGAAGTTCGCAGGTGTGCAGATCGGGACCAACATTGACGGGTTGAATCTTGATGAGCCGAGTGTTGTGGAGGTGCTGCGGGCGGCGGAGGAGTTGGGGGCGTGCGTGTTTGTGCATCCGTGGGATATGTTGAGGACCGCTACAAGGAAGGTCCGGCTCGGAGAGCCGGGTTACGGGGGAGGGCCGGGCTGCCCCGAGATTCATCCGCGTCTGGTGAAGCACTGGATGAACTGGCTCGTGGGGATGCCGATGGAGACGGGGTTGGCGATATGCTCGGTGGTCTTTGGTGGTGTGCTTGAGAGACTGCCGAGGTTGAGGATCGGGTTTGCCCACGGGGGCGGAAGCTTTCCGGGGACGATCGGTCGGATCGAGCACGGTTTCCACGCGCGGCCGGACCTCTGTCAGACAGGAACCAAGGTGTCGCCCGAGCAGCACCTAGGTGTACAGACGGGCGCGGCCTCTGGCAGACCTGCGCGGTTTTATGTCGATTCGCTGACGCACGAACCGCACGCACTGAGGAACCTGATCCGGCTGATGGGTGCCGAGCGTGTGATGCTGGGGAGCGATTATCCGTTCCCGCTCCGGGAATCGAAGCCGGGAGAGATGATCGAAGCGATGCACGACCTGCCAGCGGTTGTCAGGTCGCAGTTGATGTCTCGCACGGCACTGGAGTTTCTGGGGTTGGGTGAGGGTCAGTTCAAGCGGTGCTGAACGTGCAGCGGACGGTTTTGGGGTGGTATCCTGGCACATTACGCATCGCCGGGAGAGGTGGGATGCTCTCGCATAGACTGACTGACCATGGCGTTGATCGTTCCCGATGGTTCAGAGCTTTCGGCCACGCACTTCGACGAGCGTGATACCTTGCGCACGTCGCGCGGTGAGTTTCACATTCCCCGCACGCCCGATGGGACACAAGAGGTTGTGTATCTCTGCGGCAACTCGCTCGGGCTGATGCCCCGTGCGACGCGTGAAGCCGTGGTGCAGGAACTGGATGACTGGGCGCGGCTAGGGGTTGAGGGGCACTTTCATGCCAAGCACCCGTGGCTGCCGGCCCATGAGTTTTGCCGCGATACGGCGGCGAGGCTGGTGGGCGCTCGGCCGCACGAGGTTGTTTTGATGAACAGCCTGACGGTGAACCTGCACCTGATGATGGCGACGTTTTATCGCCCGACGGCGGAGCGGTTCAAGATCGTTATTGAAGATGCGGCGTTTCCCAGTGATTCGTATGCGGTGCAGAGCCAGGCGAGTTGGCACGGGCGAGATCCGGGCGAAGCGGTGGTACGGTTGAAACCGCGCGCGGGCGAGCAGACGCTTCGTACCGACGATGTTGTTCACGAACTGAATCGGCATGGCCAGAGCGTTGCGCTTGTGATGCTGAGCGGTGTGAACTACCTCACGGGACAGGTCTTTGACTTTGCAACGATCACCGAAGCGGGACACCGCATCGGTGCGCGTGTGGGGTGGGACCTGGCGCACGCGGCGGGAAATGTTCCGCTTGCGCTGCATGACTGGAACGCGGACTTTGCCTGCTGGTGCTCGTACAAATATCTCAACTCGGGCGCGGGCGCGGTTGCGGGGTGCTTTGTGCATGAGCGGCATGGTCGAAACACGAGCCTGAACGGAGCGACGGGGGGCCTGCCGCGCTTCGCGGGCTGGTGGGGGAACGATCCGACAACACGCTTCAAGATGGGTCCGAATTTTGTACCGGTACCGACTGCGGATTCGTGGTCGCTCTCAAACCCGCCGGTGCTGGCGCTCTCGCCGGTTCGGGTTTCGCTGGAGATCTTTGACAAGGTAGGCGTCGTGGCACTTCGCGAGAAGAGCGTGCGGCTGACGGGATATCTTCGGGGACTGATTGATGAACTGAAGTCGCCGATGATCGAGATCACTACGCCGCGCGATGAGGCTTCGTGTGGTTGCCAACTCTCGATCGCGGTGAAGGATCGCCCGCGGGATCTGTACGATGCCCTTACGGCGGATCATGTGATGTGCGACTTCCGCGAACCGAACGTCGTGCGGGTGGCGCCGGTACCGTTGTACAACACGTTCCATGATTGCTGGCGGTTTGTGGATATCCTGCGGAAGCACCTCAGCAAGCAGGGACCGGCAGACGGATCGTAACCAAGACCATGCCCAACTCGAAGACATCCACATTGATCGTTGGTGCGGGCCTCGCGGGCTCACTGCTTGCGATCTATCTGGCCCGTCGGGGCCACCGCCTGACCCTGATCGAACGGCGGGGCGACCCCCGTGCGGCGGGGTATGCCGTCGGCCGCTCGATCAACCTTGCCCTCTCGACGCGGGGCATCTGGGGGATGGAGGGTGTGGGTGTGGCGGATGAAGTTTTGAAACACGCGATCCCGATGCGCGGGCGCGTGCTGCACCCGGCATCCGCGAGTGCGAAGTTGGGCTTTCAGCCCTACAGCAGCAACCCGACTGATGCGATCAACTCAATCAGCCGGAGTGGATTGAACCTTGCGCTGCTCGAAGCGGCTGGGCGTGAACCGAATGTCTCGATGATCTTCAACCACCGATGCCTCGATGTTGACCTGGCCCGCAACACGGCGACGTTCGTGAATGACTCATCCGGCGAGACGCGCACGCTGGAAGCGGACCTTATCGCTGGCGCGGATGGTGCGTTCTCACCGGTTCGGATGGCGATGCAGAAATCCGATCGCTTTGAGTACAGCCAGAGCTACCTGAAGCACGGGTACAAAGAACTGCACATTCCAGCCGCGGCGGATTTGAACCTCAAGGCTGCGGATCTGGAACGGCTTGGCGGGCGTGATGGCTGGGCGATGGAGCCCAATGCGCTGCATATCTGGCCGCGGGGCGGAGCGATGATGATCGCGCTGCCGAATCCGGATCGGACATTCACCTGCACGCTCTTCTGGCCGTTTGTGGGGGAGCACGGATTTGAGAGACTTAAGAAGTCTGTAGATATTACAAGCTTCTTTGAACAACACTATGCCGATGCCGTACCCTTGATGCCCACACTGGACGAGGACTATCTCCGCAATCCAAGCTCATCGCTCGTGACCGTGCGGTGTGAACCGTGGGTGAAGTTTGCGAATGATGGGAAGCGGGCGTCGATTCTGCTTGGCGATGCGGCCCACGCGATCGTGCCATTTTACGGACAAGGCATGAACTGTGCCTTTGAAGACTGCCGCGTGCTTGCCGAGACTCTCGATGCGCAGGGTGGCAATCTGGCGACGGGGTTGCCGGAGTATGAGCGGCTTCGCAAGGTCAATGCGGACGCCATCGCGGACATGGCTATTGAGAACTTTGTCGAGATGCGTGACAAGGTCGGCTCGCCGGACTTTCTGTATCTGAAGAAGCTCGAACACTCCGTCCACGAACTCTCGCGGGGTGCGCTGACTCCACAATACAACCTCGTGAGCTTCTCGACAGTTCCGTATGCCGAGGCGCAGCAACGTGGATGGGTGTTGGCCAATGTTGTACGAAAGCTGGCCGAGCGGGTGCCACGAGCGGTCGCGGAAACAATGGACACCCCTGCGTGGCTGAGCCTGATCGGCACACTGCTGCCAGAGGTGGTTGATTCGACAGCACAATCCAGCGCGCGGTAGACTTGGGCTATGGCTGACCCGAAGTATCAACCCGGTGATCCGTACTGCTCAGCGTGCGGCTATCTGCTGAAAGGTTCAACCGAATCTGGACGCTGCCCGGAATGCGGCAAGCCGTTGGTTGAATCGATGCAGAGATATCAACCCGAGTCGGCACTCGGAGTGCGGAGCGTGCGGCGACGTTCAGAAGTGACCGTGTTCGGATGGCCGATGTACGACATCGCGTTCGGACCTGACCCGTTGACAGGCCAGCGTGTTGGGCGTGCCAAAGGGTTGATCGCTGTTGGTGATGTTGCGACGGGCGGGATAGCCGTCGGCGGAATGGCCATCGGCATCGTGAGTGTCGGGGGCATCGGTATCGGAGTTGCTTCGCTGGGCGGGATGGCGACTGGCCTGTTGGCCGCGGCTGGCGGATGTTCACTCGGCGGCATCGCGGTAGGCGGGATGGCGGCTGGCGGGCTTTGCACCGGCGGGATGGCTCTCGGCGCGGTGGCTTCTGGAGGAATGGCGATTGGTCTTTATGCGCGAGGAGGCATGGCGATTGGCCAACACACGATTGGTCGTGGAAAGACGCCCGATCCCGAGGCTGTGAGGATCTTTGATATGGTCGAGCCGATCATGGGTGCATCGCTGCCGGGGGCAGGATTGATGGGTGGAGGCCGGGCGATTGTCGCACCGATGGTGATCACGCTGTTCCTGGTTGTGATGATCGGGTTGATCGCCATGACGATGGGTCGGACGCGCGGGATGGGGAGCAACCGAGCATGATCTACGATATTTCTCCGGCGATCACGATGAATCTGGCGGTATGGCCCGGCGATACGCCGCTGAGCCGCGAAGTGTTGAGCGACATGTCGAATGGTGCAAACATCACACTTTCGACGATTCGGGCAACGGTGCATTTGGGCGCACATGCAGATGGACCAAACCACTATGGTCACCCGGCACCGGGCATTGGAGAACGAACTCTTGAACATTACATCGGTCCGTGCCACGTCGTGAAGGCAACGGTTGAACGTGGTGCGAGGGTTGGTGTTGGCGATATCGCGTGGCCGGGTAGAGCGATGGGTGGAGTTCGTCATCCGCGCGTACTGATCCGAACAGATACGTTCCCGGATTGCAACAACTTCAGCAAGGACTTTGCGGGAATCGAGCCCGCGCTTGTGGATGCCCTCGCCGATCAGGGAGTTATCACGATCGGGACCGATGCGCCGAGCGTGGACCTCTTCGAGTCGAAGGACCTTCCCGCACATAATGCATTTTTTCGGCGGGATATTTCGATTCTCGAAGGGCTTGCGCTAGGCCGCATTGTGCCGGGTGAGTATGAGCTGATTGCGCTGCCACTGAAGCTCATGGGCTTTGATGCGAGCCCGGTGCGGGCTGTGCTGCGATCGTTGAGATGATGAGAAGCGCATTGGTCGAGTGCCAAGACCACCCGCTTAACTCTCAGCGATGCACGCGGCGGCGGCCATTCCGCTCGACCACGCCGCTTCCACGCGGGCACCAAGAAGCCAATCTCCACAGACCGTAAGCCCCAGTTCCGGATCGCGGAGGAATGGTTGGCCAAGCGGCTTTGCCACCCGTGCGAAGCGCCAGCGGTGTGCGAGGGCGTGCGTCGTTTCCAGGTTCGGATGACGAACACCGAGCAACTCCGCGAAGGCACGCGTCAGTTCTTGCGACACCCACGCTGGGTCCGATTCCAGATGTTCACGCGACCACGCAGGTGCGGCGTGCAACACCCATCGCTCGTGTAATGTTGCCCTGAATGGCTTGGAGTTCTCGCACGCGGCCCAAGCCAGGGGCCCGCCGTTCTCGACAACGACGCTGTCAAAGGGAGCGTTGAGTGGGTGCGCGGCCGCGAGCATCACGGCCCAACATGGTTCCATCTCTATTTGTTCGGCTTGCAGGGCCAGATGCGGTGCGACAGGCGCAAGAAGACGCGCAGCCTGGGGCGCGGGTATGGAAATGATAAGTTCGTCGAAGATATTTTCACTCGCGCCCTGATCACTCCTCATCACAAGTCGCCATACCGATGAGTTGCGTTCGAGCGAGCCGACTTCATGGCGGAACATCACCTCGGTATCGCCGAGCATGGCGGTCACGATCGAACCCATTCCCGGCCTGCCCACCCAACGCACGACCGCATCATCAGGTCTTGGACCGGACTCATTTGAGCGCATAAATCTTCCTGCCCACGGCGCGGCAACATCCTTGGCGTTCCAATCAGCCACGATGCTTGCGAACGCTGTGCTTCTCACCGTGAAGTACTGAGCACCGTGGTCGAAAGTGAGAGTCTCTGATAAGCGTGTTGAGCAACGGCCTCCCGGTCGGCCTCCCTTATCAAAGACGACCACGGCGTACTCCGCATGGCGAAAGGCTTGCGCTGCCGCCGCGCCGGCAACGCCAGCACCAATCACCCCGATTCGTTTACGCTGTTCTCGCTTCACGCTCTACACAACTCCGGTGGTTGAACTTCGCATCATGATCATCGCGAGCACGGCTCGGGTGCTCCACAACAGCGTCCTTACCCAGTTTGTGACGATGAGACGGCGCATCAGAAGCGGATCGAAGCCATTCTGCAATCGCCCATGCAGCGGGACCTGAACAAAGAATGTTGAGATCCAAATGACCACCAACATTGCCGCAGCCACCCACCGAGTTGCGGGCGATGCGCTCACGGATACGAGGCCGGTGGTGATCAGACCTGCGCACACGGCTTCGACAAGCATGGCGGGACCGACGATGAGTGTGGTTAGCCGCTGATGCTGACGCTCATAACTTGCAAATGAGTCCTTATGAACTGCTGCCATGAGTGGATAATGTACAATCTGCACAAACCAGATCAGCCCGGCCATGAAGCACGTGGCCCCAGCATGAATCGTCGGCACGAGTTCGATCAAGGACCCACCGGGCACGCCAGCTCTTCATAATCCGGACGATCCGCGGCGGTCGCGTGCCTGAACGCCCTCAAGACCTTTCCCTTGTGGATCACAAACGCACCCGGCATCTGAAATCCATCACCTTCGAGCCTGCCCACTCCGAGCCCTCGCATGGTGGCGACCATCCCACGCCACCAGACCCTCGGGCCAAAGAGCTGCAGGAAGGTCCCACGATTCAACTCAAGAGCGCGATACAGCAGTCGATCGGGATCGGCAAACCACGCCGCATCATTCAGTCCGTACCGCGCTCCCAACGCGCGGAGTTCTTCCGACGTCGGGGACATTCCCACGATTGCCAATCGCACGCCTTGTGCCAGAAACTTCTCACGCTTTGCGCCAAGATCTGCCAGTGCCTCACGGCAGAACGTACACCCTGCGTGCCTCAGCAACACGACGAGCACCGGCGCATCTTCTGTGAATGTTCGCAACTTCTGGCCGCGTTCATCGTGCAGCGCGTGCAGTGCCTTGTCCACCGAGACGTGCTGCTCGAGTTCACCGGTTGGCCTCTGATCCGTACGCGCCGCATCCCAGAGGATCATCGCAAATGGGATCCACCACAACAGATCGTTGGTGAGGATGGTCAGACCAAAGCTCGCAGGAAGATCGCCGCGAGCGAGTGTCCAAACAAAGCCAATCGGGCCGAAAATCTTTCCGAGCAATCCAACCAGCACGATCGGCCAATGCCGACGCGGATCACGAGACGCAATGATGTAGCCGATTCCGTAGACACCCACAATCATCCCGATGCATTGAAAGAGCCACGGGTAGTTGGGCGGAACCATGCCCACGAGCTTGAAGAGCGCCGATGGAGCTGCCACAACGGCCAAGCCCCACACGATGTTGTAGGCGCCCGCGGCCAGCAGCACCCGGCGCATCCATAGTGGCGCCGCTTCTCGGTCAATGGTCATCATGCTCGTGCTCGTTTATCAGAAGCGGTGTTCATCTCAACTGGTGTTCGGTGCGGCCTCCGGCGCGGATTCATACCTTCCCGAAGCTGCGAGCTTGCTCGAGCGAACAGTTCAAATCGTTGCAATCACCTTGGCTTCATAGGCAATCGGTGCATTTCCACCGGTTGGCAGCGCGGTGATGGCGATGGTTGTGCGGCAGGGTTGCGTCGGACCCTCAGGAAAATACTCGGCGTAGACGCGGTTATAGGCTGAAAAATCGCGATCCATGTCAATCAGGAAACTGGTAACATCGACGATGTTCTCCCATCGACTGCCGTTCTCCTCGAGCACATGGAGGACATTGGCAAAGACCGCGCGAACCTGCGCCTCGATGTCGTAGCCGATCATCTTTCCCGTTGCATCAAGCCTGACACCGGGGATGTCCTTGCTTCCGCGCTGGCGCGGGCCCTGGCCTGAGAGAAAGAGCAGGTTGCCAATACGCCGGCAGTAGGGATAGGCACCAACAGGCTCGGGGGCGCGGGAAGTGATAGTCATTGGGTACTCGCTACGGGAGGATATCCGAGTGTGCTTGAATCACTTTAGATGATGCTCTTAACGAAATATTCTATCATGTTCTTATGTAATCTCAACTGGACTTTATCTCATTCACAATAAATATCTTCATACCCTCACGCAAACATTCTTCAGTTCGGTGAAGAACCGCAATGCCTCATTGCCACCTTCGCGCCCCAGGCCACTCTGACCCATTCCACCAAATGGCGTGCGGAGGTCTCGCACCAGCCAGCAGTTTACCCACACAATGCCAGAGTTGATGGCCGCGGCAACACGGTGAGCCCTTGTACCATTGCTGGTCAGGATCACGCTCGCCAATCCGTACTCCGTTCCGTTCGCGAGCGCGATCGCCTCGTCATCGCTCTCGAAGCTCTGGACCGTCACGACTGGGCCAAAGATCTCTTCCTGAATCACGCGGCAGTCCTGACCTAAGCCGGTGATGACCGTTGGTTCATAAAACCACCCGTTGCGACATCTCTCCGGCAGCATGGCCGGCGCGGGCGATTGACCGCCGCAGTGAACTCGACCCCCAAGTTTGCGTGCGAGGTCCACATACGCAGCGATTCTTTGCAAATGAACTTTGCTTACCACGGCGCCCTGCTGAGTTGTCAGTTCGAGCGGATCGCCGTTGCGCATGCTCAGGGCCGCTTGTGCAAGCCCATTGACAAAGGCCTCGAATCGAGATGTGTGTACGAGGATGCGTGAACCACAGAGGCAGATCTGCCCTTGATTCAAAAACGCGGCGCGAGCAGCAATCGCGATGGCCCCATCGGGTCCATCAAGGGGAACATCGTCGAAGACGATCAACGGGTTCTTTCCGCCCAGTTCCAGGCTGATCCGCTTGAGCATCGGCCCCGCCTCACGCGCGATCCACCTGCCCACACTTGTCGATCCGGTGAACGAAATGGTTGGCACGTCGGGATGTGTCACGATCGAACCGCCCGCGCCAGCCCCGCCGCCATGCACGATGTTGAGCACGCCCGGCGGAAGCCCGATATCGCGGGCAAGTTCCGCCAGCATGCACGCGGTCCGCGGGGTAACTTCGCTCGGTTTGCAGACTGCGGTGTTGCCGGTTGCAAGCGCAGGACCGATCTTCCACGTCAGCAGATACAACGGAAGGTTCCACGGCGAGATCAGGCCCGCTACTCCGCGTGCCCGGCGCAATGTGTAGTTAAGCGACTTTCCGCCGCCCTGGCTCGGCGGCACACCACCACCATCAAAGTCATGGCACTCGCTCGCTGTGTAGAGGGCCGCGCCCGCAAAGAAGCGGAGATTCGCGGCCGCGCGAGGAATATCAACAGCGCGGGCAAGGCTCAGCGGCTTACCGGTATCGATGGATTCGGCGCGTGCAAGGCTTTCGAGATTGGCATCGATGGCGTCGGCGAGCCGGTTGAGGTGCTTCGCACGATCGCTGACCGACAACTCGCGCCACGCGGGAAATGCGGTGGCCGCGGCCTTCACAGCATCATTAATGTCGCTAGCATCTGAATCGGGAACAGTTGCATATTCCCGACCGGTTGCAGGCTCAAAGACCTTGATCGTCTTGCCCGACTTTGCCGGCACAAAGCGACCATTGATGAAGTTCTGCAAGGTGTGCATGGGTCAATCGTATGAGGCAGGCAGTCTCACAACCCTTGCAACCTTCCGCCATCAACCGGCAGGTTAATCCCGTTGATGTACGCCCCTGCCGGAGAACAGAGGAACGCGATGGCCGCGCCGACTTCTTCGGCCCTGGCAAATCGACCGGCGGGAATCGTCGCGATCATGTCCGTCTTTACCTGATCGATGCTCGTTCCCGCTTTGGTTGCGCGGCCTGCAATCAACGAACTGAGTCTGTCGGTCTCGGTGAAACCCGGAAGCACGTTGTTGACGGTAATGCCGTGCGAACCGAGTTCGCCCGCAAGGGTCTTGGCCCAGCTCGCCACGGCACCACGGATCGTGTTGCTGACACCCAAGCCAGGGATTGGGGCCTTCACGCTTGTTGAAATGATGTTTACAATTCTGCCAAACTTTGCTTCCTTCATGGCGGGCACGAGAGCCTGCGTCAGTATCTGACTGCTCAGGACGTGGGCCGTGAAGGCGGCAAGAAACTCCTCCGGCTTGGCATCGACGATCGGTCCACCGGGCGGCCCGCCGGTGTTGTTGATGAGGATTGTGTACGGAGTCGCCCCGCTTTGCAGTGAAGGTTCGGTGCGCACGGTCTCTCGGAGTGCCTCGGGCTTCGAGAAATCGGCCGCAAACCAGTGGTGCGTTTGTTTTGAACCCGTAATGAGCGGCAAAGCCTTTGCCGCCGCGGCGAGTCGCACTTCGTCGCGTGCGACCAGCGTGATGCTGGCCCCGAGCGAAGCAAGCTCGTGTGCTGCGGCAAGGCCGATGCCCTGGCTCGCACCACAGACCAAGGCACGACGGGTATCGAGCGAAGTATTCATGCCGGAGGATAGTGTCAAACGGCTTGCGTGGCAAAGCGGGAAGAACCGCGCCGGTGGTTTCCTCAGCCCTCCCCCGCTTCTCTATAATCACGGCATGAGCGCCCCTACTCCCGAAACACCCATCTACCACTCCGCCAAGCTCACGTATGGAAGCTATCTGAAGGTGCCCGAGCTGCTGGAGCTTCAGCAACTGGTGCATGATCCGAAGTCCGGTGGGCATCGCGACGAGTTGCTCTTCATCATCATGCATCAGGTTTACGAACTCTGGTTCAAGCAGATGCTGCATGAGCTTGCGGGTGTGACGGCGTATCTCGATGCCGACCAGCCGCTGCGAGCTGCACAGTTGTTTGAACGGGTCCATAAGATTCAGCACCTCGTGATCGAGCAGTTGCCGCTGATGGAGACGATGTTCACAACCGAGTTCGCGAAGTTTCGAGATTCGCTCAGGCCAGCCAGCGGCTTTCAGAGTGTGCAGTTCCGCACCATCGAGTTTCTATGCGGGAAGAAGGATGCGAATATGCTGCAACTGGTCGGCGAAGATCTCGCCGCGCGCCAGGCGATGAGCGCGTTCCTAGACAAGCCAACGCCCTACGACCACTTCATCTGGCACCTGGCGCGAGAAGATAACAATGTCTTCAACATTCCAGGCGAAATGCTGCGCAACGGTCGGGACACCACCAAGCCGCATGAGTTGAGCAACTCACTGGTCGATTCGCTGGAAGTGCTGTATCGCAAGCAGGACGAGAGCCACAAGGGCGAGCGGTACTACCCGCAGTTCCGCGTAGCCGAACATCTGTTGGAGTTTGATGAGAAGTTTCAGATCTGGCGATTTGGGCACGTTAAAATGGTTGAGCGCATGATCGGCGGCATTGTCGGTAGCCCGGTCGCGGGCACTGGCGGATCGAGCGGGGCCAAGTATCTCGCGAGCACGCTTATGCAGCCCTTCTGGCCTGACCTTTGGGCGGTGCGATCACGCTTCAGCGGCAGTGCCGCCGCGCCGGCCAAGCCCGGCGGCGGGTGCCCTATGGGGTACTGAGCGCATCCAGAACGAAGCAGTTCAACGTCCCGTGATTCACGCCTTCTTGTTCGCTCGCTTTCGTGCTGGCGTGCTAGGCGTGCGCTTGCTATTGGTTGGCCGTGCCGCTCGCACCGACTTGCCCTTCACCTCGATCGCCTTGGCCCTCGCAATCACCGTGCCGCACTTTCCGCATGTTCGTCGATTAACAGGGCCATCCCAGAAGTCGTGCATGATGACGGCGAGATCCTGATCAATCTTCTTCAGCCGCCACTTTGCTTCATGCACCAAGCCGTCGCACTTCGGGCAATACCACCGGAGCGCGTCTAGCCCCGCATCGCCCGGCACATCTGGCCGCGGAAACTCAACGATCAACCCAAGCGTGCCGGCCGGACGCTGCGGACGGTGCGGAACCCATCGCGGCAGACAGAACAACTCGCCTTCCTTGATGATCACCTCGTGCGGCTTGCTGCCATCGAGCGGGCGAACGCGCACGGCGATCGTGCCCTTCAACTGGTAGAAAAGCTCCTCGGTCGGGTTAACGTGGTAGTCGTTGCGCGTGTTCGGACCACCAGAGACAAAGAGGATCATGTCCTTCGCGCCCTCGAACAACTGCTTGTTGCTCACCGGCGGCTTGAGGTTTTTATGGTTCTTCTTTATCCACGAGGCGAGATTAAGCTTGAGATTGCTTGGCAATGACATGTGGACACTCTCTCTAATGGTGTGCAACCGTCCGCACAGCGTACCACACGAGAGACAAGTTTGCGACCGGGTCGAACAAGTGGTTCACGCTCTTACAGCCGGGCGTTGAACTTGGCAAGGTCGTTGAACAATCGGCTGAACGCTGACTACACGCTGTCCGTCATGTCCTGGCCAACAATCCCGCATGATCGAACATACCACCTCGACCACCCCACTTCATAACACCCACGGTTCACCACGCGTCGCGCTCGAAACCACCCTGCTCGTCCACGGTGTGCCAAGTGACTCGGCACGCGGCCTGGCAAAACGGCTCAGTGATATCTGCCGCGCAGCTGGGGCCGAGCCGGCGATTGTGGGTGTGGTCGGCGGACGGGCGATCGTTGGAATGACCGACGCGGAGTTGGAGGTGCTGCTCGCCGCAGGGGCGAAAAATGTCGCCAAGCTGAACACCGGAAACCTCGGAGCGGCCCTCTTCCGCAAGCAGCACGGCGCGACCACGGTCAGTGCAACGATGGAGTTGGCCGCCCGAGCGGGCATCGGCCTGTTCGCAACCGGCGGATTGGGCGGCGTACACAACCGGTATGACAAGCAGCTCGACATCTCCGCCGACCTGGGCGCCTTCTCGCGGTTCCCAGTCGCGGTGGTGACAAGCGGTGTGAAGTCGATCCTTGATATCGCCGCGACAAGAGAGCTGCTCGAAACACTTGGTGTCTGCGTCGTTGGCTATCGCACCGACGACTTCCCGGCGTTCTACATGCCCAAGAACGATGTCGGCGCACAGGTCGATACTCGGTTTGACGATGTTGATGCGCTCGCCCGTTTCATCCGCTTTGAGCTGGCCCGTGCCAATCGAGGCATTGTGGTCTGCAACCCCATCCCCACCGAGCACGAACTCACGCTCACCGATTGGAAACGCTGGCTCGCGGAGGCCGAAGGACGCGCGCACGCTGCGGGTGCATCGGGTCGCGGCGTAACGCCAGCCGTATTGAGTGCATTGCACGAGGTTTCAAACGGAGCAACGCTGAGAGCCAACATCGCGCTCGTTGAGAGCAACACCAAGCTCGCCGCAGAAATCGCCGCCCGTCTTTAACGAGCCTCGAACGAAGTGAGGTGGTCTTCGTGCGCGCACACCCTGCGTGCACAGCTCACACCGCGCTCGGATGCCACATCGTCTTCATCTCAACAAGCGGCTCGATCCACCACGGGCTCTGACACGCCGCGGCATCGTACCAGTCAACATCTTCCCGCACGCAGACACGCTTGATGTTTTCTGCGACTCCTTCGCGCAAAATCCGAGGAAGTTCGCCCGGCACCCCCGCGGCGTGAACGGCATCGATATCGCGATGGCCCGAGATCACGGGAACGAGTTCCGCACGCTCGCCCGTCAGCAGATTCACAACACCCGCCGGAACATCGCTGGTAGCCATGACTTCGCCCAGCACGGCCGTTGGCACTGGGTTGCGTTCGCTGCCGATGGCCACGACCGTACACCCGGCACATAGGGCCGGAGCAAGAAGCGATATCAGTCCGAGCAGTGGTACCTCCTCGGGCGCAACCACGGCAACCACGCCAGTAGGCTCGGGCACAGTAAAGTTGTAATAGGGACCGGCAACGGCGTTGCTGCAACCGAGCACTTGCGCATACTTGTCGGCCCATCCGGCATAGGCCACCACGCGGTCAATCGCCGCGGCAACCTCTTTCTCCCCCTCCCTTATCGAAAGGGCAGGGAGGTTGGCCTTGCCTGTGCCCTTCGTACCCGACCCGACCACTCGCACCGCCTCAGCCAACTCCGCCCGCTTGCCCTCCATCATCTCGGCGATTCGGTAGAGGATCTGCCCACGCAGATAGGCCGTTGCACCACTCCAACCAGGCAAGGCCTTGCGCGCAGCGACAACCGCGTCACGAAGATCCTTGCGTGAGGCTTTGCACACATGGGCATACACCTCGGCCTCGCGGCCCTTTCCGCCAGCGCGACCATCGGCGACGATCAGTGTGCGCCCGCTCTCTGATCGCGGAAACTTGCCATCGATGAAGAGCTTGTAGGTCTTGGCAACTTCAAGTCGCTCGGTCATCTTGTTCCGCCTCGGGGTACGCGATCATCGGGTTCGGACTTCCAACACAACGGTTACCTGATTCGTAATCGTGACCCTTCCCGGTTCAACGACGGAAGGCGCATCCGCAGGTGCTGAACTCGCCATATCAAACTTCATCGAGCGACCATAGGGTTGATTCACCGAGGGCGAGCCAGTCCGTGCCTCAAGCACACGCACAACCTCCAGCCCGAGCGCACTGGCAATCGCCTCCGCCTTCTTGCGTGCATCCTGGGCCGCCGATCGCAGGGCTTCCTCTCGTGCGGGGGCTTCATCCTTTAACCCGAACGAGATCCCGTTAACCTGGTTCGCGCCAGACGCTGTCGCGGCATCAATCACCGCGCTCGCACGCGCGATATCAGGAATCGTCACTTGCACGGTATTGCTCGCCGCGTAGCCGACAATCTTCGGCTCCTTGCCCTCTTCATAACGCTCGCGGTTATAAACCGGATTGAGCGACATCCACTGCGTCTGCACTTCCAGCTTCTCGATCGTGAGGCCCTTGATCGCCCTCACCACCGCATCCATGGTGGTGTTGAGTTTTTGCTGAGCCTTTGCGGAAGTGGCATCGGTCGTCGAGACCCCGAGCGAGACGATCGCCTGGTCCGGTGCATGGCTTGCGATACCCGTCCCTGTCGCCATCACAGTCTGCACAGTGGGTTCGACCATCGTGATGTCCCTGTTGTCTTTCAACTCGGAGTTGGCCGCGAATGTACCAGTAGTAAGACTCAAAGCACAGATTATCAACCAGCGATTCATCATTGAGCTCCGATCAAGCGGTCAGTCAAGGGTAGAGGCATCATCCAGCACAAATTCCAGTTCGATCTCATCCCGCACGGGGATCTGGTTCATACCCATTACTGGGATGCTCGGCTGCACCCGTCGGGCGATATCCATAGCCTTCGGATAAACAGCCGCAATCGACCAGCCGCAGCGCTGATAGAAGCCGATCGCCCTCAAGTTGTCATTGGTCGTCGTCAGAAAGGCCCGCGAGCAGCCCGCTTCACGGGCCGCTCCGACACACGCTTCAAGCAATCGCGTTCCTACGCCCGCACCTTCCGCCCTGCTCGATACTGTGACAACCTCGCACGCCTCGCGGGTTTCAACGTTCGTGTGGGTGAGCAACCCAACCCGCTCAGCACCCAACTCCGCAATGAACCCCGGCAGACGATCCGCATCAAACCAGTTGCCGCGCGAGCTGATCTGCGTCGCGTGCCAGTTTCGTACGAGCTCTTCGCGTACCCACGTCAGATCACGAGCCTCGATGCAGCGAATCGAGACCGTTTGCGCGCCCGCTGATTCTGGCGACCTGGCCCTCAGCCAATGCAGAACCATCTCAGCATTCTTGTCAGGCGGAAAGACCGGGTACCACACCTTCACGATGCGCCCTTGCTCAACGTACATCGCCATGCGCCGGAGCAAGGTCGTCGGCCCACCGCTCTCGACCGGAAACTCAAACGTTGGCAACCTGAGCGCACGCGTCAGATTCAAATCAGAATCGCTCAGAAACTCAAACGGCATCTTCATGCGCAGTTTGAACGCGAGTTGATGCTCGCGCGTATTGGTACTCACCCCGAGAATCTGGATACCGCGTTTCTCGAACTCCTCAAACACGTCACGAAACCCGCAACTCTGCGGCGTACATCCCCGCGCGCCGGGAATCTCATCCCAATCCTCACCACCGAAGCCGCGATTCAGAGGCTGGCCCGGCACGCCCGTACGCGGATAAAAGAACAGCAAAGAACAACCGGCCACCGTCCCGCTATCACCCCTCGCCAAATCCACATCGAGTCCATCAGTACACGCCATAGAAACACTCGGCAGCCGTGAAAACTGGCCGCGCCCAAGATGATCGGCCGCACCATCATCCATCGGAATCGGCAGGTTCACGGGCAGTTGTGTCGGGTCGTGCTGCACGCCGAATCGTACCGCACATCAGCAGACCACGCATCGTTATTGGCTGGGGAGCAGTCCAATACCCAAAGGTTCAAACAACAGAACGAGATGCCGGCCCGCTTTCCATGTGCTCTGCCAAGTCCACATCCATTCCATTGGTAGACGACAGCGAAACCCTCGGAACGCCCTCAGTTGTGCATCGCAGGCTGAGATCCTGCAACCATCATTCACCCGATCAAATGCGCGGCATTATGCGTTCCCTCGATCTGGGCTATACCCAAAGACAAAAATGCCCGCTCCAGTTTTACAACTCGCGGGCGGGCCGCCCGTGCCACGATTCTGTGCCGCGGGCAACTGATGAGGTGGTCATTCACCATCCCCACCGCCTGCATGTAGGCATGGCAAATCGTCGATCCGACAAATCGAAAACCCAGCTTCTTCAACGCCTTGCTCATCGCGTCCGACTCCGCCGTGGTCGGGGTGATCTGCTTCATCGACTCATACTTGTGCTGGATCGGCACACCACCCACAAACGACCAGATGTACTTGGCAAACGATCCATGCGCGCCCTGAACTTCGAGAAAGACCCTCGCATTGCTGATCGAGGATTCGACCTTGAGTCGGTTACGCACAATCGTAACCTCATCACCCTTCGCGGCGGCCAGCAACCGCGTCACGTCGCGAGTGGTGTACTTGGCGATCCTGGCCGCATCAAAGTTGTCGTACGCGTCGCGATACGCCTCGCGCTTCCTCAAAATCGTGTCCCAACTCAGCCCGGCCTGCGCACCTTCGAGAATCAGAAACTCGAACAGCGTCCGATCATCGCGCGTTGGCACGCCCCACTCGGTGTCGTGGTAGTGAAGCGAAACAGGGTCCTTAGCCCATGGGCAATGAGACATTCGACTCGTCATTTGATACCTTGCGATGGTGGGAACGGCAGAGCAAACTGGCCCTCCACAACCTCAGCCACATATCGAAAGGACATCGCATCATCTCAATCTAACCTCACATATCCCCTCAACCCCTGCCTCCCCCCCTCGCGCCCAAAACCGCTCTCCTTAAACCCACCGAACGGGCTCGCCGCATCAAACTTGTTGTACGTGTTCAGCCACACCACGCCCGCTTCCAACTTCTTCGCCACTTCAAAGATCTTCGACCCCTTGTCCGTCCACACACCCGCGGCCAGTCCATACGGCGTGTTGTTCGCCCGCGTGATCGCTTCCTCCGGCGTGCGAAACGTCATCACCGAGAGCACCGGGCCGAAGATCTCTTCTCGTGCAACCACATGGCTCGGCTGCACACCGCTGAAGAAGCACGGCCGACACCAATATCCCTTCTCCGGAAGTGCGGGTGCCACGTTCAGCCCGCCTGCCCGTGCAGGGGTGCCTCCATTCTGACCCGCCATCCGCCGCGTCGGCGCGCCATTCGGACACCTCAGCGAAGCACCCTCACGCACACCCTTCTCCAGATACTCCTCGATCCGCTCAAGCTGCGCCCTCGAGTTGATCGCTCCAAGGTCCGTGTTCTTATCCAGTGGATCACCCACACGCAGGCTCGCCAGTCGCACCATCAGCTTGGCGATCACCTCATCAACGATCGACTCCTGCACAAACAAGCGTGAACCAGCGCAGCAGACGTGCCCCTGATTAAAGTAAATGCTCTGGATGATCCCCTCGACGGCCTGATCAATGCTCGCATCATCAAAGATGATGTTCGCGCTCTTGCCACCAAGTTCGAGCGTGAGTTTCTTGGTATCACCGCTCTCCGAGCGTCTTTCCGCAACAGCCTTCGCGATCCGCTTGCCCACATCTGTCGAGCCCGTAAACGCAATCTTGTCCACGCCCGCATGGTTCACCAACGCCGCGCCCGTCGTGCCATCACCCGTCACAATGTTCACCACGCCCGGCGGCAACCCTACCTCATCAAAGATCTCCGCCAGCCGCAGCGCGGTCAGCGATGTCGTCTCCGCCGGCTTCAGCACGCACGTATTCCCGCACGCCAGCGCAGGCGCCAGCTTCCAAGCGGCCATCAGAAGCGGAAAATTCCACGGAATGATCTGGCCGCACACGCCGATGGGTCGAAGGTATGTCGGCTCTCCGAGCCGACGGGTCTGTTGCTGGCGGAAGGGTGAAGAACCGTCGGCTCGGAGAGCCGACATACCCGGAAATGCATACTCCAACTTATCCGCCCACCCCGCATGATAAAAGAAGTGCTGCGCCACCAGCGGCACATCCACATCCCGACTCTCTCGGATCGGCTTGCCCCCATCCATCGTCTCCAGGATCGCCAACTCACGCGCCCGCTCCTGAATTCGCCGCGCAATTCGGAACAAAAACTTGCCGCGCTCGCTCCCCTTGAGTCCCGCCCACTTCGGCAACGCCGCCCGCGCCGCCTTCACCGCCAGGTCCACATCCTTCGCCGAACCTTGCGCAATCTCGGAGAGCTGCCTTTCGTTCGCGGGGTTGATCGTCGGGAAGTACGCGCCCCCGCTGCCGCCCGTCGGCTTCACAAACTTCCCATTGATGAACAACCCATAGCGATCCGCGATCACCACCTTCGTCGTCTCGGGCGCAGGGGCATAGTCCCAGGCAAGTCCGAAGTCGAGACCCGGCCCCGCCGCCCCCGGCCCGGCACGCCGGACAGCAGCCTGCCCATCGCCCCGAGAAGCGAGAGCCGCATTGACAACGGATTCGGTAGTCGAGTACGGAGATTGCGTAGTCATGGCACAAGGGTAGGTGAGGCTGCTGGTCGCAAACGACAGCGCGGCCCGGACGTTGAGCCATTCCATACTCAAGTTGGATGGGAGGTCGGAGCTGCCAAAGGCCGCCCATGCCGAACACCACGGTGGCAATCAGGCTTCCGCCCGATGTTCCCTCCCCAACCGCCTTGCGTAGACCGCCCCGCAGGCGGGGGGAACTGTGCACACAATGAGCGCGGTGATGCACCGGTCCTCTCGACAACGCCCCGCCGATCGAGCTACAGCGGACGCGATGGCAATCGGATCGAGAACCTGGAGCCCTCTCCGACTTGCGTCTCGACCTCGACTTTCGTGTCCAGCAGTCTGGCCGCATGTGACACGATGGTCAAGCCCAGTCCGAATCCTCCTTCATCGGCCAATGTGCTCTCGCCTGGTTGCGGCGGGCGCTCAAACGCGTTGAAGAGCTTTTCAAGCTGCTCCTGCGGGATGCCCGGCCCATCATCGACAATCGACACAATCCAACAATCATCGGCCTTTCCGGTCCGCCGCTCGGCCTCGACCTTGACCCCCGCGCCCGGTCCCGCAGTCGCAGTTCTCGAACCGTGCTTTACGGCGTTACCGATCAGATTCTGGAGAATGATCGTGAGAAGATCGGCATTGGTGTACACCATGGCCTCACGGTCGATGGTCAATACGATCCGCGGCCCGCTGTCACCCACATCGGCGGTCGCCATCGTGACGATCGGCTCGACGAGATCCAAGAGCTTCACGGACTCGACGCCCGGCTTGGTGTTGGATTTGCGCAGCCGCTCGTGCTCGAGCAAACGGCGCATCCCCTGACGGGTGCGTTTGATGATCGCCAGCGACGCACCAACCCGCTTGGCCGCCTCGCTCATCTGTGGGATTTTGGACAGCTCTTGCTGGATCGCCTGCAGGTTGAAAGTCATCACAAGAAAGGTGTTGCTGAGGTCATGGCTGAGGAAGGACAGGTACTCCAGTTGAGCCTCGGCCGCCTGCCGCAGTCCCTGCCTCTGTTGCTGCACCAGTGCCAACACGCCCTGCTGGAGCATGATGTCGATCATGGCGTGCAAGGCCGCTGCCTCCTCAGCACTGCATCGGCGTGCGAGGGCCTCCTCAACCCGTGAAACGATCACGCGGCGGAGCACCCGCTCTTCGGCGAAGAGATCCGAGAGGTCATAGTCCTGCATGAAGCGCTGGTACCCGTGGGCTGGGGCAGCCTGCATGAGGCGCTGCAAGTCCGGCGGATCGTTGGACTCCAGCGCATCAGCCATCGCCGACAGGATTCGGGCGATGCTGTTCTTGAACTCCACAACCGTGAGTTCACCGAGTTCGGGCATCGAAAAGAGTGTGCGGCCGCGCCATTCATCCAGAATACGATCGGACTGCGAACGTATGGCCCTGGCCACTTCGGGGAAGGGTCGATGTGCGGGCTTGTCGGGTGGAGCGATCTGATTAACCGGCTCAATTGGTGTTTCCGGCATGAAAATACAATAGGTACGTTGGAGCAATACGCGGTGCTCATGCGAAGGACGAATGGCGAGCGGCGGATCGTGGCGATAGGCGGCAGGGCGAGGCGATCTGGGCCGACGACTTGCCATTCCAAACTGACCGATCGTTGCACATGCCGAAAGCCGCCTCAGGCGCGGCGATGCGTTCCCGTTCGGACGCCTTGCGGGTCCTACTGGTCACACGGCCCCACAAATTTTTCGTCGGTTTCCGACCAGACCCAATGCTGCGAGTTGTTTCACAAGACTTGTGCAGCTTCTTCTTTGCCGGCACAGCATTCTCTTCCACATGACACCCGTTGCAAAGATCGACGCCGCCTTCGCGTCGAACGAGCCCGCCGAGATAGATGCCGCAGTAAGTCGTACCAGGTACTACCTCTCGTGTCAGCATCGGCGCAACCCATCACGCCTCCGAAAAATCATACCGCGCCGCGTACCGCCCCCTCCCCACACCCTCCCCATGCCGCGCCATCTGCCGCAGCAGATCATTCACCAGCGCGCTCGCTCCAAACCTGAACCACTCCGGTGTCAGCCACTGGTCGCCCAGCGTCTCCTTCACCATCACGAGGTAGTGCAGCGCTTCCTTCGACGTGCGAATCCCGCCCGCCGGCTTCATCCCGATCATCTTGCCGGTGCTCAGATAGCAATCGCGGATCGCCTCCAGCATCACCAGCGTCACCGGCATCGTCGCGGCGGGCACCACCTTGCCCGTGCTCGTTTTGATGAACCCGGTTCCCGCAGGGCCTTCGCCCCCATCGTGCAGCAACGCCCCGATCGCCAGGTCGCTCGCGCGCCGAACATTGTCGTACGTATCCAGCTCCCCCGTTTCCAGAATAACCTTGAGGTGAACCTGCTCGCGTGCATCACCGCCGAGTGAGCGCGAGGCGTTGCACACCGCTTTGAACTCGCGGATCTCGTGCGCCACCTCATCAAACCTCCCCGCATGAAATGCACCGCGGTTGATCACCATGTCGATCTCATCCGCACCATCGCGCACCGCCGCTTCCGTATCGCGAATGCGCACCCCAAGAGGGTACTGCCCACTCGGAAACCCCGTCGCCACTGATGCAACCTTCACGGTAAGCGGGCTCTCCGACCCAGTGGTATGCCGGTTCTCCGAACCGGTCGCCATTTGAATCGCCTCGCGCGCCACAGACACCATCGACGGATACACGCACACCGCCGCCACGCTCGGTACTTGGTCATCACCAAACACACCATCCCCCGGCCGCAACGCCTTGTGGCAGAGCCCTCGCACCTTTTCCGGCGAGTCCTTCCCCTCAAGTGTTGTCAGGTCCACCATCGCCATCGCGAGCTTCAGGCCCGACATCTTGGCAGAGGTTTTGATCGACCGCGTCTTGAACGACGCCGCCCGGGCTTCAACCATGACGGCATCGACAGTTCTCGCACGCATGAACGATCATATGGTGCTTCTCGAGCGACCGGCCATACGGTGCTCTTTGAAACGTGCCGCCTCGTCTCTCGCTCGCTCTCCCACTCTCCCACCTACCGCGCCTTGTCCCTCTTCAACGGATCTTTCGCAACCCCCGGCCCCATCCCATACGGCGCGGCATCCACCAGCTTCGCACCCTTGATCACCGGCGGCTCCATCGGACGATTGTCCGGCCCGACAGGTGTGGCCGCGATTGATCGCACCACTTCCGCCCCATTCCCAACATCAAGCACAACCCCGAACGCTGCGTGCCGACCGTCAAGGTACGCCGTGCCCTCACGATTCAAAACAATGAAGAACTGCGAGCCGCCCGAGTTCGGATCGCTCAATCGCGCCGCCGAGACCACACCAAAGTCGTGCGGCAGCTTGCTCGGCTCAAGATCGAGGTAATACCCCGGCCCGCCCTGCCCGGTCCCCGCCGGGTCACCAGTCTGAACTATATCGGCCGTCTGCCTGCCCGCGAGCGAGGCGATGCGGTGAAAGACCACATCGGTGTATAACCCGCCTTCAACGAGTTGACGAAAATTCCAACACGTATTCGGCGCAACATCCGGACGCAGCCCGATGGTGATCGACCCTTTGCTCGTCTCGATGACCACCACTTTGTCAACATACGCCCGTATGCCCGAAGAGATCTTCGCACGATCCTTCTCGGGTGGGAACATCGGCGCACCCGACTTGTCGTTGCGCGGCGCATACACCGGGCTCAGCAGGGGCTGCAACACCAGCGCCGACCCAACCCCCTTGCCCTCGACCTTCAACTGCGCATAAAGCAGTCGCGGCTCAGAATCCTTCCAAATCATGGGAAACAGGCTGGCGAGATCAACCACCTGCTTAGCCTGTTCGGGCGTAACAGCAGCCCTTTCCACAATCCGCCCTGTCAGAGGCTCGAGCAACTCGATCTCAGCCTGAATGCCTTCAGCTTCGCCCACCATCAGACGAACGGGTATGGCCCGCTGAACTCCGTAGTACGTCCGCTCCGGAATGATCTGACCCATGGCCATCCCGCACATGACCATCGACATCACCGCCCCAACAAGCCCGCACGCGATCGTCCGCACTCCTGCAAAATCCTGCCATCGGGCCAGCGCGTTTCGATTCGGCATCACGATCATTCAGGAGCGCTCCGTACATCCGCACATCGCGGCCAGATGGGCTTGCACCAACAACGTGAACCAACAAATGGATCCCAAAGTAAAACGACGCATCAACCCTGATGGTCATTTCCACTGACAGTGATCATCGTAGAAGCATTTCGCGGATGGTCGCCACTCACAAGTGTCTCCCGTGCAAGCCTCTCGGCATGGTCGGGGGGGCGTAATGCGCAAGTGTGCCGGTGGAGACTGTGCCCGAGGAAATTGTGCGACAGATCGTCCCGAGTGCGATCGCAGCGTTATCGCGCGTACCGCAGCGCATCATCGATCGCCTGCCAGGCCTGATCAACCCTTGGCCCAGCATCCGAGTCCCGACCATCCAAAGGCAACCCTACAGAGACTTGACGTGCCGGATCATTAAACCATCCGACACCGAAGTCACCCTTCAAGACATTCGAGCCAACTTGATGACTGAAATCGACCTGACTCCGCAGCGCATCGGTGACCATCGCCTTTTCGTCCTGCAGCGAATCAAGCCGAATGCCGATGCCCCCTCGGAACTGGTAGTTGCTCTCGATCGCACCCGAATCGCTCGTCCACACGCTTGCAAAGTCAGCCAACCTGGCTTGGCCTCGGTGCGAAGGACAATAAAAAACACCCGGTGCTTCGAGATATTCCAGTCGATACAGCACGCCAAGACCATCCCATGCCGCAGGCGTGTCATCCGTACGCAGCATCGTCATGCGATCAGGTGAATACGTACCAGCTCTTGCGGCATTGCCATACTTCGACTGCGGAAGGAACCCGCCGGAATCAGCCGCGTACATTGCGATACCCAACCCGTGCTGCCTGACATTTGAGGCACACACCACGCGGCGGGCGGTCTCGCGTACAGACGTGAGGCTGGGCATAAGAAGGCCGATGAGCACCGTTATCACGGCCATCGAAACCAGAAGGTCGATAAGAGAAAAACCCGCGCACCCCGCGCAAGAAGGTGCGCGCGCAGCACCCCTCGCACGCGATAACGCGCGGGGTCCATCGACCCGTGCAAGGCAAGCGAAGTTTCTTTGGCTCGTCGCCCTTGGACCCGCCACTGTGGTCTCCAGTCACCCGTGGACCATGACACTCTATCAGGTTTCGTGAGACACGGCAACATGATTTACGCTGACCGTGGTTGGTAAGTTTGCGCATCGGATACTATCAAAATACGAACAATCATCTTTACCGCATCCCAGATACTCAAAGAACTTTCTTGCCTCCATTCGAATCCAACGCATCCGTTTGCTGCTGCTGGACGTACAGAAATACGTCTCGTGCCGGTTTGTTCGCGGGGCCTTGTTCTGCCTCCTCGAACCCCTTTCCCGTTCAATACGGTTTTCAAAATATCGGTCGGTGCAATTATGGTCGAAGCGGACCACAGCTCGGACCCAGACTTGGCGTTAATGCGACGTGTCGCATCAAACGATCCAATCGCTGTTTCCGAACTCTACGACCGGTTCGCTTCCCTGGTCTTCAGGCTGGCGTTTCAAGCCATGCCCACTCGGGCCGATGCCGAAGATGCCGTGCAGGAAGTGTTCGTCCGGCTCTGGCGGACTGCGGATCGCTATGACCCCAAGCGGGCCGCTCTGGTGACTTGGGTCATGCTGATCTCGCGTAGACATCTTGTCGATCGGCTTCGGCGCACCAAGGCGCGTGTCAAAGCCGTCAGTCTCGACGAAAAACAGTCTGAGCCGCTCAGGTCCAATGAGATCCTCGGCTCGGGAATGGAACGCAGCGAACGATATCTTGAGCTTATGGACCGCATCTCCAAACTCCCCGAACTGCAACAGACCGTTGTCACCCGGGCCTATCTCGGTGGGCAGACACTCCGACAGATCGGTGAGGAACTTGGAACACCGATCGGCACGATCAAGTCAGCGCTCAGCCGAGCGTTAGTGAGACTCCGCGAGCGGAGTCCGAACGAGGAACTCTCATCATGAACCCATACACCACACACGAACTTCTCGAACTCGCCTCTCTCGATGTTCTCGGCCTCCTTGATGCCGAAGAGCGCGAGTCCTTCGAGCTCGCCTTCCGTGCGGCAGCTCCCGCCCTTCAGGCACAGATTCGGCGAGAGCAGACCCGTCTGGCAGGCTCGGGGATGGACCCCCTCCTGCCCCAGGTTGAAACCCCGCTCGGCCTCCGTGCCCGCGTGCTCAACGCTCTGCGCGAAGCGATGCAGTCCGCCTCCGCTCGTCACCGTGAGCCCGATATCGCCGGACGGATTATCCCCCACATCGCCCCTTCAAGTGGTGTCAACCGATGGTGGCGCGCCGGTGCAATCGGTGCCGCCGCCGCCTCAATCGTTTTCGGCTTCGCCGCTCAGCAGATGCGCTCCGACAACCGGCAGCTTGCCCAGGCCCAAGAAAACAACATGATGACCGAACTGTTTATGAAGCAGTACGGCCCGAACTTCGAGAAATCCTTTCTCAGCCCGCAGACTCGCTTTGTGCAGTTCACCCCGGCCGCAAGCACCGGCGGGCGCGAGCCCGAAGGGGCGGCCAAGGCCATGCTTGTTCTCGATCAGAGCACGAAAAAGGCCCAGCTCTTCCTCAAAAATCTCGCCAGCGATGCTGGTCAATATTCCCTCGTCATCATTGATAACGATGGCAAAGTCACCCAGGCCGTCCTCGACTTCCGCCCCACCGGCAACGGCATCGAGCGTCGCGAAATTCCCAGCCTCGACCTCGAGGGTGTTGGCAGTCTCGCCATTATTGAGAACGGGTCAAGCAGGGTCCAGGGTGGTATCGCCGCCGTTCTTAAGTCCAGCAAGCTCTGACTCTGCACTCAGCCCTCGTCCCGAACCTAGCCCTCGTCCGGAACCTTGCTCTGATTGGCCCGGGGTCTTGGACCGCAGCTTGAAAGAAGCAGCAGACCCCCTCGGCTTTCTCTCCTGACCCGCCGCCCAACCGCGGCGGGTTTTTTTCTTCCCACTCGCGCCGACATCAACCCTTCTTGCGACCCTTGCGAACCTCGGAGTCTGCCCGCTCAACCGGTGTGACACCCTTCTTGTACGTCTGCTCAATCGCGCCCCAATCCACCTCGTTCAGCGCCGAATCAACCGCCTGAGCGTGCTCAAACGTGTGCTTCGCACGGGCCAACCGACTCCAGATCACCATCCCAAACAATCCGGCCGCCAGCGCACCGCCCGCCAGCAACGCCCCGGCCCGCTCAAGCCGCGCATCGCTCAGCGGTTCAGCACCCACCGTCGCGGCCTGCGCGATCACAATCCCCAGATCATCAGGCCGTTGATCGCGCTGCGCATCCGAAATGCTCTTCAGTGACGTGATGAACGTATCCAGCACCGTCTTGGACTTCTCCGCACCCTCGTGCTTCAACTCAATCGTCAAACTTCCCGGCATCGAACTCTGATGGTAAAGGTCGGCCTTGAGCTTCGCCCGCAGTTCAGCCGGCGAGCCATACTGCACAATGCCCCGCCTCGCCATGCGCTCGGCCGCCATCTCGATCATGGCCGGATTCTCGAGAAGCTGTGTGTGGTAGTTCTGCCAAGTGGCAAGCTCGGTCTCGTTGGGTTGCCGACCATGTGTATCCGCCTCGACCACCGCGGTCGCGACATATGTTCCCGGCCAGAGCTGCCCCGCGACCTGCCAGGAGATCACACCGAGAATCGCCAGCGTGGCCACCGCGTACAGCAACGCCGCCGACGCGCCCGATCTCGCCTTGGCCGAATCGATCTTCTTCTCCCGTCTGGTAATCTCGGCCGCGATGTTCGCGAGGCGCGCCCGCTGATGCAGCACCTGCTCGCAGTCCGCGTGCCGCTTCGCAAGCGCGGTCTGCGCCGTCACAATCTTTCGTGCCTGCGACTGCAACAGTGACTTGTACCGCCGCAACCGCTCGCGCCGTGTTGCCGGATCGGCACACCGTTCCTGCTCCGCACCGCGGTCATCCACTTGCGCGTCGAACGGCCCCGCAGCCTTCATCGCCTCCAGCGTGTCGGCAAGGTTCGAGGCGTGCTCCTCCGCCTGATCCAGCCGCTGCTTCAACATAGCGATCGCCTGATCTCGCTTGGCGATCTCAGCCATCGCGACGCGTTCATCTCCGTTACTCACCGCCTTTGACATCATGCTCGCCTCTTCAAGCCGTTGGTTCAGACTCTTGTTCACGCCGCCTGCCTCCTTGAGCTTGCCGCGCAGTTCCGCAACCAACGCGTCTCGTTCAGCAATCTGTTCCTGTGAGACCGTGTTTGCCGCGGCTCGCTCGGTCTTCGCAAGCCGCTCGGTCATGTCCTTGATCGTCTGCCGGCTCTCGGCCAGCTCGGTTTCCAGTTCCGCAAGCGCGGACTCGCGACGGGCAACCTCGCCGCGCGAGGCTTCCTGAGACTTGTTCACCGCGGAGGTCAATCCACGCAGCTCATCAAAGAGACGGGAGATCTCCTTGCGAGCCTGCAAGAGTTCGGTTTCCACCGATGCACGCTTCGCGTTTGCCTCGCCCAGCTGAATCTGAACCTGCTCCATTCGCCCGGAGAAAATCGCCCCGCCATGGTGCGGTTCGCCCGCCGCCGCCGTCAGCGTCTTGGCCTGCTCCGCAACCGCCACGCGGTCCCGCTCAACCTTGTCCGCCTGACGACGAACTTCCGACAGTCGGTCGCGAACCGAAACCTCGTTCTCACGAACCTTCGTCTCGCGTTCGTCAAGTTCATGGCGATAGTTCGCGAGCTCTTCCCTGGCCGCCCGCAACTCCTCGGCGTGCGCGGCCTGCCGCTCCGCAACTTCTGTCTCACGAGTCATCATTGCCGCGCGTTCTTCCTGAACTTCGCGCTCGCGATCCTTGAGCCCCTGCTCCAGTTCCGCAAGCGCCTTCTCCTGTTCTTCAAGATTCTCATGCGACATCGCCACCGTTGCTTCTCGTTCAACAACCGCCCGATCTCGCTCCCACACCGCGCTCTCCAGCGTGGCAACCTTCTCCTCGCGCTCGGCAAACGTCGCCTCGGCCCCCGCAAGTTCTTTCATCCGCTCCGAAGCACGCTGCTCCGTCGCGCGGTGTTCCTGCTGAGCCGTCGCGGCCGCCTGCTCTCGCTCACTCAGTTCTCGTTCACGCAACCCAACCTTGTTCAACTCGGCCTGCACCGCTTGCCGCTCTGCCGCCAGTTCATTCGCGGCCTTGTCCAGCGCCTCTTCGCGCTCGGCCACACGCACGGCCTGCTCGGCAAACCGCTTCTTCAACCCCTCGACTTCCGCTTCACGCACGCCAATCTGCGACTCTCGGCCCGCCAGCTTCCGCTCCCGTTCCGCCGAAGCCTCAACCTCGCGCCCCACGGTCTGCCTCTGCTCAACCAGCCGAAACTCCGCCGTCGCATTTTTCTTCTCATCCTCAGCCGCGCGACGCTCGCGCTCCGCGATCTTCCGGTCCTGCTCGGCAACCACATGCTCGCGCTCCGCCAGATGCTCCTCCAGCTTCATCGCCGCGGCACGAGACTCCTCCAACCCCCGCGCTTGCTCCCCAAGTCGCTGCAACCGAGCCGCAATCCCGCTCTCCTCTTCCCGCGCCTTCATCTCCCGCGCACTCAGCTCGCGCTCGCGCTCCTCCGCCTCCAGCCGCAGTTGCTCAACCACCTTCCGCTCACTCGCAGCCTCGGCAATGCACCTCTTTCCCTCTTGTTCCAGAAGAGCAACCGCATCGCGTCGCTCCTCGATCGTCGCGGCCTGCTGCCGAACCTCGGCTTCGAGCCTGGCAACCGCCTCCGCACGATGATTCAACTCAAGATCTCGTCGCACACTCTCTTCGTGCAGTTGCTTGAGAGAGCCGAATCGCGACTCCAACTCGTGAATGGTGCTCAGCAGCGAATCCGATGATGGCGAACCACCACCCGCTCCCGACGCGCCCGCCCGTCCACCATTGCCGTCAGTCTGTACGCCCCGATGGTTCGGATCTGAACTCATTGCCAAACCTCGGCCACGCGGCCATTTGAAATTCCCGACACCCCGCGTCCTATCGGCCCTTGTCATCACCCGCTTGATCATGCCCTCCAACACACGCGCGCATCCAATCCCGGCTGCGCCATCTGCACCACCCTCCTCCTCCTTTGCCCTCCTCTCGCACCCCGATAACACACGCCCGGTAACACCTACAGTCACCGCGATATGGCCACTTTCCTCCTCAAAACCGAGCCCGGTGAATACTCATTTGACCAACTGCGCACCGATGGCCACACAACATGGAGTGGCGTGAAAAACAATACCGCGCTCGCGCACCTTCGCACCGCGCGCACCGGCGACCACGCACTCATCTACCACACCCGCGACCAAAGGGCCATCGTCGGCCTCGCACAGTTTGTAAGCAATCCGTACGAAGATCCCGCGCACCCCGGCCTCAACAATGCCGGCGCGCCCAAGCTCCCCGTGATCGATCTCAAACCCCTGCGCACCGCCAAGCACCCCGCCACACTCGCTCAGCTCAAATCCGACAAGCGTTTCGCAGCCTTCGACCTCATCCGCCAATCACGCCTCTCGGTCATGCCTGTTCCTCCCGAGCTTGACCGACTCATCCGCACCATGACCGGTCTCTGACACCCAACAATCACAGCTCGAACATCGTGCCTTTGTCGCCGCGTCTCCACATCAATACGCCGCGACCACGCGAGCACCCGGATAAAACCGCGTCAGCATCGCACGCCAGTCTTCGCCCCGCTCGGCAAACCCTTTCGCGCAGTACTGGCACATCCCCACACCATGCCCGAACCCTCGACCGTTGATCGTGACGGTCGTCCCCATCACCGCCACGTTCCCACCAAACGCTCGCGGCACATCCACTTCCATATCCCCGCTGTACACGCGCGACTTCCGGTCAATGTCCGGCAACCCACCCACCCTTGTCCCCATCACAATCCCATCCGAGCTCGTGGCGTTCGCGTTCGCCACCGATTGATTGCACGCCAACCGAAACTGCTCACCCGAGAGCTGATACCACACCCCGCCCGGTTCAATGATCTTGTACAGACTCGGTCGTCCATCCGCATTGACCGACAGCGTCTCAATCCCCGCCAGATCACGGATCCGCCGCACCATCAACTGACTCTTCTCCCCATATGCACGAAGCCGCGCAACCAGTTCCACCTTCTCACGCTTCTGTGTCCATCTATACAGCGACGCACTCTGACACGCGTGCTCTCGCGTCCTCGCCTGAAGCGGCCCGGCCAGATTGAACTCATACCCCGGCCCCGTCGGCCACGTATCTTTCGCCGAGCCAACACGCCCACCGCAGGTGCTTGAGTAATAGGCACGCAACAACTGGTCACCATCCGCCAGCACCATCCCGCGCGTGCTCCTCACCGCCTGCACCGCAACCTTGTTGTTCGTCGCGCCCCCATACGCCTGATCGCGCTCGTTGTTCTCCACATCAAAGTGCGACCGCAAGCCCCCGCTCGCTCCCCCGCTCCACACCCGCACCCGCTCATGCAGCGCATAGCTCCGCGCGCACACCGCCTGAACCTCATACGCCGCCCGCGGCCAGCCCGCAAGCATCTCCTTGCCCACCACACCCGGCAAATAGTCTTCGAGCGACACATGCTCCACCGCATCAAACCGGCGATCACCAAGCTCCGATCTGCCCACCAGCCTGATCCGCCCGACGTGCCTCACACCGTTCACCTCCACCGACCCCTTCTCACCCGTCAACACAATCCCTTCGCCCTCCAGCGCTCTTCCCACTTCGCTCCCACCCCCCTTGATCCGCACGACCCACGCCCCGCCTTCCAACTTCACCTCACCCGGCACGCGCAACATCGCGATCGGCCCACCAACCATCACGCCCATCAGGTTTGAACGGCCCACCACTACCCCAGCACCGATCCGCACCTCATCCACCCCCGCCTGAACACGCACGCGAACCTCAGGCTCACCCACAATCCGTGCTAGACCAAAGTCCGTCCGACTCCCCGAACCGATCACACCCGGCCCCGCCTCGCCTTCAGCTCCAATCGGCGGCATCGCGCCACTCCCGGCCCTTCCCCCACTCCACCCCCGACCACCCATTGCGCACGAGACCAGCGCAACATTGACCAGCATCGCCACCGTCGCGATCAACAACACACACACCGCCGCCAGTTTCGATTCCGGTCGGTTCAACATACGCATGGCTCTCTGGAACAATGGGTTCATCCGCGCGCCCTTTCATCGTCATCCTGCGCGCTCGAACACCACTCGTCCGGATCACCCTTTGACGATCCCAATATCCTCATTCCAAAGGTCCGGCCTTGATCGAATAAACTCCCGCATCAGTGCAATGCACCTCGCGTCTAACAGGTTCTTCACCTCCACACCCTCCGCCGCAAACCAATCCTCCCGACCCACAAAGTTCTGGTTCTCACCAATCACCACCCGCGGCACCTTGTGAAGGATCGAAGTTCCCGTACACATCGCACAAGGGCTGAGCGTCGAAGCCAGCGTCAGCGTGTGCCAATCGCGACGCCGACCCGCATTCCTTATACACACCGTCTCTGCGTGCGCGGTCGAGTCCCCATCCTGAACGCGACGGTTGTGCCCGATCGCCACCACCACACCCCCCGCCGTCACCAGTGCCGAGCCGATCGGTATTCCCCCCTCACGCGCCGACTTCAACGCCTGCTCGTACGCCGCATCCAACGCCAGCATGTCAATCTCGTGCTGATTCATGCCCGGAGCCTACCTCACATCCGCACGAGTCGTCGCTCCGATTCCAAAAAAGTCGGCGGGGCCGACACTCATCCCTCTCACGTTCCCACTCGCCGCTGAGCTGCACGCGAGTCAGGCTCATGGCCCTCTCCTCGACCTTCCCTTTCCCATCTCAACGGTGCTTCGGCACCGCTGAGCCCGGCTCTCGTTCCCGAGCACACAGGTTGTCAACCGGTCCACAATCCCACCCATGGGCGCCACCTCCAAACCACCACCCTCACCCGAATCTTCCCTATACCTACAGCACCCATTTCGCTATCCTCAATGCCCATGTCCCTTGCAAGCCCAACCACCCGCGACCTCCTCCGCCTCACCCTCACCCCCGGGCTCGGACCAATCCTCATCGCGAGACTCATCCATTCACTCGGCTCCCCATCCGCCGTTATCCAGGCCAACGAACACACCCTCCGATCCGTCAAGGGCATCGGGGATGAACGTGCTCGCGCCATCGTTCGCGGCCTTGCCGATTCAGACCGGCTCGCCGATTCCGAACTCAAGCTCGCCTCCCAACTCGGCGTACGCCTCCTCGGGATCACCGAGCCCGACTATCCCCCACTTCTCCGCCAGATCCCCGATGCCCCCCCTCTCCTCTACATTCGCGGCCACATCGACCACGCCACCCTCGACCAATACACCATCGCCCTCGTCGGCTCCCGTTCATGTACGCTCTACGGCACCGAACAGGCTGATCGCTTCGCACTCGGTCTGGCCCAATCCGGCCTCACCATCGTCTCCGGCGGCGCACGCGGCATCGATACCGCCGCCCATCGCGCCGCCCTGCGCGTCAATGGCCGCACCCTCGTCGTCCTCGGATGTGGCCTCTCACACTGCTACCCGCCCGACAATCAAGATCTCTTCGACACCATCGCCGGCCTTCCCGATGGCCACCCACGCGGAGCCATCATCTCCGAACTCCCCCTCAACACCCCACCCACCGCCGAAAACTTCCCCGCGCGCAACCGCATCATCTCCGGCCTGTCCCTCGGTGTCCTCGTCATCGAAGCTGGCCGCCGCTCCGGAGCACTCATCACCGCGCGCGTCGCCGTCGAAGAGCATGGCCGCGAAGTCTTCGCCCTTCCCGCTCGCGTCGATTCAGCCGCCAGCTTCGGCTCACTCGATCTCCTCAAATCAGGCGGCGCGGCCATGGTCACCCATCCAGACGACATCCTCTCCGCTCTCGAATCACCCGCTCGACACCTGCATGGCGGCACACACGAAGCCCGCTTCTCTCGCACCGAATCCGAACGTCCATTGACCGAGCACGCCAGCGACGTGACCAGTTCACCCTCAAGCGGTACACCCACGCTCTTTCCGCCCACTCCGCTCTCACCACACCCATCACCCCGCCCATCACCGCGCGATGCAACCCTCTCCCCCTCTCAATCCGCCATCCTCGCCGCGCTCGATGAACCCCGATCACTCGACGACCTCGCCCGCATCATCACCATCGAGCCCTCGGCGCTCCGCGCCGACATCACGATCCTCGAAATCCGCCGGCGATTGGAACGACGCGGCTCGCTCGTGGCCCGTAAGCCCTAAAATTCCCGAAAATTAAACCAAACATAACCCTTTGGTAGGGCGTATGTTGGGGCATGACCCGATCAAAAGCCACAAAATATTGACCAAACAGCTTGCTGTGTGGCCGATGATCGGCTATCTTCTACCAAACACGCATCGCCATGGTTTGTGTGGTCTTTATGAGAACTCGGCCGATCAACATCTCTGACCTCAGTAGGCCCAACCTGTCGCGGATCGACAGGACCAAACATCAATGGGTGGAACCCAACCCCTCTCGACAGCCACCAGCTTTTGAGCGAGTCCTACGCGGATTTCGGTGCCTGCCCGTACCCAACAGGTTCGTCTCTAACACGTTCGCCTGCACCGAACAACCCCGCGTACCAGACCAAAGGGGAAACGGCATTCTCGCTCGCATCAGTTGCTCAAGCAACAGTCCAAGCAGTCAGCCCAAAGCCTTGATGCGACGAACTTCCCCACGAGCGGGCCAAACTGGCCCAACTGGGAGCACCCCATGCCCTCGATCCACGGACGGAACGATTCTGCACTCACCCGCACCCTCTCCAATGCCCGACCAAACCCTCAACTTGCCGATGCCCTCGTCGTTCTCGGTCCAGGCGGCGATTTCACAGATTCCTACCACCCCGGACCCGACGGTCGCCTCCATTCACCCGCCAACTCGCGAGCAAGGCGACCTTCTCCCGCGGCCTCATCAACGCCCCAGCTCGTCGTTCGAGATCGTCTCGATCTGTCTAGCCTCGCCATCCGCATCGCTCGCATCCTCTCGGCCGAGCGATCGCTCGCAGAGCAAGGCTCGGCACTCTCGAACCTCTCTTCTCAACTGGTGGCGGTTCGCGTTCGGCTTCCCGTTGCATCCGACTGGTCCACGCTCCGCGTACCCGTTTCCAGTCCGACCCATTCAACCCCAACTATTTCAACTCAGTTCCGAAACCCCATTTCAAGTTCGCACCGCGGCCTGATCGCTGATCGCAGCCGCACACTGACGGAGGGCCTCCCCCATGAATCTCACCCCCAAGCAGCTCAAGATTCTTCAACTGATCCGCGATTGCCGCGTCCGCAATGGCTATTCGCCGACGATGCAGGAGCTCGCCGACGAGATCGGCGTCAGCAAAGTCACGGTCTTCGAGCACGTCGAAGCGCTCATCAAGAAGGGCGCACTTACTCGCGATCCGAACAAGGCTCGCTCTTTGTCGATCGCTGAAGGCATCGCCGTTCCCGACGAATCGCGCCCCTTCCGCTTCCCCCTCGTCGGCAAGATCGCTGCTGGCTACCCGATCGAAAAGGTCGAGGACCGCGACGAACTCGACTTGCTCGATGTCGTCGGTCCCCGACCAGGCCGCAGCGGCGCGCTCTTTGCCCTCAAAGTCCAGGGCGATTCCATGCGTGATGAGGGCATTCTCGAAGGCGACTACATCCTCGTTGAACGCACCGATGTCGCCAACAACGGCGAGCGCGTCGTCGCCCTTCTTCCCAATGGCGAAACCACCCTCAAGACCTTCTTTCGCGAGGGCGACCGCATCCGACTCCAACCCGCCAACCCCGAGTTCCAACCCATCTACGTCAAAGAATGCCGCGTCCAAGGCATCGTCCGCAGCGTACTCCGCAAGTATTGATCTGTGGCATCGGCATTCTTGCCGATGTCGGCCGGCTCTGCGGCCGAGTCCTCCCACACAAACCATCCGTTCCAGATCCGCGCAAGGACGTCACAAGATTTCCTAGCGCGGATTTGCGTTTACACTTTCCATTTCCTCTCGGACCTGCCAGACATCAACTCAACCCCCACACATCCTCCACACCGTCGCAGCCGCCGCAACGCACCGTCAATAACCTTTCGACCGCTGGCACAAGCCCCGGGCCGAACGTACGATTCACGCTCTGGTCACTCCGTCCTTCTCTCTCCAGGACGATTCCCCATGGTCTGTTCAAGATGCGTGCTCGCGTTGGTCGTCCTCTCAGGCATGGCCAGCGCGGCCCGCGCCGACATCTCCGCGTTTGCGGTTGAGTATGACCAGTTCGACCACAACCGAACCGTTGCCGATGGTGTGCTTGCACCCAACGATTATCAATGGAACTCCCAGTACTTTCAGGGCAGCGGAAGCGGCGCGGGCGGTGTGCTCGGTGGTGCAAACGCCAGGCTCTACTTCAGCGTAAGCGATCAGGGAATCGTCCTTGGCTTTCAACCCGGCGCAGCCCTCAACGGCACATTGGTTGTCCTTGTCGATGCCGGTGCAGGCGGCGGACGATCCGCCGGCTCCGGCTCTGGACTGGCAACCCTCAATGATTCAGCCGACCCCGCCCGCTCCGCAATCTCCTCGCTTCGCGGCCACTTCCCAACAACCAACGCGTTTGACGATCGATACGAGTACGCGGTGACCTTCAACACCGACGGCGCGGCCGCGTGGGCCATGCCCGGTGACTCGGGCAGCACCGTTGCGCCTCTCGGCACCTATGCCGGCGGAACAGGTGTGGGCACACTCTTCCGCGAAGCCCTCATCCCTATCGCCAACCCAGGATGGAACTCGATCGGCGGCTTCGCCCTCTTCGCAGCGTACATCGGTAGCAACGGGTACATCTACAACGAAACGCTCCCCGCACAGCCATTCAGCAGCAGCCCAAACCCGGGCACAGGTTCAACCATCGACTTCACCAACGCCGCCCTCGTCGCCGAGTTCATCCCGGCGCCTGCGACGAGTGCTGCCTTTCTCATAGCATTGCTTGTATCACGACGTCGCCGAAGCTTCTACCCTCGTGGCCAAGATGTCGATATCGATCAACTGCTCCCCTGACGCATCTGCTCGACACCTTCGGGGAACGGGTAGCTGGGGAAGACGCCGACGTGGCCGAAGCGCCAGTGGGCTGGCGCGGGAAAGACATCGCCGCGAAAGCCCGAGTTGTACATCGTGCGGAGCACGGCCTCGAAGCTCGGTTCCTGACCATCGGGGCCAAGGAGCTTGTTGGCTCTTGCGTTGAGAAAGCTCACGCTCGCGACCGGCTGTCGCTCTTTCCGGCCGCGGAGCATCTTGACCACCGTGGCGAATCCGCGCGAGAGGTCTTCAAGTGTGAAGTGGTCTCGACCGCGCGGCCTGAGCAGGCCGAGGATCAGGATGCTGTCGAGGTCATATTTGAGTACATATGGCTCGCGGTCGCGCTCGGCATGAATCGTGACCGACTCCTGAAACAACTTGGCAAAGCTCGTCACACCGCGTGCGGTCCACTGACTCGCCGGGATGAGGTCAACAAGTTGGGCGATGATGCCGTGCGAGTTGTCGGTATCGTTTACGCCGCAGATGACCGCACGATAGCGGCCGTCGAGCACATCGCGAAGCATGTCCTGCCCCCACATGATGCGCACGCGCTCGACCGCGCCCGGACCAACACCAACCCCGATCGGTCCGGCGGGCAAGAGGCTGACGCGATCGGTGAACTTCTCACTCCCCAATAGCAGATCGGCCTCATCATCGTAAAGACGACCTTGCGTGGGTGGTACTTTGGCATTGGGCGGCATGGCAAGCTCCGTGTGGTTGGCCGCGCGAAGGTGATGCGGCTCACGCATGGTACGCGGGAGCGTGCCCAAAGGATCGCTCAGGGTTCAGCGGTTGATTGTGCCCACAACGACTTCCTGTCCTCGGCTGTCGATATAGATGACATCGCATCCGACGGACGAACTACCCTCGCGAACGATGTAGTTGTGCGGCGAATCTTCATGCAGCGGGAGTGTTGCAACGTTTCGTTGATAGTGTCGGACATCCTCCCGCACCTTGCGGATCTGCGCGGCGAGCAGGCCACGCACCTCATCAGCAGTTTGGTCCCCGACGTTGGCCATCGAACGAACAGCCTCTTGAACAAGAGCCTGAGAATCCTCAAAGCGACCGCGCGCATCGATCTTTGTATCCGTGGTTGATGACGAGAGGGCCAGGCGGAGACACAACCCGACCAGCAGGCAAGGCGCAAGGATCGCGAGGGCACGCGGGGCCATGTCTCGATCAGGCCAGCGGCGGAAGGCCGCGACGAATGTCATGATGATGATGCCCACAAGCCACAAGGCCGCGACCCAGTTGAGCGCGAGGGTCGAGGCCCCGTGCGCGCTGTACTTCACGCCGCCGGAGGGTTCGGGGTCGGTCCAGTTGATCGTCAGATCCTCATCCATCTGCTCAGGAGCGAAGTTGGCGGACAGCTTTGTAAGAACCGATGTGTTGCTTACGAGTGCCGCGACCTGCCTATGGGTGATGACGATGGTGCTGTCATCTCGCGGCCAGGAAGGATAGATGCGCTCGGGAGTCTTGACCTCGATATTGGCGCACCGGAGCGTGCGCATTGAAGGGACGCGGGCTTGTCTGTCTGAAGCGATGTAAAGGTCAAGAGCAAGTGGAAGATCACCGACCGCGGTGAGGCGCATGGGGTAGACCGCTTGGCGCGTGTGGAATCGAATACCGAGCGGATGCGGCGTGAGCACGGCGTTTGCCGAGTTGTCGGCTGATCTTAGTTTCGCAGCGACAAACACCCACCCGCGTCGTGCATAGTCGGCCGCCACGCTTCGGGCCTCGGGCGGAACCATGAACCCTTCTGCGGCGAGCCAGGCGAGCAGATCATCGGAGGATGTCGCGCTCGCGGCACCGACAACCGCCACATCGAAAGACCCCACAATGCAACGCTCGTAGATCTCCACACCGGTTGGGTTGATGTCGCGGAGGCTGCTACTGGCCTTGCCGAGTGTGGGCAACATAAATGCCCCGATGATAAGAAAGCAGAACAACGCCGCCGCGACCTTAACACTTGCTGGTGTTCCTATCGACGACTTGATGAGCATGACGGTGATAAGAAGACCGCAGAACATGCAGATGGGGACCCAGCTTTGTGTGATGTTATGTTCGATTCTCGGCGCACACAGGGCACGTAGAGTCGGGAACAGGCCCGTGGTGACCGCGAAGACTTCCGGTGCCGAGCGGTTGCCACCATCGGCGCGCGGGCCGGGCACAGGCACAACCCATGCGTAGGGCGGGAGATCACTCGCGGCGGATTGCTCAACCGGTGTGAATCTCGTCTCGATGACCAGCGTCTCAACACCATGGGCAAAGTGGATCAGGGCTTCCTGATCGGGGATCTCAACGATTGCTGAGGCACGGGCAAATATCTTGCCATCCGCTCGCGTGAGAGGCGTGATGTTGAGCGCCACGAGCGCGCCGAGAACAACCGCAAGAAGGCGGGTAGGCAGCATGATGGACCTGATGGGCAAAGGAACCCAACGCAGCGAGATGTGACTGCGGAGACTCGAAGAAGACGGACAAGGTCTTCATGAAGTCGTACGGCTCGCGAGCTTGGCGGGTTGCACCGCTGATCGAACATCACTACGGACGGGGCGAGTTGAACCACCCGAATGGGCGCGGTGTGCCGGGCCACGTGGGCGCGGCTTGATACCAGTTGGCTCCGCGGCCGCGTGCCCAGATGTCGTTGCCGGCCCAGTCGCCGATGTCATTTTGTGAGAGCGGATCTCTGCCGCGGGGGAACCTGAAAAGCTCAACATCGCCGTTGAGGTAGGTGATGTGACCCTTACCGCCGTGACGATCGGTGAGCTGATCCCAGTTGCTGAACATGCCATCGGGTGATCGGCTGTTCCACCACTCAACATCCTCTTCCATGAAGACGGGAAGTGATCGCATGTACACCAGGTTGTTCGTGGTGGGCGTAGGACGTGCGGCCTGCGCGGTCCGCGTGACGCAGCTCTTGTCCCACGCGACCTGAGCGGATGCGTCGATGCGCGCCCCCGAAGCGCCGGTGACCATGGTGTAATCGAAGTTCATGGCGCGGGGCGTGAGGAAACTGTTGAAGAGGGCAATCTGAAGCTGGTTCTGCGGCGTGTTCCACATGGGATCGGTGCCGGGAACCTCAGCGCGCGCCGGGGTGCGGCGCTTGTTGGTTGGACACTCGAATGCGCGATCGGTGTAGGTGAGGTATTCGTAGATGGGGCCGATGATGATCGGGTTGGTACCACCGGTGCCGGTATTGGCCAGGCGTGGATCGGTAGGCTGGCCGTACCAGAAACGAAGGACGGGCAGGGGATTGCCCGTCTCGACAATCGCCCCCTTGTAGTCGTTGGCGTACCCGTGAATCGCTGTAGCGATCTGCTTCATGTTGCTCATGCAGACGACGGTACGGCCCGCTTCACGCGCGTGCTTAAGTGCGGGGAGCAAGATCGAGATCAACAAGACGATGATCAGAATGACCACGAGAAGCTCGATCAGGGTGAATGCTCTACGCCAGAAGGGGTCGGGCTTCATTGGTAGAGTGTAACACAAACTCGGGTCGGACCCAAGCGCGCTCTGAGAGCAGACGGACGATCGCGGTTGTCTTTGGTGGGAGCGGGGGGAGTCGGAGGTCAGCGGTAGGGAAGCAAAAGCGAAAAGACCCCGCCAAGGTTTCCCTTGGACGGGGTCATTACGCCGGCAACAACCTACTTTCCCGCGATGCAGTATCATCGGCGAGCCGGGCTTAACTGCTGTGTTCGAGATGGGAACAGGTGTGGCCCCGGCTCTATTGTCACCGACAAGACTCGTGTTCTGCGTTGGCAGAACAGGAGGGTGAAGAGCTGGATAGATCAGGTATGCAAGTTCAGAAACATGAGTTGAGAATAAATCAAAGAGAGAAACATGAAAGGTTGAATCACTGTCCGGGGCGTGGGAACTTGAGCGAGAGTGCTCAAGGAGAACCACGGCAACCGGTTGGAGTGATCAAGCCTTCGACCGTTCGTACCGCTCAGCTGAAGGTATTTCTACCCTTACACTTGCGGCCGATCAACCTGGTGGTCTACCAGGGGTCTTTCGTCTTGCGACAACCAAGCCTCATCTTGAGGGGGGCTTCACGCTTAGATGCTTTCAGCGTTTATCCCTGCCGTACGTAGCTACCCAACTGTGGCCCGAGCGGGCCAATTGGATCACCAGGGGTACGTCCAACCCAATCCTCTCGTACTAAGGTTGACTCCTCTCAAGCTTGGAACGCCCACAGCAGATAGGGACCGACCTGGCTCACGCCGGTCTGAACCCAGCTCGCGTACCACTTTAATCGGCGAACAGCCGAACCCTTGGGGCCGCCTTCAGTCCCAGGATGTGATGAGCCGACATCGAGGTGCCAAACCGCTCCGCCGCTATGGACGCTCGGGAGCGATCAGCCTGTTATCCCCGGGGTACCTTTTATCCGATGAGCTACGACCCTTCCACACGGGATCGCAGGATCACTAGGGCCCGCTTTCGCGACTGTTCGATCCGTCGATCTCACAGTAAAGCCGGCTTGTGCCCTTGCACGCCAAACACGGTTTCCATCCGTGCTGAGCCGACCTTTGCACTCCTCCGTTACTCTTTTGGAGGAGACCGCCCCAGTCAAACTACCCAGCACTCATTGTCCCCCGCCCGGATTCACGGGAGTCGGGGTTAGGACACAAACGTAAACAGGGTGGTATTTCACTTGATGGCTCCACTCCCGCCGAAACGGGTGTTTCAAAGCCTCCCACCTATGCTACGCAGTTCATGCTCGTGTCCAGGGAATGCCTATAGTAAAGGTCCACGGGGTCTTTCCGTCTTGCTGCGGGTAGACGGCATCTTCACCGCCACTACTATTTCACCGAGTCGGTCGTGGAGACAGGGATCCAGTGATTACGCTATTCATGCGCGTCGGAACTTACCCGACAAGGAACTTCGCTACCTTAGGACCGTCATAGTTACGGCCGCTATTCACCGGTGCTTGAGTCGAGAGCTTCGCTTTCGCTGACCCCCTTCTGTGACATTCCGGCATTGAGCAAGCGTCACTCTGTATACATCCTCTTCCGAGTTAGCACAGAGCTGTGTTTTTGATAAACAGTTCCCAGATCCTTTTCTCTGCGGCCTTTGGCTTGCGCCAGGAGGCCCTCCTTATCGCGAACTTACGGAGTTAAATTGCCTAGTTCCTTCACGACCGTTCTCTCGAGCGCCTGAGGCTATTCGCCTCGCCTACCTGTGTCAGTTTTAGTACGGGACACGCTTTGCCCCCGCGACTTTTCTAGTCACCCTCTCCACTCACATCGGCCTCAAGGGCCTGGACATCTTACAGTCCCGTGAATCTTGAGAATGCGATCGCGGTTTGATCTCTGCGTGTGCTGGGGAATATTGACCCCATGTCCATCGACTACGCTTTTCAGCCTCGTCTTAGGCCCCGGCTAACCCTGGGCGGATTTACCTTCCCCAGGAAACCTTAGGCTTACGGCGACAAGGATTTTCACCTTGTTTATCGTTACTTAAGCCGGCATATGCACTACTTGCCGCTCCAGGAACGGTTTCCCGATCCCTTCACTGCTGGCAAGTACGCTCTCCTACCGCTCCTTACGGAGCCCACAGCTTCGGCTTGATGCTTATTCCCGATCATTATCGGCGCCAGATTCCTCGACCAGTGAGCTATTACGCACTCTTTAAATGATGGCTGCTTCTAAGCCAACATCCTGGCTGTCATAGCAATCTGACTTCCTTTCGAACTGAGCATCAATTCGGGACCTTAGCTGGTGGTCTGGATTGTTCTCCTTTTGACGACGGATATTGTCACTCGCCGTCTATCTCCCGAGACTTGGCTGCTGGTATTCGGAGTTTGGTTGAGATTAGTAGTCGGGTAGACCCTAATTCTCATCCAGTAGCTCTACCCCCAACAGTTGCTTCTCGAGGCTAACCCTAAAGTTATTTCGGAGAGAACGAGCTATCTCCCAGTTTGATTATACTTTTAATCCTCCCCACAGTTCATCGCAGACCTTTTCAACGGTCACGCGTTCGACCCTCCATGCGGTTTTACCCGCACTTCAGTCTGACCATGGGTTGATCACTTAGGTTTCGCGTCTAGCCCGTACGACTCAGCGCCCTATTCAGACTCGCTTTCGCTCCGCCTCCGACCCGTTGGGTCTTAGGCTCGCCGTACAGACTAACTCGCCGGCTCATTATGCAAAAAGCACGCGGTCACCCTCCGGACAATTCCGGCAAGCTCCCACCGCTTGTAAGCACACGGTTTCAGGTGCTCTTTCACTCCCCTCGTCGGGGTGCTTGTCAACTTTCAGTCGCCTTACTTCTTCGCTATCGGTCGTCAAGGAGTATTTAGCCTTGGAGGGTGGACCCCCCATATTCGGACCGGGTTTCACGAGCCCGAGCCTACTTGAAGGCCGATCCTAACTTCCGGTTACAGGGCTTTCACCTTCTTGGGCCGCGCATTCCAACGCGTTCATCCGGTCTGTCAGGTTGTCCGCTTTCGCTCGCCGCTACTAACGGAATCGCTGTTGCTTCCTTTTCCTGTGAGTACTGAGATGTTTCAGTTCTCCACGTTCGCTCTTCAGCCCTATGCATTCAGACTGAAGTACCCTTTCGGGTGGGTTGCCCCATTCAGAAATCCCGGGATCACAGTTTGGTTACCAACTCCCCCGGGCTTATCGCAGGTTCCAACGTCTTTCATCGCCTCTTGACGCCAAGTCATCCACCGTGTGCCCTTGTTAGCTTGATCACTCCAACCCGTTGTCGTGGAACGCTTTGCTCTGCACACACTTTTACATGCGTGCTCAGCTTGTCATCCGCGGCTTTTGGTCAGAATGGCTAACCCTTCTATGAATCTTCTCGATGAGTTTTTTCTTAACTTCGGTGTTTTATCAACTTGCAGCATTTCGCGTACATCCGACGAATATCGAGTGCCGGGCTGAAGGCCCGGCCCACTGCATACGTCAAAGATACGGAAATGACCTGATCTATTCAGATTTCAAGGAAGTTTCGTCGTGGTCGGGATCAACCCGGCTTTGACGCCGTGAGTGGTGTTAAGCCATTCACGGTTGCTCGTGATTCCTCACTGAGCGGGAGGGAGTTTACGCCTCCCCATTGATCAGTCAAGACTCTGCAAGCACTCCAACTCACAATTTCATCCGCCAGAGCCGCCGCCGCTGCCGCCACCGCCATCGCTCCCCGGAGCGGGGGGTGCAATGGGCGCAGAATCGCGCCTGTCGCCCTGATTGTTTGGATCAAGTTCGGATTTCTTGGGCATGGTTGCCAATCGTGCCGATTCAGATGATCGATTTAATCTGTCGTAGGTCTCGTCGGCCTTGTCATTATCGGGTACTCGAACCTCGATTGATCCATCGGCGCGGCGGAGATACGTCTCCGTAACGGCCGCGGATCTGGCACCGTTGCGGCGTTCGAGTGCGGCGCGTTCAATGCCAAGGAGGACGGCATCGGCGGTGATGAGCTTGGAAAGCATCGGAATTGGGCCCGAACTAGACATTGCGGCGTCGGGATTGTCCACCGGTGGGTTAGCGAACCCGCCGATGCGTCCCTTTCCCCCGCCGCCGCCCCCGCCACCGCCACCATCGCGCCCACCACCGGGTGGGGCATCGGGAGGATTGGCCATACCTGGCTGGCCGTCGATTGGCTTGATGTCGAGTTTGGAGAAATCGGGATAGCTCACTTCGGCCTGAAGCCGATCGCCGGGCTCGAAGGTATCGCTGCCGCGTCGCCAGTAGCCGAGGGTGAAGATGAAGAGGTCGGCCCGAGCGTCGGCAGGGCGATTGGGGTTGAGCGCACCGCCAGCTTCGGCCGCGCTGGTGACGAAGTAGTAGGTTTCCTTATCGGTGGCGACAGGGTCAGACCACTCGCTGGGCTCGCTGCGGAGAGTTGTTGCGCGGGCCCACTCGGCCTGTTCGGGGAGCATGACGGAGCCTTTGCCGAACATGGGGTTGTCGAAGACAAGGACCATGCGGTAGCGATAGGACTTGCCGCGTTCAACCGTGACGTCATGTGCCCAGAGTTGGAGACTCTCGGTATCGAGGGTGGGCGCAAACTTATTGGCATCGGAGGTGGCGGGCATGGTGGTCGGATCGGAAGCATCGGAAGGCTGGGGGTTCAAGGGGGCCATGCCGAGTTTGCGGCGAAAATCATCGGCCTGCTTCATCGACTCGTCGCGATTGCGTTCGAGGGTCTTGCGGCGCTGGTCGTTTTCTTTGGAGGGCTGGCCGACCGCGGGAGGCCTGTTACCGCCACCGCCACCGCCGCCGCCGCCGGATGCACCTCGCTTGCCACCGCCACCACCACTGCCGCCACCACCACCACCACCACTGGGTGCGCGATCATCGGGCTTGTCGTTTCTGTCTGTGGGCTGTGTGAGTGGTGGAAGTTTGGAGAGGGTGTCGTTGAGGCTGTCAATCTTTTTTTCGAGTTCGGAGAGGGCACGGCGCATCCTGGACTCGGCATCAGGCCCGGCGGCGCGGGCCTTTTCATCGGCCGCGCGTTGTTCGATAGGTGGGAGCCACTTTTCACCGATGAGTTCGCGGTAGTAGGTCGGGCGACGGACTTCAACCGAACGCTCGCGGGCTTTTTCCTTAAGAAGCGAGAGCTTCTCCATGCTTGAGACACCGGCATCGATTTCGTTCATCTGTGTGAACCGACCGGGCATGGAGCGTACTTTTTCTTCTTTGCCCCATGAGCCATCGGCGAGCAACTCCTGACGGTGAAGCTCGGTGCCAAGGATCTGCATGCCTTCCCACCAGAGGCGGTTCATTGAGCGGAGAGGTCCGGTTCCGTCGGGGTCGGTGTCGAGGATCTTGCGAAGTGCCTTGCCATCGAAACTTACCTGCACGGTTACCGAGGCCTTGTCATAAGGCATTGCGTTGGGCAGAACCTCGGCGACAGACTTATCGCGTGCCACTTCGTCGGGGTGCACGGTGATCATGTATGGCTGCACGATCGGAAGGGTCGGCGCGGGGATTTGCAGCTCGGACAAACCGGCCAGCTTCTGATCTCCGGGGTTGCTTGAGCCAGTCGGCAGGGGTGTGGGATCGCCGAGCGCGACGACGAGCTCGGGCCTGGGCGCGACTGGGCCGCGAAACTGCTGATCGAACTTGGCGACCGGGTTGGCGCGGGGCTCGAGGACGGGGACTGGTTGCTCGAGTTCGATTTCGCCCTTGGCGCGGCGTGCCTCGGCGACAACCTCGGAGAAGGCCTGCTCGATAGGCACGGTCTTTTTGCCGACCGTGACGGAGTTGGCGGGGCCGGCGAACTGCCAGACGAGAACGCCGAGGGCGGCGACACCGAATGCTCCGGCAAAGACCTTCTCGAAGTTCTGCTCGATCCAACTTATGCCCTTGAGACGCATGGGGGTTCCTTCGCTTGGCTTGCTGATCGCGAATCAGGACGGGAGTGAATGGGGAGGGTGGTGATGCTGGGCGAACGATCAGTCACCGCCGCCGCGATTGCGGCGGCCGCGACCTGCACCGGAGAGATCGTCATCGCCTGCGCCCTTTGCACCAGCGGCGGCAGGCTTGGCACGTGAAGGGGCTGGTGCGGAGGCGGGCGGAGCGTCGGCGCCGATGCCTTCGGTCATGCCCATGGCATCCTGCACATCTTTGGGCATGATCCACTGTCGCCAGGCTTCGGCCTTGTTGTTATCGTCGGGTGTGAATCGCGGGTCTTTGCGCCATTCGCGAAACCAGATGGTCTCGATCGTGAGCGTGGCCTGAACGACGTTGGCATCGCCGTAGTAGAAGCCGTTGGCCAGATCATCGAGAGGCTGAGCCTTGGTGATATCAGCGTGGACCAGGGTCATGAAGTTGATGGCCGCGAGCGCATCGATGAACTTGGGCAACTCGCGCGAATCGGCGATGATCTCGATCTTGACGTTGCGGACGTCATACCACTTGTTGGTCGAACCCGGCCCGCTGAAGCGTCCGGTGATGGATCGGCTGAACTCGCTGGGGGCCTTGTCGGTACCGGCAATGTATGCGACTGGCGTAGGCCGACCATCGGTTGCAACCTCGAAAGCCGCACGATCGGTTTCGACGCGAATGATGCGTTTGACAATGGACCCCGGGACACCCTTGCCGCGGCTGTCGCCATTGGCGCGTGCTATGGCGGCGAGAATGTCGGAGTGGATCCAGAATCGCTCCTGATAATCCCAACTTTGGGCGAGCGAAAGCGGCTTTTCAAGAGGTTGGATGGGTGTGCCCACGAAGACGCTGGCGTCGGCGTAGACCTGAATCTCGGCGGCACGGCTCTGGTAACGGCCGAGGCGGAAGCCGAGCATCTCTTCGGCGAGAGCTTTGCGAGAGGCGGAGTCGATATCCGCTGTGCCGCGTTCCTGGCGGTATTGCTCAACTTTCTGAGACTGCATTTCCGCGAGTTGCTGGACCATTTCGGAGGCAAGGGGAGGCATACCCGCGTTGATGGCCTTGAGCATCTGGGGGTGGCGACGAACGTATTCGGCGACGAACTGGTTGGGCTTGAGCGTGGCTTCAAGGGGATTCGCGGGTTCAGGGAAGAGGCCTTCGATGAGGATCTTGTGTTCGCCTGGGCCGGTGCCCTTGTTGAAATCGACCGCGGTCTGACCGACCTTTGCGCTCTGGGCGAGCATTTGCTTGGCGATTTCTTCGTACGCGGTGGTCAGGTTTCGGTTGATCGGCGCATTCTTTTCAAGAAGCGATTCGCCGGTAAGGCCCGTGAGTTTGTAGACATTCTTGACGTTGGTCACGCTCTTGACGTCGTCGTTCACCGTGGTCTGGAGCTGATCGACGAGTTTTTTGTTCCAGGCGCTCGAGAAGTACCAGAGGACGGGAAGTGCGACGACCGCGATCAGGCCGAGAACGACAATGGGCCAGTTGGACTTGAACCAGGGAAGAATGTTTTTCATGACTTAGCCTCCGCGGGCGATTCGGCGCGAATGACCGCATCCCACTCGATCGTGAACTTAAAGTATTTTGAGCCAGGTGCCGCGGCCGGGGGTGCTTTGGGCAAAGGGGCGTACTTATCGACTTCGGTTGAAGTCACGATCGGCTGGTTGGATATTGTGGGGTCGGGCGCGGGTGGTGGTGCGCCGAAGCCGGGGGGTAGTGGGGCGCGCCCGTCATCGTTTGGATTGCCGGACATGCGGCCTGCGCCTCTTCTGCCGGGACCAACAGCGGGACTATCGGGCACGATGTCTGGCTGCTGAGCCGCGGGCGCTGAGCCATCTTTAGGGACTTCGAGCTGCTTTCGCACGTACGTGATCGACTTGTCATCGATCACGTAAGGGACGTTCGGTCTGTTGGCGTTGTCCTTGAGCCAGGTATTGACGCTGGCAACGATGAACGCCTCGGCATCCTGAGGATCAGAACGGGTGGTCTCAACCTCCATCGTCACATGAACACGCCCGGTGCCATGCGGGGCAGCGGCTCCGGTTGCGGGATCTGCGGGGGGCGGAGGGGGTGCGTTCGGATCGATTGCATCGGCGGGACGGTAGAAGGTCTTGAGGTCGTTGAACGTAAGCCCGGGCTTGCCCGCGGCGGTGTTCCTGGCGTTCTCGAGGATCAAGCCGAGATCGTTGACGATGTGCGGCATGACGTTGCGATGCTGGATGAGGGCGGCGCTGTTGGCGGCGCGGAAGTCGGGAACGAACTGACCCGAGACCTTGGTCCATTCGCCTTTGAGATCTTTGATTGTGCGGGCGGTGTCGATGACATCCTGCGGTTTGGCCTTATCAACAGCTGGCTGGGCGGTGATGGGTCGGATGAAACTCAGCCCGCCCGCTGCGAGCGATAGGCCCGCGGCGACGGCAAACCACTTGGTCTTGCGCTTCCAGAGAGCCTCGCGCACGACGGGGACGGGCATGAGGTTGACCATCACACCGTGGTCGAACCCGAGGCCCTGGAGTGCGAGGCCGTAGGCCGTGGCGAGATTGGCCGTCGCTGCCTGAAACTCACCGACTGCGGGGCCATCGACGCTGAGGCGCGAGAACTGTTCGAGCCGGACAACTTCCATCTGAAGTTGCTGACTGAGGTATTTGCGGAGGCCGGGAAGGTTGAAGGTCGAGCCAAGCCCGATGAGGCGGGTGAGGTTGGCATCTCGGTGGCTGCTCTGGTAATAGCCGATGGAACGTTGAACATCCTGAGCGAGGTCGCCAAAGACAGGGCGCATGGCCTGGAAAATGTGCCGCGCGTGCTTGCTTTGCTCGGCTTGGAGCTTGAGGGCTTCGGCCTTGGTGTAGCTGAGTTTGAAAGCATCGACGAGGGCCTGTGTGAACTGATGGCCGCCGATGGGGAAGGTGCGGACCCAGAGCCGACCAGGCTCGCAGACGATAAGGTCGGTGCTGGTGGTGCCGACATCGAGGATGACGGTGCCGGGGGTCTTGGCATCAAACTGCTGATCCCAGGCGAGGGCGTTGTAGGCGGCGATCGGGCAGAGCGTGATGAAGTCGGGCGTGACACCCACATCGTTCCACAAGGCGAGCCGCTCCATGATGCGGTCACGCATGATGGCGAAGATGCCGACTTCGACATCGGGCGAATCGTTGCTTGTAAATGTCTGGTAGTCCCACTCAACCTCTTCAATGTTGAAGGGGATCTGCTGGACGGCCTCGAACTTCACGATGTCGGGGATCTTTTTGGGCTCGACCGGCGGCAGCTTGGCAAACCGGGCGAAGGCCGAGTGGCCGGGAACGCCGATGGCGATGGCCGCGCCTGAGAGGTCGAACTTGCTGACCAGCGTGCCGACGGCGACACGGGTCGCTTCGACTTGATCAAGATCGGGGGTGGAGAGGACCTTGGTATGCGGGATGACCGCAAACTCGAGGACCTTGAGCTCTTCACCATCGCGTTGCAGTTTGAGGGCTTTGATGGCTCCGGCTCCCAACTCGATTCCCCAGCAAACGTTTGATGCGGGCATGGTGCCTGTTCCTGGTCTGTAAGAAGGCGATGCGGCCTCACCAGCCATCGCCTGAGTTAATTGATGCCGATTCCGAGCGATTCAAGGCCGCACGAACCGTCACTTTTTGCCGAACGAACCGAGCGTGCCTGACCGAGCCTGACTGAAGGTCGCTGCTGTTTGTTAGAGCGACTTGGGGCTTTCAGCCCGTCCGCACCGCCAACCCTCACAGCATCCCCCTCACTGTTGTTGCGTTCTATCACCGCGTCACGTTGTGACAGCGTACAAGGAAAGCGAAAGGCTCGATCATTGGATGGTCGATCAGGGCGAGTCATCCACATAACTACGTCAAAATACGTTCGGCGAAGACAACAGGTTCCGAACTGATTGGTCATGGTCGCTTGGACGAAGGTCATGAAGACTTCGAGTTGGCTTGGTCATCCTCGTCATCGATGGGGGCGACACGATCGAGCGCGAAGCTGCCAGCGATGGCGACGCCGCAACCCAGGACCAGCACGTACCAGTGCTGATAGGGGACTTTGATAGCCCTCTGCTGGGTGTCGGGGACATTCCAGAAGACCAGGTGGTAGCCGAGAACCAGATGGGCCAGACCGACCACCATGCGGGTGGGCTGGCTGGCGGTGCGGTGGTAACGAGAACCGGGAAGCCACCTCCGGCGGCCTCCCCACAGCCACCAGAAGCCAGCGGCAGCGAGCGCGAGGCCAAGAACCAACATGGTAATATTGGAAACATTCATATGTTTTTGCTGATCGGGTGGCGAGCGAGGGACGGGCCGCACGCGGCGCGGCGGGGGGACGGGGGGACAGAGGGAGTGTGCTTCACCACATGGCCAATGCCGCGCTTGATACGAAGGTCATGCCTTGCCCGTCGAGTGCGGCGGCGTAGTTCAGGAGCTTGACCTCTTTGGGCTCGACGGCCATGAGCGCAGCGCAGAGGTTGCCGGTGCTGCACCAGCGAGTCGGGTTCTGCTGCCAGGCCATGGCACCCATCAGTTCGGCGGGTTTGTTTTTAACAACCATGTCGAGCATCTGCATGTCGTGCTGCAAAACCGTGTTGCGAGCGGCCTCGGTCTCGGGATCGTCGCCGCTGAGCGGCTTGGGATCTCCGAAGGCGGGGCCGCAGTGGCTGAGGTCTGCCGAACTGATGATGAGGGTTCGCCCGGGGAGGGCGGAGATCGCCTCTTTCAAGGCGGCCACGAAGGCCAGGAGTGAGACGCCCTCACCGTTGTAGGAATCACCGTTCGCAACCGCGGGATCGTGGATGAGCGCACCGAAAACCTTGGGGTATGACCCGCCATCACCCGTGCCAAAGATGTGCTGAATCCACATGATTTGCAGCTCGATGGAGTGCTCGTGCTCATGGTCGAAGCGGTGGGCAAAGAGGTTGTCGCCGAGCTTGGCGCGGAGACGGTCAACGAGTTGTGTATCGATCGGGCAATCGCCCAGCGGCGAGGTGAAACCCTTGTCACAACCGACCACGCCGGTGCCCATCCCGAAGTGGTTTGTGCCCAGAATGATCACGCGGTCGGGCCGATCGCAGACACGCATGCGACCGAAGACCACCGCGTAGTTCATCCAGCCGCGTCCGTAGTCAATGTGCGGAGCGACGATGGCGCGCGGAAGGTCGTCGAAGCTGGGCTTGTCTTCCTTCTCGAGCACTTTGCTGATCCACTGATCAAAGATCTCGCGGACACGCTTCGGACCTTCGGCGGCCTTCTGTTCGTCGGTGGCCTTGCCCTTGTACACGCTATCGACAAGGCTGTCTGCGAATGCGGCAGATGCGGCGGGCGGGAGCATCGGGCTCTCGTCAAACTCGCGCCGGGTCTTGGCCAACAGGGCATCAAAGGTGGGTCCTTCGAGGAGCGCGGCCTGATCAAGCTGGGCTATAAGTTGCTGCATCATCTCATGTGTCAAACCACGACCGATATGCTGGACAATCTGATCGATCTCGCGGTTGCCATCCATCAAAGGAAGGATGGCCTGAACCGCGGGAGCGGTGAAGACGACCTTCTCGGAGATCTGGCGGGCATCGGCCAGCCCGAGGATTTGAACCGGCTTGCCGTCGGGTGATTGCCCCTGGGCAGCGAAGCCGCGTATCGGGCGCAGCTTGGGACGCTGCTGATGACGGGCGTTGGGGTCGAACTTGGGTGCTGATGGGCTTGGCGAAGAGGGTGTTTGCGACATGGGTGACTATGGTAGGAACGGTGGCTGATGGGCGGAAAACGACCTGCGTAAGCAATCAGGGTGCGATGGAGGAGGAAGTTCGGACCAACGTAGCATGGTTGTATTTTGATCGGTACTCAAGGATCACCGCCGCTTCAGGCTAGACCACCGATTCTTGTGGGCTAGTATTGCGGCCCTGATTTTCACGGAAAGAACCCAATGATCTCAACGCTCAAGCCCGGCTCAAAAGTTCGCTTCACGATCACCAAGGCCCCCCGTGCTCGCGCGGCCATCAAAACCGTCGAGCGTTTGATGTGGCGCGATGCCGAGGTTTCCAAGGGCCTGCGCAAGAGCCACAAGATTCGTCAGCGGACGACGATCGTCTACAACCGTGGTAACCGCGACTGGGTTCAGCGTCAGAAGTGCGCACGGATTGTTGAGGTTGTCAAGGGCAAGACCTGGACGATCACTTACCACCACGACCTTGCCAACGACATCGCCTCGGTTGCTGATTATCTTCAGATCGACGCGGCCTGAGTTCGTCGCAACGCCCCCACCCCCACTCACCTCGCCCCCATAATTTGCCGCAACCTCGGATGACCACCGAGGTTTTCTACGCGCTGCAAACCGCGCGTACTCTTTTTACATGATGAGTTTACGACGAGTGTGCATCGCGGCGGTTGGCGGCATGTTGGCCCTTGGCCCGATTGCCTGTGAACGCGAGAGCGGCTCGCCTTCGCACGACAGGGGTACGCCCAACGCTGTGTATCCGGTGCGTGGGCGGGTTGAGATGATCCCGATTGCGGGCCAACCACAAAGCGAGTTTGTGGTGCACCATGAAGAAGTTCCGAGTTTCCTTGGTTTTGATGGGCGAGTGGGCATGCCCTCGATGGTCATGCCGCTGCCCGTGGGCAGGGATGTGTCCCTCGGTGACATAAGGGTCGGCGACATCATCAGCTTTGACCTTGCTGTGTGGTCCGAACCCGGTCATCGCGGGTATGAGGCGAGGAACATCGTGAAACTTCCAGCGGATACCCGGCTTGGCTTCGACATGACGCCCGCGCCTCATCCTTGAGAAGTGTGGGGCGGGTCACTCAGCGCGTGCTGGCGCGGTGAGTCCGAGCCGATCCATGATCATCTTGAGATCAGACCAGACCTTTTCGCGGTTCTCTCGTGTGTATGAACGCAAGAGGAATGCCGGGTGGTAGGTGGGCATGACGGGAACTTCGTACCCGTTCATGCGCGGATCGGTGTAGACCCACCACTGGCCGCGGAGGCCGCTCATGGCCTCGGTCGTGTTCAGCAGAACTTTGGTCGCGGGCAGCCCGAGAGCGAGAATACACACCGGGCCGATGATCTTGATCTGTTCATGGAGGTAGGGTGCGCTCGCGGCGGCCTCATCGGCCGTGGGTGTCGCGTTGTTGGGCGGGCGGGTCTTCAGGACGTTGGTGATGTAGACATCGGCCCGCTTGATGCCCATGCCACCGAGCATTTTTTCGAGCAGGCCACCGGCGCGACCGACAAAGGGAAGGCCCACCTTGTCCTCTTCTGCACCCGGCGCCTCGCCGATGATCATCAGTTTGGCGCAGGGGTCGCCATCGCCGAAGACGATGCAATGGTGATCGGTGACGAAGGCCTTGTGCGGGGCATCGGCTTCGTATTTGCGGCGGAGGGCATCAAGCCGAGCCTGCGCATCAGCTTGTTTAGGAGACAACACGCGCGGCTTGGTTTCGATGATGCCGCTGGCGGTGGGCTGCATGGTCTGATCGGCGACTGGCGCAGAGACGAGCGTGCCGGGTGCGGGACGAGCAACCTGTGGGCGGGAGGCACGATCGGGCGCGGGCGTTGGCCGCGGCGGGGCGACCACTTCAGAGACCGCAGGCTCAACGGGTATATTGGTGAAATCACTGGAGGCTGTTGATCGCTTCGGAACAAAGTCTGCCCCGAACATGAGGCTGGCGCGGAGCTGTTGCCGGGCGGCGCGGAACTGGCGAGCTGCGGAGTCTGGACTAGGCGAGGGGCTTGCGGGAGATGTCATGGGGCAAGCGTACCCAACCGTGGGTCCAGGCATTGGGCGCGATCGACGATTGACCATCAGGGCTTGGTCGGATCCGGCCTGGTCGGATCCGGCTTGGACAGATCTGGCTTGGTTGGATCTGGCTTGGTTGGATCTGGCTTGGTTGGATCCGCGCCGGGTGTAACGGGCGAAGGTATTGCGGGTGTGCCGGGCTCCTGACTCGATTGCCCGTCACGCTCGGTCGGAGTTTCCGGTCGGCCAACTTTGTGTGCTGCGCCAGCCTTGTTGGGCGTCACAATCGTGGGTTGACCAAACAGGGCTGGCCAAAAGGCACCGACCGCCAGACCAATCAACAGGCCGACGATCAGGCCGGGAATGAACCCCCGAGTAAAGATGCTGCTTGAGGTTGAGGGCGTAGAGGGATCTGTCATGCGCGAATCTCCGGAGCGGGCCGAGTTTGGCCGCGACAACATTGACCATGATCGGACGTTTCGTCAAGTCGGCTGCTCTGCAACTGGACCAATGGTACGAATCTTGGCGGGGCGATTGTAAAGAGTTAGGAGGATGATCGGATGCCTGCATAATGCATCACGACATTCGTCGGGTGCGGTGGATCCAGCGACCGTAGTCGATGATGGACATGAGAAGCTCGCGGCGCGTTGCCGGATAGCCACGCCCGAAGGCGGTTTGCAATCGCCATGACCAGTAGTCACCCTTGAACCGAAAGCGGCTGATGATGGCCAGTCGCGTGAGTTGATAGATCGCGCAGGGAAACTCGATGATGGATCGGAGAGTGCTCACCGGTTGGCCTGCTCGGACGCATCCGAGGCGTAGAGGGTGCGGTACCAGTGCATGGTCTCGGCAAGGCCGTCTTCCATCGAGACGACGGGCTCATAGCCGAGCAGCTCGCGGGTGCGAGAGAGATCAGCGAGCGAGTGTCGCACATCGCCCGCGCGGGCGGGCACAAGTTTGGGCTGGATGTGCTGACACCCGCATGACTCGGCAATCTGACGATAGAGTGTCAGGAGATCAACCCGCAGCCCGGCCCCGACATTCACAACCTCTCCGGCAAGGGGCTTCTCGCTCGATCCGCCGAGCAGGTTGGCGAGGACGGCGTTGGAGACGTAGGTAAAGTCGCGAGATTGGGCCCCATCGCCGAAGATCACGGGTGCTTCGCCCGCGAGCAACTGCTTGGCAAAGACCGCAATAACGGCGGAGTAGGGCGAATCGGCCGGTTGACGGGGGCCGAAGATGTTGAAGTAGCGGAGGCTGATGGTGGACAGGCCGTAGCTCTTGGCCCATGCGAGCATGATGTGCTCGCCCGCAAGTTTGCTGGCGGCATAGGGCGAGACGGGGGCGGGGACATCGGTCTCGACCTTTGGCAACCGCTCGCCCTGGCCATAGGCCGAACTCGAAGCTGAATAGACCACGCGCCGGACACCCGCACGACGTGCCGCCTCGGCCACGCGCATGGTGCCGGTGGCGTTGACCGCGTATGACCGCTCAGGCTCGGCGATCGAGCGCGGCACGCTGGAAACGGCCGCGAGATGGAAGAGGACCTCGGCGCCCTCGACAGCCTCGTTGAGCGCGGCATCATCGAGAATCGAGCCGTGTGTGAAGCGGACACGATCAGGCTCGATATCGATCAGCTCGGCCAGATGGTCGGCGGTGGAGTTGGAGAGGTCGTCGATGACAGAAATGCGACAGCCGAGGGAGAGAAGTGCGTCTACCAGATGGCCGCCGATGAACCCGGCGCCTCCGGTGACAGAGACCTTCTTACCTTCCAGCCGCGGACGAAGCCGCGCGACCCATTCTTGGGGAAGCCTCAACACTGGGCGTATGTTACGGCCATCAGGGTGCGTTGGCGCGGCCATCAAGCAGGCTGTTTTCAATGCCGCCAGAGTCGGCGGTTTTGTCGCCAGTGGCGATTGCGGGGGTGAGGGGCGATGAGCTGGTAGCGGCTGATGTTTTTCTGAATGCAGCATCTGCGTTGCAATGCGGGGAATGGCCGCGGTGTGGGGAGTGGTGAAGGGTGCGGGAATCGTGAATGCTCAAGAGGATGCCTATAGACCACCGTGAACTCTTCACCAGCCAACCCCGATCGAACAGGCACCGCGCGTGTGCGGGCGTGGTTTGCGGAGCGTGGGTGGGGCGCGTTTCGATTTCAGGAGGAGGCGTGGGCGGCATATCTGCGGGGGCAGAGCGGGTTGATTCATGCACCAACGGGGCTGGGCAAGACGATGGCGGCGTGGCTGGGGCCGGTGATCGAGGCGATGGATGAGGCACCGGTCGTCGGTGATGAGGTGGTGGGTGCAGAAGCTGGTGCGGGGTCGAAGGTGAAACGCGCCAGGCGTGCCGCGACCGAGCCGCTGCGGGTGATCTGGATCTCGCCGCTGCGCGCGCTTGCGAATGATACGCAGGCCTCGCTTGAAGCTCCGGTGCGTGCGCTGGGGCTGGAGTGGTCGATCGAAAAACGGACGGGCGATACTTCGGCATCGGTGAAGCTGAAGCAGAAAGAGCGGCTGCCGACCGCGCTGGTCACGACACCGGAGAGTCTGTCGCTGCTGCTCTCGTATCCGGACAGCCGCGAGAAGTTCAAGACGCTGCGCGCGGTGGTTGTCGATGAGTGGCATGAACTGCTGGGGACCAAACGGGGCGTGCAGACCGAGCTTGCGCTGGCGCGGCTGCGCGCGTGGATGCCCGGGCTGCGCACATGGGGTGTCTCGGCGACGCTGGGGAACCTGGAGCAAGCGCGTGATGTGCTGGTTGGGCCTGCGGTCGGCGGAGCGACGCAGTTCGCGGCGTTGATCCGTGGGGATCAGGCCAAGGAACTGAGCATCACGACGATCATTCCCAAAGATCCGGAGCGATTCCCCTGGGCCGGGCATATGGGCTTGCGCGTGGCGAAGGAGGTCATTGAATCGATCGCGAACGCCCCGACGGTGGCGAATGACGGGCGTGCGTTTTCGACATCGCTGCTTTTCACCAACACCCGGTCGCAGGCTGAGATCTGGTTCAGGCGGCTGATGGAGTTGAAGGGTGAGTGGATCGGCGAGGTGGCGATTCATCACGGGTCGCTCGATCGTAAGGTTCGCGACAAGATCGAGCAGCTGCTTGATGAGGGCAAGCTGCGTTGCGTGGTGTGTACATCGAGCCTTGATCTTGGTGTGGACTTTCAGCCAGTGGATCAGGTATATCAGCTTGGCTCACCCAAGGGTGTGGCGCGGCTCGTGCAACGGGCGGGCCGGAGCGGGCACCGGCCCGGCGCGGTGAGCAGCGTGATCGGCGTGCCGACGCACAGCTTTGAGCTGGTGGAGTTTGCCGCGGCGCGAGAGGCCGCGATGGCGGGGCGAATTGAATCTCGCGCGCCGTTGGAACTTTCGCTCGACGTGCTGGCTCAGCATGTGGTGACGTGCGCGTGTGGTGGCGGGTTTGTTGATGGTGAGTTGCTTGCGGAGGTCCGCACGACGCACGCGTTCCGGAACCTCAGCGACGAGCAATGGATGTGGGTGATGGACTTTGTCTGTCGGGGTGGGCAGGCGTTGAACGCCTATGCGGAGTATGCACGAATCGGGCAGCGCGAAGACGGGGTGTGGGTGCCGGTTTCGGAGCGCATCGCCCGCTCGCACCGGATGGGGATCGGGACCATCACGGGTGAGATCTCGATGAACGTGCAGTACCTCTCAGGCCGCAGGCTGGGCACGATCGAGGAAGGGTTTGTTGCGAGGTTGACACCGGGCGCGAGGTTTGTGTTTGCTGGGAGGGTGTTGGAGTTGATCAGGGTTCGTGGGATGACCGCGTATGTTCGACCCGCCAAGCGCAAGAGTGCGACGGTGCCGAAGTGGAATGGTGGTAGGTTCCCGCTTTCGAGCCAGCTCGCACTCGCCGTGCGCGAAAAACTCAACGAAGCCAGACAAGGAATCTTCGCTGGCCCAGAGATGATCGCGGCGAGTTCGCTGCTGCGATTGCAGGGACTCTGGTCACGCATTCCCGCCATGGATGAAGTGCTGGTCGAGCATATCGAGATTTCCGGACCAGAGGGCGGGGGTGGCGGGTCGAGCGCGATCATCTACCCGTTTGAGGGGAGGCTTGTGCATGAAGGCCTGGGCGCACTGGCGGCGTATCGACTGAGCCGCGAACGTGCGCTGACAGTCGTGGTCAACGTCAGCGATTATGGGTTCGCATTGAACTCTTCACAACCGCTTGCGTTGGATGATGAGGCGTGGCGGAGGCTGCTTTCGCAGGACCGCTTGCTCGAAGATCTGCTGGCTTGTCTGAACACAACCGAGCTGGCGCGCCGGCAGTTTCGTGATATTGCAAGAGTTGCGGGCCTGATCGTGCCGGGCTATCCGGGACAACGCAAGCCGGGGCGCCAGTTGCAGGCGTCGAGCGAGATGTTCTTTGATGTATTTACGGAGTTTGACCCGCACAATCTGCTGCTTGATCAGGCACGGCGCGAGGTGCTGGAGGCGCAGCTTGAGATCGGCAGGCTGAGCGGCGCGCTCGAACGAATCTGCAAACAGAGAATGCTGGTTGTGCCGCTTGACAGACTCACACCACTGGCCTTTCCGATCTGGGCGGAGCATCTACGATCGATTCACCTGAGTTCGGAAAAGTGGTCTCAGGTGGTCGAACGCATGGTGATGCGGCTTGAAACGGTGGCCAATGAAGGGGCGAGAAGATCGCCCGCCGTTATCACCCGTGCCACCCCACCGCTGGCGAGGCCGCGGCGAAAGCGGACGAGCAGACGGAAGTAGGCTGTGTGGTCAGATTCGTGGCACTTGTGAGTTTGTGCGCCGCAATCGATGGCTCGGTGTACGCTTCAAGCACGATGATTTCGATCTCATGGCATGATGAAGACTTTCAGCTGCACCCGGAGCGTGCGCTGTATTGGTCTCGGCATGGTGCGTTGGTGGTCGCTGATGTTCATCTTGGGAAGGCGGCGGCCTTTCGTGCCGCGGGCGTTCCGGTTCCTGAAGTGATCCAGGGCGACCTTGCGACCCTGGATGTGCTTCTCGAAAGGTGCCGACCCATGTGTCTGATCATCGCGGGGGATCTGATCCATACAAGCAGTGGGCGCACCGATGCGGTCTTTGGCCCGCTTGCGATATGGCGTAAGAACCATCAACACTTGCAGGTTGTGCTTGTCAGAGGAAACCACGATGTTGGTGCGGGAGACCCGCCAGCGAGTCTGGGGTTTGAAGTGGTGACGGAGCCATTTGCGCTTGCGACAACAGACCGGGTGACGTTTGCTCATGACCCCGACCGCCAAGGAGACGGAAAGGCGCGGATCTGCGGGCACTTGCACCCATCGGTGAAACTGGGTGACGGCCGAAACACGCTCCGCGCCCGGTGTTTTTGGATGCGTAAGGATGAACTGGTCTTGCCCGCGTTCGGGCGATTCACCGGCTCGCGCGACATTTTTGCAAAAGCGGGTGAGCGGGTGTTTGTGATCGGCGAGGGTGAAGTGGCCGAAGCGCGGTCGTGCGGCAGGATCTCCGCCACGGCTCATTAGGCCGCGCAGGCACGCAAATACTTGCGAAGGCGTAAGCGTTGAACACGGCCGTTGAAAGTTAACGTTGAAGGTTATTGCGCGCCGAGCGGCATGGCCGGGTTCAATCTCGCGCCTCCGCCAGACTCGGAGTTCTCTTGAACCGCCTGCTTGGCGAGTTCCTGAAGTTGCTCGGGCGTGGGCTCGGTAGCCGTGCTTACCGGCGCGCCGCCATCGAAGAGACCAGTGGAGTACGCAATCCATCCAGCGGCAAGCACGATTATGGCAACGGCAACGGCGGCCTTGATCTTTTGTTTGTCGTCAAGCGTTGACGACTTGCGCGATGACTTTTTGTCGGAGTGGCCGCCAGAATGGCTCGAACGCTTGTCGGATGAACTTGACGAGCCTTTGGATCCGCTGTTTTCGATGGATACTCGCATGTGAACTCCTTGCTCGCGTATCTTATCCGACTTCGCGCTTCTGAAACAAGACGACACCGAGCGAAAGAAAAGCCCCTATTTGAACAAATCCGTAAAGTGCCACCAGACCGATGTGGCTTAAGGGGATGTCCTGATTCTGACTGACCGCATCGGTCAGCCAGAAGGACTGTATGTTCGGCACGATTCCCCAAAGTCCGAGTGCCGCGGGGTTGAACCGCGTCGGTTGCAGGAAAATAAAGTCGCCCTTGCGGGGTGGGCGGGTGGCCGCCTCGCCTTCGGAGCCGATTTTTCGAACAACTGCCGTCTTCGTATCCGACTTGGTGACGATGATGCCCGGGGCGAGATCACGAGCGATCAGTCGCTCGGTTTCGGAGAGCTTCGAGACATCGGGGATCTTCCCAACGTTGACCAGCGAAAGTCCGTCGGAGTTTGGCCCGTAATAGAACGGCGCACCCGAAGGAACTCGCACCCGTGGAGGCTCCTCGAACTTGACGATGTAGGTGTCGCCATTGCGAGAGAACTCCTCCTGACTGGGAATCTCCGGGGTGGCCTCGGCAACCCGAGCGACCAGGGTGTTGGTGATGGCATGTCGGCCGATAAAGTGGTTTGAGAGCAAACCGCCGAGAAATACGCCGCAACAGATAACCAGCGTCATGACCTGTCCGAGCCGTGCTGATGCCGCGGTGGCGATGGCTGTGAGCACCATGTGAGCCAGAAGCACGCCGAGGCTGGCAAGGGCAATCTGTGGTTTGAAATCCGTACCGATCGAATGCAGATCGCGGAACCCCCACTTCTTGGAGATTAAAAAGACGAGGGCCACGGCGATGAACATGAACGGGCACAGAAGCAGACTTGCGGTCTGCGTAAAGGCCCATCCGTAGAAGAAGTTGCCCCAGATGCCGATGCCGACGGCCAGCAGCACCGCGGCCGTGCTGAAGACCACGACCGGTCCATCGACATCATCCGCGGCGGTTGATAAAACCCCATGACGCAGGCCCATCTGCAGGAAGAGCAGCATCGTCACCACAGCGATCATGATCGCCGCGGCCACACCCAGGTATTTGCCGAGCACCACCGTCGGGCGTCCCACGGGTTTGCTGACCACGGTCAGGACGGTTTTGTTCTCGATTTCTCTTGAAAGCACCGCCGTGGCCAGAAAGGCGGCGAGCAGCGTTCCACACACAAAGACGGTGGCAAGGCTGATCTCGAACATCAGCTTGTCATCGCCCGAAACCTCGCTGGAGTCGGACATACCCATGCTGAAGCCCGCCGACCAGGTCGTAAAGATCTGGAAGAGCCCGGCCAGAGCGATGATGATGAAATAGATGGGTTGCCGAACGCTTTCGACAAACGTGTTGCGGGCGATGGTGATGAGTTGGGTTAGCATGAGGTCTGGGAGTCGGCAACAATAGCGTGCTTGTGCTTACTGGCCCGCGCCTGATCCTCGCGTGAGCGAACGAATCCACGTTCGCGCCATCCGGGAACGGATGGGTGCCGGGTAAGGTAAGGGAGCGGGGAAGGGAACAGAAGTGAAATAATTCTCAACTCATACGAACATCCATGACCTCAGGTCGTACTTGGACGTACTGGTGAATCCTACCCGGAGTTCGCCACTGGTTGGATATTCTGGAAATGTGTGATCAATCTGCGGGTGGCCTATCCATGGGATCTTCGTTTGGCGTTCTGTCGGCGGAGAAAGAGATTCGATCAACCCACCCCCCACCCCCCCCCCACTACCGGCGAGCTAACGGGAACTTTCAGTCCTTTGGCGTCACTTCAACGTTTGTGGAGCGATCGCGGAGTGATCCTTAATTGATGGCGATCCACCGTTCGCGCGGCTCTTGCGCATTTCGCCGGCGCTCGGTTCGCCGCGTTCTGATCTCGAACCGGAAGGATAATGGTTGGCAATCGGGTTGATTGAGTGTTCATCGTCTTACCATTCGCAGAGCATGCGTGTGGACAGTCTGGTACAACTTGCGGACAATGATCCCCCAGTTCGCGTTCAACCCGGAGCGACGGGGTGGGCTTGTGAAGACGGTCGTCGGTGCTCGGAGTCTGGTCAGGACCTGCGTCGGCATTTTGGTCGGGTCTGATTTTTCGAAGCGAAGTCGTGAGGTGCTCTCCCTCACCCTATTTCAGGAGTCCGAGTGAAAGCGGACCATGTTAGTTTCAAACGTGCAACCGGGGTTTCATTGACCGGGCTTGGTCTTCAGCTCGTCATAGGCCTTGTGCTGCTGACCTACGCCATCATTTTGCGTGATCCCGCCGCGATGGTTGGTGCGATGTTGATCCTCGCCGGCTCGATCGTCTGGATCGCGCTCGCGATTGTGTTCGACCAGCATCGTCGCGAGCGGATCGAAGCTATGGAAGCCGATTCGCTGATCGGCGCGAGTGCACGTGAATCGAGCGTCTTTGGTGAACGCCCGGATGACATGCGCATCGCCGCCAAGCGGCTGGCATGGATGCACAAGTTTCTAATCCCCGCCGCGAGCGTGCTCTTTGCACTCGTGCTGACGGGACTGGGCATCTGGACATTTCGTGTCGGGCGCTTGCTTCTGGCGAATGATCAGTTCCGCTCGGTGAGCGACTTCGGGTGGACCATCGCCCTGAGCATCGCGCTCGCGTTCGTGGGTTTCCTGTTCGCTCGATACACATCGGCACTGAGCAAGCAGCCGGGGTGGGAGATCCTTCGCGCAGGCGCCGCACAATCCGCGGGCACCGCGCTGATCGGCCTGTCGATCGGCATCGCTCAGTCTGTGGACTACGTCGGCTCGAACATCTTTGCCCGCTACCTGGTGATCATTCTTCCGGTGCTGATGTTTGTCATTGCCGTCGAGACGATCGGCAACCTTCTGCTCGGCCTCTACCGGCCGCGGCGGAAGGGTGAAATCCCCCGCCCGGCGTTCGAGTCTCGCATTCTGGGCTTTGTGGCAGCGCCTGATAGGATTGCCGAGTCGATCGGCGGCGCCCTGAACTATCAGTTCGGCTTTGATGTCACCGGGAGCTGGTTTTATCAACTGCTGAGCCGCTCGCTGGCCGCGCTGGTGCTTGTGGGTCTGGTGGTCATGTGGGCACTCACGACGGTCGGCATTGTTCAACCCAATGAACAGGGATTGCGGATTCGATTCGGACAGCAGCTAGGTTCGACACTCGAGGCTGGGCCATACCTGAAGTATCCGTGGCCATTTGAGCGGATCGAACGATTCGATGCGACGACGGTTCGACGTGTCAATCTTGGTGGCGAACAGCCAAAGGTTCGCAACTCGATCCTCTGGACCAATGACCACGGTGTTGCCGAAGGCTTCTTCATCGTTCAGCCATCAGCAAGCGGGATCATCGCTCCGGGGACACAAGCCCGTAACGCGAACGATGTCTCGCTGGTCTCGGCGGAAGTTCCGCTGCTCTACTCGATCACCGATCTTGCGGCCTTCGAGCAACTCACCGCGCCCGAGCACCGGGAAGACATGATCCGCGCGGTCGCCCGCCGCGAAGTCTTCAAGTTTCTCGCGACCGAAGGTGTTGATGGTGTGATCGGTCGCGGCCGCACCGAGGCTTCGGCGGCGATCCGCAAGCATGTTGAGGCTCGACTGAACGAACTGAACGCGGGCATCAAAGTTCTGCACGTGGGTATCGAGGGTGTTCACCCGCCGAAGGACACCGCCGAGATGTTTGAGGAGGTTGTCCAGAGCCTTCAGAAGCGTGCGGGCGGCATCGAGAACGGACAGCGCGAGGCCAATGAAACGCTTATCAAGGTCGCGGGAAGTGTCGATATGGCACGCGATATCGTCAAAGCCATTAACTCTGCGGAGCGTTCACGGGCCGCGGGTGAACCGGCCAAGCGATCACTCGAACTCGAGCTCGACGCGGAAGCATTGTTGAGCCGCACCCAGGGAAGCGCGGCATCAAAGCTGCAAAGCGCGAAGGCCGCACGATGGGCCACGCACATGAAGGCGCGGGCGCGGTCCGAGGCGTACGCCGGTCAACTCGCGTCTTACCAGGCGTGTCCGGAGTTTTACACGGCGCAGGTCTACTTTGAATCGCTGGTCGAAGTCATGCGCAAGTCGCGCCTATACATCGTCTCCGACGATGGCGAACGTCTCTGGACAACCATCGACCTGAAGGAAAGCTCGGCGACGGGCGACCTCTTCAAAGACGAGCCTAAGAAGCCTTCGGCTGAATAGGCGGCCGAGTAGTTCCTCAGGCTTCAACTGCATATCGCGTTCTTCGCAGCCTGTTTTTGTGTCTCACTGATCATCCCAACCACTCCGAGTGGAGCCGAACACGTGCAACGTCTGCTGATCATCGCTCTGATTGTCGTCGTCTTCGTAGGGTTCATGGTGACTTACACCGTGAGGTTCACCGAGAAGGCCGTGGTCACCACGTTTGGCCGCGCTGATGAGCGATCCGTGAAGACCGAACCGGGTCTGAGGTTCAAGATTCCATACATTCAGCAGGTCACCAAGTATGACTCGCGCGCGCGATATCTGGAAACCAACCAGGAGACGCAGCAGACCGCCGACGATTCGCAGATCCTCGTGACCGCATACATGACCTGGCAGGTGGATGACCCGCTCAAGTTTTTCAAGAAGTTCTCCGCGGCCGGAGACTCCGAGAAAGACCATTACCGGGCCGCGGAGAACACGCTGAAAACCAAACTGCGCTCCGCCATGGGCGAGGTGAGCCGCTTTCAGTTCGGACAACTGCTTTCGCCCGACGAGAAGGCATCAAAGCTTTCCGAGCTCGAAGCCAACATTCTCAGGAATATGGAGCAGACAGCCGGGAACGAGGGCGCGTTGTCGGACTTGGGCATCAAGGCCAAGTCGGTGGGGATCAGCCGAATCGGTCTGCCGCAGAACACCACGCGCGCCGTCTTCGCACGCATGAACGAAGAGCGGAAGAAGATTGCCGATCAGGCGATCTCGCAGGGCCAGGCCGAGGCCGACTCACTCCGCTCCAGCGCCGAAGCGGACAAGCGCAAGATTGAGAGCTTCGCGGACCGTCTCTCACTCGACATCCGGCGTCAGGGTGAGATCGAAGCGGCCGAATGGATCAAGCAGATGCGCAGTAACCCTCAGCTCGCGGTCTTTCTTCGCAACATGGAGTTTCTCCGGAATGCGCAGGGAACCACGACCACGCTCGTCTTGCCGACCAGCCTGCCCGGCTTCGAGTTCTTCAGCCCCGGCGCACTCAAGGACTTGAAGGCCGGCCAGATCCCCGGACCAAACTTCAAAGCCATGGAGAAATCCGCCGCTGAGATGGTGCCCTCGGACCCCGCTCCGGCAAAGAAGCCTGCTTCGTCCGCCATTGGCAGCGGTGAGGAGGCGCGATGAGCGGCACGAGTTGGCAGTTTGATGGACCTAACGACCCGGACGGACCCGGTGGTGGCCAATCCGCACCAGCCAATCCGCGGCGACGTGGCTCCGCATCGGTGACGCTGCGTCAGCGCGGCGAGTCTGATGGTGTCCAGAACGTCGGCCCATTGATCGACCCCGCGACCAAGTCGCTCGGCGATGCGCTTCGCATCAGCTATCGGTTGCTTCAGCTGTCGATGGTACTCCTCGTTGGCCTTTATCTGCTCAGTGGTTTTCAGTCCATCAAAGAATCGGAACGCGGCATTCGTCTTCTCTTCGGGCGTGTCGAATCTCGCGACCTTCCATCGGGCTTTCAGTTCAGCTTCCCCGCACCAATCGGCGAGCTCGTGAAGGTACAGACCGGACTTCAAACGCAGGATCTCAACCGCGAGTTTTTTCCTCGGCTTTCGGAAACCGAAGAAAAGCAGATGACCGACAAAGACAAGGGCGCACAATCGCTCGCCGAAGGCGGCCCCGATTCCCTTGATCCCGATGCGGACGGCCAGTTGCTCACCGCCGACGGAAATATTGTCCACGCGCGGTGGACGGTCGATTACCAGCGAACACAGGCATGGCTCGCGGCCCAGAACATCGACCCCGAGTTCGAGCGCAAGATCGTTACGGCCGCCGCTTCACAGGGCATCGTGCATGCCGCGGCCAGCCTGCCCATCGACGACATCCTGAAGAAGCAGGTCGAGTCGGATTCCACACAGCAGGTCGGACGGAGCAAGATCGAACTCCGGGCAAAGGAAGAGGCCCAGCTCTCGCTCGACCGCATCGAGTCGGGCATCACGATCACGCAGCTCGCGATGACCACCGTCATTCCGCCACGCTATGTGATGAAGCAGTTTGAAGAAGTTCAGGCCGCCCAGAGCAAGCGGAGCACGCTTGTCGAGCAGGCCCGCACCAGCCGCGCTGACACGCTCACGACCATGGCGGGCGCATCGGCCCCGATCATCCTCACGCTGATCGATACCTATGAGCGGCAACTCGGGCTGGGTGAAAGAGACAAGGCCGTGGTGACGCTCGGGCAGATCGAGAGCGTGTTGAAGAATGAGGAAGTGCAGATCGACGGACGCGTGGTCAAGGCAAGCACATCGGGGGATGTCACAGCAACCATCAGCAACGCCCTTCAATACCGCTCCAGCGTCGTCAACGATGCTCAGGGCGAGGTCGCTTTCTTCGAGGCGAAGCGTGCCCTCTTCGACTCGAACCCGCTCGTCATGATTCACGGCGACTGGTCCGAAGCATTCACGAAGTTCATGAGTGGCGACACGCTCCAGTCGATCTGGCTCCCACCGGGAACATCACGCCAGACGCTCGAGCTCACGCGCGATCCGCGTATCGCCGCTGATCAGGAGAAGACGCGAAACCTGAAGGAAGCTACAGAGTTTGAGGCCAAGCGTCAGGCCGAGCGACGCCGTCAACAATGGATACAGCGGACCGATCCTGAATCTCGCAAGCGTACCGAGTAAACGGTTCGCCGGGCAATCGGCGTCTCGGAATGTTCCGTCCAAAGCCCAGTGCACATCTGCACTCGTGAACACTCGCAGGTAGCCCATGGTAGAAATCGCGTCGAGATCCTCTCCAGCAAAGTTGTCGCCTGGCGCGACCGATCCGGGCGAGCCCGTGGTCATCGTGCAGCGGTTGAGCAAAACCTTCCGTGATTTCTGGATGCGCAACCGCGTTCGCGCGGTTGAAGATGTGACCTTCGACATCCGCCGCGGCGAGGTCTTCGGCCTTCTTGGCCCAAACGGCTCCGGCAAATCCACCACCATCAAGATCATTCTCGGTCTTCTTCACAAAACTTCAGGCCGCGTCGCCGTCTTCGGCGGCTTGCCCTCCGATGTGGCCATCAAGAAACGCATCGGCTACCTCCCCGAAGAGTCATACCTTTACCCCTTCCTCAATGCCCGCGAAACTCTCGATTACTACGGCAAGCTCTTCGGCCTGAGCGCGGCGGTCCGCAAGCGTCGCATTGATGAACTGCTCAACATGGTCGGGCTGACCAGTGTGCAGTTCCGTCAGGTGCGTGAATACTCCAAGGGCATGCAGCGGCGCATCGGCATCGCCCAGGCCCTCATCAACGATCCCGAGTTCCTCATTCTTGATGAGCCCACCACAGGGCTTGACCCGATCGGAACGCGCCAGATCAAAGACCTCATCATCGAGCTCGGGCGTCGCGGCAAGACCGTTCTGCTCTCGAGCCACCTTCTCGCCGATGTTGAAGACTGTGTTGACCGCATGGTCATTCTTTATGGCGGCAAGGTGCAGGCCGAAGGCACGTGCGACCAGTTGCTCGAAGTTCAAGATCGGACAGTCATCGAGGCCGACACGCTCGACGATGAAACCGTCAGCCGTATCGATCAGATCATTCGAGATCGATCGCACGGTTCGCAGGCCATCCTGCGTGTAGCCCGCCCGCGTCAGAAGCTCGAAGAGCTTTTCGTCAATATCGTCGAGCGTGCCCGCGCTGCGAAAGTTGAAACCTACGGCGCACAGCACGGCGGCGAGACCGCATCGTTCCTTAAGGGCCAAGAGGCTCCGGCGGGCGAGCAGTTGATCTCCTCACTGATCAGCGCTGGCCGCGAAGAGCCCGCAACCGTCCCCGCACTGCTCATGCCCGTCGCCAAGCCTCCTCACACTGTCACCGAGGATGTCCTTGGCAAACTCATGAAACAGCCCGAGCCCGAAGCGCCACCAACCGCCCAAAGCCCGGCAAAGCCAGCCGCCGCGCCGCTCCCGCCGCGCGATGTCGATATGGGTGTCATCGGGTCGCTGCTTGACGATGGTCAGTCGCCCAAGGGCGGAGGTTCCAAGCCGTGAGCAGCGGTCCGCTGGTGAATCTGCTCGTTTGGGCGAACCGCCTCCAGCACGCTCGCTGGTTCAAACTGGTCGCCTCGTTCGTGGTTATCGCCGCGGCCATCGCGGTCTCGGCTTCCTACTGGGTTCGACTCGAAGCCAAGCGTCAGGAAAACAAGCTCTCGGTCATCGAACGCCCGGGAGAAGCACCGCCCGCAGGCACGGCCCCGGGAGCTCAAGCCCCGGATGCAAAGGCCGCGGGTGATGCCGAACGTATGCGTACCGCTGCGCGAACCGCCGCAGAAAGCACCGCCCGAGCCTTGAACAAACTGCGAGAATCGCAGACTGATGCAACCGTCGTTTTCGTCGGCGCGGCGGGTGTTGCGGGCGTTCTTCTCGCCGTCATCTGGCTCGAGGCGGGATTGACGGCCCTCGGCATCTTGTTCCTCTTGGGCGCGGTGGCTATTCCGTTGATGCGCTTTGGCGGGCCTACCGCACGCGATACCGGTCGGTTCATCGCGGCGGTAGGGTCGCTGAGCTTTGCGTTCGTGGTCCTGATGCAGATGCTTCGCGTCGCGCTCAGCGGATCAAACGCAATCTCCGCGATCGCACGCAATGTCGTTCAGGAAGCTGTCCGCATCAAGGTTTCGCTGGTCTTTATCGTGCTCCTGTTGCTCGTGCTCGCGGCCCTGCCCGGTCTATCCGATCCCGAGACCCCGCTGCGCTATCGTGTTCAGACCTTCCTGCAATACGGCTCTGGCGGCACATTCTGGATCATCGCCATCCTCGTGCTCTTCCTCGCGGTCGCCAGCGTCGCGTTCGAGCAGCGTGACAAAGTCATCTGGCAGACCATGACTAAGCCGGTCGCCGCGTGGCAGTATGTGCTCGGCAAGTGGCTCGGTGTCGTCGGTGTCGCCGCGGTGCTGCTGCTGGTCAGTTCGACCGGTGTCTTCCTCTTCACCGAATACCTCCGCGATCAGAAGGCCTACGGCGAATCCGCCCCTTACCAGAACAAAGACACCGAGAGCGTTCTGCCAAGCGAAGACCGCATGGTGCTCGAAACCCAGGTTCTGACCGCACGCACATCAGTCGGCCCCGAGCTCCCCGACCTTGATCTCGAGGCGGTCTACAAGGAGATCGACGAGCGTGCCGCGAAGCTCAAGGCCGCCGACCTGAACTACGAATACACCGATGCGGAGAAGACCCGCCTGGCCAAAGAGTTCAGCGACGAGATCCGCAGCAAGTTTTTCGCCATCGGCGGGGGCCGAACCCAGCGATACATCTTCACCGGCCTGAGCCCGGCCAAAGACCGTGACAGCTCCGTCACGCTTCGTTACAAAGTCGATATCGGCGCCAACGACCCCAAGCAACTGCACCGACTCACAATCGTAACGCCCAACGCGCAGCCCGAGGTCAAAGAGATCCCCCTCGGACAGACGATGCAGATGACGATCTCGCCCTCCGCGATCGACTCCAAGGGCATACTGATCGTCAGTATCATCAACGGCGATTTTTATCGCGCCCAATCCGGTGATCCCGAATGGGCGGGCGCCGACACGATGACGTTCCCGCCAGATGGTCTGGATATTTTCTACAGCGTCGGCTCATACCACGCCAACTTCCTGCGTGTCATGCTGGTCCTCTGGATAAAGCTCGCCTTCCTCGCCATGATCGCGATTCTGGCCGCCACATTCCTCTCATTTGCCGTTGCCTCACTCGTGGCCTTCGGCACATTCATGATCGCCGAGTCGGCCGGTTTTCTCTACGATGCGCTCGACTACTACGCCTCGACCGGCACCCAGGGCGAGATCATCTTGCACCGTGTTCTGATTCGCGCCATCGCGGTCCCCATCTCACGCATGTTCAGCTTTTACGCGCAGCTCAAACCTACCGCCAACCTCGTCGATGGCCTGGTGGTACCGTGGGATAAAGTACTGCTGACCGCGGGTGTGCTCGGTACGGTGACACTGGTGCTCTACATCGCCGCGGTGCTGATCTTCCGCAGGCGCGAACTGGCGACCTACTCCGGACGTTAAATCATGCAGGTGAGTGAGGCCGACGACCACGCCTCTCCCGAAGGGCAACCGTGCGACGCGATACACTGATCCAACTCTTTGCTCTCAGCGTCATGACGCTCTGCCTCATCGCATCGATCTTTCTCTCGACACGCGTCTCCGCCTCGGCAGGCCGCAACCGCCTTGTCTACGCCGATACCGCCGAAGCGGGCGATCCGCCGGAAGTGGCCGCCGGCATCGCGATGGGGGCGTTCCGGGGTATCTTCGTCAACTTCCTCTGGATCAGGGCCAACAACCTCAAAGAAGCAGGAAAGTATTACGAAGCGATCGATCTTGCAAAAACTATAACGCGACTCCAGCCCCGCTCACCCAAGGTCTGGTCCTTCCATGCCTGGAATCTTGCCTACAACATCTCCGTCGCCACCCAGACGCCACAGGAGCGTTGGAAGTGGGTCGATTCGGGAATCCGCCTGCTCCGTGATCAGGGCATTCCCGCAAACAACTCTGATCTTGTCCTCCACAAAGAACTGGCCTGGATCTATCTCCACAAAGTAGAAGGCTACATGGATGATGCCCACCAGTATTACAAGCGCGCCCACGCGCTTGAGTGGGGCCTTCTCATGGGCAAGCCCCCACAGATGCCCCTCGGCCTGCACACCCGAGAGGCCGCCAGCAAGCTCTACATTGACGAGTGGCTACTCCCCCTCACCAACGCTGCTTCCTCGCTCGATGAGCTTTATCAGGCACGCCCCGAGAACCGCGAGCTTGTCGAACGCATCAAGAGCGAAGCCGGTCTCGAACTCAACATGGACTTCCTCGAGTATCTCGACCGCATCACCAACGCCATCCGCGCAGCTGGCATCATCAACCACGCCCCCGACCTCAACTCCGACCCGCTCGCCAGAATCATCGCCGACCCGAAGTTCAAGGATGCTGGCACCGATGTCAAACGCTACGTCCGACGCAAGCTCCTGACCGAGACCTACCACATGGAGCTTGAGCGGATGATCCGCTACACCCAGGACTTCGGCCCCCTCGACTGGCGTCACCCCGCCGCCCACGCCCTCTACTGGGCCCGTCGCGGCGTAGAAGAAGCCGAGCGCCGCGTCACCGTCGAAAACCGCAGCGATTTCGATTTCGTCAACACCGACCGCCTCGTCGTGCAATCCGTGCAGTCCCTCTTCCGCACCGGCCTGCTCTTCACCGATACCGCCAACCCCGATTTCTACGTCGCGCTGGTCAACCCCGATTTCCTCGACACGTACGAGGAATACCGCGAAGAAGCCACCAAACGCGGCGGAGTCTTCGAGTCGGCCCGCCGCACCCGAACCGAGTACCGCGAGGGTCTCGAGAACTTCTACCGTGATGCCATCCGCTACCTCTACCGCCGCGGCGACCGCGAGCGTGCCGAGAAATATTACCAGAAGCTCCGTACCGCCGACTGGCTCAACGACAACAGCCCGGACAAGAAGTTCAAGCTCAGTCTCCCGCTCGAAGAGTTTGTCGTGCGCGAAATCACCGATGATGACCGCATCACCAGCCCGCAGGTTGCTACGCAGGAGATCCAGGGCGCGCTCGAATCGGCCTACATCGAGGGCCTGCTCGGCGGCAACACACCCATCTTCGTCGCCAACTTCACCTACGCCCGCAAGTTTCACGCAGAATATCAGCAGAGCCAGAGCTTCCGCACATGGGTCGCGGGCGAGCAGGGCCGCCTCGGCTTCCCGCCATTCATGGTCTTCGCCTCCGACTTTCTCTCTCGCATCATCATCGCCGCCAATGTGCCGCAAGGCCCGACGATCTACCAGCGCGCCCCCGAGGCGCTCCGCGCCAGAACCTACGTTCTGCTCGAGTTCAACGGGCTTCGGGGCGCGATCGACAAAGCCGCCGAGCAGGGCTCGCCGGCGTTCGATGTTTGGTTCCCGCCCCCGCCCGGTGTTGAAGAGGCGCGTGCCGAACTGCTCGCCGAGGCCGACCGCATCAAACGCGGCAACATGAACCAGACCGCGCCCAAGTGATGTCCTTCAACATCCGGTGAAGTACGCACCAACATAATCAAAGATATCCTGCACCGTCACGCCCCCCACCCCGTTGATGTTGGCCCGCAGATCGTTGCGGAAGAAGGCATCCAGAAAGTCGAAGATGTCCTGCACTGTTACGCCGCCCACACCGTTGAAGTCGGCCGCGCACGCGGGGGGCGGGGGCAACTGACGCTCGAAGCAGCCCAAATCCACAATCGGCGCGGTCCCCGCGCCCGTGTCGGTGATGTTCGGGTCATTCACAAGCCGCGTCTTCCCTGACCGATCGGTCGTCATGCTCGCCAGCACGTACGCGTTGTTCCCAGCATCGATACCCGGCGAGCCCGCGCCCGGGCGATAGTCACCAAGCCCGGCATTCTCATAGATCGGTGCGAGATCAATGTTCCCCGTTCCAGCATACCCGCCCTGAACATCCGACGAGCGCACCGTGAAGGTCGCGCCCACGAGTTGCTGCCCCGTTGTCGCCGCGTTCGGGCCGGTGTTTGCATACACGATGCTGTTGTAGATCTGCACATCCGATGCCGAGGCACGAACTCCGCCGCCTGCGGCCGTCGTCGTGTTGCCGACAATCGTGCAGTTCCGCAGCGTGACCATTGAGTTTGAGGCGATGTACAGGCCGCCGCCGCCGCTCTGCCCGATGTTGGTCGAGGTCGAAGTGTTGCCGACAAACACGCAGTTGATGAACTGCGGCTGGCAGTTGCCGAATACCTCAACTCCGCCCGCACGCACGGCCCGGTTGCCGATGATAGAGCACCGCGTCCAGACCGGGCTGCACGAGGAGAACATGTCGCACGCCCCACCGAACGAGCCGCCGTTGTTCGCTTCGATCGTACATCCTGTGATCGTCGGGCTGGCCATGCGCATGTAGATGCCCCCGCCACCAAACGAGCACCGGTTGTTCACAATGCGGCAGTTCACGATCGTCGGTGCCGCGCTGATGGCGATGATCCCCCCGCCGCGATCCTTGTCCTCGGCCAAAAGACCATTCGCGTTCCCCGCGCTGATGGTGAACCCGTCGAGGATGCCTGACGTGTTGGCAATCCCTGCATGGACAACGTGGTAGCTGTTTTCCTCCGTCCCCGTCGTCGAGGGCGCGGGCGCATCATTGCCGCTAAGATCGCCGCTGAGCACCGTCACGTTCGTGCCCAAATCTCGCTGGTCCCGCGCGGTCTCGCTCCCCGCAAACCCACCATAGATCGCCACCCCGCTGCGCAGCACAAACGAAGTTGCGCGGTCGCCGCTGATGCTCGGCACATACGTCCCCGCCGCGACCCAGACTTCATCGCCCGCAACAGCAACAGACAATGCCCGGCTCAACCCATCGCGCCCGCGAAAAGCATCACCCCAGCCCGTTCCGCTGTCCGCGCCGGTCGCGAGCGATGCACGCACATACCGAACCTCAGCACCCGCCGCCGCGCCCATCGCGGCAACGACCAACACCCCAACCACCCCGCACCTCGACACACACATCAGGTTCATTCTCAAAGGACTCCCAACCAGCGCAGCACGCCGGCCCAATACCCGCACAGACAAAGGCTCAACACGCCCTGCACTACGCTGAATGCAGGAGTGCATTCTTACGACGGCCGCGGGCAAAAGGCTCCAACCGCAATGGACTCTTTGCATAAGCCGTGCACAATCGCGGAAGGTTTGGGGAAACAGGAGGTTTGGGCAAAGGCGCAGCGGCCAATCGAAAGCCGTAAACGGTTCACCGACAACCTTTGGCGGGTCCGCGTTCGGGCCAATGGCGGGCAGAAGACGGACCAGCAGCCCTTGCTGTGTTCAACAACCGCTGAAGTAGGCGGTCAGGAAGTCGAAGATGTCTTGGACTGAGATTGCTCCAGAATCGTTGAAGTCCGCTTGTGCTGAGTTCGAGAAGTAGGCCGTCAGATAGTCAAAGATGTCCTGCACCGTCGGCTGTCCCCCGGAGTTGTTAAAATCAGCGGCACACGGCTGCGGCAGGGGGCAACCAAACCGGGCGATGCCGTCACTGGGCGTCCCCGCCACGTTGATGAATCCGCCGATGACGTACAACGCTGGCCCTGCGCCGTCGTCGAGGACCGCAGTATGCAACGGGATCTGCGCCGCACAATGCTGGGGGATATTCAAACTGCGATCCTGGAATCCGCACGGATCGCTCGCCGCGCCCCACGTCTGGTTGAACGCCCCCCAGGTTGAACCGGCGTCTCCCACCAGGCCATTGAGCACCGCCAGGTACGCCGCCCGCGTACACACGCTTGTGTTGAAGATTGGGCCTGCAACCACCTTCTTTCCAGCGCCGAGCCCTGGGATGCCTGAGCCCAGGTCCACCACCCGAAGGGTCGGGCGCGAGCAGCCACTGCCACTCGGCCACAAGGATGCAAGGCCATTGCCAGCTTGCGACCAGGCCGCGCCATCCCATTTGGCCGCGTTAACCGCCGGCACACCATCAATCGCCGAGAAGTTGCCGCCAACCAACAGCCAGGAACCCGATGCATCCGAAAACGGTAAGAGCGAATCGGCCAATGGGGTATTGGTCGGAGAGGATGATGACATGGTGCCCACGGCGGTCCAACTGCCGGCACTATCCCGACGGTACACTGCGTACAATTGCCCGAGGTACAGGTGCTCTCCCCCCGGCCCTGCTCCGTCTTCATCAAACGCGGCAAGATCGTACTTCCAGTACGAGTCGCCCGGCACGGGAACATCTACAAACGCCCCATTCACCAGCTTCTGCACGGCAGGGGCCGTCGGCGGCTCGCCGCCCAGGTACAACTGAAGCCGGTAGATTTCATCAGGAGTAGCCGGGTTGCCGTCGTGATCGACCCCGACCAGGTCGCCCGACTTGCCGTCCTTGAGGTTTCCCTCCGGTGCAGCGACCTCGATCCACGTGTCGCCATCCAGCCGCGCGATGATCGAGCCGAAGGTGTACAACTTCGGACCGGCGGGCGTATCAAATACGTGAATGGTCTGCGGGCTCCCCACCGGCCATGTCGATCCCGCCGCCGACCATTCGCGCCCATCCCATTTGCCCACCCGTCCCAAGCCTGTTCCGAACAAACCATTGCCGGTGAATGGCGCGGTGAATGACGACCCGGCGACATACAGCGCGGCCCGACCTGGCCCAGACCCGTCAGCATCCAGTACCACTGACCCATTCTTGAATGGCGCGTCGCCTGCGTTCACATAGATCCCGTCTCCGCCAAACAGTTTGTTTCTTGTCACCCCGTCGAACGTCGCAAGGCGATAGACAGGCGAGCTTCCAAACTCGAAGAAGTCTCCCGTGAGTAACACGCCGTTGACGCCCGGCGCAGTCGGCTGAGCAAAGTGATCAACCCGCCCGTTCACGCGCTCGCCGCCAAGGTCTTGCACGCCCGTCCCGTCGAATGTGAAGAACGCGCCGTGCGCCAGCGGCAGCGACCCCGGGTGATAGGCAGTCACACACAGACGTGGCCCGGTCGGAAACGACGCGCCGAAAGCGCGCCACACGAGTTCCCCTGCGTTCAAGCCAAGGTCCACTTGGCTCCACGCCGCGCCATCCCAGCGCGAAAGCTGGCCCCCCGCCCCGTTGATGGGAGTACCGTAGGTATAGTATGACTGCCCTGTCACCGCATACAGCACCGGCGGGTTGGGTCCGGCACCATCCGCGTCAAATGACGTGAAGTTGCTCACACCGCCGATCGCGTCGCCGCCGACCAACGGCGACCAGAACGTTCCCGAACGCTCGAACAGGCCGTCTTTCCCGCCCACCAACAGTTTCGCCGCGCCCGGCCCGGAACCATCCGGATCAAAGACACCGATGGTAAACACCGCTGGCATCGGACTGCCCGGCCTGTCCCAAGTCAGACCGTCCCATGTGGCCACCCCTTCCACATAGATCCGTTGGTTCGACGCGTTTGTCGCGTATTGAACGCTCCCCACCAGCCATAGTTTTTCACCCGACCCGTCATCAAAGACGGCGAGCTCATACGCGCGGGGAGAGAGATTCGAAGTATCCGTGTCGGGCCGCAACCCCCGTCCGACCTTCTCCCACGTCGTGCCGTTGAACCGCGCCACGTAGTACCGCTGGCTCGCCGTCGGCACGGTGTCGATCGCACCCAGCCGGTCAAAGCGTCCTGCGGCGTACAACTGCCCCTGATACACCGCCAGGGAATAGATGACCCCCGAGTTACTCGAGTTCATGAACAATCCGCTCGTCCCAAGCGCGTGAAACCTTGTCCCGTCCCATCGGGCGATGCTCGGCGCCTTTACACCGCCGATCGACTCAAACTTCCCCGCGAGATAGAGTTCCGTCGGCCCCGGCCCCGCCCCGTCGGCATCGAAACTGATAGAGGTGAAGATGCGAGCTTCAACGTCGCCGCACAGCGAAAACTGCCCGCTCCAGTCCGGCGTACATTGCGGATGCGCGTGGCTAGTGAAAAGACCTGCCCACAGGGCGGCGGCGACGATTGAACGGCGATTCATGGGGCGATTCCTTTCAGAACAGTGCGGTCTTAGTTATTGCGGCATCATGTTTTTACTCAAAACTTTTCATTCCGCGAGATCCGTGATGAATCACTAGACTCATCAAGAAAAAAGAATATACTTCAAATGAGCCGAATGAGCGAGTCTCAATCCCAAAAAATATCGCCCGCGACCCACTCCGAGTTTTCCCCTATTCTGGGGATGACCGTTCCCCTTTCGGCTGAAGAACTCAGCCGATCCGAGTATGTCGGTGGCCGCCTGTGGGCGGAACTCCATGGCCTGCTTGAATCCGTTCCCGCCGCGCACCGGGCTTCGCGTGCCTTGTCTCGCTATCTGCGCGTCGATGCCAACGTTGCTCAACGTGTCCTTGCGGTCATCAAGGCCGGGCCGAATGGGTTGGCAGCGCTCGCGAAGGTAACGGGCAGCAAAACACTCCGAGTTTTCGTGACGGCGGCCCGCAAGCGCGGCGAAAAGCGTCTCGACGTTGAGCCCGCCATCGCGGCCATCGTGGAACTCGAGCGACTCGGCGAAGAATTAGCGGGAACGCATACCCGACTGCTGTCGCGTCTGCGGGCCACGCCCGCCACGGTTGATCCGTCGCACGGCGACACCGATCGGGCCGAGCGTCTCCGGCGCGCCATGTTCAATTCCGCTTCGGAGCTTACCGCGACATCATGCGATATGCAGCTTGCCCTCAGCCTTGTGCGGTCATCGCCGGGCGATGCCAGCCACGTTGAGTTGATCGCCATTTCAGGCTTCATCGGGCTCTCGATCGGCAACGGCGGCCTGCCGGTGGTCTTGGAGAGCTCGATGCACTCCAGCGGCGAGCGGCTACCCGAGGCGATGATGCCGCGTCAGCTCGACCCCGACTTCGCCAACCCGAGCAAGTTCCGCACGCTGATCACGGGATTCTGCGGCGTGCTGTTGCCTCGAGTGACAGTACATCAACGCGGCCGCACGATGGCCCACACCATAGACGCGCCCGAGGGTGTCGGTGCGGGCAAGTTCGATGTGGTCTTCGGGCACCGCGCGCCGCTCCTGCCCTCGCCGATCGGCACGCAAACGCCAGCCGTCTCGCTCGGAACACGCATTCGGACGCCCGCACGCCGAATGGTCTACATCCTGCTCCTGCATCGAGAGCTGGCGGCGCGATGCAGGCCCACCGCCAACGTGTTCTTCTGGACGCCCACCAGCGCGGCCGGTGTCATCGAGACCTGGTACGAGCGCCTGCCGCAGCGTGTCGAGCTCGAGCGGCTCGGCCCGATACCGGAGGGCACGCGATCCGACGCCTGGGCCAGGCTTGAGTCGCTCACGGCCCACCTCTTCAGCCAAGCCGGTTGGCCACCCGCCGATTTCGAGGGATTCCGCATGGACGTGCGTTTCCCGCTCTGGGGCGCGGGCTACCACATCGCACTCGATTTCGGCCAGGCGCACGCCGAATAACCAATATCATGGATCGTACGCGAGCGTTCATGCGAACCCGCGTCGGTTCTTCTGGTCGCCGTGCAACGGCGCGTCACCGAAGGCGGCCTTAGCCCTTCGCCTTCCAACCCGCCTTGAACGCCGCGATGGCATCGATGAGTTTTTTTTCCATGTCGGCGTCGAGGGCCTTCTTCTCGACGAGGGCTTCGCGGATGGCGCGGGCGGTCGTGGTGAAGTGGTTATGCAGGTCTTTCTCGAACTGCGCGACGTGGCGGGTGTCGATGTCATCCATATAGCCCTTGCCGGCGGCGAAGATGGAGATGACCTGGTCGGTCACGTTCATCGGGACGTATTGCGGCTGCTTGAGGAGCTCGACCATTCGGGCTCCGCGATCCAGCTGCTTCTGCGTGGCCTTGTCAAGTTCGGTGCCGAGTTGGGCGAAGGCTTCGAGTTCGCGATAGGCCGCGAGGTCGAGGCGGAGAGAGCCGGCGATCTTCTTCATCGCCTTGATCTGGGCGTTGCCACCGACGCGGCTGACGGAGATGCCGACATTGATGGCGGGGCGCACACCGGCGAAGAAGAGCTCGGGTTCGAGGTAGATCTGACCGTCGGTGATCGAGATCACGTTGGTCGGGATGTACGCCGAGACGTCGCCTTCCTGAGTCTCGATGATGGGGAGCGCGGTGAGCGAGCCAGCGCCGTTCTCGTTGGAGAGCTTGGTGGCGCGCTCGAGCAGACGAGAGTGCAGATAGAAGACGTCGCCGGGGTACGCCTCACGGCCGGGTGGGCGACGGAGGAGGAGCGAGAGCTGGCGATAGGCAACGGCTTGCTTGGAAAGATCGTCGTAGATGCAGAGGGCGTGCTTAGGCATGATCGCACCCGAAGCGAGCTTGGCCCCGGCGTTCATGCCCTGCCACATGAAATACTCGCCCATCGTGCATCCGGTGTAGGGGGCGATGTACTGCATGGGGGCGGGATCGGAGCTGGGGGCGTTGACGACGATGGTGTATTCGAGCGCACCATACTTTTGGAGCGTCTGCACGATGCCCGCGACGGTCGATTCCTTCTGCCCGACCGCAACGTAGATGCAGACGACCGCATCAGGTGTTCCCCAGAACTGTTTCTGGTTGATGATCGTGTCGATCGCCACGGCGGTCTTGCCGGTCTTGCGGTCGCCGATGATCAGTTCGCGCTGGCCCTTGCCGATGGGGATCATCGAGTCCACGGCCTTGATACCGGTCTGAAGCGGTTCGGTCACGGGCTGACGCTCGGCGATGCCCGGGGCGATGATGTCAACCTTGCGACGCTCGGTGGTCTGGATGGCCGGGCCATTGTCAAGCGGACGCCCGAGCGAATCGACCACGCGGCCAAGCAGGGCCTCACCGACGGGAACATCGAGCAGACGACCGGTGCTTTTGACCAAATCGCCTTCCTTCACCGAGAGGTAGTCGCCGTAGATGACCGCGCCGACGGTATCGAGTTCGAGGTTGAAGACCTGACCCATGACCGCGCCGCGGTTGGTCTGGAACTCGAGCATCTCACCCGCCATCGCCTTGCTCAAGCCATAGACACGGGCGATGCCATCGCCGACCTCGATCACGCGTCCGACTTCGCTGATCTCCAGCTCCTGAGCGTACTGGGCGATCTCATTCTTGATGATGCTCGTGATCTCGTCGGTCTTGATCTTCACGGTTCAGTTCCTGATTTTGAGTAAAGCCAATAAGCCCATCGCGGCCCGACCTCCACCCCCGTTCCTCATCCCTCTTTCCGATTCGCTCAAAGCCCTGAGAGGGCTCAAGCGGTCGGTCGCGTAGGGAAGCGGGGCACGGGTAGCAGGCAGGGGGCACAAGGGTAGACGGGGAGCCGGCGGCTTTCTCCAGACTCGGGTGCTGAAGCGACAGGATGTCGTTCAATGTTTGGGCTTTGTAGGATATTCCCACATTCCCCAGTCTCCGCTCAAAGGCCCGGATTTGGGACGACGGCGGGTGGGAGGCCTGCCGGGAGTGCTGCGGGTGGGGGTATTGAAGGCACAGGCCCCCCTTCAACAGGTTGGCCGTTGCGTTTGGTGATCTTGATCCGAACGGTTGACTTGGCGACAGCGCAGGTGAGGCCGCCGGGCACACCGACAAACGATGCCTGCTTCAGCGTGCCTGCCCTGTCGGTTGCGCCTCGTTCGAGGTCGTCGGTCGAAAGCTCAACCACGGCTTTGATGGCCAGCTCGCCGGCCTGAACTCGGCGCACTTCTTCGCTCGGACCCGTGACTGTAACATCGGCAAGAAACTTATCAATCACCTCGATGTTCCAACGGCTTCCATCTTCTGTAGGTGGAAGGCTGAACCATACTGGCACGGTGGGAAGGCGCGCGGTATCGACCACGCGGCGCGGGCGAACCGAGACGAGGACCGTGTCGGGCGTGATGGCGATGAGCTCGGGCTCGATGAGTGGGCCGGGGAGTCGGACCATTGCGGAAAGACTCTGCGGTCCATCGTTGCGGAGTTTGCTCAGGCTCTCATCGCTGACCGTCGCGACGGCCTGTGCGGCCTCACCCAGCGCGTCGAATATAATCTCAGGCAACCGCACGCGCACCGATGTTGGTGTCGGAGCGGGCTCGCCGTCGAGGGCCACTTCACGCGCCAGCTCCACCCGAATGGGCAGATCACGGGTGATCATCTTGATCGCGCGAACCGTCAGTTCCGACGGCTGCACTTCAGCAACCACGCCACGAAGGTTGGCCATGTCTGGCAGTTCGGACACCGCGTCGGCGAGTTTGAGGTCTTTACGCTCCCCAGATTGCTTGGGCATCACGGCAAGCCCAACGGGCAGTCGGACACGCGAACCGATGACCGCTGCGGCGGCCTCGACCGCACGAACCGAGCCTTCCAACCTCACCTGCACGACACCGTTCCACGATGGATCTTCCGAGCGGATTACAAACTCACCCGCCAGGTCACTGGGGAGTTCGATCTCGACCCTGGCCATGGTCTTGGAGGTCAGGCTCTCCCCTTCGGCCCAGATCCAGATCAGGCCTGAAACGAAGAGAGCCAGCAGGCCGGCACGCAGCGGACTCCAGTAGTCGTACATGATCAGGCCCTCCCCGCGGAACGCTGCGAGACTGCCCGTGCGGGCGGTGTGGGGTCGGCTTCAGCACTCACCGGCGTCATGCCTGCCGCGCTATCACCGCTGAGAGCGGCCATGCCCATGACGGTTGAGTCATCACTTAACGAGTTTGTTGACTGGCTTTCATCGGTGATTGTTCGACCGGTCACGGTCTTGAGGCGACGCCAGAGGGCCGCGCTGAGTTCGTCGCGTGAAAGACCTCGTTGCAACTGGCCGCGTTCGCAGAGAGAGATCATGCCGGTCTCTTCGCTGACGACGATTACGACCGCATCGCACTCTTTGGTGAGACCCACGGCGGCACGGTGACGCGAACCGAGGGAGCGATCGGGCATATCTTCGGGCTCGGCGAGGGGCAGCTGGACACCGGCGGCGACAATCTCGCCGCCACGCACGATGACGGCCAGATCGTGAAGGGCCGAGCCGGGAAAGAAAATGGTCTGGAGCAAACGGGCCGAGACCTGACCGTGAATCGGGGTTCCGCCATCCACCAGACCCTTGAGCTTGTTTTCACGTTCAATAACGATGAGACCCCCGAAGCTGGCTTTGCTGAGGTAGGCGGCGGCGGTGACCATGGCCTCAATGACTTCGGTCGTTCCGCGTTGCGAACGGCGAAGCAAGGGTGTTTCGCCCAGTCGGATCAGGCCGCGCCGCAGCTCGGGCTGAAAGACGACGATCAGGGTGATCGCGAGCAGGGTAAGGAAGGTATCGTAAAGAAACTTGATGCGCTGGAAGGCTTCCTGCTGGCCGAGGATGCGGACCACCAGGGTGGCGAGGATGATGATGAAGAGGGTGCCCTTGAGGGCACCGGCGGCACGAGTTCCCTGAACAAAGCGGAAGACGATGAAGACGACGATCCAGATCAGCATGATCTCGATCGCCACCTGCCACCACGGATAGCCGTGCAGTCGTTCGAGCAGGCGTTGAAGTCGGTCGAGCATCATCCGCGAACTCTCCCCCGGTCGGTTTTCGCCCTTGTCTGTGCGCCCGATGAAGCGGGGCTTGGCTGCGTGGCTCGGCATCCGCAGAAAGGACGGAGAATGAGGCGTCTACACCTGCCGACAGGTTCAACGGCCTCCCCGCAATTCGAGTGTACACCCAAGTGCGGTACAGGTCGTCGGCATACCTGGGATTTTCAGATCCAATTCACCACCGTGCCATAATTCCTTTCCTGATCCCGCGCATCCTGTGGGTGACAGTGATCGGCGCGGCGAGTCAACATTACGCGCTGGGCTTACGCCGCTACGCTCATGCTTCATGCCTTATCACATCACACAGTTTCAGCCGACCCCCAACCCCAATGCGTTGAAGTGCTCGCTGGAGCCACGGCTACCGGACCCGCCGCGATCATTCCGGACTGCCGCGGATGCAGAGGGCGATCCGCTGGGAACGGCTCTGTTTGCCGTAGACGGTGTGACCAGCCTTCTGCTCAATGGAGATTGGATGACCGTGAACAAAGCCCCGGATGCCGACTGGGGTACGGTCAAGCGGGGTGTGCAGAGCGTGATGGCCAAGGCCTGAGCTTTGACCATGTCCGACCTCCCCACCATCGTCGCGGTTGCTTCGGGCTGGGGCTGCGGGCCTTTGGGTCTGGTGCGGCTCTCCGGAAATGGCGTGACCTCCCTGACGCGCCGAGTTCTCACAAGTGTCGAACTGTTACCGGGCCGGATCGTGGCCACCGACTTTCGACTGAACGAACGCACCGCACTTCCCTGCTGGTCGATGTTTGGGCTGGGCCCGCGTACTTATACCGGCGAAGACACCCTCGAACTGCTTCTCCCGGGAAACCCTCTGATTCTTGAGCGCGTGATTGCGCGACTCTGCGAACCCGTATTGGTCAACGGGGTGCAGGTGCGCGAGGCGAATCCCGGCGAGTTTTCGGCGAGGGCCTTTCTGAACGGGAAGCTCTCGCTCGACCAGGCGGAAGGTGTGGCGGCGATTATTGCCGCGCAGAATGATCGGCAACTGGCCGCTGCGGAGGCGCTTTCTGAGGGAAGGACGGGCAATCGTTACCGGGCGTGGGCGGAGCAGACCGCCACAATGCTTGCGCTTGTCGAGGCGGGGATCGACTTCACGGATCAAGAGGATGTGGTGCCGATCGCGCCGCGAGAGCTTTCTGAACGTATCGGCATGCTCAGAGAGAGCATCACGAGCGAACTCGGGGGAAGCCAGGGCAACGAGAGGGTGGCCCTGTTGCCAAGGGTGGTGCTGGCCGGGCCGCCCAACGCTGGTAAATCCACGCTCTTTAACACCTTGCTCGGAAGGCGACGGGCGGTCGAGTCATCGATGGCTGGAACGACGCGCGATGTGCTTGAAGAACCGCTTGATCTTTCGCTGGATGTGCCCGGCGGAGCGAGGGTGGTGCTGATGGATGTGGCGGGATGCACGGAAGATCTGTCTGGTCACGTTCATGCGGCGGCTCAGCGTTCGGCGCGGGCCGCAATCGAGGGAGCGGATGTGGTGGTGCTCTGCGATCCTCGCGGCCGGTTCGAGCATCCGCTTGCCAAGGCGGGGAACGAGCCGCACGGCGGTGGCCGCTCAACCATTCGGGTGAGAACCAAGGCCGACCTACCGATGTTGGACGGTCCGGGCTCGGGGGTGGCTGGGGGGGAGGGCGTGGGCGCAGCGATGGGATCGATCAGCCTTTGCGCGATTGATGGCTGGAACATCTCGGTCCTCAAGCGGGCGATTGCCGATGCGCTCTGGGCGGAGACCGGAGTTGACGACACGAAATTGGCCGCAGGTCTTGCATCTGCGGGCAAGGGCACCACGTGGTTGCTGCCGCGGCACAGGCGCGCCCTGTCTGCGGTCGCCACCCACCTTGCGGGCGCGATTCTGCTGATCGAGGGGCAACGAGACGCGATTGACAATCCTGAGACTGTTGCCGGAGAGCTGCGGGCCGCGCTGAATGAACTTGCGGAACTGACGGGGGCCATCTCGCCCGATGACATTATCGGGCGAGTATTTGCGACGTTTTGCGTTGGCAAGTAGGTGCGACTTGCTGAGGGCGAGAGGCTGGCGCGATCAGGCTTAAACCTCCATGACCGCCGCTTCCATGAACTGATCGAGGTACTTTTCGCAGAAGACGTCCACAGCACGCTGGGTCTCTTGAGCGTTCTGACCCCAGCAAGTGGCCACAACATCCGACATCTGCGGGTCCATCTGCACCATCAAGACATCATCAATGGCGAAGACGCTGGGCAACTTGTCGGCGAGGTAGGCCGTGAACGCATTGACGCTGGGGCCACCGATGCTGATGCTCGGGCGCTCGCGGAGTGAAGCATCGTTGAGGTACCAGACATCGGTCACGACCATCGGGGTGATTGGATCAATGATCTCGTCGGCGCGCTTGCTGAGCCACAGACTCATGCGCTCTCGCAACCGGTAGGCGATAGGGCGATCAGAATATTCGGCGTGTGGATGGGCACCCACGACCACCGGGATCATGTGGTTGGTTTCGATCATGGCTTCGGCATCACGGAGCATCTTCGGTGACTTGGGCATGACAACCTCACGAGTTCTGACTGGCCAGATCACCCGACTTCTCCCACCGTAAAAGGCTTATCGGCATCCGAACGCCAAAGCGTTGAGTGGACGTGGCTCGCTACTGCAAAAGCGTGGCGAGCAATCCTTTTTGGGCATCGAGTCGGTTCCATGCCTGCTTGAAGACACGAGAGCGTGGTCCATCGATCACTTCTCCGGTGATCTCGACCCCTCGGCTGGCCGGAAGACAGTGCATGATGATGGCATGGCTTGGTGCCTGCTCGACCAGTTCGGTATTCACCTGATACCGGGCGAAGACGCGAAGCCTCTGCATACGTTCGCTTTCCTGGCCCATGGAGACGAAGGTGTCGCAGTAGATCGCATCGGCCCTGAGCACCGCCTCGACCGGATCGCGGCAGATTTTCACCCGAGTCCCCTGCGTTCGCCCCGCCACATCATCAACCCAGGCGGGGTCGAGCTCATACCCGGGTGGGGAACAAATGGTAAAAGTCAGCCCAAGTTTGCCGCAGATCACCGCAAGCGATCGGGCAACGTTGTTGCCATCACCAACGAACGCGAGCGTGCGTCCGGCAATGCCTTCGACGTTGCCGGGACTGAACTCATCGATCATGGTGAGGATGTCGGCAAGAGCCTGCGCCGGGTGGGCCAGATCGCTCAGCCCGTTGATGATGGGCACGCGGCTGACCGCGGCCATGCGTTTGAGGGTCTCGTGGTTGAGCACTCGGGCCATGACAGCATCGACCATGCCACCGAGAACACGGGCGATATCTTCGGGTGATTCGCGCCCGCCGATACCAACCTCATTGCTCGCCATGCTCAGGGCGTGCCCGCCGAGCGATCGCATCGCCTGCTCAAAGCTGACCCGCGTACGAAGGCTCGGCTTTTCAAAGAGGCAGCAGAGGGTTTTGCCAGCAAGCAGTTCAGGCTCTGGCTTTGCACGCAACTCGATAGCGCGGCGCAGGACGTTCCGAAGTGTTTCGGGTGTGGCTTCAGAGATGGAAAGGAAGTGCGCCAAATGTTTGCTGTGTGAAGACGTGTGCTGAGGCATGCCGTGGGGCTGCTGGGGGTCCGCGATTGGGCTGGAATGATACACGATATCGGTGAGCAAGATGATTCTGCCTTCACAAACACATCACCTTCTCATCATCGGAGGCGAGCATTTCTTGGTACACGGACGACGGCATGAGTCGTCCAACCAATTATTTCCTGTTGAAGAAAGGGTCGAGATATGAACAGTGGCAACCGTCAGCAAAGCAATCGCTCTGATCGTAATCAGTACAGTTCCATCGATGAGCATGATCAGACATCGGACGGGCAGGACCGCAATCGTGAAGGTCGCGATCATCGCTCGGGCGGCGAGCATCCGGACTCATCCAGCACGAGCCAGTACGGGTATCAGAATCAGAAATCCTCAAACGGATACGGCAATCAGGAACGGCAGGGCGGGCAATATCGCGCTCAGCAGAGCTCGACCGGCGGGTCGTACGGACAGATGGGGGAGCGTGACTACTCCAACCAATCGACCATGCCGCGACAGGCCGGTGGCCGGGATCAATACGGTCAGGGCGGGGGTGACAGCGGAAACTTTGACCGCGACAACACTCGCGGTTCATCATACGGAGAGTCTTCACGCGGCGGATACGCTGGCTCCAGCTCCCCGGGCTCCAGCTCCTCGGGCTCCGGTTACTCGGGATCCGGCAACTCGGGATCCGGCAACTCGGGATCTGGCCAGCGCGGTAATGGGTACTCGTCGGGAAGCTCCATCGGGAATCGCGCGGGCAGCACAAACGGCTCTGGCGAGTCCACGAGTGGCCAGCATCGCGGCAAGGGACCCAAGGGCTATGCCCGAACCGATACACGCATTCAGGAAGAGCTCAGCGATCGGTTGATGGATGACACCGAACTCGATGCCAGCGAGGTTCAGGTTGCCATCAAGTCCGGCGAAGTCACGCTGACCGGAAGCGTTCCGTCCAAGCAGTGCAAGTTCAGGGCCGAAGAGATCGCCGAGTCATGCTTGGGTGTGACGGAAGTGATCAACCAGTTGCGCTGCCAGCAAGGCGGAAAAGGGCAAGCCTCCAAGGACTCGAGCAAGGTTGATAGCAGCGAGCACGCGGCTTCGGGCACCCACAGTTCTTCGTCAACGACCAACTCGGGTTTGAACTCGGGTTCATCGGCAGGTTCGTCGGGAACTGGCGGAAAGAGCGGATCGGGCTCTTCATCCACCCGGTAAGCGCGGTCTAAAGACTTCAACAGTCATTCACAACCACGCCGCCTTCGGCGTGGTTGTGTTTTTACCCGTTGACGGAACAAGGTTGGTCAGGTCATCATCATGCGGAAGCGATCGACTTGATGGGTGCGAAGACGAGGACCGCAGGACCGATGACCACGCGTAGGCCGGGGATGACCGCCGCCTCGCTGATTTTGACACCTTCAACGACCGTCCCGTGTGTCGATCCCAGATCCCGGATGAACCAGTCATCGTCTTCATCAACTTCTATGGAGCAGTGGTGTCGTGAGACGCTCGAAGACTTGATGCGCACATCGCAATCTTCGGCACGTCCGATCATCACTCGCCCACCCCGACCGCCCGTTCCGGCCTTACCCGCACCGCCCGCCTGACCGATTCGAGAAAGATCAAACCGCCGGAGTGGTCTGTCGTCGATCGTGCAGATGGTCAGCTCGTACATGCCACACCCGACCTTTGTGGACCCGCGCCCGTTCGGCCTTCCCGCTAGCCCCACGCCCACCATTGCCCCCAAGATCACCCCAAAGCTCGCTGCGTCTTACAATACGTACTTCGACCGTGCAGGCTCACATCCCGCATTTTCTGGACTCGACACCACCATAAGTTGATTCGCACGGCTTTACGATTGGCTCCATCGACCGACGGACAGCGAATAACACTTCATTCGCGGTATCCGTTTGGTTGATCGCCCGATGCATTCTGGACATCCCTATCATAGACGGTGCATTTGATCTCCAACGATGTGAGCATTCCGACCATGGGCGAAGCTGCTTCTGAAACTGCCGTCGTTGAACCACCTCCAGCCCTTCCACCATCGGGGCCGATGCCAAACGCACCTCTAAAGCAGGCCTCCACCCCACCACGACTGGACAAACTGCCTCCGTACAAGGTCCTGCTGCACAACGACGACCATACTCCGATGGAGCTTGTTGTTCGTACGATCAAAGAGCTGACGCCGCTCAACTCAGCCCAGGTGTTCATGGTCATGATGACAGCCCACACGCGCGGCCTGGGCCTGCTGCTGGTGACCCACAAAGAGCGTGCCGAACTCTACCGCGAACAGTTCGCATCAAAGAAGCTGACGGTCACGATTGAAGCGGCCTGATGTATCCGAGCGGATGCGCTCGTACGTCCCGAAACGGTTGCACGCTTTCCGGACCAGCCCGATCATCGTGGGCTGCGCCCGCGGAACAGCCGGGCCACGCGTTCGCAGTCACCCAACTCGCCGAATCGCCACAGTTCGTGCTGGCGTGCGCTGGCTGCACGAGCGCGAACATCGCAACCGAACCGCAGCCCCTGATCGACCGATGCAAGTGCAGCCGCACTCAGGCTCGACCTCACGATGGTCTATCCGGTGCGAATCTTCACGCATTGACTCTATGTTCCGGAGCCCTCTTCATGCGTCTTCCCATCGGTGAACTTCTCATCAGCCAGGGTGTCATCACGACCGGCCAGTGCCAACAGGTTCTCGATCGGCAACGGATCACCCAGCGACCCTTCGGCGAGATCGCCGAAGAGCTGCTCGGCATCTCCGCACGCTCTGTCGAAAGAGCCTGGGCCGAGCAATACGCCAGTGAGACCCGATGGATCGACGCCGCACTCGAGCCAGTCGATCTCGCCTCGCGCGATCTCATCAATCGCCGCCAGGCTTGGCAGTTTCGCGTTCTGCCCCTCGGTTATGACGGGAATGAGCTAATGGTTTGCACGACCAAGGACTTTCTTGTTCGTGCGATGAACTTCATTACGCGCCAACTCCCCGTTCCCTGCTTCTTCGTCCTCAGCGAACCCGAGAGCCTCGGCATCGCCCTCATGCGTCACTACCCGATGGATGGAATGAGCGTTGAAACGATCACACGGGGCATCGCCTGCTGACCAAAGGTGCCGGGGGTCGCGGATTCGACGGACTCGTCACAGACCATCCAGTTTGGCCGCATGATCGACCAACCAGGCAATCAGACGGAATTCTGTGGAAGTGGGGCAAGCGGTTCTATGATTCCCGCCCATGCCCCCCAGCCCCACCACCACTGCCCCAACCCTCTCGACCGACATCCACACGGTCTCGTTTGTCAGCCTCGGCTGCCCGAAGAACCTTGTGGATTCCGAAAAGATGCTCGGTCTGCTCGCCGAGGATGGCCTCGCCATCGTCTCACGTGAGCTTGATGAAGACTCCGCCGATGCCATCGTGATCAACACCTGCGGCTTTCTTGAGGCCTCAAAGGATGAGTCGCTTCAGGTCATACACGATGCGATAAAGGCCAAGAAGAAGGGCAAACTCAAGCGCGTCGTGGTCGCCGGATGTCTCGTCCAGCGTCACCGCGCCAAAATGCTTGAATGGGCACCCGGTATTGACGCGATGGTCGGCGTGTTTGATCGCGACCACATCGTTGAAGCCGTTCGCGGCGTGAAGACCGAACGCAAGTCACTCAAGGATGTCAGCGACCAACCGAAATACTGGATCGCAGGCAACGCGCTTGTCGCGGCCAAAGAACGCGGAATACCCACGACCGGCCTTACCGTCAACGGCAAAGATGGCAATGGCGTCGGATACTTTGAGGATGACTCCGCACGTCTTCGTATTACGCCGCGACACTACGCGTATCTCCGCATGAGTGAGGGCTGCAATCAGAACTGCGCGTTCTGCACCATTCCTTCCATTCGCGGCAAGATGCGCTCCAAACCACTTGATCGCATCGCTGCGGAAACAAAGGAGCTTATCGCCGACGGCGTATTCGAGATCAACCTGATCGGTCAGGATACAACCAGCTATGGCGATGACATCGGCCTCGGGCTCAATGGGTTCACCGGCACAAAGAAGGACCGTGCGTATCGAGGTATGCCCGGAGTTCTGCGAACCGTATCGGACGTCATCAATCGTGAAGGCATGGACGGCTGGGTCCGCCTCATGTACGCTTACCCATCAAACTTCTCCGATGAAATGATCGATGCCATCGCCGAGCTGACCCATCCTTCGTGTGGCGGCAAAGGCAAGGGACAGGGCCGGATCCTTCCTTACATCGATATTCCGTTGCAGCACGCCAGCGACAACATGTTGCGGGCCATGAAGCGCCACGTGACGGCCGCGCATCAGCGCGAACTGATGCTCAAACTTCGCGATCGCGTTCCGGGTATCGCCATCCGCACCACGTTCATTTCGGGCTTCCCCGGTGAGACGGAGGCGGACCACCAGCAGCTTCTCGGGTTCATCGACGAAATCGGGTTCGATGCGCTCGGCGTCTTCGAGTACAGCAAGGAAGAGGGCACCGTTGCGGGAACAATGGAAGATGATCCGAACCTCGCCGTTGATGAGGACGTGAAAGCCCGCCGCAAGGGCGAGGTGATGGAACTACAACAGAAAATCGCCTTCGATCAGGCCGCGTACATCGCGCAGCAGTTCGATGAGAAAGACCCGATCAACACCGGCGTGCGCTTCGATGTCCTGATTGATCAGGCGACGAAAACCAAAGGCCGCAAAACCACGGGTGTCACCGAGAGCGGCGGGCTCTACACCGGTCGAACCTACTTTCAGGCTCCGCAGATCGATGCGGTCACGTTTGTTCATTCCAAGTCGAAGATCGCACCCGGCGAGCTTGTCCGCTGCACGATTGTCGGGAGCGATGGCTATGACCTGATCGCCAAGCCTTGCGATGAACTTGAAAAGCGCGTTGGCCTCACGGTCTTGCGATGATTGACAACTTGTTGATCGGCTGTCCGCTCAGTCCAGACGGCAAGCCTTCTCAGCACCCGGCCCGAGTGTGATGTGGTTCTTACCCTGCTGCTTGCTCTGCAAGGCAAGCTCATCCGCACGATCCAGCAGTTGCTGCACCGTCCGCCCATCCCACGGGAAAGTGGCCATCCCGCCCGACAACGTAAGCATTCCCGGTGCCATCTCACCGAGTTTCGGAAAACGGTGCTCGAGCACCTGCTTCTGAAACCGTCTCACGATGTCTCCGATAGACCGTGGTGAAGTCGGCGTTCCCGCCGGTCCGCGCGGCCCTTCAGGGTCATGAAAGATGACCACAAACTCATCGCCACCGACGCGGCAGACTCGATCAGTCGAGCGAATGCACGCGTTCAGCAACCGCACCACCTGGACGAGGATCTCATCTCCCGCCGCATGTCCGAAGCGGTCGTTGTACGACTTGAAGTTATCGACATCGAAGGCCAGCAGCGTGACCGTGTGCCTGGCACCGGTGGCCTGACCGATCGCCGCGCCAAGAAACCTGTTGAAGTACCGTCGGTTCCACGCGCCGGTCAGCTCATCGGTAAAGGCGGCCTGTCTCAACTGTTCCTGCTGCTCGCGCAGCGCAACCCACGCTCCGAGGTGCTCGGCCTCGGCCGCGATAACTTTCAACACCGGCGCGCCCGTGCCTGTCGCACCGAAGATCACCAGTTGCCCGAGCGTGCGCCCGCCAAAGTTCACAGGCACCGAGATGCCCCCATCCGGATTGAACTCCGCTGAAGCGTGGACAAACCTGGCATCTGTGACATCAAGCCTTTGAGCAATGCCGCCAAGCACGGCCTCGACCGCGTCGTGCCCCGTGGCCATCGCGATCACCGGAGCTGTCTCCGGCAGATTCGCCGCTGAAATCACAGGCTTCACCCCGGGCGCCGACACTCGGGGCGCCTCATTCACATCCACCTCGACCAGCGAAGCGGCAACCGCCTCAACCCGTGGAACGCGCACCTGCATCGTCAGCGGGCGTGAAGGATCGTCGAGCACCAGCCGACCATCAAAGCCTTCCGGAGTGATCGAGGTGAGCGCGAGCAGGCGCACACGGTCGCTCAATCGCCGAGCCGCCTGAGCAAAAGCCGCGCTTCGATCATCGGGCACCGCATCGGGCGCAACCACCACCGCGACATCTACTGGGCTGCTGGTATCGATCGGGTCCGCAAGTTCACCGAGCGCGGCCATGGGCGTCCGCGCACGCACCAGTTCTATCGAACGATCCAATCTCAACGCGCTGTCCACACCGTGCAACGCGGTGCGACCGACCACAAGCACGCGCACCGATACCGGTGAATCGCTCCCCTCATTGCTCACGGCGTGGGTCGCAGACATGCTCAACGCTTGGTGCTCCGAGGGTCATCCCCTTCGTGGGCTTGCTTTCCGTTCAACTCGTTGGACATCGGCTCGATCGGATCATCTGACAAAAGCATTCTCAGTTCTTCGGCACTCAGCACCGAACGCGAGCGTGTGGGAACTCCAAAACCTTCTTCCGGCGACGCGGCCCCTCCGCCGCGAAGGGTCAGGTGGGATGGCCCCCCCGATCCATGTGACGCACCCGACCCATTCGACCTCGCCGCTGGCTGTGGACGCACGACAATCTCCGGCGATTGCGGCCTCGGTCCCGAGGGTTGGGGCATATCGCTCTCGCCCGAAAGCTTGAGGCGTGTTGGGCCGGGTGTGGGTCGTGAGGCTTGCATTTCGCCCGCTGGGGTCCGGGGCGAAGGCTCGATCATTCCCACGTTTCTGATCGGCAATGACGCCCATGATGAGACATCACCTTCAACGACCGCCGCAAGCCGGGGGTTCGCGCTCGACTGATATTTCCAGACCAGTGTGGCCGGCGCGTACAGCCGGATTTCCATCACCAGTTCGCCCGCTCCGATGAGCGACGCCGGCTCGATCAGCATCAGCACCGTTCCCGCCGCTCCCCCACCCGCACCACTCGCCCCACCCGTCCTACCCCCACCACGCTCACGCTCCGCAGCGCACACCTCGGCCATCGCATTGAACGCATCGGTGCAGAAGACCACATGTCCGATGCGTTTGGTCAAGCTGTTGAGCAGGTCGCTCGCGATCGTCATTCCAGGCGCGTGCAGCAGCACACACTTGGGCGGCTCCGCGCTCCGTGACCCCTCAGGCTGGCTCGAACATGGACCCGGCATGTCATCAGTCTAACACCGTGCCGGCCCGTAACACGCCCAAAGGCACTCTGCAAGGCGTCGATTGCCCCTAACAGGCCCGTTACCGGTCGTAACCGGGCGCAGGAGTGACCGTTTCAAGCAATGACTGGGCAATGCGCCCCGCACCATCGGCAGGCCCCATCCGCTCGAGCGAGGCCCACATCTGCTTGCGCAGTTCTCCCGACTCGATGAGTTGACTCAGCACAGGCCCGATGGTCTCAAGGTTCTTGGCCGCGTCGATCTGATCGCGAACTACGCGCACACCGCCGGCCTGCTCCAGCGGCATGGCGTTGTAGCGCTGGTGCTCATCCTTGTGATGCGGATACGGCATGAAGATCGTCGGGACCTTATTCCCCCACACCTCGCCCACGTTCCCCGCGCCAGCACGGGCGATGGCCAGATCGGCCGCGCCCCACCAATCACCCATGGCATCCGCGAACGGGCGCACCACTGCGGCGAGCCCAGCACGCTTGTACGCCTCAGCCACCACCGAGTCTCCATCCTTCCCCGTCTGGTGCAGGATCTGCCATGCCGGCCGACCCGCGGCCTCGGGTTCAGTCTTGAGCACATGCTGGCCCGCATCAGAGAGTGCGAACGCCGTCACAAAGTCATTGATGCTCTTCGCCCCTTGACTGCCGCCGGTCACCATCAGTGTCGGTGCTTCGGCGTTCAACCCCAGGCGACGACGAAACTCTGCCCGTGCCGCGGCACCCGACGAGCCCGATGAGGCCTGTGACCGTACAATCGGCGAGACGTTCACGGTCCAATCAGGCAGCCCACTTCCCGGAACGAGCTTCGCGGCCGAGAAGGCGAGTTGTACACGACGCGCGATCCACCTGTTGGCCTTGCCGGGAATGGCGTCCAGATTCACCAGCGCGACCGGCACGCGCTCCGCAAGTGCCCCCTGCACAGACGGCGCGGCCACAAATCCTCCCATCGCCACCAGCATGATCGGGCCACTCTCACCCGCCGCCGCCTGCACCGCTCGATGCTCGCGGATCATCCGCCGCGTCTGCCGAACGCTGACACCCCATGAACGAACAAACCTCACGGCCGCCGTGAGACGCGTGCTTAGCGGCTTGGCAGATGAGACCACAAACTCAGCGTTCGCCTTGGTGAGAATTTCGGCATCGAGCGGTCGATCCGAGCAGATGAATATCGTGCGTACCGGCACCTTTGCACGCTTCTTGATCTCGGCGGCAATGGCCAGGCCGGGATACAGATGCCCGCCGGTTCCACCACCTGAAAACACGTAAGTGATCATGTCGTTGCGCAGTTCAGCAGGTGTGGGTCGGTCATGCAGGAGCGATCTTCAGAAAAGGTACTTGCGGCGGCCACTCGCGGCCCTCAGCCGTGACCACGACGCGCGGCTGTTCCACCGCATCGGTCTTGCGCCCATCAGCATCACTCGAATCAGATTTCGGCTTCGGCTCCGCAAACAATAACCCCGTCTCGCCAGGATCAACGTCCATGCTCATTGCCACCGTGGGCGCATCATGCTGGACGCGCATCAACTCATCCGAAGTCGAACGCTCACCTTCGATCAACCCAACTGAACCAACATCATCGGACGATGTGCCGCACATCCGAACATCACCTTTGCCCAAGTCAACCGAAGAGATCATGGTTGCAACGATTGACCCTCCCATCGCGCCCGAGTCTTCAATATCAAGGGTTATCGGAGCAAATCGCGAGTCGTCCGCGGCCGCTTCACGTTCACGCACGCTGCCCGTGCGTTCTGGCGACCTAAAACTCTCGTCGGCTTCATCCTCGGCCAGGGTGCGCGGAATCAAACCTGCACGCTCCGCCGCTTGAGTGATGGTCACAACCTGCCCGCGTGTCCGGTCCATCGCGATCACCAGCCCAAGGGATGCGGCCGTCAGAATCCAGCCCGTGCCACCTGAGGAGAGAAGCGGGAGTGCGATCCCCTTGGTTGGCCCCAGGCCCGTCACCACACCCAAGTTGATCATCGCCTGGATTCCCACTGTGAGCAATACCCCGAGGGCCACAAGCCGCATGAACCGTGAGGTTTCACGCTTCAACACGCTCAGCACGCACCAGAGCAACGCGCCATAGAGAAAGATCACCAGCCCCGCGCCAAAGACGCCGAGTTCTTCACACACAATCGCAAACAGAAAGTCGGTCGTGTCTTCGGGAAGGTACCCGAACTTCAGCAATCCGTGCCCGAGCCCACGCCCGAAAAACTGCCCGTTCGCCACCGCCACCATTGATTGAATCATGTGATACCCGATCCCCTGCGGGTCCTCGTAGGGATTGAGGAACGCGAGAATGCGGTGCATCCGGTACGGGCTTGTCACGATCGCCGCGGCCATCGCCGCCAACGGCAGGGGTGCGAGGATCAACAGGTGCCGGATCTTCGCGCCCGCCGCGATCAGCATGATGCCGGCGACCATACCAACCAATGCGCCCGTGCCCAGATCTTCAAGCACGATGAACCCCGAGACCGCCCCGGCCGCCATCAGTCCGGGAACCAAGCCCTTGAAGAAGCTGCCCATGTGCCGCGCGTTGCGGCAGCAATACCAGGCCATACCGATCACCAGCGACCACTTGGCAAGCTCGCTCGGCTGAATCGAATCAAGACCCGCGACGTGCAAGTTGACCCAGCGGTTTGAGTTGTTGACTTCCTTACCAATCCCCGGCATGTACACTGAGCCAAGCACCAACCCCATGGCACCCACAAATGCCCAGAGTGGCCAAAGCCCGGCCAGATGTCGAACCAGATCGCTTGACCACCCAGTAAGGCCCGCGCCACGCTCGTGCAACTCTCTTTCAGCGACGTGCGGCGGCTCGATCCAGCGTCCGACAATCATTCTGATCGGTACAAACGCGGCCCCGAGCAGGGTCAGCATGGCCAGCCCCATATAGATTGTCGACTTGCTCAGGAGCAGCGACTCGATGGTCACCGCCCGCGACGGGTCAACGCTCATGCCCGCCGAGTTCACCATCACCACACCGATCATCAACAATGAAAGCACACACAGGGCAATGCCCTGGCCGGCTGAGATCATACTCACGGGGTTCGTTGCTTCCGATCTTGACTGAGGGCGCACCATCTTGGTGATATCGGCCACGCCTCGGGTGAGAGGCACACAAGTCTTTGGCAACGGCCTTCCGGCACACACATCCCCTCTACCCTCCCTCCCGTGCCGACCACTTCACTCACGCCGACTTCCAACCGCCGTTACGACCTGCTGGCCATCGATCTCGATGGAACCCTACTCGGCCCTGACCATCTCGTTTCGCCTGCCAACGCCCGGGCGATCGAGCGCGCCAAGCACGCCGGCTATCAGATCAGCATCTGCACCGGACGCGGCTGGGTTGAGTGTCGCCATATCGCCCGCATCATCGATCAGACCGAACCGGTCATCGTTGCTGGCGGCGCGATCGTGACCTGCCCAAACACCGAGCGAACCCTCCACCGCTTCCCGATTAACTTCGAACTTGTCAATGCCCTGACGCGGTGCATGCTCGACCATGGACACGCCGTCATGGTCCTCAAAGACCCCGATGCTACGGCTCCCGCGCAGATACCCGATTCACCAATGACCCGCGGGCACGACTACATCATCGTTTCACCGCGCGGCGAGTCCGCCATTGATCCCGTCAGCCGCTGGTGGTTTAACCAACTCAACGTCTCAATCCGCGTGGTCCCCGACCTTTCACTCGATGAGCACCCTGAACACACTGTTCGGGTTGGCATCTGTGGGCCACGAACCGAAACCACCGCCGCGGCCGATCAGATCCGGGCCAGCTTCGGCGACCTTGTTCAGTTTCACCACTTCGCCGCCGTTGCGCCAACGTCCGATATCCACGACCCGGGCCGCCAGATCCTCATCTTCGAGGCCTTTGACCGCAACGTGAACAAGTGGACCGCGCTGCAATGGCTAGCCCAAACTCGGCGTATCGAGACGACGCGCATCGTCGCGATTGGCAACGACATCAACGATCTTGCCATGCTCCAGCACGCTGGCCTCTCGATAGCCATGGCCAACTCCGTTCCCGAAGCGCTGGCCCTTGCGCACCGCACCACTCTGGGTCATGATGAAAATGGAGTCGCACACGCCATCGACCGCATCCTTTCAGGGGAATGGTGATCGTGCAGACCCTCATCGAGATCAAGCTGCTTCTCGAAGAACGCGGCCTCCGTCCCAAGCGATCGCTCGGGCAGAACTTCCTCATTGACCACAACCTCATCCGCAAACTCATCGCCGCTTCAGGGGTCAATCGCGGCGATCTTGTCCTGGAAATCGGACCCGGCACCGGCACGATGACCGAGGAACTGCTCGCTCGCGGCTGCCGCGTCGTGGCGTGCGAGTTGGATGACCAACTTGCCGACCTTCTTCGCGAGCGCCTCCCACATCTTCCCGGTGGCGAGCTGTTCACGCTTATCCATCGCGATTGTCTTGAGGGCAAGCACGCCCTTGCCCCAGAGATCCTGCTCGCGCTTGCGGACAAGGCGCCCAACGGGGCGATTGCTCCCTTCAGCCTGGTTGCCAACCTGCCCTATGGGGCCGGCACGCCGGTCATCACCACGCTCCTGCTTCAACACCCGTCCTGTCACACGCTGGCCGTCACCATCCAGCGTGAAGTCGCCGATCGGCTCGCCGCCAAGCCTTCAACAAAGGATTACGGCGCGCTCGCCGTGATCGCGCAGGTGGTCGCGACGGTCGAGCGTGTCGCCACCGCACCACCTGAGTGTTTCTGGCCACGTCCGGAAATCACCAGCAGCATGGTGCTCCTCCGACGCAGGCCCGACCCGCTGACTCGTGATTTTCAAGGCCTCAGCGAACTCTGCCGCATGATCTTCGCCCAGCGTCGCAAACAAATCGGCTCAGTGATTGGAAAAAACGTTGATTGGGCGGCAATATCGGCGGCAACAGGGTGCGAAGGCCTCCGCCCAGCCCAGCGTGCCGAAGAACTCTCCCCCATCCAAATTGTCCACCTTGGGCGCGCATTGGGCCAAGTGGACAAGATCTCCTCGACACTTCGCCAAACAGACGATACCTTGTAAAGGATCGATGAAGCCTTCCAGCGCGACGCTGCGGGGCGAGGTTTCTGGCGACAACTGACCATCTTGTGATCGCTAATCCTCCGGCAAGGGGCAGCAGCATGGGTGACGGTGTTCCTGATCAGCGAGCCTTCGCCGGCCCCGCCACCTCCCCCCCCTCCGCTCGATCCCTCTCTCCCGACAAACCGTCCAGTCCTTCATCCCCTTGCGGTGGCGAGTCGAGCTCACTGGCCGCAATGCTCTGCCCGGTTCTGCGGCAGATCTGTGACGGACGACTTTCGGCCGTTCAATGGTTTCGCTCAGCCTGGCAGGCCGGGGGGGCATCGACCGGTACCGCCACGTATCAGGTCACCCCATCACGCGCCGTCGAGGTCGTGGTCAAGCTCCCGGTTGGCCCGCGCGAATATGAGTGGACCACCGGCGCGGGCCGCTGTGCCCCAGATACTGAAGACCATCACGGGCCGACTCCACGAGTTCTTGCCGCAGGAACTGAACTCGGCGGATATGACCTTGCGTGGTTGGTTGTTGAGAAACTCGATGGCCAACCAGTTTCAGCCATGCTGAGCAAAGACACCATCGAGGGTCTCTTGCAGGCCGCCGCCGATTGGTACTGCGCGGCTTCTTCCTTGCGAGAACTGGACAAGGCCGGACCCCCGCCAACCGAGGATTGGATGGGCCTTATCGCAAAGGGGCGCGCCGCGGTGCGCAACAACGCAATCCCCAATGAGCAAAGGTGGAACGAAGCCCTCAAGCAGACCCAGCGCATCCTCCCCCGCCTGCTCGCGATATGGCAGGCTCGGTCGATCAACGCCTGGTGTCATGGCGACCTGCATCCGGGCAACGCCATGATGCGGCGTTTACCCCACCGCTCCCCCTCTTGCGTGCTGATTGATCTCGCGCTCGTTCACGCGGGCCATTGGATTGAGGATGCCCTCTATCTTGAGCGTCTGTTCTGGGCAAAGCCCGAACTGCTCTTTGGTGTCAAAGTTGTCGCCACCCTCGCCCGCTTTCGCCGCGAACGTGGGCTTGAGACCTCCGACGATTACGGAGCTGTGGCTCAGATCCGAAGAATATTGATGGCCGCCACGGTTCCGGCGTTCCTCGAGCATGAAGGGCACCCGAAGTACGTACACGCTGCCCTTGAAACACTTGAACGAACGCTTCCCAACGTCGCCCATTGACTGCATCTCGAGGAGACCCAACGGGCCTACCGACGCGCGGTGAGAGGTTGTCGAAGTTGGTCAGGATGGATAGGTCCGGAAGAGCAATGCCTTCCAATATACGAAAAATGCCCACTTCAGGGGATTATCATCGCACACAAAACCCCGATCCTAGCCTCCTGAAGCCATCCGGCACAGGCCTCAGGCTGGTCCATCCCGTATACTGATCGGGCTGACCAGAGGAAGGTGGGGTGGATTGTACCAAGTACCTTTCGACGGACAGAGCGTGTTGGGTATCAATAGAACTGGGGTATGGGGAAGGCGGCGAGGGACGGCCGCATCACAAGAGGACACCACGTGGAAGCTTTTGACAATCTCAAAAAGTTGCTCGCAGACGCAGAAGATGACATCGCGAAGGCCGAGGGTGGCAACAAGGCCGCCGGCGTTCGTGTACGAAAGCTGATGCAGGACGTGAAGGATGCCGCGCAGGACATTCGGATCAAGATCCTGGATAAGGGCAAGACCGAGGAGAAGGCCTAAAGCCCATGTCTCGCGCGCCCTCCCATGCCACGCACGACCAAGACGCGGCCAACCGGCTGGCTGCGCCTGAACCGACCGACTCGGGGGCGGTCGGTCATAAGGGCCTGATCTTCGATGTTTCGGGCGTTGACCTCTCCAAGCGGGTGCTGTTGCGCAAGGATCTGGAAAGGCTCAACCCGCATCGCGGCGATATGGCTTTGCTTGACGCGATTGTCTGGCACTCTGACGACTTCACTCGCGCTGTCGCCCTTAAGCACACGCGTGACGATGAGTTCTGGGTGAAGGGCCACTTTCCGGAACGTCCGATGTTTCCGGGTGTGCTGATGATTGAAGCCGCGGCGCAGGTCGCGGTCTATCTCTACAACGCCCGTCTTCCCGAACCGATGATCGCGGCCTTCACACGCATCGAGAATGCGGTCTTCCGCGCACCGGTGATACCCGGCGATGACCTGTTCATTCTCTGCAAAGAGATCAAGTGGTCTCGGCGGGGCTTTACCTGCGATGTTCAGGGGATGATCAATACGGCCCATCGCGTTGCGTTTGAAGCGCGCGTCTCCGGCCTCGCCATCTGAGATGTTGTGGCGCAGGAGGCTCCGCTTCTATGTCCACTTCACTCGCATCAACCGCCCCGCGTCACACGCTGGTGGTTCCCGAGCAGGGGGTTGAACCGGGCTGGCTTGCGCTCCCCGCGCGCCCGGGCGTAGCGGTCTTTGAAGATCTGGCTGGACGCACTATCCTGATCGCAACGACCGCAGATCTGCGTGCTCTGGCTCGCCGCCGGCTTGGGTTCTCGGAGGGTGTCGCGCGTAGGGAACCCGGCAAGAGAGATATTGCTGAGCAGTTGGCTTCACGGCCGCATGCCGACCACCGCTCGATCACGCGATGTGTGATTGGAGTTGAGGTGACCTCTGCGCTGGAGGCTGACATCGTTTACCTGAGCGAAGCACGTGATCGCATGCCGGCAACCCATCAGACCGTGAGCGAGCGATGGCGGGCGTGGTTTGTTCATGTCGATCCCGGGGCCAAGCACCCGCAATGGTCCAAGACCAACCTCGCCGGACTCGTTGCGCCGCGCGCAGCATCTGCGTGTATCGGCACTCAGGGAATTCCACCCGGCGCGATCATTGGTCCTTTTCCTGACAAGGATGCGGCGGGAAGATTGATTGAGCGCATGATCGATGCGTTCGATCTCTGCCGCTATCACTCGATACTTGTGCAAGCGCCCTGCGCAGTTGCGTGCGCGTACAAGGAAATGAACCGCTGCCCCGCGCCGTGCGATGGAACCGAACCGCTGGATGGCTATCAGGCTCGCACGAGAGAGGCCATCGAGCACCTCACCGGAGATCGCACGAGGCTGAAAGCTCTTCTTGCAGCGCAGATGACCGCGGCCGCGGCGGAGAGCAACTTTGAACAGGCTGGGGCCTGCAAGCAGAGGCTGGCACGTCTGGATGGCCTTGATGCGCCGGCCTTTCAGCACGCCACCGTGCTTGACGAGTGGCGCACACTCCTCGTGCTGCCAGGCCCATCGCCACGGATTGCGAGCGTGTTGGTCTTTGCAAGGGGGATCTTTACCACGCTCGGCGCGGTGACACTCCCTCTTGATCACGAAGCGGCAGGGATATTGGCGAACAAGGTGATGTCGGTTGCGCGTATCGAGCAAGCGATGGCCCTTTCGCCAGAGCAACTCGATTCGATTGCGGTGCTTTCGCGATGGCTGCACATGCCCAAGGCCCGACGGGGCACGCGGGGTGAGGCCATCCCGCTTACGAAGGAGAGCACACAGGAACAGCTCACTATGTCCATAGGGATCGCGGCGACATCGATCGCACGGCGGAAGGCCGCATTGCCCCCGCCTATTGAAGAGCGTGAGTTGGAGGTGCTGTCATCATAGCATGAAGCACCTTACACAGTCGTAGCTGTGCAAGTTGGCAGCGGGTTGAGTTCGTCAATCTTTCTCAGAGATCAGGATCTTTCTTGCCCCGGCCAAGATTTTACGCTCGGGCTCACTGAGCATGGGGTACTTCGCACCGAGCCTCTCGATCGACTCTGCGACAATCAGCGAGACCATGGCGCGCGTCACCCACTTGTTGTCGGCGGGGATGATGTGCCACGGTGCCCACTCGGTGCTTGTGTGGGTCAGTGCCGCTTCATAGGCTTCCATGTAGTTATCCCACAACGCGCGTTCACGGACGTCGGCGAGAGCGAACTTCCAGTTCTTGGCGGGGTCGTCGATTCGTGCGAGGAATCGCTTCTTCTGCTCGGCCCTGGAGACGTTGAGGAAGAACTTGAGAATGAGCGTGCCGTTTCGCACGAGGTGACGCTCCATCGCGTTGATATCCTCGTAGCGATCGCGCCAGAACTCCCTGCCGCGTGCAGGGCCGGGGCTGGGCAGGCGAGCCGCGTTGAGGTATTCGGGGTGAACCTTGACCACCAGAACATCTTCGTAGTGCGAACGGTTGAAGATCACGATCTGGCCGCGCTCGGGCGTTGCCTTCATGATGCGCCAGAGGAAGGTGTGATCAAGTTCTTCGGTTGATGGCTCTTTGAAACTCTGGACGCGACACCCTTGCGGATTCACGCCCGACATGACGTGCGCGATAGTGCCATCCTTGCCCGCGGCATCCATGGCTTGAAGGATGATGAGCACCGAATGGGAGTCGCTGGCCCACAGCATCTCCTGGGCGTGCGCCAGTTTCTGGCGGTTCTCCTGCAGGATGTTCTGCGCTTTGTCCTTCAAAGCGTCGCCTTCCAGGGCGCCGAGTTCGGGCGTGGGCACCCACGCGGGATCAAAGTCATGCATCCGCACACGGCGACCGGGCTTGACCACGACGTGCTTGAGTATTCTGGTGAACTTCATACCGACAACATTACGCGGTAACCGTGATGTCTGCTTCAACCGAGAAGAGCGTGTTGTTCGATTCCGATTGCTCGATCACGTTCGACGCGACATCGACTCTGCACGCTACGTAGTAACGACCCTCGGTAAGAAGTGCCTTGACTGCGTCGTAGTTCACCGTCGCGACGAGTGACTCGGTTCCGCCGGCACCGATGCTCGGCTGCGATGCGTTGTAGATGATGACATCATCCGAATCTCCCCAGATGGTGTTGGCGCTTAGGCGGACTTCGTAGCGGAAGAGCCCCGAACTCGCGGAACCCGCGCTGGCGATGCTGATCGCCAAGGGGACCTGCAGACCCGCCGAGCCAAGTGACCATGATCCGGCGGCGTAGGAAATCGATGTAACGCTCAGATCGACCGCGAGCGCGTTGGCAAGGTTGATGGTGGCCCTGGAGCGGACGGCATTGGCATCGAGGCGATAGCTCTCGCCGCTGGAAAGTGTGAGGATGATGGTTTCGGTGCTTTCAGTAAGCAGGTCGTACACAGGTGCGACAGAAAGCACGGCGGTGGCCGCGCCCGCGGCGATGGTGACGGAACCCGAAAGCGCGGCGTAATCGTCGATTATGGTCGCTGTTCCTCCAACCGTGTAGTTGACCACCAGGTCGGGCTCGGTCGATCCGGTTCGTGTGAACGTGAATGCTCCGGGGTTGTTGTTCTCGGAGGCGGCGGCATCGGTGGCGGTGACTGAAACGACCGGCTCATTGTCGATGATGGTAATGGTCGCGGCGGACTTTGCCGGATCCACGGCGTAGATGCCGCCCGACTCGATGGTGAGAACAACAGTCTCAGCCGACTCGCCGGTTGAATCGTCGATCGCATAGATGGAGAGATCGGCGGTGGCCGCGCCCGGTACGAAGATGACAATGCCTTCGAGAGGCTCGAAATCGTCGCCGGTTTCGGCGGTTCCACTGACCAGGAATGAGACGGTGAGTTCGCTGGCGAGTTGCTGAGTCGTTCCGGTTCTGGTGAAGCGCAGCGTTGCTTCTGTCTCGTTGAGTTCGGTCGCGGTGTTGTCGAGTGCAACGATCGAGACGATCTGCTCATTGTCGCGGATGGTTGCGGTGGCACGATCGCGACCGCCGGTTGATTGCAGGGTGTATGTGGTGCTGGTGGCCAACGTGAGGATAACCGTCTCGTTGCCTTCACCGATCGTGTCATCGACCGGGCTTACTGAGATGACGACGGACGTCTGACCGGTGGGGATGGTCACCGTTGTATCGAGTGGTGAATAGTCCGGCCCGTTCTCTGCGGTGCCGCTGATTGTGTAGTTTACGACCAGAGGAGATGTGCCTGCGGTAGCGCGGCTGATGGTGAAGGTCGCAAGGCCCGTGTCGGAATCGGCGCGGGTTTCGCTCGCGGTGGCGTCGGTCGCGATGATGGCGATGGTGGGTTCATCGTCGGTCAACGTGATTGTCGCGGCGCGGCGGCTGGGACTGACCACGTATCCGTTTCCGGCGCCAACTGTGAGCACAATGCTCTCGGCGAGCTCGGCGACGGCATCGTCGACGGGCGTGATGGTGATGATCGCTCCGGATGAGCCGTCGGGGATGGTGATCGAACCAATACCGGCAATTGCCTCGAAGTCGGGCGATAGAACGCCGATGCCGGCAGACGTTGCGGTTCCGGAGATGGTGTAGAGAACGGTGAGGGAGCCGACCGTCGAACCGGTGCGGGAGATGGTGAAGATGCCTGTCTGAAGTTCGGCTTCGCTGGCACCGGCATCGGTAGCGACAACGCTGACGGCGGGTTCGTTGTCGGCGATCGTCACGCGGGAGGTCTGCCTTGCGCTGTTCTTGTGGTAATAGTCACCCGAGATGACGGTGAGCACAACGGTTTCGCTTCCCTCACCGACGCGATCATCAATAGGGACGACGAACACTATGGCCGCGAGCTGTGACGGAGGAATGATGACCTCACCGGTAAGGGCGACATAATCAGAGCCATCTGTGGCCGCGCTGCCAGCGATGCTGTATTGGACGGTGAGGGCGGCGATGGTTGAGCCGGTGCGTGTGAAGGTGAACGAACCGGTGGAGGCGTTGTTCTCACTGGCCGTGGAGTCGGAAGCGGTGATGCTGACGGTGGGCGTGTTGTCGCGGATGGTTGCGCTGGCGCGGTTGCGTACAGGGTCAAGGCGGTAGCCTGACTCACTCGCGAGGATCAAGACCACGGTTTCGTTTGGTTCGGCGCGGCCGTCGTCAACAGGCGTAATGACGACGGTTGTCGAGAGCTGGTTCGCAGCGATGGTGGCCATGCCGGTGAGCGCGGCGAAATCAAACCCTTCACCCGTGGCCGTCGATGTTCCGCCGAGTGTGTATGCAACATTGAGAACGGTGGCGGAAACGACCGAGCGCGAGATCGTAAAGGTGGCCGTGCCTGCGCCGAGTTCGGTTGCGACGGCATCGGTCGCCAGAACCTTGACCACCGGCTCGTCATCGGCGATTGTGGCGCGAGCGGTGCGGCGGTTGGAGATCACGATGTATTCCGGACTGTTCACCAGCGTGATGATGACCGTTTCAGAAGCCTCGCCAAGAAGATCGTCGATCGGGGTGATCGTAATGGTCTCGCTCACCTTGCCGGAGGGGAGCTCGACCACGCCGCTGAGTGCGGTGAAATCGGTGCCCCCGGTTGCCGAACCGGAGACGGTGTAACGGACCACGATATCGTCATCGACTGAACCGACGCGCGAGACGGTAAAGGTGGCGGTGCCAGCGGCCCGCTCGGTCGCGGTTGGATCGGTTGCGGTGATGCGCACGCGAGAACCATCGTTGTCGGTAATGTCAATCCGCCCGGTGCGCTGCGCCCCGATGGTGTAAGCGGCATCGGGTGCGAGGGTCAGCGTCAAACGCTCAACACCTTCAACATGAGAGTCATCTATGGGTCGGATGATGAGGTTGACGGTGCTCTGATTGGCGGGAATCGTAATCGAACCCGAGAGCGCTTCGATATCTGCATCCTCGCCTGCTGGTGTCACTGCGCCACCGAGTGTATATCGAACGGTAAGGGGCGCGGTGACCGGACCGGTGCGTGTGAAGCGGAATCGACCGGTATTTGGGCCGTTCTCTGAGGCGCTCTGATCTGTAGCTACGACGGTCACCGAGGCGCGAGCGATCACGATATCCGGGTTTGCGGAGACCCAGAGGTTGTTTGTCTCACTCTCCTCTGTGATGGCCGCCCCCGAATCTATGAAGGCCAGAAGGTAGTACGTACCCGCCGCAAACTCCGAGGTGATAGGGAGTGCGAGGTCTCGGCGCGCAATCGCGCCGGGGGTCACCACATCACCCGATGGTGCGATGATGCTGAGTTCGAGATCGTTGTCGTTGCCGTAGATTCGGTCGGTCGAGAGCACGAGGCGGGTTGTGAATCCCGACGCTGTTCCGTCTTGCCCTTCCGAGGCGCGGCCGATGTTCAGCTCGGCAAGGCTGGCGGCGGCGATCGACATTCCGGGGTAGTAGGTACCAGCGGTATAGCTGAGCGATGCGGCGAGATCGGCGGCGAGGAGCTGGCGTTGCTCGAGGGCTTCAAAGCAAGCGTTTGACGAGTTGAGATGGTTGCGGATGGCGGACTTACGCATGTAAGGATCCCTCGGTCTTGGTGGGGTCTGAGCAAAGGCATGGCATCGATGGTGGACGCATCGACTGTTCTCGTGGTGAACTTCCGCAAATGGCAGACCGAGACGAGAGAGCGCGAGATGTGCGCGATAGGTGCGTCAATTGTGCGCGGCATGAACCAATAAGGGCTGCGCAGAAGGTGGTGGCTCGACAACTTGCTGCTTTGCGACCCCACGAATGCTGATGGAGCGACGTGGGGCTCATGCGAGCGGCGCACACTGGTGCAGAGCGCGCGAGAAGGCAGCGGGTTGTTTATGCGAATCGCAGATTTATTGTAACAACGTACGGACGAAGGCGAGGGTATCGGCCTCGGCTGGTTGCTTATCCGGGCGTTGCCGTGCGATGCGGGGGAAGCGGACAGCGATGCCGGAGCGGTGTCGCGGCGACTCACGAAGCCCCTCGAATGCGATCTCGAAGACAAGCTCGGGCTTCACGGTGCGAACGGGGCCGAGACGTCCGGTGATGTTGCGGCGGATGAACGCATCGACCTTGGCTATTTCTTCGTCGGTCAGCCCGGAGTAAGCCTTGGCGAACGGGACAAGTGCGGATGAAGGCTCATGGGGCGGACCATTCCAGACCCCGAAGGTGTAGTCGGTGTAGAGGCCAGCACGCTTGCCGCTTCCGGCTTGGGCATAGATGAGCACCGCATCAACAGCGTATGGATCGACCTTCCACTTCCACCAACCACCGACCGCGCGGCCAACACCATAGGGCGAGGCGCGATTCTTGAGCATTAGGCCTTCGGCATTCGCGGCGGCTCGTGCATTTGCGCGAAACTCGGCCGCGTCTGCCCAGGTGCGTGCGTGAAGTATGGGCGAGAGCGAGATGTGAGCATGTTCGCGGTTGCCGACGTTCGCGAAGAGGGATTCGAGTGCGACTCTGCGCTCAGAGAACACGGCTGAGCGGATGTCGATTCCATCACGCTCCAGGAGATCGAAAGCCAGAAACACGACCGACTCGGTATCAAAGAGCGTTGGCTGCACGTTCTTGCGATTCAGACGCTTCTGAAGATCATTGAACGACAGTGGTGAGCCAGCATGTGTGCTGGAGGGTGCAAAACGCCATGCGAGAATTTCGCCATCAAGCACTGTGCCCCGCGGAAGCGCTTGCGCGGCGGCGGCAATCTCGGGAAACTGATCGGTGATGAGTTCGTCGCCGCGTGACCAGATGACAATCGATTTTGCGACTGCGCCGCGGTGGATGATCTGGGCGCGGATGCCATCCCACTTGTGCTCGATGGACCACTCGTTGATCGGACCGATCTGGGTGTTGGGCTGGGTGTCGGGTTCGCCTGACAACTGGTTGGCGAGACAGAAGGGGTAGGGTCGAGCTCCGTCGTTTCCGGTTGTGTCGGTCGAGATGAGGCGAGCAAACACCGCTTCGGTTGGAGAGATCTTTCCGCTCAGTCGGTGCGCCATGATCGACGGATCAACATTCGCGATGGTGGCGAGTGCTCGCACGACGAGGCGCTTGTTGACACCAACACGAAAGTTTCCTCGGATGAGTTTGTTGAAGATGAAGCGCTGATCGGTGTCGAGCCTTTCCCATGCTTGCCGGAGTGCGGCTATCGCGTTCGTATCGGTTGTGCGTGCAAGCGGCTGGATCCACTCTTCGATGATGGTGTGCAGGGGGTCATCGGAAGCGGAATGGGCGAGCGGGAGCAGGTGGGCGATGGTCTCTGAGAAATCGCCGACCGCTTCGGTGCATTCATCGAGCAGCCAACCGGGTATGCCTGATTCAGCGATCGCTGCGGAGGCAACAGTGGCCGTCTTTACAACGCGCGTGAGCCTTTGTCCGGCGAGCAAGGCAAGTGCCCATGCCGCATCGCGTGGGTGAGCTTCCGAAAAGTAACGCTCAAGTGCGCCAAGTTTTTCGCTTGTCCGTGTTGTGCGGTCGAGTTCGAGGAAGAGTTGCGTGAAACGCTTCATGACGCATCCTCCGGCGAAAGCGGATCGTCTTCGGCGGAAGGTGCAGATTCATTGATCTCGCCTTGGAATCGCGTGGGAACAGCGAATGCATCGAGCCCCATGTTCTCTCGCAGATATCGGACAAGTGGCTGGACATAGCCGTGCGTCACACCGATGCGGTGCGCGCCGGTTTCGCGGATGGTTGTGAGGAGTCCATCCCAATCGGCGTGGTCGGAGAGGGGAAAGCCACGATCAACCGCGCGCCTGCGGCGCGTGCCGCGGAGCTGCATCCAACCACTGACGAAGCCGGCACTGAGACCACCGGAGGCCTGGCCCTTCGCAAAGGATCGGAGCCATGGACTCCCCGCGGCGGAGGGTGGGGCGATGACCAATCCGCGGCCGCGAACATCGTGCGATGATTCGGTTTGAAGGGGAGCATCTGGAAGGTGAATGCCCGCATCGTGATAGGCACGATTGAGCCTGGCAACCGCGCCATGAGAGACGATGGGACCGATGGAAGGATCAATGCCGCCGAGCACACGTTGGGCCTTGCCGAGTGCGTAGGCGAAGAGGATGCTCGTGCGCTGTTGGGCCTGATTTTCCAGCCACCATGCGTTGATATCTTTGAAGATCGAGAGCTGATCGCGCCAACGATATACCGGAAGCCCAAAGGTGCTTTCGGTGATAAAGACGTGACATCGAACCGGCTCAAAGCTTTCGCACGTACGGTCAGCGATGGTCTTGTAGTCGCCGCTGACGACCCAGACTTCACCGGACGTGGGTGAGCGAGGTGGGCCGGTACGCTCGACACGAACCTGGGCTGAGCCGAGGATGTGACCCGCGGGGTGCAGGGAGACGCGCGTATCACCAAGCGTGATGGGCGTGTTGAAATCGAGCGGGGTGATGGCGGCGATCGCGGCACCTGTGCGCACTCGAAGGATGGAAGCGCCGCTTCGTGCGCAGAGGTAGGTTTCGCAGCCGGGACAGGCGTGGTCGGAATGGGCGTGGGTGACGACCGCACGGGCAACAGGTTTCCACGGGTCAATGTGGAAGTTGCCAGAGGGGCAAAAGAGGCCGTCGGGTGTTGGGAAGAGGAAGGGTTGAGACACGGGGAGATTGGTTCGAGTCGGTGAGACCGTTTGAGTGGATAGCAACAGCGGAGGATCGATGGACTGTACGAGATCGAGGACTCCGGGGCAGGTTTGATTGCACTTTGTTCACCACCTGACCAGGCGGTCGGGGGTGTGACCAAGGGTCGGTTGGGAGGGACGGAGTGCGATCGTTGATGATCTTCAAAGGATTTAATGATTTTGTGCCTCCAAACCCCTTCACAGCGATATGCGTAGTCGGTACCGTATGAAGATTCCGGAGTTCGCTGCACGACAACCATGATTGTTCCGCGCATGCATTTGTGATTCCGGTGCTCGCACAACTTACACTTTGAAGAAGGGCACAAGATGTGGAACAACCATCGAATGCGTAATCGTTTTCTGATGATCGGCAGAGGGATAGCGACTATTCTGCTGCTGGGGATTGGAAGCACCGCCCACGCGCAGCGTTCGGGGTCTGAGGCAGGGTCAGCACGAACTCGATCACTTCCTGCTGATGCGAGCGTTGCGCTTCGCATGTGGACGCTCGGATTCCCGATCGACGAAACGGGCGCGTTCGCCGAACCGGGGATCGTGGATGTGGGTGCCGGGCAGGATCTGCACATCGCGGTCGATGGCGCATCTCGGTTGGTCGATCGCGACTCTGGATATGAGCTGTGGAAAGGAGTGGTGACGGTCGAAGGTGTGGAAGCGGATCGTATCGAACTGTTGATCAGGTCAGACTCTGTAAAGTTGCGGCTTGCCGTTCATCCCTCGAGAAGAACGCACACAGGGGTCAATGTTGAAGCGCTCGAGAGCTCGGGGGAGGTCGGGGCAGGGTTCCCGGCGAGCCTCGATCTGCGAAGGCCGCGTCGTGCGCGTGATGATTCGGGCGGAGATCCGGCGACGATCGTCACACTCATCCCCAAAGATCCTGTTGACACGCTCGACCGGATCATCGGGAATGAGCGACAGATTTGTCGCTGCACATTTGTAGCCATGGGGCAATCCGGACACTCAACCACCTGCACCCACGAAGACTGCGATCTGGGGCATAGCTGCGTGAGTGAGCGCGTTGTATCTACAACGCTGAGCAACGGCGCAGCTCCTGTCCAGGGCATTTGTGAATGGATCTCGGTTCCGAGACGAGGCGGGGGTAGTCTGGTGCTTGCGTTGTCCTTCGGGGCATTTGCCATCGTGACCGGCGTGTACACGCTGTGGCATCAACGAAAGAATGCGAGTGCTTGACGTGCCGCGCACAGGCCTACATGTACTGATCGCATACTTCACTATAGTTTTGGTCTGGTGCACGGGTGTGGCCGCCCCGATCATGACTTGCATGTATGGATCTCTGCTTGGGCTCTTCGTGTCTGAAGAGACTTTCACGCTAGGAAGTAGATACTTTGTCGTGGGTCCACATCAGTTCACAACTGAACTTTGGTGTACACCGATTCCTATGATGATCGGTGCGATTCCATTGCTCGCGGCGGGAAGTGCTGTAGCGTGGCGTTTCTGGACAGGCACATTCTGCGTGCTGGTTATCGGAACCGCGCTGATGATGATGAACATGATCGCCTCGGTGATGGTTCTCCGATACACCGGAGCAGCGTGGGATCTCTGTCATCTTCCCGGCACGGTGTTGCTTTACACGACGCTTTTTTGTGGTCTTTGTTCGAGAGTTCATCGGGCATCGGTGAAGAGGCTCCGTCCCGTTTGGTTATTGACTACCTGTGTCACGCCTGATTGAGAGTCTGTTTCTTGAATCTGATCTGGTGTTCAGATCGTCGAAGATCTGCTGCCGTGCGCCACCGTGTATAATGAATCCCGAGGATATGGTCATGCTCTTTGCTCGTACACAGTATGTTGTAATAGTATTGGGCTTGTACACGGTCGCAGGTCTGTGTGCAACGCACGCCGCCACTCCAGCACCTGAAACGACCCCCGCTGAAACGATCCGCCCTGAAACGATCCGCCCTGAAACGATCCGCCCTCAAACGATCCGCCCTGGAACGATCCGCCCTGGAACAAACCGCGTTGAAACGTGCAACTCCGTCGCCGCGCTCGACCGTCTTGTCGGACGCGGTAAGTCTGAAGGACGATTGGTCATCGCACGCTTCACCGCTGATTGGTGCGGTCCGTGCAAGAGGATGGAACAGACAACGTGGCGAGATCCGGAAGTCCTGTCGTGGATGAATGCACATGCCATCGGCGTGCGGGTCGGGTTCGATGCCGAAACGATGATGAAGCCGCTCAACATACACGGCATCCCCCTTATTATTGCGTTTCAGGATGGCCGCGAGATCGATCGGTTGAAATCGCTGCGAAGGCCCGATGAAGTGCTCGCTTGGCTGCGCGGCCTGAGTGAAGGCAGACGAGCGCTCGATATGTTCAAGGGGATCCTGCGGAGCGTGGAAACCAAGGCTCCTGAGGCACAGGTCAAAGCGCGCTATGACCTCGCCCGAGAGTACAAGCGACTCGGCGATACACAAAGCGCTGCCAACGAGTTCGTCTGGATGTGGAAGAATCGAGAGGTGGTTTCGCAAGCGGACGCGAACGGGGATTACGCCCTTCAGATTATTCCATCGCTTGCCGAGTTGGCCGCGGAATCCGAAAGTGTGCGTGCCCAGGTGCTGGAAGTGCGCGCTGAACTTGACAGCGTGGTGGCGACGGGCACGGCGAGCGAGCTCGATATCCGACGGTGGCTCGAACTGTCGGGAGCGGGGCAGGACCATCGGGGCATTGTTGAATGGCTCGAAAGATGTTTGGCTGAAAGCAAGGGTGATCTTTCCAGCAGGAAATCACTCATCGAGTGGAATGAGAAGTGCATTATGCTGGCCATACGCGAGCAGCGCGCGTGGCAGATCGGATACACCATCAATTCTATTTGGTTCGGCAACATCGAGAAACTCGCACTGAATGTCGTGAAACGCGAGAGCTACGAGTATCTTGATCGCGATGGAAATCGATGCAAAAGCCGGCAGCGTGATGCCGAGTTCGTTATTGAAGCGTACGCGCTCTGCCTGTGTGTCGGTCGCGATGAAGAAGGGGCCAAGGCCGCGCAAATACTCCTGGCATCGTTGAACAATGCGGAGACACGATTGCGGCTTGTCGAGCAGGCTCTTGACTTTGGGCAGGCTCGTGAGATGCAGATGCAGTGGATCAACCAAGCTGAGCATCGGGGCGCGGACAAGGCTCGGGTTGGTGCGCTGAAGGCCAGGCTGAAGGCCGCCTTACCACTCCCGCACCAGCAGTTGCTGGGCGTTTCGTCTTCAGGCATGTCGGCATCCGACTAACTGACCAAGAGGGATTTCTGCCGAGCGTTTCATAAACGCCCTTCCGGATCTCATCGACCTTTGTGATGCACTCGTGCTTGCGCCTCGACATCGTTGGCGCAACAGATTTTAATCCACTGGTTCTTGGATCGACCGCCCACGGAACTCCTCACCTCGGCGATCCACCGGTCATGTGTACGCACACCTCTGTGTGGTTATCGGGGCGTAAGCGTGCGGGCTATTCGGTCGAGATACAGACTTTGTCAACAAGGTCGGCAAAGCCGGATTCACGGCAAGCAACCCGTGCTGCCGTTTGGTCGATCAAGAGAGACGCGAGTGCCAAGACGCACACGCACGTCCCTTGAAAGGAGACCACACTTGCAGCTCCCATCTTCCACAGTTCAGAACGCATCGATCAGAATCGTCGTCGCAGATGACGAAGCCCATATCCGGCTGGTCGTCGGTGGGAAGTTCAGGTCTGAAGGGTTCACGGTTGTCGAGGCCCGTGACGGTGAGGAGGCACTTGAGCTCGTGCGGAGCCAGATGCCAAGCCTTCTGGTGACCGACCTTCAGATGCCGTACATGAACGGGCTCGAACTTTGTACGCAGCTTGCCGCCGATCTTCGCACCGCGTCAGTTCCTGCATTGCTGTTGACGGCGAGGGGGCACATTCTCGAAGCCGACCGATTGTCGGCGACGATTATCAAGAAGGTGATGTCCAAACCTTTCAGTGTCAAGAGTTTGTTTGAGCAAGCGACGATGCTGCTTGCGCAGAGTGGCGCGATCGGCCTCTCGAAGGGGTCGATCAGCGACTTGCGTGCAAGCGGGGCCGTGAAAGGCGAAGCCGCATGAGCACGAGCCAGGTTGCCCAAAGCGGCACGATTCCCACACCACTTCCCGCCTCGCAGCGATTCGCGCACGCGGCGTTCGATCGACTGCGCGATCGATGTCATGGGCTTGGGCTTTCGACCTGGCGGTGCGACAACACCGGTCTGGTGCTGCGCGAGCCCGAGGAGGTGGGGCCGGTTGGGCTATTCCTGCAATCGCCAGTCATTCTGAAGTTCATCACCGATGCGGTCCGCGAATGGTCATTGCAGGATGAACCCGCGATTTGCGAGCTTTTTCGCGGCTGCTGGGCCATTCCCATCGAAGAGACACACCGGCACCGCCGCACCGGCTTCACCGTGTTGGTGGCGTTTGGTGCGGAGTCGCTCGATGGTCGAACAATCGTCGAGACGTGCGGGGCGGAGCAGCTTGATGCCGTTGGTCTTAAGCGTTCGTTGACGGCGCGTGCGACATACACCCCACACTCGTGCCGACTGACGCGCGATGCGCTGCTCTGGATGGTCCAGGATCTTGGCACCATCGCCGAGCACGAGCAAACCACCGCGGGCTTCACACGCCAGCTTACGGATAGCTATGAGACGATCGACCTGCTCTACGGTCTTGGCCGATCCATGAGCGACCTGACGCAACCGACGAAGTTCATCACACGCATGTGCGAGCGTGTGAAGTTCACGCTCGGGTTTGGATGGGTCAGTGTCTGGACGAGCGCGGATGAACGATCACCCGGCACATCAACATCAGATCGCCTGTACATCGGCGGCGAGCCGAGCACTTCGCAAACTGATCTGGAATCGGGCATCCGCGATGCTCTCGCACGAGCCTCCGCCGAGGGGCATCAGGACAGTGCACGGATCATTCTGAGCGAGTTGAACGGCAAGCTCCTCCCGGGCGGATCTCAGATTCTCCTTCAACCGATCGTGCGCGGCGGGCGTCCGCTCGCAGCGATCATGGCGGGAGACAAAGCGGGCGATGACCCGCAGGTTTCAAGCTACGACATTCAGTTGCTCGAAGCCGCGGCGGGTTTCATCGGGGCTTTTCTCGACAACTCAGCGCTCTATGCCGAGCAGCAGGCCATGTTCCTCGGCACGCTCGAAGCACTGACTTCATCGATCGATGCCAAGGACCGGTACACCTGTGGTCACTCCGAACGAGTCGCCCACTTGTCCCAGCAACTCGCGCTCGCCGCGGGGCTGTCGACCGAACAAGCCGAGCGCGTCCGGATCGCCGGCCTGGTCCACGATGTCGGCAAGATCGGTGTGCCCGAAGCGGTACTCAGCAAAGCGGGCAAGCTCACCGATGAAGAGTTTGCCGCCATCAAGCTGCACCCCGAGATCGGGCACCGAATACTCAAAGACATTCCGAAGCTCGATGACATTCTCCCCGGTGTGCTGCACCACCACGAGCGGTACGACGGTCGCGGATATCCGCACGGGCTGAAGGGCGACGACATACCACTTTGCGGCCGGCTGATCGCTATTGCCGACACTTTCGACGCTATGAGTTCCACACGGTCCTATCGCTCAGCCCTTCCCCGCGCTGCGGTACTGACGGAGATTCAGAAATGTGCTGGCTCGCAACTTGATCCTCGGCTTGCCCCGTTGTTTGTCAAACTCGACTTTACCATCTACGACCGGATGGTGGCTCAGCACGCGGCCGTTCAACCAGGCGAGTTGCGGCACGCGGCGTAAGACTGCGCGAGCGGCGCGCACGCTCCACGCCGGAATCAAGGCTCGGGCAACCAGACCCACGATCCGGGAACCGGCATCATCGAAGCCGTTCCCGTGCGGTATGGGGTTGGCGGTGAGGTAATCACTGTAGAATCGTACGTGATCTTTGCGCCGGTCTGCATTGTCAGACTGCTCTCACTGATGACCGTCCCGAGAATCGAAACATTGTTGTTAAGGATCGTGGAAGTCAACTGACCAGTAATGTGGATTATGCCGCGAATCTGCGAGGGGTAGAGATCCGTTTCGTCGGTGTCGGATTGTCCGTTGTAAGGCGTCGTCGATGGATTGAAGTTGCGATTCTCTGATGCCTCGCTCAGATTCCTGGTCGATCCGGAAAGCGTGACCGAGCAGGCCGCGGTAGCGAGCACCACCAATGAGGGCTGGTCGAGCGATGGACGATCCCAGTTGACCTCATCAACAATCTCGAGCGAGGAAGCCAGGGATAGACGCACGACCAACGTCGCCACGATTCGTGAGCGACGTATTATTAATGTCGAGTTAAACGGTACGGTAATCACGTACGTTCCGCTGGCATTCGGCGAACCATACGGATTGCTTTGCGCACTGAGCAGCACCTTTTTCATGGTCCCTGATGACAAGGCCGAATAGCTGATCACCGTACCACTGGTTACGTAGGCGTTGAGGGTTCCATCGCTCAAGGGCAGGAGTGCGGCTTGCCCGGTACGCACCTCTCCGGCGATGGTGCCCGAGTTGGAGATGCTCCCGGCCCAGACATCGGCCGCGAGATTGCCCGAGTTGTTCAGCACTGTTCCGCTGCGGAGCCCGCCACCAACGATGCTCACGGCGCCCTCGGTCGTGCAGCCGAGCGCGGCGTAGGCCGCGTATGAGAGCACATCGAGCGCGGGCGGTGGAACATACTGCGCATTGACCGCAAAGACGCGGACCGCCTTACCCACCGTGCCGATAGCCTTGATGGAAACCATGTCGGTATTGCTGTTGTCGAGGGCTGCGTCGGCGGGATCGGTGAGTGAAAACCAGGACTTCCCCCCCCCCCCCCCCCCCCCCCCGAACGTCATCTCGCTGCTCAAGGGTGCAGCGGCAAATCTTGTCCGCCATGCGCTGTCGGTATTGATCACGCTGAGTGCGCCCTCGATCGCGGACTCGGCCATCACACTCGCGGCGGACCAATCGCGAGCGGTGGAGACTCGTGCGATGGAAGCGCGGGAGATGGCGATCGCGCTCAGCCCGACCACCGTCAGCATCGTGGCCGCCCCGAGCACGATGATGTATGCACCGCCGCG
>Ga0209490_10000064_pt1 | contig 118848 bp, 103 predicted proteins | sample MAT06_FD_187209 | JGI IMG/M metagenome (GOLD analysis project Ga0209490, IMG submission 187209) | Freshwater microbial communities from Lake Fryxell liftoff mats and glacier meltwater in Antarctica - MAT-06 (SPAdes) (version 2) | ecosystem: Environmental > Aquatic > Freshwater > Ice > Liftoff...
GCGTTGGCGGCGTACTTGGTGAACTCGGCGCTGCGCACGTCCATCAGCTGCAGCCGGTCGTGGTTGCGCATGAAGGGTGTGTAGAGCGAGCGCATCAGCAGCACCGCGCGCTCGTCGTCGGCGCCGAGCACGATGCGGTCCGGCCGCATGCAGTCCTCGACCGCAGCGCCTTCCTTGAGGAACTCGGGGTTCGAGACGACCGCGAAGTCGACCGCCACGCCGCGTTCGGCCAGGGCCTGCGCGATCGCCGCGCGGACCTTGTCGGCGGTGCCCACCGGCACCGTGCTCTTGTCGACCACGACCTTGTAGTCGGTCATGTGGCGGCCGATGTTGGCGGCTGCCGCCAGCACGTACTGCAGGTCGGCCGAGCCGTCCTCGTCAGGCGGGGTGCCGACGCCGATCATCTGGATCGTGCCGTGGGCGACTGCGGCCGGCACGTCGGTGGTGAACTGCAGGCGCCCGGCCTGCACATTGCGCCGCACGATGACGTCCAGCCCGGGTTCGTGAATCGGGATGCCGCCGTCGTTGAGCAGCGCGATCTTGCGGGCGTCCACGTCCAGGCAGAGCACGTGGTTGCCCATCTCCGCCAGGCAGGCTCCGGTGACCAGGCCCACATAGCCGGTACCGACGACGGTGACTTTCATGTTCGACTTTCCAGGCGCATCGGGGCCGCGCAGCCGCGCAGTATCGGGACTTTCAGCGCCTGCCCGATACACGTCGCCGCACGTGGCAGAGGGCCGCGTGACGTAGTGTGCCAAGCGTTCATGGCGCGCCCGCCGCCTTCAGCGCGTACATCGACACCAGCACCGACAACTGCTCGGCGCTCATGCCGTCGAATGGCGGGGCCAGTTTCAGGCCGCGCAGGCTGGCCAAGGTGGCGGGGTGCGGCGCGCCCTGGTCGAACACGAGGTCCAGGCCGGCACGCTCGAACAAGGGCGGGTACTGATGGTGGCGCAGGCGGTTTTCGCCTTCGCCGATGAGCCGATTGACCAGCCGATGGCGGCCCGTGTCCCACGACAGGAAATTGACCGGGGACAGGCCGCGGTCGATGTGCTGAAGGTGGTCGGAGTGGTCGACCAGATGCACCATTCGGCCACCCGCGGCCAGCTTCGGCCGCAGCGCGCCGAGCAACGCCACCAGCGGATCGGGCTCAATGTGTTCGAGCACCGTTCGCGAGACCACCAGGTCGACCGAGCCGTCGGTGACATCGGCGGGCGCGAACGGCGCCAGGTAGCGCAGCGGCAGGTCCGACAGACGTCGGATGTCGTGCAGCGCCGTTCGCTCGGGATAACTTTCGCGCAGGTAGTCGATGGCTGCGCTGAAGGTGATCTCGTCCATGTGGCGGTTGAGGTCGGTCATCACGACTTCGCGTGCCCCGTCCAGGCAAAGCAGGATCGGGATCAGCGGAAACCAGCCCGAACCGACTTCCAGCACCCGAGCCCCGGCGACCGGCCGCCCGGCGCGCAGCGCCGCCGCGTGGATGTCGGCGTAGTTCTCCAGGGTCGTTTCGAGGTTGCCGAGGTCCGGCCTATAGCCGACACGGCGCCGCTTGGCATAGCGTAGCGCATCGCCGAACGGCACCCGTGCGGCCAGCGCCTTCTTCGCCACGACCAAGCGCCAGTCCATCAGATTGCCCCTAGACGAAGCGCGCAGCCGGCGCGCGCAGGCCGAGATTGCGCGCCAAGCGCAGCCCGAAAGCCCAGCGCGAACGGTCCCACGGCGTGAAGCGCGGCAGCTGGAAGCGGTTGCTGCGCGGCCCCGCGGCGCCCCAGGCGGTGGTGACGGCGGCAGCGAATCCGAGCTCTTCGGCCAGCGCTGCATGCTCGGCGGAGAAGTCCTCCTTGGGGCGCCCGTTGGGATAAGCAAAAACGGTGACCGGTGCCTGCGTGATCTGCTCCAGGCGCAGCTTGCCGGTAGCGATCTCGTGGCGCGCCTCATCCAGCGGCAGGCGGCACAGGATCGGGTGGTTGACCGTGTGGCCGCCGATCGCCATGCCTTGGCGGTGCAGGCTTCGCACCTGCTCGCTCGTCATCATCAGATCGTCGGGCAGCTCGACCGCGGCGGCGCGCGCCACGGCAGCGACCGCCGCCACGCGCTCGGGCCCGGGCAGGTAGCGCACGGCACGCAGCAGGTCGGCGATCGCAGTTCGCCGCTCGGCCAACGTCGAAACGGGCAGCCGACCCAGGCCCGGTACGCAGGCATCCGACAGATCCACCACCCCGACCTGGGTGCGGCGAACCGACTCGAACATCGTGTCGTTCCACATCCGCCCGCCGTCCAGGAAACCAGTGGCGACGAAGAAGGTGGCCGTCAGGCCGTGGCGGCGCAGGATCGGCATCGCGATGTCGTGGTTGTCGGCATAACCGTCGTCGAAGGTGATGGCCGCGGCGCGCGCCGGCAGCGTGCCGTCCTGCAGCCGGCGGCAGGCCTGGTCGAGCGGCAGCACGTTGAACCAGGTGCGCAGCCAGGCGCAGACGGCGTCGAACTGCGCGGCGTCGACCTCGCCCGGAAAGAGCGGGTCGGGTGCCGGCAGCACGCGGTGGAAGATCAGGATCGACAACCGCGCACGCGCGGCCGGGGGCGACAGGGCGTGCAGCAACCAGCGCATCGGCATCGTCACCGGAGCGTCGGCTGTGCGGGCCCGCCTGCCGCCGGCGCCGGGCCGGGCGGGGGCGCCCCCTTGCCGGCGGCCACCGCGGCGGCCGAGGTCGAGCCGAAGGGGCCTACCTTTTCGTCCTGCCAGCGCTTCTCGATCAGCCAGAACTTGGTCGCGATGAGCATCACCATGATGTTGTACGGCAAGTCCCAGTAGGTCAGGCTGAGGAACGCGCCGCCCACGGCGTAGCCGACCATCGAGACCTGGATCATCCCGGCCAGGTCGCGCGCCCACAGCGTCTCGGGGCGTTCGAGGGCCTTCTTGCGTATTCGCGCGGCGTTGTAGAAGCTCAGCATGCCCAGGGTCAGGAACAGCAGCAGGCCGATCCACCCGTGCTCACCGAGGGGCTGGAAGTAGATGCTGTGCGCGGTGAAGACCCACTCGGGATTCGGTGCATAGCGCGCGAAGATGTCGCGGTTGGCGATGGCGAAGCCGGCGCCCGTGACCCGGTCGTTGGCAATGTTGATGGCCGTTTCCCAGGCGTTGAGGCGCTGCATCGCGCTCGAGTCCTCTTCGTAGTTCTGGATGGACCGCATGCGCGTTTCCCAGGACGCGGGCATGAAGGCGATGAACATCGTGCCGACCAGAACTAAGGCGATGCCGCCGAGCAGCTTCTTGCGGGTGCGAAGCCACAACACGACCGTCATCGCGACGATCCCCAGGAAGGCACCGCGCGACTGGGTGGAGAGCACCGCCACGGCATTGAGCAGCAGAAAGAGCAGGATCGCGTGGCGCAGCCAGCGCTTGGTCGTCACCTGCCACAGGTAGTAGCCGAGCGGGATGATCATCACCAGCGCCAGACCGAGCGCGTTGTTGTCCTGGATGTATGAATACATCGGGCCCCAGACGCGCGACGAGCCCCCGCTGGCGATCGCAAAGATGCCGCCCTTCAAGCCGTAGAACCCGACCGACAACACGTTGACCCAGACGAACAGCTCGATGTGCTTGCGCTCGCGCAGCGCGGCGACGCAGACCAGCGTCATCAGCTGGATCTTCACCGTGGTCAGCAGCGTGTCGGACGAGGGCCCGGGCAGGATGGCGAAATAGGTGCTCAGGCAAGTCCACAGCACGAACACAACCAGCACCACGACGGACGGATCCGGCGGGAGCCGCACCTTGCCGCGGCTCCACAGGATCGAGGCCAGCGTGGCGATGGCGGTGATCTGCGCAAACGGCAACGCGAACGCGAAACCCCAGGTCAGCCGGTGCGGGTTCATCAGGCTGAACCAGGTCCACAGCAGCGCGCCGATCCAGGTTTCGCGCAGCGCCATCACCAGCAACACGCCGAAGACGCCGGTCAGCGCAATGTCACGCACGGGCGGGCTCCTGGGCTGACAGCACACTGGCAAACAGCCTGGATTGGCTGCGGCTGGTCTCGTCCCACCCGAAAGCCTCGGCGTGGCGACGCACCGCACGGCGTTCGGGTGGCTGCGCCAGCAAGCCACGCAGCGCGTCGGCGATGGCGTTGCCGTCGCGTCGTTCGACCAGCCGGCCGGCGGCCGGGCTGCCGACGATCTCGGGGATGCCGCCCACGGCGGTCGCGACCACCGGCGTGCCGCAGGCCATGGCTTCGAGCAGCACATTCGGCCAGCCTTCGCGGCTGGAAGCCAGCAGCAGTACGTCGGCGGCGCTGTACCACGGCGCCAGCTCGGCGTTGGGCACGGTGCCGCCGAGCTGCACCGCCGCGGCCACGCCGCGCGCCGCAGCATGCGCGCGCAGCCGCTCGGCTTCGGGCCCCGCGCCGAGAATCACCAATCGCGCGCCCGGGTGCGTCTGGCGCAGCAGCGCCAGCGCGTCGATGCACAGGTCATGGCCCTTCAGCGGGATCAGGTTGCCGACCGACAGCAACAACGGCTGCCCGTCCAGGCCGAGCTGTGCCCGCGCCTCGTCGCGCGGCAGCGGGCGGAAGCGTTGCAGGTCAACGCCGTTGCGCATCGTCAGCAGCTGGCGCGCCTGCAAGCCGGCGGCGCGCATGGCCTGCACCAGCGCCGCCGACACGCCGATGCATGCCGCCGCCTGCCGTGCCGCCCAGCGCATCCAGCGCCTGGGCAACGCGTGGCGGGCGATCAGGTTGATGTCGCTGCCGCGCGCGGTGACGCAAAAGGGCCGCCCGAACCAGCGCGACAGCAGCGCAGCGGCGACACCATCGGGGTAGAAGTAGTGCGCGTCGATGAGGTCGAAGTCGAAGCCTTCGTCGCGCAGCCGTTGCACGGCGCGGCGCGCGCCCAGCGCCAGCAACAGCGGCGCCAGCGTCATGCCGATTTTCGGGATCGAGGGGTAGCGGGGGTGCAGCACGTCGATGCCGTGGCGCCGCTCGCGCAGCGGGGTGCGGGCGAAGCACGCATAGTCGCCGAAGCGTTCGTCACGGCTGGGAAACCAGGGCACCGGTGCGACCACTCGGCTGTCGATGTCGCCCTGCTTGAGCAGTTCGCGCAGCCGCGTCTCGACGAACAAGCCATGGCCGGGCCGCGCGCTGCTCGGGTACAGCGTGGAGAACAGCAGTGTGCGCACCGGCCGGGTCACGGCGCCTCCACGCGCCGAGGGGTGGTGGTGGGAACCGGGATTTCGGCCGCCGGCGCGGTGCCGCGCAGCGCGTGGATCAGCGAAGTCACGCGCTGGGCGTTGCCGGCCCAGGTCAGGTTCATCTCGCGGATGGTGGCACGTGCCGCGGCAGCCAGGCGGTCGCGCAGGGCGGGGTCGCCGGCCAGCAGCGTCAGCGTGCGCGCGAAGCCGGCTTCGTCGTCGGCTTCGAACAAGAGCGCGTTCCTGTCGTGCTGCAGCACTTCCATGATGTTCGGCACGCGCGGCGCGACGATCGCCTTGCCCAGCGCCAGGTACTCGAAGAGCTTCAACGGCGAGGCATACGGCGTGACGGCCGGTTGCAGCGCGATGTCGAAGGCCGCCACGAGCGCCGGCACCTGTTCGCGCGGCACGACGCCGGTGAAGCGCACGCGCGCGGCCACGCCCAGCACGCGGGCCTGTGCTTCCAGCTCGGCGCGGGCCGGGCCATCGCCGACCACCAACAGGACCGCGTTCGCCGGCGCCGTCGGCGTCGCCATCCAGCGGATCACGCGATCCACGCCATGCCAGTCGCGCACGAATCCGGTGAAGCCGAGCACCAGCTGGTCGCCCAGGCCTTGTGCGGCCTTGGCGGCGGAAAGCGGCGGCGCATGGGCAAAGTGCGCCTCGTTGATGCCATTGGGAATGACCACGAATCGATCGGCCGGCAGACCTGACTGCCCTTGCACGATGCCGGCCAGCACCTGCGTGACCGGCAGCACACGGTCGGCGCCGCACCAGGCCACCCGTTCGGTCCAGCGGGCCAATCGTGGCAGCGCAAGACCACCGAACTTCTCGCGCTCGTCGGCCAGCGGCGAATTGATCTCGAGCAGCATGGGCAGCTTCAGTCGCCGCTTCAGCCACACGCCGGCGACGAGGTACAGGTTGTGCCGCTCGTACAAGGCGTCGGGGCGAAATTCGCGTGCGGCGCGGGCCAGCGCAAGGTAGGCCACGGCGTTGTAGGCCAGCTCCAGCAATTCGTAGGCGGCCTGCGGCAGGGCGGCCTTAAGCCGGTGTGCCCAGCCGACCTGCGCGCCCATCCCGCTGCCGCCCTGGCTGACCTGCGGCGCCACGACGCGCACCTCGTGGCCCTGCGCGCGCAGCGCGTCGATCATCTCCTCGATGTGGACGGCCTGCCCGTCCTTCGACGCGATGCGGTGGTGATAGAGGATCTTCACGCCGGTACCAGCCGCGCTGCCGACTCGTGCCCGGGCCGCCGGTCGCCGCTGGCGCCGGGCGTGCCGCCCAGGCCCTGGCGGCGCAGGAAGGCATCGAACATCAGCATCGTCCACAGCGGTGTGCTGTGGTCCTGGCGGCCGCTTTCGTGCTGCTCGACCAACTGGCGCATCACGGCGGGGTCGAACAGGCCGCTGTCGAGCATCGGCCCTTCGAGCAGCGCACTGCGCACGCGGGCTTTCAGCGGGCCGCGCAGCCAGCGGGCCAGCGGCACCGAGAAACCCATCTTCGGCCGGTACAGCACGTCGTTGGGCAGGCTGGGTTCGAGTGCCTTCTTGAAGAAGGCCTTGCCGTTGCTGCCCTGCAGCTTGAAGCTGCTCGGCAGCGTCGCCACCCACTCGACCAGCTTGTGGTCCATCAACGGCTCGCGTACTTCGAGCGAATGGGCCATCGAGGCGCGGTCGACCTTGGTGTTGATGTCGCCGACCAGGTAGGTCTGCATGTCGATGTACTGGATCAGCGCCAGCGGGTCGTCGGTGCCGGCGCGGCGGGCGTGCTGGTGGAAGACTTCCTCGGCGGTGTACCCGGCGAGTTCGCGTTTGAGGCTGGCGCTGAACAGCTGCTGGCGCAGCGGCGCGCGCACGAAGCACATGCTGTGGAAGTAGGCCTCGACCGAACTGCGCGCCATGCCTTCGAAGGTCGTCTTGGCGCGCAGCACGCGCGGCGCCCAGTCGGCCTTCGGGTAGACCCGGCCGAGCAGGCCGAACAGGCTCTTGCGCACCCCTTCGGGCAGCGCGGCGCGCATGCGCTCTTCCATCAGGTGCATGCGATAGCGGCGGTAGCCGCCGAAGGTCTCGTCACCGCCGTCCCCGCTGAGCGCCACCGTGACGCGCTTGCGGGCGAGCTGGCTGACGCGGTAGGTGGGGATCGCCGAGCTGTCGGCAAAGGGCTCGTCGTACAGGTGCGCCAACGTGTCGATGAGCCCGAAGTCGTCGCTCTTGACGGTCTCGACGAAGTGGTTGGTGCGGTAGCGGTCGGCCACCATCTGCGCGAAGGCGCTCTCGTTGAACTGCGGGTCGTCGAAAGCGATCGAGCAGGTGTTGACGGGGCCGCCGCCAGCGGCCTGGGTGATGCGCGCCATCGACGCCACCACCGCGCTCGAATCGACGCCACCGGAGAGGAACGCACCCAGCGGCACTTCGGCAATCATGCGCAGCTTGACCGATTCGTCCAGGCGCTTCAGCAGCTCTTCGTGTGCTTCGACCTCGCTGATGCGGCTGTCGAGCGTGAAGCGCAGATCCCAGTAGCGGCGCGGCTCGGGCATGGGCTGGCCGCGGCGGATGACCAGCGTATGCGCCGGCGGCAGCTTCTTGGCCCCCTTGAAGATAGTGCGCGGCTCGGGCACGTAGCCGAGCGCGAAGTACTCTTCCACGGCCTGCGGGTCGATCTCGCGTTTCAGCCCGCCATGGCTGCCGCGGTAAGCCATCAGAGATTTCAACTCGCTGCCGAACAGCAGCATGCCGTCGTCCAGCAGCGCGTAGTACATCGGCTTGACGCCGAGACGGTCGCGGCCGAGGAAGAAGGTCTGGCGGTTACGGTCCCACAAGGCGAACGCGAACATGCCGCGAAAGCGCTCGACGCAGGCCTCGCCCCAGGCTTCCCAGGCGTGCACGATGACTTCGGTGTCGCTCTTGGTGCGGAAGACATGGCCGAGCGCTTGCAGCTCGGGGATCAGTTCCTGGTAGTTGTAGATCTCGCCGTTGTAGACGATGACGACCGAGTGGTCCTCGTTGAACAGCGGCTGCTGGCCGGTGGCGACGTCGATGATCGACAGGCGCCGGTGGCCGAGGCCGACACCGGGCTCGAGGTGCATCGACCCTTCGTCGGGCCCGCGGTGGTGCTGCGACTCGTTCATCGCATGCAGCACGGTGGACGCGATGGCACGGCCAGAGCGGGTGTCGAAGATGCCGGTGATGCCGCACATAAGTCAGGTTCTCTCCAAGCCGGCTGAGCCAGCCAAACCAACCCAACCGGCCATTTGCAGCGTCCGGTCGTACAAGCCTTGGTAGGCCGCCACCATCGCAACCAGACTGAAGCGTTGTTCGACGTCGGCCCGCCCGGCGGCTCCCCACTGGCGCGCGCGTTCGGGGTTGGAACACATCGCGATTAGTTCACGCGCCAGGGCATCCGGGTCTGCCGCAGGCACCAGCGCGCCGGTGCGGCCAGCGGCCACCAACTCCGGGTTGCCGCCGACCACGGTGGCAATCACCGGCAACCCACTGGCCATCGCTTCGAGAATGGTATTGGAGATGCCCTCGGCCAACGAAGGCAGCACGAAACAATTCAAGCCGCGCATGACATCTGCCACGTCGCCGCGTTCGCCCGGCAACCAGGCCAGCGCGGTGGCACCCGCCGCGTCGAGGATGGCCTGCGACTGCGCACGCAGCGGGCCGTCGCCGACCATCACCAGGCGGGCCCGCAGGCCGAAGGCCGGGTCGATCGCCAGGGCCCGCACGAAGGCCTTCGCCAGCATCGTCTGGTCCTTGACCGCCGCCATGCGGCCGACCGTGCCGATCAGCCAGTGCTCGGAGGGGTTGAATGGACAGCCGGTGATGGGCACAGGCTGCGAGCCAGGCGCGGGGTGGAAACGGTCGGCGTCGACGCCGTTGTAGATCTGCGTGATGCGGTCGCTGCGCAGGCCGATCGGCCCGCTCAAGTACCTGCCCAGATCCTGCGACAACGCAACCCAGTGCTGCACGAAGGGGGCGTACAGACGCCGCACCCGCTGGTGGCGGCGGCTGCTGCCGTCGAGGTCGTCGGTGTCGCGGCCGTGCTCGCCGTGGATGCGCACCGGCACCCGCGCCGCCCAGGCGGCAGGCTGCATCTCCAGCGCCGCCAGGTTGCGCGTGTGCACGATGGCCGGGCGCTTGTCGCGCAGCAGCCGCCACAGCTTGGGGTACAGCTTGGCACCGTGGCCAGGGCCCTTGCCGAGCCCGATGCACTCGACGGCCGGGTCACGCAGGCGTTTGCGGAAGTCGGTCACCTCGGTCAGCGCGATCACCATGTGCCGGTAGGCCGGCATGTGGTTGATCAGGTTGACGACGCCGTTTTCCAGGCCGCCGGTGTCGAAGCGGAACACCACATGCGCGACCAGCGGGCGAAGGGCGTCACCGCGCACCGCCGTGGGCCGCGCATCAACGTTCACAACCGCCAGATCGTGTAGCCGGCGGCACGCAGCGCCGGCTCGTCGAACGCCGCCTTCACATCGATGAAGGCACCGCCCTTGACCAGCTTGCGGCCGATCTCGTCCATCGACAGTTCGGCGAACTCGCGGTGCGCCACCGCCGCCACCACGGCGTCGGCGCGCGGCAGGTCTTCCCAGCGCTCGAGCTTCACGCCGTACTCGTGTTCGGCCTCGGCGCTCTCGGCCTGCGGGTCGGTGACGTGCACTTCGACGCCGTAGGTCTTCAGCTCGCGGATGATGTCGATGACCTTGCTGTTGCGCAGGTCGCCGCAGTTCTCCTTGAAGGTCAAGCCGAGCACGTTGACCTTGGCGCCCTTGACGCTGCTGCCGCCTTTGATCATGTGCTTGATGGTCTGCTCGGCGATGAACTTGCCCATGCCGTCGTTGATGCGCCGGCCGGCCAGGATGACCTGCGGGTGGTAGCCCAGCATCTCGGCCTTGTGCGTCAGGTAGTACGGGTCGACGCCGATGCAGTGCCCGCCGACCAGGCCCGGCTTGAACTTCAGGAAATTCCACTTGGTGCCCGCCGCGGCCAGCACCTCGCTGGTGTCGATGCCCATCTTGTCGAAGATGATGGCCAGCTCGTTCATCAGCGCGATGTTCAGGTCGCGCTGGGTGTTCTCGATCACCTTGGCGGCTTCGGCCGCGCGGATGCTGCTGGCGCGGTGCACGCCCGGCACGATGATCTTCTCGTACACCGCCGCCACCTGCGCCAGTGTCTCGGGCGTGTCGCCGCTGACGATCTTCAGGATCTTGGTCAGCGTGTGTTCCTTGTCGCCCGGGTTGATGCGCTCGGGGCTGTAGCCGACGAAGAAGTCGCGCTTCCATTTCAGGCCCGATTCGCGTTCCAGCACCGGGATGCAGACCTCTTCCGTTGCACCCGGGTAGACGGTGCTTTCATAGACGACGATGGCGCCCTTCTTCATGTTGCGGCCGACGCTCTGCGACGAGCCGATCAGCGGGCGGAAGTCAGGGATATGCGCGTCGTCCACCGGCGTCGGCACGGCGACGATGATGAAGTCGGCCTCGGCCAGCATGGTCGGGTCGGCGGTGTAGACGGCGTGCTTGGCGGCCTGCACCTCGGCGTCGCTCAACTCGCGCGACGGGTCGGTGCCGCGCTGGCAGGCGCTGACCTTGTCGGTGTTGATGTCGAAGCCGATGGTGCGCATCTGCTTGCCGAACTCCACCACCAGCGGCAGGCCGACATAGCCCAGGCCGATGACTGCAAGCGTCTCCATCGCGTGTACTCCAGGAACGTGGTTGTTCAGTGGCCGGCTCATCGGCCGGAACGCGCCGTGTCCAGCGTGGCCAGCAGCTGCGGCAGGTTGGCGCGCACGAAGTCCGCCAGGCGCTTGTCGGCGGCGGCAACATCTTCGGGCAGCTCCGACACCGGTGTGTGCAGGACCACCACCGCACCGTCGTCGCCGCGGCCGAGCAGGCGGTTGATGGCCAGACGAACCTTCGCTTCGGCGTCGCTGGTGGTCAGCCGGCCGCCGAGCCAGTAGACGCTCCACACACGCAGCCGCGCGGCGCCCGCGCGGCCCGCACCGCCTGGCGCGTGGCGAAGCACCGCGGTGCGCATCGGCACCGGGCCGGCTGCGGTGCTGGCCTGGGTTCCACCGCTGGTGACCAAGGCCCAGGTCGCTTCGAGCGTAGGCTCGACCAGATTGTTGGCGGAGCTGACGAGCTTGCGGTCGTAACCCGTGTCGCGGTAGTAGGCGACCCAAGCGGTGACCGCGCCATCGCCACGCACGTAGACACGGCTGGCCGTGGCGCTGGGGTTCTGGAATGAAGGCAGGAACGGAAGGCTCGCCGGGGCCGCGTCTGCGGACTGCACGGCCCAGCCGTCGGCTCCGGCGGCCGGCAAAGACAGCACCAGCTGCGGCCCCTCGCGCGACCGGTCCAGGCCGGCAAACGCGGCGTGGGTAGCACCAAGCAACACCAGCACCGCGGCCACCATCGCCCACGACCCCGCGGCATTGCCAGAGGCCGCCGCCGCGCCGACAGCGCCCACCGGCGCTGCAACCGGCGCGTTCAGGTTGTCGGGCTCGGACCAGCGCGCGCCGATCATGAACATGACGCCGATCACGATGCCGAAGAAGACCCAGCCGTAGACGATGTGATCGACCCCCGCCGCGAGCTTGTTGCCCGACAGGTGGCCGACGATGACGATCAGGTAGGCCCGCAGCCAGTTGGCGACGATCGGCACCGCCAGCGACACCAGCATGAAGATCACGCGGCGCTTGGTGCTGGTGTAGTTGAGGTACGCGAACAGCGTGCCGACCATGAACGAGGCGATCAGGTAGCGCACGCCGCTGCACGCTTCGACGACGCTCCAGTTGCCCGTGGGGATGACGAACTGCAGGCCCTCGCGGTAGACCGGGATGCCCGTGAGCTGCAGCGCGGCCACGGTGAAGTCGGCCGTCCACTCCATCATCGGCGGGACCATGAATTCGCCGATCGGCACGGCGAAGAACAGGAACAGCAGCGGGAAGGTCAGCTCGCGCGCCACCGCCCAGCCGAACACCGCCGGCACCGACAGCACGATCAGCGTGACGAGTGCGAGCTGCGCCGCGGCGTTGACGCTGGCCAGCTCACCCAGCAGCCAGAGCAGGCAGGTCGCCGCGATCGGCAACAACAGCCACCAGGTCGGGTAACGCGGCAGTTGGGCCAAGCGTTCGCGCCGGCGCCAGATCAACCAGATCGTGATCGGCGGCACCAGAAAGGCGTGGGCGAAGGTGTCGGAGCGGTTCCAGATGCCGACCATCGCGGTGGCCGTCTCGCGGAACAGCAGCAGCAGCGCGGCAATCAGCAGCAGCCCCGGCGCCAGGCCTTGCCAGCGAACGGCTGGGCCGGTATTCAGTGCGGCCATCAGGCGGGCTCCATGCGGGTGGTCTGGTGGGTTTGCTCTTCTTCACGCGGCTGCGCGTGTGCGCCGTCGGCCATGAAACGTTCAAGGTCGGCCAGCCGCGCGCCCCAGCCGTAGACGTCGATGACCTGCTGGCGGCCCGCCGCGCCGATGCGGTCGCCGCGGGTGCGGTCGGCGAGCAGCCCGCTGACCTGCGCGATGTAGTCGTCGGCCGTGCTGGCGCCGAGCAGGTGCACACCGGCTTCCGCGTCGATGGCTTCGACGCAAGGCGCGGCAGCCACCACCGGCCGCGCCATCGCCATCGCTTCGAGCACCTTGTTCTGGATGCCGCGTGCCAGGCGCAGCGGGGCAACGACGCAGGCCGCGTGCTGCACGTAAGGCCGCACGTCAGGGACCGTGCCAGTGACGTTGACGCCCTCGGCCGTCAGAGCCTGCACCGCCGCCGAGGGGCTGCGGCCGACGACGTGGAAACGCACGTTCGGGTGGCGGGCCTTCAATGCCGGCAGCATCTGCCTGGCGAACCAGACGACGGCATCGATGTTGGGCCAGTAGTCCATCGCGCCCATGAAGACCAGCGGCAGCTCGCCAGCCGGATACGGGGACGCGCGCGATTCGCTCGGCTCGAAGTAGGCCGGATCGACGCCGTTGCCGAGTACGCCGGCACGCGCTGCGCTCTCGGGCGCGGCCTGGCGGAACAGCTCGGCTTCGTTGTCGGTGGCAAACAACGACCAGCGCGCGCGTGCTGCGCCGGCGCGCTCGACACGTTGAACCAACCGCGCCTCACGACGGTAGACCCACGACATCGGCCACGCATGCCGGCGGCCGTAGTCGGCCCACTTGGCCGAGTCGACATCGGCGAAGTCGATCAGCATCGGCAGATCGAAGCCTCTGGCGTACTGCAGCATCGACACGCAGTAGACGAACAGGTGGTCGGCGCGCTGCTCGCGCTTGACGCCTTCGACCCAACGCGCCATGGCCGCGTCGCGGTAGAACGCATCGGTGAGGGCTTCGCCGCGCAGCAGCCCCATAAGGCTCTTGGCGCGCGCCACCCGCGGGGCGATGCGCGAGACGTGCAGCTCCTTGCACCAACCGCGCACCGTCTCGACGTGCTGCTCGTCGTCGGGGTCGTCGACGAAGGTGCCCAGCAGCACTTCGTGCCGCGCCGCCAGGTGGCGCAGCAGGTGGTAGGTGTGGATCTTGTCGCCCTTGTTGGGCGGGTACGGCAGGCGGTGGCAGAGGAAGAGGACGCGGGCCATGATCGACAGGTCGCTTTCGCCCGGTCAGCCGAGGTTGCGCACGACCATCGGGCCGAGCCAGTTGGCCACGCCGATCGGCAAGCGCCGCCATGTCTGGATCATCAGCTTGAACTTGGCATTGCTCGGGTTGTTCTGCGGTACCGCGTCGCGTTTGTACAGGCGGTACTCGTAGCGCAGCGGCGTCGGCTCGAAGCCCCAGTTCTTCTTGAAGGAAAACGAGCCCGTGCCCTGCTTGCTGCGGCCGTAGTCGAAGACCTTCAGGCCGCGCGCGCACGAGCGGCGCATCAGCTCCCAGTACTTGAAGTCGTTGGCCGCCAGGTCGCGTGCGGCTTCGTCGTCGCCCGCGTAGTACGGCATCACCTCGTCGCGGAAGAAGAAGCTCATGACGCTGGACAGCAGCCGGCCTTCGGCGCTGGTGACTGTCATCACCTCGCAGTCGCTGCCGAACTCGGCGCGCAGGGCCTCGAAGTAGCGCTTGGGCATCGCCGGCGTGCCGTGGCGGTGCTGGTTGTCGGCGTAGAGCGCGAAGAAGCGGTCGACGCCAACATCGACTTCGCTCTTCAAGCCGTTCTTGATGCCTTTGCGGACCATGGCGCGCTGCTTGCGCGGGATGGCCAGCATGTTGGCTTCCTCTTCCGCAAGGATCTCCTTGCGGAAGGTGACATAGAGGTCCTGCGCCGGCCAGTCGGCGTGTCGGCGGTGCAGCTGGCGCAGTTCCAGGTGCTGCACGCCGAGCTTCCTGGCGATGGCTTCGGCCTCGGCTTCGAGTGCGGCGGCGGTGGCTTCGTCGTCAGCCGCCGCGCCGCCGTAGACGGCAAACGGCAGGCTCGTCAACGCGTTGCCGAACAGCAGGCTCTTGACCTGCGCCAGCGGCAGCACGCCGGTGATGTGGCCGCCTTCGGTCGCGTAGAGGTAGTGCGTGGGGTGGCGGAAGACGCTGTGCAGGATGCGCTGCCAGCCGGCACGGTGAAAGAACGTGGCCTGCGGGCACTGCATCACGTAGGCATCCCACCGCGCGGCGCTGCGGGCGTCCTCGGCAGCGAGACGCTGGATCACGGGCATCGGCGGGCCCTATGCGGAAAGCGCGTTGGCGCCGGGCGCCGCCGACCGGGCCACGGGGGCGGCAGGGGCCGGCACGGCGACGGAAGAGGTCGCGGGGGCCAGGAAGATCTCGTCCATGCGGCCCCATCGGAAGTCCACCAGCAGCCGTTGCAGCCGCGCTTCCATGCGTGAGATGTTCACGTAGTGGCGGAAGCGCGTCTTGCCGTCGATACCGGCCACGCGCGGCTGGCCAGGGTCGATCTCCCACGGGTGGAAATAGAAGATGGCGCTCTCGCGGTCGTCGCGGTTGACCTTGCCGATCATCCACTTCGACAGCGCGTAAGGCAGCAGGCGGAAGTAGCCGCCGCCGCTGGACGGCAGGTTGCGGTTCATCACCCGCAGCGTCGTCACCGGCACTTCGAGCAGGCCTGCGCCGAGACTCGCGACGCGATAGGCAAAGCGCGGGCTGTCGGGCATGCCGTAGTGGTCGTGCTTGATCGGGTAGATGCTGCTGCTGTAGCGGTAGCCGGCGCGGGCCAGCACATCAAAGGCCCACATGTTGCGCGTGCCGATCGAGAAGCTCGGTGCACGGTAGCCGAGCACCGGCTTGCCGCCCAGGTCTTCGAGGATCGCCTTGGCGCGGGTGACGTCGTCGCTGAAGGCGGCCTCGTCGAGATCGCTGGCACGCTGATGGCCGTAGCCGTGGCTGGCCAGTTCGTGCCCGCCGGCGACGATGGCGCGCACCAGTTGCGGGTAGCGTTCGGCAACCCAGCCGAGGGTGAAGAAGGTGGCTTTCACCTCACGTTCGGCCAGCAGTTCGAGGATGCGGTCGACATTGCGCTCGACCCGGCATTCGCGCGTGTCCCACTCGTCGCGCCGGATGTAAGGCGCGAACGCCGAGACCTGGAAGTAATCTTCCACGTCGATCGTCAACGCATTCGTGATCATGGGACAGAGCATGGCCGGGTTTGCTAACAGCCGCTAGGCCAGCAGTTCACGAATCCTGGCGGCGCCATTGCGCGGGCCGAGCGCCGGCCCGCCCCAAGCCGGCCCGCCGTCCCGATGGGGGACCGGCCGACGTACCCGTCGGACGAGGGGCCTCATTTCTCGGGCTTCTTCACGGCCGACACCAGTTTCTGCAGCATCGACAAGGTCTGCACGTTGATGCGCTCCAGGCGCAGCAGGCTGCGCTCCAGCCGCTGGAGCTGGTCGCCACGGGCGTCGGCTGTCAACGAGGCGATCTGCTGCGTCATCGCTTCGGCCTCGTCGCCGTCGAGCTTGAGCTTGGTGATGTCGACGTCGAGCACGGCGCCGGCCAAGCCGCCGGGCATCGATGGGTCGGCCGCGCCGGCGTGTTGTGCGCGGGGTGCGCCACCGGGTCGTGGCGGCACGGTGCCTTCCTGTTCGAACTCGAGCACCACCTCGGCCACGTCGTCAGCCGTGAGGTGCGTCTTGCCGCCGAGGAAGCCCGCCAGCAACAATCGGTCGCAGACCGCGTTGATGCGCCTCGGAATGCCGCCGGTGGCCTTGAAGATGCCGTCGAAGGCGGTCGCCTCGAAGCTCGGCTTGCCGGTGGAACCGGCGCACTTCAGGCGGTGCTCGATATAGCCGCGGGTCTCGTCGGCGTCGAGCGGGCCGATGTGGCACGTGGCCGCCACACGCTGGCGGAACTGCTCCATCTCGGGCCGCTGGAGGATCTCGCGAAACTCGGGCTGGCCCACCAGGAAGCTCTGCAACAGCGCCTGGTTGCCGAACTGGAAGTTGCTCAGCATGCGCAACTCCTCGACCGCGCGCGGCGTGAGGTTCTGCGCTTCGTCCACCACCAGCAGGCAGCGCTTGCCCTTGCTCGTCTGGCTGATGAGGAAGGCTTCCAGCGTGATCAGCAGTTCGCTCTTCGGCACGTCTTTCACGCGGAAGCCGAAAGCCGCGCCGACCATGCGCAGCGTGTCTTCGGCGCCGAGCTGCGTGGTGACGAGGTGGCCGGTGATGACGTTGCTGCCATTCAGCCCTTCGATCAACGAGCGCAAGACCATCGTCTTGCCGGCGCCGATCTCACCGGTGATGACGATGAAGCCTTCGTTGCGAGAGACCCCGTATTCCAGATAGGCCTTGGCGCGCCGGTGCTGCTTGCTGGCGAAGTAGAACGCCGGGTCGGGGTTGAGCTGGAAGGGCTTGTTGTTCAACCCGTAGAAGGCTTCGTACATGGCCTAATCCTTCTAAAAGCGCAGGCTGATCGAGGCAGTGACGGAGGCCTCGCGGTACGGATCGGCGCCGCCGTTGACCACCAGGTAGCGGCCGCTCATCGCCGCAGTGGTGCGCGTGCCGAGCTGGCTGCTCAAACCGAGGCTGGCGGTCTTCTGGTTGGTGCCCAGCCCGCCGGTAACCGGCGCGCGAGATCCCGTCAGGCCCGCCGACAGGGCGGTCTGCGGCGTCAGCCGGTACGAGGCGGAAAGGCTGACGCCTTGCTGCCGATCGGAGCCACCGACAGCGCTCCCGGTGTTGGGGCCGCTCAACAGGCGGTTGTCGTTGGCAAAGGCCTGCACCGTGACGGTGGTGCGCAGGCCGAGCCAGGCCACCGACAGATCGCGCCGGCGTTGTACCGTGACGCCGCGGTTGACAACGTCGGCGAACAGCACTTCGTTCGGGTCGCGGCCGATCGAGGCCAGGTACTGCAGCACCAGTTGTTCGCGCAGCGCCGGGTCGGGCTGGATCGACGCGAACTGGGCGAAGAACAGCTGGAACAGCGTCAACGGCTGGCCGACACCGCCCAGTTGGTTGCCGTTGTTGGCGTCGCGCACGTCGCTGTAGCGCCAGACGGTGCGGGCCGTGCGGTACTCGACGGCGATGCGGTGGCTGTCGCCGAAGTAGCGGCGCTCGGTGCCGAAATCGACCCGCGTGCGGGGCGACGGCGTCCACGAGCCTGACGCACCCCAGTTGGCGTAGCTGGTTGACGCCAAGGTGCCGACGTTGGTGCGCTCCTGCCCACCGCTGACGACGAAGCGCCAATCGATGTCGGGCTTGATCGACAGGTCGAGGTTGGCGCGATCGGTACGGTTTTCGCCGCGGTTGCCGAAGTCCGACTTTGCGGCACTGAGCTGAGCGCCCCAGCCGAAAATGCCCGCGCTCTGGCCGCGCAAGGCGAGCGACAGCGAGTCGTTGGTTCGGCGCGAAAAGCTCTCGTCGGCGCCGTCGCTGACGTTGAGTGCGTAGCGCAGTTCGTAGCTCGCCAGGCCCGCCAGCGAGCCGACGACGTAAGGCGAAACCGAAAGGCTGTAGACCTCGCTGCGGTTGCTGTTGGGCTGGAAGTAGCTTGTCGCGGCAGAAGTGTCGACGGCAGAGATCGCCTGCTGCCCGATGCTGCCGTTGATGTCCACAAACGCCGTTCGTTCGACCAGTTCGGCACGCACACTGGCGGCCAGGCTTTGGTTGACGGTGTTCTTGTCGGTGCGGGCATCGTTGTCACCCACGTAGTGACGCAGGCCCGCCGAGTAACTGACGCTGCCGCGTACGCCGCCCGAATAACTGCTCCAGCGCAGCGTAGGGGTGATCTGCGTGACGGCTTCGTCGACCCGCGCGCCGCCTGGCCGCACCGAGGCCAGCAGGGTCTCGCTGGCGCCAATGCTGAGCGTCAGTTCGCGCGCCCGACCGCCCTGCGGCTGGGCACCCGACTCCTGAGCCAACCCCGACCCGGCGCTGACGCTCGTGGCAGCAGCGACGGCAAGCCAGCGCAGCGGCGGCAGCCGCCCTAGCAGGCGCGATGACGGCATCGGGTCAGGTCTTGCCGACCGGCTGGGGCTGAGGCTGGGCTTGGGCCTCTGACGCAACGCCGCCGGCAACGTAGCCGTTGTAGCCATAACCGTAGCCGTATCCATAGCCATAGCCGTACCCATAGCCGTACGCGCCCGAGGCGTCGGCACGCGCCTTGTTCAGCACCATCAGCTTGACCGGGCAGGACTCGATCGTCGCCAGCGCCTGTTGCACGTTGGACTGGAGCGTGCGGTCGGCATGCACCACGACCACGATCTGTCCCATGTGTGTGGCCAGAACGCGGGCCTCGGTGGTCAGCAGCAGCGGCGGCGAATCGAACAGGATGATCCGGTCCGGGTAGCGTGTGGCCATGTCGTCGAGCAACTGCGCCATCGCCGCACTGGCCAGCAGTTCGGTGGCTTTCGGGTGCGGTGTGCCGCTGGGCAGGATCGTCAGCTTGTCGACGTTGGTGCGAAGCAGCACGCTGGACATGTCGGTCTTGCCTTCGAGCAGGTCCAGCAGGCCCGGCCCCGGCGGCAGGCCGAGCACCCGCAACACCGACGGGCGCGCGACGTCAGCGTCGACCAGCATCACGGTGTGGTCGAGTTCGCTGGCGATGCTCATCGCCAGGTTGATCGAGGTGAAGCTCTTGCCCTCGCCCGGCAGGGCGCTGGTCACCATGATCAGGTTGGCATGTTTCAGGTTCGATGCCGACTTGCCGATCGCGTTGGCGATCAAGGGGCGCTTGAGCACGCGGTATTGGTCGGCGGTATGTGTGCGCGGCGAGTTCGGCGTGACGATGCCGGACTGGGCGATCATCGCCAGATCAAGATCGACGCGGCGCGACGATGGCATCGGCTCGCGGGGGTCGGCCGCCGGCGCGACGCGCGGCATGACCGACGGCCCAGCCACGGTGCTGGCGACACGCGACGGCCGTTCGACCGACGCAATGGCAGCGGGCAGACCGCCGTCGCCTTCTACCTCGGGCACCTGGAAGCCGGCCTGGCGCAACTGCTCAAGCCGCAGGGCCGCCTGTTCGATGAGACTGCTCACTCTTTAGCTCCCGTAGCGGCCCATCAGGGTCATCGCGATCAGCCCGGCCACGAACAACCCGACCAGCCCGCCCGAGGCGGTGACAAAACGGATCAGGCTGCCACGCTCGCGACGGCGTTCGTCGTCACTGACCAGCATCGTCACCACCCCCAGCAGCGGCAGGCCGGTACGGGCGCGCAACGCTTCGGCATCCGGGAAGGTGGGCCGCAACTGACTGGCCACGAACGCAAAGGCAAAGCCGGCACCGAGCGCCGCGACCAGCGCCAGCGGCAACAGAAGCAGCCGGTTCGGCGCCACCGGCTTGGGCGTGACGCGCGGCGGGTCGATCAGCTTGAAGTCGGCCACACCCGACGCGACGTCGAGTTCACCCGACATCACGGCCGATTGCCGGCGCGCCACCAGATCTTCGTAGTTCTTCTTGGTGATGGAGTAGTCGCGGTTGAGCTGCGCGGCCTCGGCCTCGATCTGCGGAGCGGTTTTCAGCGACTCGCGCACGGTTTGCGAACGGCCGGCGTACTCGTCGACGCGGGCCTTCAAGGCTGCGACCTGCACCTCGGCGGTGGCGAGCATGCGGTTGAGCTCCTGCACGGCCAAGCTTTCGTTGACCGATGCCATGCCCGTGCCGCCGGCTGCCGCGGTGGCTGCGGCGGCAGCGATCGCGCGCTTTTGCAGTTCGTCGACTTCCTTCTTGCGCTGGTCTTCGAGGTCCTTGATCAACCGCTTCGTGGTGATGACGTCGGGGTGCTGCTCGGTGTAGCGCTGCAACAGCGCATCCAGCGTGCGCTTCTGGTCGAGGATGCGGCCGTCGATCTCGGGCGTCGAGACCGCCGGCATGCCGGCAGCGGCGGGATTTGCGCCCGCGGCGCCCTTGAGCAGATCGGGCAAAGCGCCCGCAACCGGCAACTGGCCGCGGGCCTCGGCCAACTGGCGCTTGGAAGCATCGCGTGCCTTTTCAGCCTCGCGCAGCTGCAGTTGCGCGTTCTGCAGCTGCGAGTTGATCTCGCCCAGCCGCGTGGCGGCGTCCTTGCCGTCGGCGCCTTGGCGGTCCAGGTTGCGCAGGCGGAATTCCTTCATCCGCGACTCGGCCTCTTCGAGCTTGACCTCGAAGGTCTTGATCTGCTCGCCGAGGAAGGTCTTCGCCGAATCGGTGTCCTTGCGGCTGGCACCCAGGCCGGACTCGACGAAGATCGACACCAGCGACTGGATCACGCGCTTGGCCTTCTCCTGCTCGGAGTCGCGAAAGTTCATCGTGTACAGGTTGACGCCGCCGGCGGTTCGGATCTCGATGCCCTTGGTCAAACGCTCGACCAGCGCTTCCTGTTCGTTGGGCGAACGGTTCTTCAGGTCCAGATCGGCCATGCGGATCAGCTTCTCGATGTTCGGCCGGCTGATCAGCGTGCGGCTCAGCATGCCGATCTGCTGTTCGACATTGGGCTGCACCGCCAGGCCGGACATCAGCGGCTTGAGGATCGAGTCGGTGTCGACGTAAATGCGGGCCGAGGCCTCGTACTGGTCGGGGATCTTCCAGATCAACGCCACGCCGACGGCCGCCACCACCCAGGCCGTGATCACGGCGGGCCAGCGGAACACCCACATGCCGCGCAACGCGGTGAGCAGTTGCTTGACTAACTCTTCCATGGTGCTGAGACGCCTGGCTTCGAGGAACGGAGTGCTGGCTTCAGAAGAAGCTCTGCGGAATGATCAGGATGTCGCCCGGGCGCATCTCGACGTTGGCCGAGACGTCGCCGCGCTTGATCAGGTCCTTCAGGCGCACGGTGTATTGCTTGTTGCCTTCAGCGGTGCGCAGGATGGTGGCGCCGTTGCCGTCGGCAAAGTCGGTCAGGCCGCCCACGGCGATCATCACGTCGAGGATCGTCATCTTCTGCTTGAAGGGCAGAAACTGCGGCTTGGCGGCTTCGCCGACGACGCGGATCTGCTCGCTGTACGGGCCGACGAAGCCGGTCACGATGACCGTGACGACTGGGTCGCGCACATAGGTTGCCAAGCGCTTTTCGACGTCGCGCGCCACCTCGACCGAGGTCTTGCCCTGCACCACCAGTTCGTCGACCAGCGGCGCCGAGAGCTTGCCGTCGGGGCGGACCGGCACGCTCATGGACAACTCGGGGTTGCGCCAGACGATGATGTTCAGCGAATCGCCTGCGCCGATGATGTAGCTGTAGTCGCCCGCCCCCGCCGCGGCCGGCGCCGCTGGCATGGTGCCGCCAAAGCTGCCGCAGGCTGCCAGGAGCCATGCCGCCGCGGGCATCACCAAACCGTTGCGCAGCGTGGCCATCGAGCTGAAGGGCGATGAGAAGAAGGTCTTTTTCATGGGCCGGCCTGTCGTTGAAAGGGGTTTCGGCTGCCTCGCGCCGAAGCTGTAGGGAAAGCGCGGCGCATTCGTGTGCTACACCTCACCGGTGGATGATCGCATGGCGTCGCGACGCGCTGAAGTTGGTGCGCCGCCTGTAGCAACCGCGCGGCCGACAGAATTCACGTTCGGCTGGTTGGCTGTGTACCCCCGGGATGGGGGAGGGGCGGGCTCAAAGTTGTCGGCGGGCTTTACAGCAAATCAGCACGTACCAGCCCGCAGTCCGCCAAAGCTTTGATTCAAAAGGATTTTTTTTGTTGGCACGGTGGATGCATAGTGATAGCCAGGCAAGCGGTTTCGGAACTCTCCGCCGCCGGTGATCAACCCTCTGAAAGGCAAGACATGAAGCAACTCTCTCGCATCGCCGCAGCAGCGGCCCTGGCAGCGGGCGCCCTGGTTTCGACCGGCGCATCGGCCGCGATCATCTGCAACAGCTGCAGCTACAACAACGCGACGAACAGCAACCTGTACGTCGGCGCGCTGAACTCGACGACGGGCGATCTGTCGTTCGTCAACAGCGGCAATCAAGCGAACGCAGCCGGCGCATTCAGCCACACCTACGTGTTTGCGTTCTCGCCGATCGGCTCGGTCGCGTCGAACCTGACGTTCCTGCCGACCAACGAGATCTCGAACTTCACGCTGAGCCTTTACAACGCCGCGGCGTCGGGCTGCGCTGCGGTCGTCGCCGGCACCGGCACGGGTGGTTGCGGCACGTTTGCGCTCGGCTCGCTGATCGCATCAGCCACGACCAACCCCAACTTCCTGGTCAACCTCAACTTCACGGCTGTTCCGGCCGGCACCTACGCGATCCGCGTGACCGGCAACGTCGGCGTTGGTGGTCCGAGCTCGGGCTACTCTGGCCAGATCACGACGCAGAACGTTCCGGAGCCGGGCAGCCTGGCTCTGGCTGGTCTGGCCCTGGTTGGCGCCGCGTTCGCAGCCCGCCGCCGGAAGGTCTGATCGGATCCGGACAATCCTCGGATTGTCCGGCCAGGCCTAGGGGCCCGGTCAATGAAACGCCCCGCTCCGCCGGGGCGTTTTTCTTGGAGCCGCCGTGGAGCGAGGGTAGGCAGTGTCGGTGCATGTGCGGTCGCGCACGGTCCGGCTAACTTACCCCGGGAGTGAGGGGCCAAGACGTGACGCGTCGGGAGCCGGTCTCTCTACAATTTGAAGCGTACGGGCGGCATCGCCTGGAGTGTCCAGATGGATCACCAAAACCCACTTCCCACCCCTTCGCAACGCGACTCTGCGCGGCCTGACCAGCATGCTGAGGGTTCACCGGCGCCGGTCGGCATCAATCGCCGGGCTCTGCTGCGCGGTGGCGCGGCAGCTTCGCCGATCCTGCTGACGCTGGCCAGCGGCCCTGTGGCGGCCACGGGCAATTGCGTCGTGGCGTCTTCGTTCGTGTCGGCCTCGGTCTACAAGAGCCGCAGCCCGGGTTCGACGAACATCGCTTGCGTGCCGAAGACCGCGAAGAACTGGTGCGACGAGGCCAAGAGCACAGCCCAGGGCAACTGCAACTGGAACCCGCACAACAGGACCGTCTCGTACTACGTGACGTCCACCGGCCCCACCGAGATGTTCGCCGGCTGGCCGGCTTCCACGATGTGCTACCACGTGTTCAGAAACTCTGGCAACGGGCTTGCCAACTCGGGTGACGTGGCCATCCTGCAGCGCCTGTTGGCTTTGAGCCATGGCGCGCCGACGGTCTTCACGAAGGACTATTGCAAGAAGGTTTGGTCGGCCCGCAGCAATGCGAGCTTGATGGCCGCGCTGGTCAACGACGGCGGTACGACGCCGTGGGACCAAACCCGCCTGCTGGCCTGGCTCGACTACAGCTCGAACGGCGTCGCGCTGCCGTGAATTTGCAACCGTCGTCACGCCGCGGCACCATCGCGGCATGACGACGGCTCTGCCCCCAAACTCCGCCAACCCGGTGCCGCGCCCCGCGGCGGCCCTATGGACGACCCCCCTGGGTGTCCTTGTCCGGCGTTGGCCCGATAGTGAAACCGGCGTCGCCTACGACGCGCGCCACGCTCGCACCCACTTGCTTTCGGCGACGGCCTGCGATGTCCTTGGACGCTGCCGCTTGGCGCCAGCATCGCTGACCACGCTGACTGCGGACGCCCAGGCCGACTTCGAATTGATGTGGGCCACGGTCACCGCGCTCGAAGTTGCCGGCCTGCTGCTGCGCGAACCGCAGTCGCCCGCGGCGGTGGTTGCTTGAGCACGGGCACCCGCCTCGGCGACATCGCCCCCCCGCACGCCCTGGCCCTGCTGCGCGGCAGTGGGGGTCTGGCGCTGCGCACAGGCCCGGTCGTCTTTCGGGCCCGGACGCCGTTGCCGGATGTCGCGGCACGCATCCTCGCGCTCTACGCCGACTACCCGGTTTGCGGCGAAGGTGATCTGGTCGACTTCGATGTCTCGATCGTCCGGCCGCGCGGCGCGCGCCATTGGATCAAGCCGCAAGTGAGTTTCGAGATGGACGGCCACCATCCCTTCAACCCGCTGGCCGGCGACCAGGGCTTTCCGCTGCTGGAGTGGGGGCTGAACTGGTGTGTCTACTCGAGCTGCCACCAATACCTGGTGCTGCACGCGGCCGTGGTCGCTCGCGACGGTCGAGCGTTGATCCTGCCGGCCCCGTCGGGCTCGGGCAAGAGCACCCTGTGCGCCGCGCTGGCCCTCAGCGGCTGGCGGCTGTTGTCGGACGAGTTGGCGCTGATCGACAGCAATGGGCGCATCGTGCCGCTGCCGCGTCCGGTCAGCGTCAAGAACCAGAGCATCGAGGTGCTGAGCCGGCACTTCCCCAGCCTGCGTTTCGGGTCACGCGTGGAGGAAACCGTCAAAGGCGTGGTGGCGCATTTCGCCGCCCCCACCGAAGCGGTTGTGCGCGCCGCCGAGCCGGCCTGCCCTGCCTGGGTGGTGTTGCCGCGATACAAGCCCGGCGCGGCGACAACGCTGACGCCGTTGACTCGGGCCCAAGGCTTCATGTCGCTGATCGAAAACGCGTTCAACTACGACCTCTTCGGCGCGGCCGGCTTCGAGCGGCTTGGCAGGGTCATCGACAGCTGCAGTTGCTTCGAGTTCGAATACTCCGATCTGCACGAGGCACTGAAGGCATTCGACGAGTTGTCGAACTCGGAATTCCCCGTATGAGCGCGCCGGGCCTTTCCCAAGCGCTCATCCGGGGGAGCGCAGCACGGCGGGTTGTACCGTGAGCGCCGCAGCTAGTCCCCATGCCGCTGCCGACCTGGGCAACGACCCGCGCGAGTTGCTGCCCGCTGCACTTCGCGACCCGCAATCGGCTGCCGACTGGCCGGTACCCCGCCTCAGCCTGCTGCTGCACCAGGCCCGGCGGGCTGGGCTCCTGGGCCGGCTCGCAGAGCGGATGTCTTCCGCAGCCGGTGCCACTGCGCCGCCCGCACTGGCGGCGCATTTCGAATCGGCACGCCGTGTGACCCGCGCGCAGCAGGCCGAGATCCGGCGCGAAACCGCCTTCCTGATGAAGTCGCTGGAAGAGATCGACGCGCCCGTGGTGCTCCTCAAGGGCGCAGCCTACGTGATGGCCGGGCTGCCGGCGGCGTCGGGCCGCGTCTTCGGCGACATCGACATCATGGTGCCGCGCGCGGCGCTCGACGCGGTCGAGGCGCGGCTGATGGCCACCGGCTGGGTGTCGACCCACACCTCGGCCTATGACCAGCGCTTCTACCGCGAGTGGATGCACGAACTGCCGCCGATGGAACACAGCCAGCGCGGCACGGCACTCGACGTGCACCACGCGATCGTGCCGCTGACCGCCCGCCTGAAGCCCGACGCGGCGTCGATGTTCGCGCGCGCCGTGCCGGTACCCGGCCAACCGGGCCTGTTCGTGCTGGCCTCCGACGACATGGTGCTGCACAGCATGACGCACCTGTTCATGAACGACGACACCCACTACGCGTTGCGCGATCTGTCCGACCTGGACCTGCTGCTCCGGCACTTCGCCGAAACCGACACCGACTTCTGGGCCCGGTTGGTCGACCGCGCGGCAGCGCAGGGCCTGGGGCGGCCGCTGCTCGACGCGGTGGGCCAGCTGCGGCGGCTGATGGCCACCCCGGTTCCGGCACCGGCCTGGCAAGCGATCGAGCAGCGCTTCGCCCGCTCCCAACCGACGCGCGCCTTGATGCAGGGCATCTGGTCGCGCGTGATCCGTTCACCGCACCCAAGCACGGCGCGCCCCGGTGCGGCGCTGGCGCTCGGCCTGCTTTACCTGCGCGGGCATTGGCTGCGCATGCCGCCGCTGATGCTGGCCCGCCACCTGACGATCAAGGCGCTACGCCTTCACGAGCCCGCCGACGACAGCGCAGAGCGCACCGTCGGCTGAAACAGCGGGCGTCGCTGCGCGCCGTGATTTTCTTCGTGCAGGAGTCGGCGCCCGCCGGTCCGCTGCGTGGGCGCACCGCACGGAGGTCACGTGCCGTTCGTATCCTGCCGACCATGCGAACACGTCGGTATGCAGGCTACCCGGGACGGCAGCCTTTGACTTTGGCCCCCAAAACATCGCGGCGGCGATATTTCACGGCCATTACCGCGAGCCGCCGGTCCCCCCTCATCGCAGGGATTGCCCCAGCGGAAGCCCGCTCCGTACATTTGCAAACACTCTCCGGACTCAGCCCGCGCTGTATCAGGGCTGCCGCGGGGTCTAGCAGGTGGCCACTCGCCGCCTGGGGAAACCGGGTGCAGCTGGCAGCAATCGTTCGATGATCCGAATCTTCAACCACTACGTGCACCGCGCCGCACTGCGCAGCATGCTGTTCGACATGGCGGCGCTGCTGGTCGTGGCGGTGGGCGTGATCGCCTCGCAGGTCGGCAGCCTGAACCAGGCGGTGCCGATGGCCGGCACGCATGTGGTTTCTTTCGCCGCGTGCCTGTTTGTCATCAACAGCGCCTCGGGCCTGTATGAAAGCAACGCCGGCGGCTCGTTCTCGCGCTCGTGCGGCCGCGCCGTCTTCGTGCTGCTGGTGACGCTGCCGCTGGCCTGGCTGATCTTCGGGCTGCTGCCTCCCACACTGACCGACCGCACTGTCGTCCAGTTTTCCATCATGGCCGGCGCATCGGCATTGATTCTGCGGCGTGTCTACGTGACCCATTCCCAAGCCAAGCCACGAAGCAGCACGCGCATCCTCGTTTTCGGTGCCGGCACTGCCGCCAAGATCGTTGGTGAGACGCTCAAGGCGGCTGACCCGAATGCCCACATCGTCGGCTACGTGCCGGGCACCAACGAGACCGAGCCCGCGGTTCAGGCCGCCGAACTGCTCGGCCTGCGCGGGTCGCTGTGTGAAACGGCCAAGCAGCTGGGCGTCGACGAGATCGTCGTCGCGCTGACCGAGCGCCGCGCCGGCAGCATGCCGCTGCGCCAATTGCTGGACTGCAAGCTTTCGGGCATCAAGGTCTACGACCTGAACACGCACTTCGAGAAGACGCTCGGCCAGATTCGCGTCGACTACCTGAACGCCGGCTGGCTGATCTTCGGCGACGGTTTCAACCAGGACACCCTGCGCACATTCGTCAAGCGCGTCTTCGACATCTTCTGTTCGTCGGTGCTGTTGCTGGTGTCCTCGCCGATCATGTTGGCGACGGCGCTGCTCATCAAGCTCGAAAGTCGCGGCCCGGTCTGTTACCGCCAAGAGCGCACCGGCCTGAACGGCCAGAGCTTCAACGTCACCAAGTTCCGCAGCATGCGGACCGACGCCGAAAAGGATGGCAAGCCGCGCTGGGCCACTGCCAACGACAGCCGCGTCACGCGTGTCGGCCACTTCATCCGCCGGCTGCGCATCGACGAGCTGCCGCAACTCATCAACGTGCTCAACGGCGAGATGAGCCTGGTGGGGCCACGCCCCGAACGGCCGTTCTTCGTCCAGCAGCTGACCCAGGAAATCCCGTTCTATGCCGTGCGCCACAGCGTCAAGCCGGGCGTGACGGGCTGGGCGCAGGTGCGCTACCACTACGGGTCGACGGTCGAAGACTCGCAGGAAAAGCTCCAGTACGACCTGTACTACGTGAAGAACCACAGCCTCTTCCTGGACCTCGTCGTCCTGATGGAAACCGTGGGCGTGGTGCTGACAGGCAAGGGCGCACGCTGAAGCCAACCCGCGGGCGGGGCCCGCGGATGGTCGATTGCCGCGGGCGAGGCCCGCGGATGGTCGGTTGCTTCAGGCGGGCCCCGCGGATTCCTCACGGCGGCGGCGCGGCCCTGCGGCCCTACACTGGTTTTTCTGCGGCCACGCCGCACCGCCGCGCCGTCCGAGTTGTCGGCCAATGAGCCTCTGCCTGCATGGGTGACGTCGCCTTCGCCTGCTACGCCATCGCGACCGTCCTGCAACTCGCGCTGGCCGCCTGGCTGCTGCTGACGCAGCGGCTAGTGCGCGACCGCGGCCCGGCAACCCGGCTGTTTCTGGCCGGCATCCTGGCCGGTGCTGCCTGGGCCGCCGTGTCCACCGTCGCCGAGGTACAGGCTGGCGACGGCTGGCGCCTGGCTGCGGCCCTGCTCGATACGCTGCGCTACGCGCTGTGGTTCGGGTTCCTGCTTTCGTTGGTGCAGCCTGCCGGCGACGCCCTGCTATCCCGCAGGGGGCTCCAACAATTGCCGCGGCTGTCCCTGCTGTCCCTGCTGGCCGCCGCCGCGGTGGCTGTGGGGCAGCTGGGGCGCGGATGGCAAGGCAGCATGGGCGACGACGAGCCGCAACGCGCCTTCATGGTGTTGCTGCTGGCGTTGCCGCTGTGCGGGCTGCTGCTCGTCGAGCAGTTCTACCGAAAGCTCGGCGAAGACGCGCGCTGGAGTTCCAAGCCAGCCTGCCTGGCGCTGGGCTGCATCTTCGCTTTCGACCTTTACCTGTACTCGGAGGCGCTGCTGTTCGGCCGTTTCGACGCCGACCTGAAGAGCGTGCGCGGCCTGGCCCAGGCGTTAGCCGTGCCCTTCCTTTTCATGGCCGCGCGGCGCCACACCGACTGGATGAAGCGGCTGCAGGTCTCGCGCACAGCGGCTTTCCACTCGGTGACACTGATCCTGGCCGGTGCGTACCTGCTGTTCATGTCCGCCGTCGGCTACTACGTGCGCTATTTCGGTGGCACCTGGGGCCGGGCGTTGCAGATCGGGCTGCTGTTGGCGGGGCTGGCGTTCCTGGTGGCGTTGGCCGTCTCGGGCGCCTTGCGCTCGCGGCTGCGGGTCTTCGTCGGCAAGCACTTCTTCAGCTACCGCTACGACTACCGCGAAGAGTGGCTGCGCTTCACCGCCGCCCTGTCGACCAAGGGCTCGGCGCAGGATGTCGGCATGCAGATCGTGCGCGGGCTGGCCCGCACCGTCGAATGCCCGGCCGGCAGCCTGTGGACGCGCGCGGACGCCAGTGGCCCCTTTACCCAGGCGGTGCGCTGGAACGTGCCGGTCGTCGAAGGCAGCGAGAGCGCCGACTCGGCGTTCTGCGCCTTCTTGAGCGAGCGCGGCTGGGTCATCGACCTCGACGAGTTCCGCAGCGCACCGCGCCTGTACGGCGACCTGCCGCTGCCGACCTGGCTGCTCGGCTCGTTGCCGATGTGGGTGGTGGTGCCGCTGCTGGCGGGCGACGAACTGCTCGGTTTCGCGCTGCTGGCGCCACCGCGCACCGCCGTCAAGCTCGACTGGGAAGTGCGCGACCTGCTGAAGACCGCCGGCCGCCAGGCAGCCGGCTACCTGGCGCAGATGCAGGCCACCGAGGCGTTGCTCGAAGCACGCAAGTTCGACGCCTTCAACAAGATGTCCGCCTTTGTCGTGCACGACCTGAAGAACATCGTCACCCAGCTGTCGTTGATGCTGAAGAATGCGGAACGGCTGCACGACAACCGCGAGTTTCAACAGGACATGCTGTTGACGGTCGAAAGCTCGCTGGAGAAGATGCGGCGCTTGATGTTGCAGTTGCGCGAAGGCGCCACGCCCCCGGGTGGCAGCCGCGGCGTGGAGCTGGTGCCGCTGGTACACAGGCTCGAAAGCCTGGCCACGTCGCAGGGCCGGGTGCTGGAAGTGCGGCAGCTCGAAAAACTGGCCACCCGCGGTCACGACGAGCGGCTCGAACGGGTACTCGGCCACATGGTGCAGAACGCGTTCGACGCCACGCCGCGCGACGGCCAGGTATGGATCGGGGTCAAGCGCTTCAGTGGCCAGGTGGTGGTGGAAGTGGGCGACACGGGAGCCGGCATGAGCGAAGAGTTCGTCAAGACCCGCCTGTTCCGGCCTTTCAGCAGCACCAAACAGAGTGGAATGGGCATCGGCAGCTTCGAGAGTTTCCAGTACATCCGCGAGTTAGGTGGCAGTATCGACGTCGCCAGCGCGCCGGGTGAGGGCACACGCATGACGGTGCGGCTGCCGGTGTTCGAGCTCGAGCACGGTACCGACCTGCTGCGCTCGGCCGCCGACTGACCCGCCGCAGCGTTTCAACTGCCTTCGCGTTTTCTCCAATTCAGCCCGTCAGCCTCCCAACCCGCAGGACCGCGCCCTTGCACACCACCGACAGCCCGGCCTCCCCGCTTCTGATCGTCGAGGACGACCTCGCGCTGCAAAAGCAGATCAAGTGGTCGCTCGACCGCTTCGAGTCCGTCACCGCGGCCGACCGCGAGAGCGCGCTGGTTCAGCAGCGCCGGCACCAGCCCGCGGTCGTGACGATGGACCTGGGCCTGCCGCCCGATCCCGATTCGGTGTCCGAGGGCTTCAAGCTGCTCGAACAGCTGCTCGCGGCCGACCCGGCGGTGAAGGTCATCGTGCTGACCGGGCAGAACGACCAGAAGAACGCGCTGCGCGCGGTCGCCCTGGGTGCGTACGATTTCCTGGCCAAGCCTTTCGAACCCGAGGTGCTGAGCCTGACCATCGAACGCGCCGCCCGGCTGTCCGAGTTGCAGGCCGAAAACCGCCGCTTGCAGGCGCTGCACCAGCCCGACGCGCTGTCGGGCCTGATCACGCGTGACGCCGAAATGATGCGCCTGTCGCGCACCATCGAACGGGTCTCGGGCAGCAACGCCACGGTGCTGCTGCTCGGCGAAAGCGGCACCGGCAAGGAGGTGCTGGCCAACGGTCTGCACAGCGCCAGCAAGCGCAGTGGGCGCTTCGTCGCCATCAACTGCGCGGCAATCCCCGAGAACCTGCTGGAGAGCGAGCTCTTCGGTTACGAGCGCGGCGCCTTCACAGGCGCAGCCAAGACCACGCCCGGCAAGATCGAGACCGCCGACAAGGGCACGCTGATGCTCGACGAGATCGGTGATCTGCCGCATTCGTTGCAGGCCAAGCTGCTGCGCTTCCTGCAAGAGCGCACCGTCGAACGGCTGGGTGGTCGCAACGAGATCCCGGTTGATGTGCGGGTGGTCTGTGCCACGCACCAGGACCTGAAGCACCTCATCGCCGAAGGCCGCTTCCGCGAAGACCTGTACTACCGCCTGGCCGAGATCGTCATCAACATACCGCCGCTGCGCGCCCGCACGGGCGACGCGGCGCTGCTGGCCCACGCCTTCCTGCGGCGCTACGCGCAAGAACAGCGTCGCGGCTCCCTGACTTTCAGCGACGATGCCATCCGCGCCGTCGAGGCGCATGCCTGGCCCGGCAACGTGCGCGAGTTGCAGAACGCCATCAAGCGCGCGTCGATCATGGTCGAGGGCGACCGCCTGACGCACGAGGACCTGGGCCTGCCGGCGCCGCACGATGGCGGTGACGTGGCCGACGGCGTGGCCGTCGCCTCTGACCTGGACCTGCGCGCCGTGCGCGAAGCCGCCGAACGCCAGGCCATCGTGACCGCACTGGCGCGCGCCAACGGCAGCATCGTCAAGGCCAGCGAGATCCTCGGCGTCAGCCGGCCGACGCTGTACGACCTGATCAAGCGGCTGGCGATCAAGTAGCGGCCCTCGCGCGCCGTCCTCCAAACCCACCCGGCCCTCGTCGATGTCCTTCCAGCCCTCCCACGCTCCCCACCCGCCCGCCTTGCGGCTGATTTCCGTCTGCGTCGCGCTGGCCCTGGCGGGTTGCGGCCGGGACTCGCCCGAAGTGCTGCTGAAGTCGGGCGAGACCTTCATCGCCAAGAACGACCCGGTCTCTGCCACCGTGCAACTGAAGGCCGCGCTTCAGTTGCAGCCCGAGTCGACGCAAGTGCGCCTGCTGCTGGCGCGCACGCTGCTGCAGTCGGGCGACCCCGCCAGCGCCGTCGTCGAATTGCAGCGGCTTCGCGAACAGGGCCACGACGCTAACGAGGTGGTGCCGCTGCTGGCCACCGCGCTGCTCGGCGCCGGCAACCTGAAGCGTCTGGTCACGCAGTTCGACGCGACCGAGCTGCCCGAGCCGGCTGCCATGGCAGCGCTCAAGACCAGCTTGGCATCGGCGTGGGTCGGGTTGAGCAACCGCGCCAAAGCCGATGCCGCGCTGGCCCAGGCCCTCGCCGCCAGTCCGACCTTCGCGCCGGCGCTGACGCTGCAAGCCGAGTTGGTTGGCGATGGTGGCGACATCGACGGCGCGCTGGTGCTGGTTGACAAGGCGCTGGCCGCCCAGCCCGACCTGGCTGAAGCCTGGTACGCGAAAGGCAGCCTGCTGGCATTCGGCAAACGGGACATCGTCGGCGGCAAGGCCGCACTGGAGAAGGCGCAAGCGGTGAATCGCTTCTTCGTGCCGGCATATGCCGGCCTGGCCAGTCTGGCGCTGCGCGAGAAGAACCCTGGCGCGGCCGCAGCGCAGGCCGCGGCGCTGCGCGCCGTGCTGCCGACGCACCCGCACGCCGCCTTCATCGATGCCCAGATCGCGCACTACAGCGGCCGCATCGAAGAGGCGCGCGAGAAAGTCCAGGCGCTGTTGCGCATCGCCCCCGAGAACGTCGGCGTGCTGACGCTGGCCGGCGTGGTCGAAGGCACCGGCGGCTCCTTCGTCATCGCCGAATCGCACTTCGTCAAGGCACTGACCATCGACCCCAAGCTCGACAGCGCGCGGCGCAGCCTGGCCCTGACCTACCTCAACCTTGGGCAGCACGCCCGTACGCTGGAGACCTTGAAGTCGCTCATCGGCCCCGAGTCGACCGACGCGTCGGCACTGGCGATGGCCGGTGCCGCCGCACTGCGCCAGGGCGACGCCCGTGCCGCCGAGGCCTACTACACCCGCTCGGCCAAGTTGAACCCGGGCGACCCGTTCGTCAGCACGTCGCTGGCCCTGACCCAGCTCAAGCGCGGCAACCTCGATCGCGGTTTCGCCGACCTGACCGAACTCACGCGCAGCGGGGGCAAGGAAACGGTGGCCGACCTGGCGCTGATCAGCGCACGCATGAGCCGCGCCGAGTGGCCGCAGGCGCTGCAGGCCGTCGACACCGCTCTGGCTAAGACGCCCAAGGACGTCAACCTGTTCGACCTGCGCGGCCGCGTGCAGGTCGCCCGCAACGACCTGACCGCGGCGCGAGTCGCCTTCGAGCAGGCTGCTGCGTTGGACCCGAAGTTCTTCGCCGCGACGGCCAATCTGGCGGCCGTCGATCTGCTCGAGAAGAAGCCCGAAGAGGCTGCACGCCGCCTGCAGCAGGCGATGAAGGCCGACCCGCGCAACATCTACGCCAGCCTGGCACTGGTCGACCTGCGCATCAAGGCCGGCGCGCCGTTGCCCGAGTTGCAACGCATCCTGAGCGAGACGATAAGCAGCAACCCGGGCGAGGCCAGGCCGAGGATTGCGCTGATCGAGCTCAACCTGCGCAACAAGCGCGTGCGCGAGGCGGTGCAGGCGGCGCAGGACGCGGTCTCGGCGCTGCCCACCGACCCTGGCGTGCTCGACGCACTGGCGCGGACGCAGACTGTCAGCGGCGATGTGCAGCAGGCCATCAGCACCTACCGCCGACTGTCCAATCTGGACCCCAAGGACGTGCGCCCGCTGCTGCGGCTGGCCGACCTGTACCGCAGTGGCGGCGACCGCAAGAACGCCGAGGCGATGTGGCGTCGCGTCGCCGAGATCAACCCGGCCTACCCGGCGGTGCAGTCGCGCATCGTCGAGTTGCTGATCGCCGACAAGCAGCCCGCCGACGCGTTTGCCGAAGCCAAGTCGATGCAGGGACGCAGTGGCGGCGACAGCGTCATCGGCTACATCTACGAAGGCACCGTGCACCAGCGCGCGAAGGAGTGGGACCGCGCGGCGGAAGCCCTGCGCGCCGGCCTGAAGCGCCACCCCACCAGTGCCGAGATCGCGATCCGCCTGTACCAGATGGAAATGCAACTCGGCCGCACGGCCGAGGCCACCCGCCTCGCCGAGCGGTGGCCGAAGGAGAACCCGCAGGACACCGAGTTCGAGGTCGAGTACGCCAACATGCTGATGCTGGGTAACGACATACCTAGCGCTGAAAGGGTACTGCGCGGTGCCGTCGCGCGCCATCCCGACCGGCCGGTCGCCCTCAACAACCTGGCCATGGCACTGACGATGCAGCGCAAGCCGGGTGCCGTGGCGGCCGCCGAGAAGGCGCTGGCGCAGACCGGTGAGACCGCGTCGATGCTCGACACGCTGGCGCTCGCGCTCGGCGCGGAGGGCCAGTTCGTGCGCGCTCTGAACGTCCAGCGGCGCGCCGTCGGCCTAGCGCCGGACGATCCTGCGCTGCGGCTGAATCTGGCCCGGCTGGCCATCCAGGCCGGCAACAAGACCCTGGCGCGCGAGGAGCTTGATGCCCTTGCCGCACAGGGCAAGGACTTCCCATTGCGCACAGAAGTCGAGAAACTCCTGAAGTTGCTCTGACCGCGCCTTCGACCCCACGAGTGTGAACATGAAGCCCACGATCCTTCGCCATGCCCTGCTGGCCGCCTTCGCGGCCACCACCCTTGTTGCCCTGCCCGGCTGCTTCGGCGAGTCCGAGGCCGACCTCATGAAGTCGGCCACCGCCTACGTCGAGAAGAAGGACTACAAGGCCGCGGTCATCCAGCTCAAAACCGTTCTGCAGTCCAACCCGGACTCGCCCGACGGCCGCCTGATGCTCGGCCAGGTGCTGCTGAAGAGCGGCGACCCGGTGGCAGCCGCCGTCGAGTTGCGCAAGGCGCGCGAGCTGCAAGTGCCCGACGAGAAGGTGGTGCCCGACCTGGCGCGGGCGATGATCCTGATCGGCGAGCACGGCAAGCTGGCCACGCAGTTCAGCGACACCAAGCTGCGCGACGACACCGCGATGGCCGACCTGCTGATCTCGCTGGCCACCGCCAAGGCGCTGCAGAACGAGAACGCACCAGCAGCAGAACTGGTCAAGCGCGCGCTCGAACTGAAGCCGCAGTTCAACGACGCCGTCACGCTGCAAGCGCGCATGAAGGCCTCCGACGGCGACATCGACGGCGCGCTGGCGCTGGCCACGTCGGTGCTCGAACGCGAACCCGGCAACGCCGGCGCCGGCACCTTCAAGGGCGACCTGTTGCGCCTGACCAAGAACGACACGGCCGGCGCGTTGGCCGCCTACCGCAAGGTGCTGGAGACCACCCCCGATTCAGTCACCGCGCACGCCGCAACGATGACGATCCTGATTGCCGAATCGAAGATCGAGGACGCCCGCAAACAACACACGGCGATGAAGACGGTGGCGCCCAACCACCCCGAGACCCTGTTCTTCGAAGCCCAGCTGGCCTACGCCGACAAGGACTTCAAGCGTGTGCGCGAGATCGCCGACCGCATCCTGAAGGCTTACCCGGACAACGTGCGCGTGCTCGAACTGGCGGGTGCGGCCGAGTTCCGCCGCGGCGGCTACCTGCAGGCTGAAGCGATGCTGGCGCGCTCACTGAAGCTCGCGCCGAAGCAGATGGTCTCGCGCCAGCTGCTGGCCCAGACCTACTTGCGGCTGGCGATGCCCGAGAAGACGCTCGAGCTGTTGCAGCCGGTCCTCGACTCGACGCAGCCGGACGCCGGGAGCCTTTCGCTGGCCGGCGAGGCCTACCTGCAAATGGGCGACGCCAAGCGCTCCGAAGCGGCGTTCCAGTCGGCCGCCAAGCTGGCGCCCGACAACACCCGCGTGCGCACCTCGGTCGCGTTGGCGCAGTTGGCGCGCGGCGACAACGCGGCTGGTTTGACCGCGCTGGAAGGCATCGCCGCCGACGACAAGACCGCGCGGGCCGACCTGGCGCTGATTGCCGCGCGCATGAAGGCGGGCGACATGCCCGGCGCGCTGAAAGCCACCGACGCGCTGGAGAAAAAGTTGCCCGACAAGGCGCTGGCGTTCGACGTGCGCGGCCGCATCCAGCTGTTGCAAAGGGACTTCCCCGCTGCCACCGCCAGCTTCGAGAAGGCGCTGAGCAAGGACCCGCAGTTCTTCCCTTCTACCGCCGGGCTGGCGACGATCGACGTCAACCAGGGCAAGCCCGAGAAGGCGCGTGAGCGGTTCGAAGCGCTGCTGAAAACCAACCCGCAGAACCACCCGGCCAAGCTGGCGCTGGCCGAGTTGGCGGCGCGTACCGGCGCGGCGCCGGCGGAGGTCTCGCGGCTGATCGCCGAGGCCGTCAAGACCAACCCGGGCGACCAGCGCTCGCAGCTTCTGCTGGTGAACCACTACCTGTCCAGCGGCGACCCGAAGGCGGCGCTGAATGCCGCGCAGGCCGCAACCGCCGCGCTGCCCAATAGCAACGAACTGCTGGACGCTCTCGGCCGCGCACAACTCGCCAGCGGCGACGCGCAGCAGGCCGTCAGCACCTTCCGCAAGCTGATCAGCGCCCAGCCCAAGCGCGCCGAACACCATGTGCGCCTGGGTGAAGCGCTGGCGGCCAACAAGGACCTGGTCGAGTCCACCCGAAGCATGAAGCGGGCACTCGAACTCAAGCCCGATCTGGTGCCCGCACGGCGCGGTCTGGCCCAGTTGGCGCTGCTCAACAACAGCCCGAAAGAAGCGCTGCAACAGGCGCGAGAGCTGCAGACCCGACAACCCAAGGACGCGACCGGCTGGGCGCTGGAAGGCGACATCGAATCGTCCAGCCGCAACTATGTCGCGGCGGCCACGGCCTACCGCGGCGCGTTGCAGCGCCAGCCTACTGCCGACACCGCCGTGCGCCTGCACAGCGCCTTGCTGCGCGCCAACAAGGCGGCCGACGCCGACCGCATGGCCGCCGATTGGACCCGCGAGCACCCCAAGGACACCGTCTTCCGCTACTACCTGGGTGATCTGGCGCTGGGCAAGAACGACATGGCCGGCGCCGAGGCGCACTACCGCGACGTGCTGCAGATTGCGCCGGCGCATGCGATGGCCATGAACAACATCGCCTGGCTGCTGGCCAAGCAGTCCAAGCCGGGCGCTGTCGAGATGGCGACCAAGGCCAACGAGCTCGCGCCGAACCGGCCCGCGCTGCTGGACACGCTGGCCACCGCGCTGGCTGCCGATGGCAAGTACCCGCAGGCCATCGAGGCGCAGAAGAAAGCGATGGCGCTGGCCACCAAGGAGCCGTCGCTGAAGCTGAACCTGGCCCGCATCTACCTGAAGGCCGGCGAGAAGCCCTATGCCCGCGCCGAGCTCGAAGAGCTGGCCGCGATGGGCGAGAAGTTCGGCGAACAGGCCGAGGTGAAGACGCTGCTCGCGCAGGCCAAGTGAAGCACGCCGGCGCTGGCGTGCAGCGCCGCGACGTCGTCTTCGCCAGCGCGCTCTGGCCAGCCGCGACAGCGGCCTTGGCGCAAGACCTGGTGGCGGTGGCCGCCAGCGCCCGCGCATCGGTATTGCCCGTCGGCACCTACAGCGCCACCGACAGCCCGCGCTTCGGCTTTCGCGGCAGTGGCTTCGTGCTCGGCGACGGCACGCTGCTGGCCACCAACTTCCACGTGCTGCCCAGCGTGGCCGAAGCGGGTGGCACGCGCCAGCTGGTCGTCATCGTGCCGCGGCCCGGTTCTGGCGCTGCAGCAGCCGGCAACAACGCCGAGGTGCGCAGTGCCACCGTGGTGGCCAGCGACCGCACGCGCGACCTGGCACTGCTGAAGCTCGACGGTGTACCGCTGCCCGCGCTGAAGCTCGGTGAAGCGGGTGCTGCACGCGAAGGCCAGGCGGTCGCGCTGGTCGGTTTTCCCGTCGGCGGCGTGTTCGGTTTCTCGCCCGTCATCCACCGCGGCATCATCGCCAGCATCACCAGCGCGGCGCTGCCGGCACCGACCGCGCAGCAGCTCGACGCGCGGGCCATCTCCCGCCTGCGCGAAGGCAACTTCGAGGTCTTCCAGCTCGACGCGACGGCCTACCCCGGCAACAGCGGCGGGCCGCTGCTCGACGCGGCCAGCGGCCAGGTGGTGGGCATCATCAACATGGTGCTGGTGCGTGGCAGCCGCGAGACGGCGCTGACGAATCCGACCGGGATCACGTATGCGATCCCGGTCCGCCATCTGCACGAGCTGATCGCGGGCAGATAGAAGCACCTCCAAGCAGGCGCCGCGGATCCGGCTCAGCCGGGCCGCTGGCGCTGCCCCCATGGGGGCAGCGCCGTCAGGCGCTCCGGGGGCACCTGTAGTACCCGCGGTACCACTCGACGAAGCGCCCGATGCCGGTGCGGATGTCGGTGGCCGGTGTGAAGCCGACCCAGTCGTTCAGGCTATCGACGTCGGCGTAGGTCGCCGGCACATCGCCGTCTTGCAGCGGCATCAGGTTCTTCTGCGCCGTCTTGCCGAGCGCGGCTTCGATCGCGGCGATGAAGTCCAGCAGCGGCACCGGGTTGTGGTTGCCGATGTTGAAAACGCGGAACGGTGCGTTGCTGGTACCGGGGTCGGGCGCTTCGGCGCGGTAGTCGGCGTTCGGCGCAGCCACGCGGTCGAGCACCCGGATCACGCCTTCGACGATGTCGTCGACGTAGGTGAAATCGCGCTGCATGTTGCCGTGGTTGAAGACATCGATCGGTCGGCCTTCGAGGATCGCCTTCGTGAACAGGAACAGCGCCATGTCCGGCCGCCCCCAGGGCCCGTAGACCGTGAAGAAGCGCAGGCCCGTCGTCGGCAGGCCGAACAGGTGGCTGTAGGTGTGCGCCATCAACTCGTTGGCCTTCTTGGTGGCCGCGTACATGCTGACCGGGTGGTCGACGCTGTCGTGCTCGGAGAACGGCATCCGCGTATTACCACCATAGACGCTGGAACTGCTGGCGTAGACCAGGTGCTGCACCTTGGAATGGCGACAGCCTTCGAGCACGTTCATGAAGCCGACGACGTTGCTGTCGATGTAGGCGTGCGGGTTGACCAGCGAGTAGCGCACACCGGCCTGCGCCGCGAGGTGGATCACGCGGTCGAAGCGCTCTTCGGCGAAAAGCCGCGCCATGCCGTCGCGGTCGGCCACGTCCATCTTCACGAAGCGGAAGTTGGCATCTGGCGTCAGCCGCGCCAGCCGGTCGTGCTTGAGCTGGACCTCGTAGTAGTCGTTGAGGTTGTCCAGGCCGACCACCGTATCGCCACGGGCCAACAGGCGCAGCGTGGCGGTCGAGCCGATAAAGCCGGCCGCGCCGGTAAGCAGAATCTTCATGCGTGAAATTCTGGCATCCGCCACCAAGCCGGCCGCGTGCGGATGCCGCGGTTGCGCGTCAGTCCGCCAACGCGGGGTAGTCGGTGTAGCCAACTTCTTCGCCGCCGTAGAAAGTGGTGCGGTCGGGCGTGTTCAGCGGCGCACCCTCTCGCAGCCGGCGCACGAGGTCGGGATTGGCAATGTACGGCTTGCCGAAGGCGACCAGGTCGGCGCCACCTTCGAGTGCCGCCGCTGCCATCGCGCCGTCGTAGCCGTTGTTGACCATCCACGCGCCGCGGCCACCGGCCTCCCGGTACACGCGCTTCAGCGCCGCGTAGTCGAACGGCCGATCGGGCAATTCGCGCGCTCCGCCGGTGGCGCCTTCGATCAGGTGCAGGTAGGCCAGGCCCAGTGGCGCCAGTCCGCGCACCACATGCTCGAAGAGCGCCTGGGCGTCAGCATCGAAAGCGTCATCGGCCGGCGTCACCGGCGACAGGCGGATGCCGACCCGGCCGCCACCCACCGCGGCCGCCACAGCCTGGGTCACCTCGAGCATCAAGCGCGCGCGGTTCTCGATCCGCCCGCCGTAGGCATCGTCGCGCGCGTTGCTGCCGGTCTTCAGGAACTGGTCGAGCAGGTAGCCGTTGGCGCCGTGGATCTCGACACCGTCGAAGCCCGCGACCTGCACCGCATCACGCGCCGCACGGGAATAGTCGGCGACGATGCCCGGCAGTTCGTCCAGCCGCAGCGCGCGCGGCATCGAGGTCTCGACGAAGGTCGGTACGCCGTCGCGCATCAACACCGTCTTGGTCTTGGCGGCGATCGCCGAAGGTGCTACCGGCGCACCGCCGCCGGGCTGCAACTCGGTGTGCGAAACGCGGCCCACGTGCCACAGCTGCACGACGATGCGCCCGCCGGCGGTGTGTACCGCGTCGGTCACGTGCTTCCAGCCTTGCAGCTGCTCGGGTGCGTAGAGGCCCGGCACATCCGCGTAACCCTGGCCTTGTTGGGAAATCGCGGTGGCTTCCGTGATGATCAGCCCCGCCGTGGCGCGCTTGCGGTAGTACTCGACGTTCAGCGCCCGCGGCACTGCGCCCGGACTGCGGTTGCGCGTCAGTGGCTCCATGACGATGCGATTCGCCAGTACCAGACTGCCGGCGGTCATCGGTGTGAAAAGCATGGGCGTGGAGAATGTTGCAATGCACCAATTCTTAGGGGCGCCCCTGCACAGGCCCGTGCTGCTGATCGTTGTCTTGGTCTGAGGCGTGGCCTAGTTCTTGGTGTGGACGCGCGGTTGGAGCACCGATGGACTGGACACCAGACCGATCGGTCCCTTGACAATAGACCGACCGGTCTACAGAATTCGGTCGCATGCCACCCCGCATTCCCGACAGCACCCCCGACCACGCTGCAACGGCGCGCACACCGGCTGAACCACTGCCCGCCACCCGCGACCGCCTGCTCGGCGCGATGACCGACGCGCTGCGCACACGCGGCCTGCACGGCATCGGCCTGTGCGAGTTGCTGGCGCACGCCGGCGCGCCGAAGGGCGTGCTCTACCACCACTTCCCCGGCGGCAAGCAGGAGCTGGCCATTGCTGCGGTGCGCGCCAACGTCGAGCGCTCGGCCGCGTCGCTGGACCGGCTGGCCGCATCAGGCACGCCACCGGTAGCAGCGCTGCGCGGCTGGATGGGCGCGGCGCTGAAGCAGCTTGAAGCCAGCGGCTTCGAACGCGGCTGTCCGCTGGCCAGCGTAGCGCTGGAGTCGACGGCGTCGGATGTCGCCCTGCGCCAGGCGCTGGCCGAGGCCTTCGCGACGCTGCGCACGCGGCTGGCGGCCGTGCTGGCCGGCGGCGGCATCGCACCCCGACGCGCGGCCACGCTGGCCACGCTGTCGGTGGCGGCCTACGAAGGCGCGCTGATGCAGGCCCGCGTGGCCGGCGACCGCAAGCCGATGGCCGACACGGTGGAAGCGCTGCTGGCGCTGATCGAGAGCGAACTGGAACCGACATGAGCACCGCCATCGCCCGCGTCGAACCGCAGACCGTGCCGCTGGTAGCCGCCGACGGCTACCGCCTTGGCGCGTTGCTCTACCCGGCGGCGGGCACACCACGCGCGCACCTCGTCGTCGGCGGCGCCACCGGTGTGCAGCAGAAGTTCTACCGGCGCTTTGCCGAACACGCCGCATCGCGCGGCTTCTCGACCCTGACGCTCGACTACCGCGGCATCGGCCTGTCTCGGCCCGCCACGCTGCGCGGTTTCAAGATGGACTACCTAGACTGGGCCGGGCAGGACCTGGCCGCCGCCGTCGAGCACATGGCCGGCGGGCCCGGCCACGAGACGCCGCTGTTCATGGTCGGGCACAGCTACGGCGGCCATGCCTTCGGCCTGCTTCCCAATCACGCCAAGGTGGCGCGCTTCTACACGTTCGCGACGGGCGCGGGGTGGCATGGCTGGATGCCGCCGCTGGAACGGCTGCGCGTGCTGACGATGTGGCGCTTGGTGGGCCCGCTCGTGACGAGCTGGAAGGGCTACCTGCCGTGGAGCCTGCTCGGCATGGGCGAGGACCTGCCACTGCCGGTGTACCGCCAGTGGCGGCAGTGGTGCAACTACCCGCGCTACTTCTTCGACGACCCGACGATGGCGCCGCACCGTCTGGCCAACCGCTTTGCCGAAGTGCGCACCCCGATCGTCGCCCTCAACGCGCTCGACGACCGGTGGGCGCCACCGCGCTCGCGCGATGCCTTCATGGCGGCGTACTGCAACGCGCCGGTCCAGGCGATCGACCTCGACACCATGCGCAGCGGGCTCGGGCCGATCGGACACATGGGCTACTTCAGACCTGCAGCCATGCCGCTGTGGCAGAACATGCTCGACTGGTTTGGCCAGCACGACGGCATGGCGCCGGCCGCCACTGCATTTGCCGCACCAGCGCGCTGATCACGCGGCTGTGGTCGTTGCTGTCACCGTCGTCACCCACACCTCGTCGCCGACCGCAAAGCGCCCGCCGCGCAGCACCCGCGCCGTGACGCCGCCATGGCCGCGCATCGCGTTGTAGCCACCGCGCCCGAGCACCGCTTCCATCTTCGAACAGGGGTCGCAGGGTCCGGTCACTTCGAGCACTGCACCTTCGTCGCGATGGCCCAGGTGCAGCTCGAAGACCTCGCCGGCGAACAAGGCCCGCGCCGACAGCAGATTCAGGCCGCTGACGACCACGTTTCGCCGCAGCATCGCTGCGTCGACAGCGTCCCGACCCGACCACGCCGCCAGCATCGGCAGGTGTTCGGCCTGGATCAACGTGACCTGCCGCTTGTGGCCGCCTGGCCGGGTCGACACGCGTGCGGCCGTGCGGTCGCCCGACAAACCCACGCCGGCGATGGCGACGGCCTGCTGCACCGATTCAGCAGTCCTGTCGCGGCCGGGCCGCAGGCAGATCTGTTCGATGCGCCCGCGGCTCGCAAACTCGCGCAGCAGCGCGGCCATCGAGCCCGGCACCGCGGCGCCACTCCCAGCGCTCATCGCAGGTAGACCGATTCGAAGCCGGCGAGCACCTCGCCGCCGCTGCCGAGCAGCTCCAGCCGCTGACCGGCCACGCGCCAGTGCACGGTGCGCTCCAGGGCTTGCAGCATCAGCGCTTGCTGGCGTGTGGCGGCTGCGCTCTGGCAGGCCGCAGGCAGCGGCGCCGGCCGCACGAAGACCAGATCGGCGCCGCGCAGCGTGTAGCCGAGCGTGAAGCGGTTGCAGCCGGTGTGGCCCGCCAGCGTCGAGCGGGCCGGGTGCAGCACGAGGTGCGGCTCGCGTTCACCGTCGGCAACGACCACGTCCGCGCCGCCGGCGCGCAGCAGCTTCCAGTAGGTGTTCTCCAACGGGGCCGTTGACATTGCCGTGGCACAGCCCGACAGGGCGAGCGTCAGCAAGACGGCGGCACCGACTCGGCCGTGGTCGTGGTCGTGCTTGCGCGGGATACCGCAGTTGGGGTTGGGGTCCTGGTCGATCGGACGCTGGCGTTCGCTCACGCGGCGGAGTATCGAACGAAGCTTGCCACCGCTTCGATCACCGCTTCGGGCTGGTCGCGGTGCGGCGAGTGGCCACAGCCCGGCAGTTCGAGCAGCTGCGTCTGCGGCACGCGGCGCGCGATGCCGCGGATCTGTTCGAGCGTGCCGTACTCGTCGCAGGTGCCCTGTATCGCCAGCAGCCGGCAGGTGATCCGCGGCAGCTCGGCCTCGATGTTCCAGCTGCGGAACTCCGGCGCCAGCCAGATGTCGTTCCAGCCGCGGAAGGCCGAGTCGGGGTCGTCGTGGTGGCGGGCCAGGCGCTGCTTCAGGTCGGTCTGCACGTAGGCCTCGCGGGCAGCGGTGATGCTGGTGATGGAAAGATCCTCGACCAGGATGTGCGGCGCCAGCACGATCGCGCCCGCGATCCGGTCGGGCAGTCGCGCGGCGTACAGCAGCGAGATCGAGCCGCCATCGCTGTGACCGAACAGCCAGGGCCTGTCCTTCGCGGTGTCGATGCCTAGCGCAGCCAGCAGCGCCGGCAGCACCTCGTGCGCCTGGCGGTGCATGAAGTCGGGCCCCCAGCGCTCGTCGCGCGGCCGCGGCGTCGAGCGGCCGTAACCGGGCCGCGAGTAGACGAGGCCGCGCACGCCGAGCCTGTCGCACAGCCGGGCCGGGAAATCGCGCCACATCGATACCGAACCGAGCCCCTCGTGCAGGAAGACGATCAGCGGGACCTGTGTGCGCTCGCGCCCCAGCCAGACATGTTCGATGCGGATCGGCCGGCCGGCCCAGCCGATGTCGATGAAGTCGCTCATCGATGCGAGCGCGGGTCGAGCGGCGGGCCGCCCCGAGCCGGCCGGCATTCCCCCGGAGGATCGGCAGGCATATCCGCCGACCGAGCGGCAGACTCCTCGCGCAGCTTGAAACGCTGGATCTTTCCAGTGGCGGTCTTCGGCAGCTCGGCAACGAACACGATGCTGCGCGGGTACTTGAAGGGCGCGAGGCGGTCCTTGACGAAGGCCTTGAGTTCGGCCTCGTCAGCGGTGGCGCCCGGCTTCAGCACGACGTAGGCCTTGGTCTTCGTCAGGCCTTCGGCATCGGGCACGCCGATCACCGCAGCCTCCAGCACGGTGCTGTGCTGGACCAGCGTGGCCTCGACCTCGAACGGGCTGACGTAGACGCCGCTGACCTTGAGCATGTCGTCGCTGCGACCGCTGTAGGTGTAGCTGCCGTCGGCGTTGCGCACGTATTTGTCGCCGCTCTTCGTCCACCCGCCCTGGAAGGTGTCTCGCGTCTTGCTGCGATCGCCCCAGTACAGCAGCGCGGCGCTGGGGCCTTCAACGTAGAGATCGCCGGGTTCGCCGTCGGGGACTGCGCGGCCACCCTCGCCGCGCAACTCGACGCGGTAGCCCGGCACCGCCGTACCGGTGGTGCCGTAGCGCACGTCGCCGGGGCGGTTGGACATGAAGATGTGCAGCATCTCGGTCGAGCCGATGCCGTCGATGATGTCGATGCCGAAGTGCTGGCGGAAGCGCAGACCGATGTCGGCCGGCAACGCTTCGCCGGCCGACGAGGCCATGCGCAAGCTGACGGTGGCGCGCGCCGGCAACCCGGGCGACGCGAGCATGCCGGCATAGCCCGTCGGCGCACCGAAGAACACCGTCGGCTTCACGCCGCCCACGCCGCCGGTCCAGCGCTGGAAGGTCGCGGCCGGTGTCGGCCGCTCAGCCATCAGCAGCACGGTCGCGCCGACGCTCAGCGGGAAGGTCAGCGCGTTGCCCAGGCCGTAGGCGAAGAAGAGTTTCGCGGCCGAGAAACAGAGGTCGCTCTCCTGCAGGCCGAGCACGCCGCGGCCATACAGCTCCGCCGTCCAGTACGGGTTGGCGTGGGTGTGAACGGTGCCCTTCGGGCGACCGGTGGAGCCCGATGAATAGAGCCAGAACGCCGGGTCGTCGGCACCGGTGTCGGCAGCGTACGCGGCTGGGGCTTGCGCAGCGATGAAGGTCTCGAAGTCGACTTCACCCGGCTGCAGCGGCCCGGCAGCAGCAGGCCGCGCGACGATGACCTGCCGCACTTCGTGGCCCGCCGTGGCAAGCGCTGCACGCAGCATCGGCAGCAACGCCGCGGAAACGATGACGGCCTGCGAGCGCGAGTGCGCCAGCATGTACGCGTAGTCCTCGACCGTCAGCAGCGTGTTGACGGCCACCGGCACCACCCCCGCGTGCAACGCGCCGAGAAAGGCCACCGGCCACTCGGCCTGGTCGTGCATCAGCAGCAGCACACGCTCTTCACGCCGCAGGCCGGATGCGATCAGCGCTGCGGCCATTCGGCGTACGCGCTGGTCGAACTGGCCGTAGTTCAGCGTGCCGGCGTCGTCGATGAATGCGGCCTTCTCGGCGCGGCCGGTGTTCAGCGCCAGCAGATGCGCGGCGAAGTTGAAGCGTTCGGGCGGCGGTCGAACGCCGGTGTCGACTGTCTGCATGAGCACGGGGTCGAACAGCGCGGTGCCGGCGCCGCTGCCCGCCGTCGAGCGACCGGCGAGGTGGTTGAGCAGAAGTTCGGGCATCCGGGTTGTCTCCTCGATCAGCATGCAGTATTGTGCGTTCCGGCACTCTAGAACCCGAGTATCGTCATGTCAAGCACTATATTGCCTGTTGCTGAAGAACCCCACGAGGCACCCATAGCCAGCGCCAAGCACCCTTTCCTGGTTGCGCTCGGCGAACGAGTGCGCAGTTTGCGCGCGCGGCGCGGCATGACGCGCAAGGCCCTGGCGCTGGCGGCCGACGTGAGCGAACGCCACCTGGCCAACCTGGAGTACGGCGTCGGCAATGCGTCGGTGCTGATCCTGCTGCAAGTGGCGCAGGCGCTGCAATGTTCGGTCGCCGAACTGGTGGGCGACGTGAGTACAAACTCACCGGAATGGCTGCTGATCCGCGAGCTGCTGGTGGGCCGCGACGACGACACGCTGCAGAAGGTTCGGGTCGCCATCGGCGAGTTGCTGGGCACCGGCGGCGCGAATGGCCGCGATGGCAGCGGCCAGCGCGCACGCAGTGCACGGATTGCCCTTGTCGGCCTGCGCGGCGCCGGCAAATCGACCCTTGGCAGACTGCTGGCCGAAGACCTGGACTGCCCCTTCGTCGAGCTCAGTCGGCAGATCGAAGCCTTCGCCGGGTGCAGCATCAGCGAGATCCAGGCGCTGTACGGGCAGAACGCCTACCGCCGCTACGAACGCCGCGCGCTGGAAGAGTCGATCCAGATCTACCCCGAAGCCGTCATCGCCACGCCCGGCGGCATCGTCAGCGACCCGGCCACCTTCAACCAGCTGCTGGCCCACTGCACCACCGTGTGGCTGCAAGCGGCTCCGGAAGATCACATGACGCGCGTCATCGCCCAGGGCGATACGCGGCCGATGGCGGCCAGCAAGGAGGCAATGCAAGACCTCAAGAGCATCCTGGCCGGCCGCGCCGCCTTCTACTCGAAGGCCGAGTTCAGCGTGGACACCAGCGCGCAGCCGTTGGCCCAAACCTTCTCGTTGCTGCGCGATACGGTCCGCGAAGCCCTGAACATGCAGCATCGTGCTTGACTTGAGTTCGGATCAGGCAGTATCATGCATTTAAGTGCAACGCCGAAGGAGCCGGAATTGAGCGACGACAGCCCCCGCGTGGACTATCAGACCCACCCTAGCCAGTACCGCCACTGGAAGCTGAAGTTCGAAGGCCCGGTGGCCACGCTGGCTGCCGACTTCGACGAGAACGCCGGCCTGCGCCCGGGTTACAAGCTCAAGCTCAACAGCTACGACCTGGGCGTCGACATCGAGCTCAACGACGCGATCGGCCGCATCCGCTTCGAGCACCCCGAGGTGCGCACCGTCGTCGTCACCAGCGCCAGGGAGAAGGTGTTCTGCTCGGGCGCCAACATCTTCATGCTCGGCGTCAGCAGCCACGCGTGGAAGGTGAATTTCTGCAAGTTCACCAACGAGACGCGCAACAGCTTCGAGGACAGCAGCGCCCACAGCGGGCTGAAGTTCCTGGCCGCCGTCAACGGCGCCTGCGCCGGCGGTGGCTATGAGCTGGCGCTGGCCTGCGACGAGATCATCCTGGTCGACGACCGCAGCAGCGCCGTCAGCCTGCCCGAGGTGCCGTTGCTCGGCGTGCTGCCGGGCACCGGCGGTCTGACGCGGGTGACCGACAAGCGGCACGTGCGGCATGACCTGGCCGACATCTTCTGCACCACCACCGAAGGCGTGCGCGGCAAAAAGGCCAAGGACTGGCGGCTGGTGGACGACATCGCCAAGCCGGCGCAGTTTGCGGCGCGGGTGCAGGAGCGAGCGCTGGAGCTGGCCGCGCAGAGCGACCGGCCGGGCGATGGCAAGGGCGTGCTGCTGACGCCGCTGCAGCGCACGATCGAAGCCGACGCGCTGCGCTATCCGAACGTGGTGGTCGAAATCGACCGCGCCAAGCGCGTCGCGACGTGGACGGCGAAGGGGCCGGTGGCCGCGCTGCCGACCACCCTCGAAGGCATCGAAGCCGCGGGCGCGGGTTGGTACCCGCTGGCGCTGGCGCGCGAACTCGAAGACGCGATCCTGTCGATGCGAACCAACGAGCTCGAGATCGGCACCTGGCTCATCAAGACCCAGGGTGATCCGGTGGCGGTGCTGGCGATGGACGCCACGTTGCTGGCGCACAAGAACCATTGGCTGGTGCGCGAAACCATCGGCCTCTTGCGCCGCACGTTCAGCCGACTCGATGTGTCCAGCCGCAGCCTGTTCGCCTTGATCGAGCCCGGCTCGTGTTTCGCCGGCAGCTTTCTCGAACTGGCATTGGCCTGCGACCGCAGCTACCACCTGGCATTGCCGGACGACGCCGAGCGCGCGCCGAAGATCACCGTGGACGAAACCAACTTCGGCCTGTACCCGATGGTCACTGGCCAGAGCCGGCTGCAGCGGCGCTTCTACGACGAGCCCGAACCGCTGGCCGCCGTGCGCGCGCGCATCGGCGAACCCCTCGGTGCCGATGCCGCCTTCGCGCTCGGCCTCGTCACCAGCAACCCCGACGACATCGACTGGGCCGACGAGACACGCATCGCGATTGAAGAGCGTGTCTCGATGAGCCCCGACGCCCTCACCGGCATGGAAGCCAACCTGCGCTTCAACGGCCCTGAGAACATGTTCACGCGGGTCTTCGGCCGCTTGACGGCGTGGCAGAACTGGATCTTCCAACGCCCCAACGCCGTCGGCGACAAAGGCGCGCTGAAGGTCTATGGCACCGGCGAAAAGTCCGCCTTCAACTGGACCCGTGTGTGACGTACGCCCCTCGCCCGCGGCGTACCGCGGTCGGTCCACCGAAGGCACACCGACCCGCCTTGGGGCGGCCCGGCGCCGGGTCGGTTCGCTTTGGATCAATCAGGAGTGTTTCGTGAGCATCAACTACAGCGACCGCATCCCCAACAACGTCAACCTGTCGGAAGACCGCACGCTGCAACGTGCGCTCGAAGGATGGCAGCCCAACTTCCTGAGCTGGTGGGACGACATGGGCCCGGACGGCAGCCAGAAGCACGACGTCTACCTGCGCACTGCCACCAGCGTGGACCCGCAGGGCTGGGCCCAGTTCGGCCACGTCAAGATGCCCGACTACCGCTGGGGCATCTTCCTCAACCCCGGCGACGCCAACCGCGCCATCCATTTCGGCGACCACAAGGGTGAAAAGGCCTGGCAGGACGTGCCCGGTGAGTACCGCGCCAACCTGCGCCGCATCATCGTCACGCAGGGCGATACCGAGCCGGCGTCGGTCGAGCAGCAGCGCCACCTGGGCGCGACGGCACCCAGCCAGTACGACCTGCGCAACCTGTTCCAGATCAACGTCGAGGAAGGCCGCCACCTGTGGGCGATGGTCTACCTGCTGCACAAGCACTTCGGCCGCGACGGCCGCGAAGAAGCCGAGGCGCTGCTCGAACGGCGCAGCGGCCAGGAGGACAACCCGCGCATCCTGCAAGCCTTCAACGAGGAGACGCCGGACTGGCTGGCCTTCTTCATGTTCACCTACTTCACCGACCGCGACGGCAAGTTCCAGCTCTGCGCGCTGGCCGAGTCGAGCTTCGACCCCCTGGCCCGCACGACGAAGTTCATGCTGACCGAGGAAGCGCATCACATGTTCGTCGGCGAGAGCGGCGTGGGGCGCGTCATCAACCGCACCTGCCAGGTGATGAACGAGCTGAAGACCGACGACCCGGCCCGGCTGCGTGCCGCCGGCGTGATCGACCTGCCGACGATCCAGCGCTACCTGAACTTCCACTTCAGCGTGACGATCGACCTCTTCGGCTCTGATGAGTCCAGCAACGCCGCGACCTTCTATTCGACCGGGCTGAAGGGCCGCTACGAAGAAGGCAAGCGCGGCGACGACCATGTGCTGAAGGGCCAGACCTACCGCGTGCTGCAGGTCTTGAACGGCCAGCTCGTCGAGAAGGAAGTGCCGATGCTCAACGCCCTGAACGAGGTGCTGCGCGACGACTACATCAAGGACAGCATCGGCGGCGTGGAGCGCTGGAACAAGCTGATCGAAAAAGCCGGGCTGCCGATGCGGTTGAAGGCGCCGCACAAGGCCTTCCACCGCAACATCGGTGCGCTGGCGGGTGTGCGGGTGTCGCCGGACGGGCGTGTCGTCAGCCAGGCCGAGTGGGACGCCCACGTCGACACCTGGCTGCCGAGCCAGGGCGACCGCGCCTTCGTCGCCGGCCTGATGGGCCGCGTCGTCGAGCCGGGCAAATTTGCCAACTGGATCGCGCCGCCGGTGATGGGGATCAACCGCCAGCCCGTGGACTTCGAGTACGTACGATTCAATTGACCATGTTGGAAGCAGGAGCGTCATCAAGGCCTGGCACCGAGCCGGCTCTGCCGGTCGGTAGCCAGAGCCCCCTCGGGGGGCAGCGACCAGAGGGAGCGTGGGGGTCAACCATCCAGCAGCACCTGATCGACCCCGAAATCTGCATCCGCTGCAACACCTGCGAAGCGACCTGCCCGGTCGGCGCGATCAGCCACGACTCGCGCAACTACGTCGTCGATGCCAGCATCTGCAACCTGTGCATGGCCTGCGTGCCGCCGTGCCCGACGGGCAGCATCGACAACTGGCGCACGGTGGTGAGGATCGAGGCGTACAGCGTCGAAGAGCAGCTGGGTTGGGACGTGCTGCCGGCGCAGGGTGATGTCGCGGAAGCGGCAGAGGCGCCGGCCGTTTCTGCAGCGGCACCATCCGCGAACGACACCACCTTCAACAGCGCCGCCTACGGCGCCACGATGCCGCCATGGAGCGCGGCGCACGCCTACACCAACCTCTACGGCCCGAAAGCTGCGCAACCACACATCACCGCCGCCGTCGCCGGCAACGTGCGCGTCACCGAAGTAGGCAAACGCGCTGGTGATGACTACGACACGCACCACGTCGTGCTCGACTTCGGCGCCATGCCGTTCCCGGTGCTCGAAGGCCAGAGCATCGGCATCGTGCCACCCGGCGTGGACGAGCACGGCCGCGCGCACCACCCGCGCCAGTACAGCATCGCCAGCCCGCGCAACGGCGAGAGGCCGGGCTACAACAACGTCTCGCTGACCATCAAGCGCGTGCTCGAAGACCACCAGGGCCGCCCGGTGCGCGGCGTGGCCAGCAACTTCATGTGCGACCTGAAGCCCGGCGACACGGTGCAGGTCAGCGGGCCCTTCGGCGCCAGCTTTCTGATGCCGAACCACCCGAAGAGCCACGTCGTGATGATCTGCACCGGCACCGGCAGCGCGCCGATGCGGGCGATGACGGAATGGCGGCGGCGGCTGCGTGCGTCCGGAAAATTCGAAGCCGGCAAGCTGCTGCTGTTCTTCGGCGCGCGCAGCCAGGAAGAGCTGCCGTACTTCGGGCCTCTGCAAGGTCTGCCGAAGGACTTCATCGACATCAACTTCGCCTTCAGCCGCACCGCCGGCCAACCCAAGCGCTATGTGCAGGACGCGATGCGCGAGCGCGCGGCCGATCTCGCCCCACTGCTCGCCGATCCGAACGCGTACTTTTACGTCTGCGGGCTGAAGGCGATGGAAGAAGGCGTGGTGCTGGCGCTGCGTGATGTAGCTACGCAGGCCGGGCTGGACTGGGAAACCGTCGGCGCAGGGCTCAGGCGTGAGGGCCGTCTCCATCTGGAGACTTATTGATGACCCCCTTCACCACGCTGCGCATCGAGGCGCGTGCGCCGGGCGTCGTGCAGCTGACGATGGCACGGCCGGTGGTCCACAACGCCTTCGACGAAACCATGATCGATGAGCTGGACACCGCCTTCGCGCAGGTCGGAGACGATGCCGCCGTGCGCGTGGTGGTGCTGGCCGGCGACGGCAAACACTTCAGCGCCGGTGCCGACCTTCAATGGATGCAGCGTGCGAGCACGGCGTCGCTGGAATGGAACGTGGCCGACGCGCGCCGCTTCGCCGCGATGCTGGCGCGCATCGAAGCCTGCCCGAAGCCGACCGTGGCGCGCGTGCAAGGCGCGGCTCTCGGCGGTGGCGTCGGCCTGGTCTGCGCCTGCGACATCGCGGTCGCCTCCGACAACGCCAGCTTCTCGGTCAGCGAGGCCAGGTTCGGCATCCTGCCGTCGGTCATCGGGCCGTACCTCACCAACGCCGTCGGCAAGCGCCAGGCCAAGCGGATGGCGCTGACGACCACGCGCGTCGGCGCGGCCGAGGCGCTGGCGATCGGCCTCGTGCAGCAGCTGGTGGCGGGGGAAGCGCTGGATGCGGCGGTCGATGCTGTCGTCGCCGATCTGTTGGCCGGCGGCCCGAACACACACGGCGAAATCAAACGCCTGTTCGCCCAGTTCGAAGTCGGCCCCGTTACCGCCGAGGTGCGTGAACTGACCGCGCAGACGATCGCCCGCGTACGCGGCAGCGACGAGGCACGTGAAGGTTTTGCCGCCTTCCTCGCCAAGCGGCCTGCGGCATGGGTCCCGAAATGAGTGGCACTCTGTTGCACCAACCCGTCGCCGTCATCGGCGCCGGCATCATGGGCGCCGGTATCGCGCAGGTGGCCGCACTCGCCGGCCACACCGTGCGTTTATTCGACACGCGAGAAAGCGCGGCAACGACAGCGCGCGACAAGCTTGCCGCAACGCTGGACACGCTCGCGGCCAAGGGCAAGTTGGCGCCCGCCGCTGCGCAGGCCGCCGTGGCGCGCATCGAACCGGTCGCGTCGATCGAAGGCTGCAGCGGCGTCGGCCTGGTGATCGAGGCGGTGGTCGAGAACCTGGAAGTCAAACGCGCGCTGTTTCGCGAGCTCGAAGCGCTCGTCGCCGAAGACGCGGTGCTCGCCACCAACACCTCGTCGATCAGCGTGACGGCCATTGCCAACGGCTTGAAACACCCCGGCCGCCTGGTCGGCATGCACTTCTTCAATCCGGTGTCGTTGATGAAGCTGGTCGAAGTGGTGAGCGGCCTGCACACCGCACCCGCCGTGGCGGAGGCCATCTTCGAGTTGGCCAAGGCCTGGGGCAAGGTGCCGGTACACGCCAAGAGCACACCCGGCTTCATCGTCAACCGCATGGCGCGGCCCTACTACGCGGAGACGCTGGCGCTGCTGCTCGAACAAGCCGCGCCGCCGGCCGTGTTGGACGCCTGCCTCAAGGCAGCCGGCTTCCGCATGGGCCCCTGCGAGTTGATGGACCTGATCGGCCACGACACCAACTTCGCGGTCACCAACAGCGTGTACGAAGCCAACTTCTACGACAAGCGCTACGTGCCCAGCCTGGTGCAGCGCGAGATGGTCGAAGGCGGCTTGCTCGGGCGCAAGAGCGGGCGCGGTTTTTATGCCTACCCCGATGGCGTGCCGACGTTGCCGGTGGCGGTGTTCGACGCGCCGAACACCGCGCGCGAGGTCGTCGTGCACGGCGACGGCGCGATCGCCGATGCCCTGGAAGGCGCCGTGACGACCGCGCTTGCGGCCCAAGGCTGGGGCCCGGCGCGCGAACGCAGCAGCGCCTGGGTCGGTCTGGCCATCGACAACGCGCAGCTCGTGATGACGGACGGCAGGCCGGCGTTCGGACTGGCCGCAGCCACCGGCATGACCGACACCGCGGTGTTCGATCGGCCGATCGTCCTGCCCACGACGCCCGGCTGCGCGCTGGCCTACGCCGTCAACGCGGGCGCCGCGGAAGCCTGGCGCAGCCAGGCACCGGCGTGGCTGAATGCGCTCGGCTTCGCACCGCTGCCGATGGCCGACGCACCCGGCCTGGTCGTCGCTCGAACCATTGCCATGCTCGTCAACGAAGCGTCCGACGCGGTGCTGCAGGGCGTGTGCACCGCCGACGGCGCCGACGCCGCGATGAAGCTCGGCGTCAACTACCCCGCCGGGCCGTTCGACTGGCTGCGCGGCTGGTCGGCCGAAGGCGTGATCGGTGTGCTGCGCGCGCTCGACAACGCCTACCGCGGCGAGCGCTACCGTGTCAGCCCGTACCTGAGCAGGATGCCTTCATGAACTCCAGCCACACCGCGGCGACGCAGCGGGCCGAGCGCTGGGCCGCTGCTGAGCCGGCCCGCATCCCCCTGGGGGATCGGGCGGCGTACCCGCCGATCGAGGGGCCGACATGACCGACGCCTTCATCTGCGACGCCATTCGCACGCCCTTCGGGCGTTATGGCGGCGCGCTGAGCAGTATCCGTACCGACGACCTCGGCGCGCTACCGATCAAGGCGTTGATGCAACGCAATCCGAAGGTCGACTGGGCCGCAGTGAGCGATGTGCTCTACGGCTGCGCCAACCAGGCTGGCGAGGACAACCGCAACGTCGCCCGCATGAGCGCGCTGCTCGCCGGCCTGCCCATCGAAGTGGGTGGCGCCACGATCAACCGCCTGTGCGGCAGCGGGCTCGACGCCGTCGGCAGCGCGGCGCGCGCCATCCGCTGCGGCGAGGCGTCGCTGATGATCGCCGGCGGCGTCGAAAGCATGAGCCGCGCGCCCTTCGTGATGCCCAAGGCCGACACCGCCTTCAGCCGCAGCAACGCGGTCTACGACACGACCATAGGCTGGCGCTTCGTCAACCAGCTGATGAAGGCGCAGTACGGCGTCGATTCGATGCCCGAGACGGCCGAGCACGTGGCCACCGAGTGGAAGATCGACCGCGGCGCGCAGGACGCCTTTGCCTTGCGATCGCAACAGCGCGCGCTGGCCGCGCAGGCCCGCGGCTTCTTCGACGCCGAGATCGTGCCGGTAACGCTGCCCGCCAAGAAGGGCGAGCCCGTTGTCATCACCAAGGACGAACACCCGCGCGAGACCAGCCTGGACGCGCTGGCCAAGCTGATAGGCATCGTCACGCCCGACGGCAGCGTCACCGCCGGCAACGCCAGCGGCGTGAACGACGGCGCGTGTGCGCTGCTGCTGGCCAGCGCTGCCGCTGCGTCGCGCCACGGCCTGACGCCGCGTGCGCGGGTCGTCGGCATGGCCACCTCCGGCGTGGCGCCGCGCGTGATGGGCATCGGCCCGGCGCCGGCGACGCGCAAGGTGCTCGAACTCACCGGCCTGTCGCTGGCGCAGATCGACGTGATCGAACTCAACGAGGCCTTTGCCGCACAGGGCCTGGCCGTGCTGCGCGACCTGGGGCTGGCCGACGGCGACGCGCGCGTCAACGCCAACGGCGGCGCCATCGCGCTCGGCCATCCGCTGGGGGCCAGCGGGGCGCGGCTGGTCACCACCGCCGTGAACCAACTGCACGCCACCGGCGGCCGCTACGCGCTGTGCACCATGTGCATCGGCGTGGGCCAAGGCATTGCGCTGGTGATCGAACGCGTCTGAGCTACCAGGCCGCCGGCAGTTTTTTCAACAGGCGGATCCGCCCGCCCTGCATCGCGACATACCCGCCCGCCGTCAGCTCCTTGAAGACCCGGCTGACCATCTCGCGGCTGGAGCCGATGTGCTCGGCAATGTCCTGCTGCGTCAGCTTGTCGCTGACCAGCCGCTCGCCGCCTTCGTCGCGCGCCATGCTTTCCAGCAGCGCGGCGATGCGGCTGTAGACATCGTCCAGGGCGAGGCTCTTCGCGCTGCCGGTCAGGCGGCGCAGGCGGCGGATCAGGTTCACGATGAGGTGGTGCGCGAAACCGGGGTGCTCGGCGACGAAGTTGCGCAGCGTGGCTCCCGTCACCACGGCGCAGGTGGTAGGCTCCAGCGTCATCACACTGGCGCTGCGCACCCCGCCGTCCAGCGCCAGTTCGCCGACGTACTCGCCCGCGCCTTGCAGCGTCAGGATCAGTTCCTTGCCGGCCTCGTTGGCGGTGTACACCTTCACCCGGCCGGACAGGATGACGTACAGCGTATCGGCGCTGTCGCCCTCGGTGATGAGAACCGCGTGCGCCGGGTAGCGTTTGACGCCGCCGCGCGATGCGATCGACGCCAGCACCTCGGCGGGAAGTGGCTGGAAGCGTTTGCTGTCGGTCATCGCCCGAAGTCTAGGCAAAAGCGGCGCCGGTTCAACCATGCTGATCAGGAGCGTTCTGATTGCCAGATCAACGCTGGTGCTTCAATGCGGAATGCCAGCCACACACACAGCTTGGCCTACCTGCGGAAGACGCCGGACGAGGTGGTCGCCGAGATCGCGCGCATCCGCGCCGCGCGCGATGCCGAGTTTTCGAGCACAGGCCTCAAGACGCTGATCGAAAACGGCGCCGGCACCGCCTTAGGCAGCACCATCCAGGGCGAAATGAACAACGCCGACGCTTTGCGCCAGATGCAGGCCTTGCTCGATGCCGGCGCCGACCGCGTCAACGTGGCCGACACGGTGGGCTATGCCGACCCGCACACCGTCAGCGTGCTCGTCGAGCAGGCGCTGAAGATCGCTGGCGACAAGCTCTGGTGCGCCCACTTCGACGACGCACGATATGCGTGGCCTTGCGCTGGCCAACGCCCACGCTGCCGCGCGGCCGGGCGTTGCGCGCCTTGAAGCGTCGCTGGCCGGCATTGGCGGCTACCCCTGGCCGGCCTGTGCATGGTCGAGTTCACCCAACTGGCGATGGGCCCGGCCTGCGGAATGATCCTCGCCGACCTGGGTGCCGAAGTCATCAAGGTCGAGCCGCCCGGCGGCGACAACACGCGCAACCTGCCGGGCCTGGGCATCGGCTTCTTCCGCTGCTTCAACCGCAATAAGAAGAGCATGGTGCTCGACATCCACAGCCCAGTGGGCATGGCCACAGCGCTGGAGCTGATCGGCGGTTGCGACGTGTGTGCTGGAGAACTTCCGGCCGGGAATGATGAAAGGCCGAAGACCCGGGGCGTGCCGAGGCGCATGTGGGCCTGGGCGATGCCGAGGGCCGTGCGTGCCATCGCGGTGCCGGCCTGCTGGACGCCTGTCGGCGCCTTCCGACAACGTGAAGGCGCATCGGCCGATGCCCGGGCGACCGGCCGGTGTTGAACATCGCTTCATCGCCGTAACGATGGCTTGCACCGAAAGGACTCTCTCATGAATACCACGCTTCGCATCACCGCCCTGACTGCGGCCGTCGCCGCCACCCTGGCGCTGGCCGCCTGCGACAGGCGCAACAGCGACTCCACGGCTGGCCAGCAGGTCGACCGCGCGGTTGCTAAGGTCGAGAACGCCGGTGAGCAGGCCAAGCAGGCCACCACCGAAGCCACGGCCGGCATGTCCGCCGGCGCCAAGGACATGGCGATCACGACGAAAATCAACGCCGCGCTGGCTGGCGACGACAAGCTGAGCGCGATCCGCATCGACGTCGATACGAAGTCTGGAAAGGTCATGTTGTCGGGAACAGCACCCGACTCCACCTCGCGCGACCGCGCCACGACATTGGCTTCGGCGGTCGAAGGCGTCAGCTCGGTCGACAACCGTTTGACGCTGAAGTGAGCTGCCTCGTGACGCCGCACCAGTTGGTGCATGGCCTTGTGCTGGCGCTCGGCGTGGCGTGTGCCAGCGCCTACGCCCAGCCGGCAACCGCCAGCGTGGCCGTGCGCAGCGGCGGCGCGAGTGACGAGCAGTTCCAGGTACTGACGCAGCAGGCATCTGCCTATTCGCTCAAGCTGCTGTTTGCAGCCAAAGGCAGCGGCGCCTATCTGGCCGATGTCGACGTGACGCTGCGCTCGATGCCCGGCGGCCAAACGGTGCTCGAACACCGCAGCCAGGGCCCCTTGATGCTGGCAGCGCTGCCACCGGGCCGCTACGAAATGACGGCGCGGTACGCCGACGTTCTGCCCGGCAGCGCTGGCTCGATCACGCGCACGATCGTCGTGCCCAGCAGTGGTCAGGCCAGCGTGGTGGTGCAGTTCGAGACGCCGGAGACGGTGGCCCGCGGCGCGGCAGTCAGCGGCGAGACCAAGCGCTAAGCGCGGGTGCCGGCTCGAGATGCCGGCTCAACAAATAAGAAGGCCCGCACGGGGCGGGCCTTCGATGTCTTGGTCTTGTTTGAGTGATTTTTGGTTGCGGGGGCAAGATTTGAACTTGCGACCTTTGGGTTATGAGCCCAACGAGCTACCAGGCTGCTCCACCCCGCGACTGAGCCTGTGACTGTAGCACGGGCGACCCGATTCCCGACCTGGCGGTCCCAGCAAACCCCAAATAAGCAGGCTTTCAGCCGTACCGTGCGCCGCCTACCATCGCGCATCGTGATCACGCCGCCGCCGCTGACCCAAGCCGTTGCCCAGCCCACCCCGTCCCATGACGGGACAACCGCCGGCGCAGCGCGCAAGGTGCTGCTGGTCGACGACCACGAACTGGTGCGCCTCGGCGTCAAGACCTCGTGCGCCGAACTCTTCGGCCTGCCGATCGAATGGCTCGAAGCCGAGACGCTGCAAGACGCGATCCGCGTCTATGCCGAGCAGCCCGGCATCGACGCCGTGCTGCTGGACCTGAACCTGGCCGACTGCAAGGGCCTGCAAGGGCTGCGCATCTTCATGCAAGCCCACCCCGCCGCGCGGGTGGCGGTGTTCAGCGGCACGCAGGACGAATTCGTGGTCCGCCAGGCCCGTGCGCTGGGCGCCGTCGGCTACATCGGCAAGAGCGGCATCGCCACCCAGTTGCGCGACACGCTCGCCGGCCTGTTGTGGCCGCACGGCGTGGCCGGGCTGCGGGCGCCGGGTGCAGCCAGCGCGACGATGTTCCCGCGCATGCCGGCTTCGGCCATGTACGACCGCGTGGCCGAACTCGGGCCGCGCCACCTGGAGATCCTGGAGCTGGTGCTGTCCGGCTGCACCAACCAGGAGATCAGCAACACCACGCAGCTGTCGCTGGGCACGGTCAAGAACTACGTCTCTTCGCTGCTGCTGGCGCTGGACGTGCGCTCGCGCGCTCACCTGATCAGTCTGTTCCGCTGAGCCGCCCGTGAACCAGGCCCGCGGCTTCTTCGTGGCCGTCGAGGGCGACCGGCCAGCCATCGACGCCGACCCCGCCGCACCGGCCCGCGAACGCAGCGCCACCCGGCGCCACCTGCACGAAGCCAGCCGCCGCGCGGTGATTGCCGCGTTGCCGCTGCCCGGCGCGCTGCTGCTGGCGGTGTGGCCGCTGGCGCTGTGGTCGCTGGCCCAGCGAGGGGCCGGCGCGTGGGCGTGGGTGCTGGGCTGGGGCGCCATAGCGTTGGCCATGGCGCTGGCGCAGATGGGGCTGCCGCGCTATGGCGCGGCGCTGCCACGGCGCTTGTGGCGCGGCTGGCCGGTGTTGCCGGTTGCGTCGGCACTGTTGTTGGCGGCGCTGCCGTGGGTGGCACCTTGGCCGTGGGCGGCGCCGCTGGCCTGCGTCGCACTGGCCTGGTCGGTCGCCGCTGCCGCCTCGCTGGCACCTTGGCGCAGGGCGGCTCTGGCCGTGACTGCGGTGCCGCTGGTGGCCAGCGCCGGTGTGGCAGCCACCGGGCCAGCCGAATCGATGGTGTTCTGGCTGCTCACGGGCGTGGTCGGCGCGGCGGGTGCCAGCGCCGTGGCGCTGATGCGCCACCGGCTGTGGCAACGCGGCGAGCGCCGCCTGCTGGCGCTGGAAGCGCGGGTGCGCAGCACTGAAGCCGAACGCGACGGCGCCTTGCGCGCCGGTGAGGAAAAGAGCCGCTTCCTGGCCATCGCCAGCCACGACCTGCGCCAGCCGGTGCACGCTCTCGGCCTGTTCGCGGCCACGCTGGGCAAGCGTTTGCAGCACACGCCCGACGAGGCACTGGTGCGCAACTTTCTGCATGCGGTGGACGACCTCGAGCGTTCGTTCAGCGCGCTGCTCGACATCTCGCGGCTGGACGGCGCCGCGCTGACCCCACGGCTCCACACCTTCGCGCTGCGCGACCTGTTCCGGCGCTTGCAGATGCAGTACGCCGGCCAGGCCGAACTGGCCGGTCTGGGCCTGCGCTTTTCGACCGGCGGCAGGTCCGTCACCAGCGACCCCCAACTGCTCGAGCGTGTCGTCGGCAACCTGGTGCAGAACGCGCTGCGCTACACGGCCGACGGTGGCGTGGTGGTGGTGGCCCGCAGCACCGCCAAGCACATCAACATCGAGGTGTGGGACACCGGGGTGGGGATTGCGGCCGAACAGTTGCCCCGGGTTTTTCAGGAGTTCTACCAGGGCGCTACCGGCGGGCGCGACCGGCGCGACCGGCGCCAGGGCCTGGGCATGGGCCTGGCCATCGTGCGCCGGCTGGTGCGGCTGCTGGGCCATCGCCTTGAGGTCGGGTCGACGCCCGGGCGCGGAACGATGTTCCGGGTCGGGATCGCGCTCGGCGGGTTGCCCGGCATCCAGGAAGAAACCGCCGCAGCGGACACGCAGCCGATGATGGTGCAAACACCGCGGATGGTGCTGGTCGTCGACGACGAGGAGCCGATCCGCGAGGGCCTGCGCGGGCTGCTGATCGAATGGGGCTACCAGGCCATCACGGCAGCGAATGCGGCCGAGGCCGAACAGGCCGTGCTGGCCCTCGAGGGCCGCGTCGATCTGGTTCTGAGCGACATGCAACTCGACCCCGACCCGCACCAGCCCGACGGCCTCGCGGTGGTCGAGACGGTGCGCCGCCTGTGCGGCTACCCCGTGCCGGCGGTGATCGTCACCGGCCAGACGGCTCCCGAGGTCGCCGCGGTGCTGGCCACCTGCGGCGAACCGGTGCTGTTCAAGCCGGTGCAGCCGCGCAAGCTGTTCGACACCATGGGCTCGCTGCTACCCTGAGCCGCGCCGGATCGGGCGCAAACAGCCCGCCGCGGCAGATGACTTTCGACCAGCGGCAGTTTTCCGACCCCCTTCTAGAGTGCGCGGGTGTCTGCCGACCCCTCCTTGCCCTTCGACGTCGAGAGCCTGCTGCGCGCGGTCGCCGAAGGCGCGCCGAGCGGCCCTGACCTCAGCTACGACGCACGCTTCGGCGCGCTAGAACAAGCCGGCGCTGGCAAACCCGAGCGGCAATACGGCGACAAGGTCTACCCGGCCGAACCGCCCCTGTGGCCGGCAGTACATGAACAGGCACTGGCACTGGCGGCCGAGACGCGCGATCTGCGCGTGGCTGTCTGGCTGCTGCGCAGCGCGACCCATCTGCACGGCCTCGCCGGCGCATCGGCCGGGCTGCAGTTGTTGGCTGGGCTGCTCGAACAGCAATGGGCCAGCGTGCACCCGCAACTCGACGCGGCCGACGGCAACGACCCGATCATGCGCATCAACGCGCTGATGCCGCTGGTCGCCACCGACGCTTTTCCGACCGATCTGCGCCAGGCCGGACTGGCCCCGGTGCGCGGTTCGATGCGCCTGCGCGAACTCGAACTCGGTCTGGGCCACGCCGACCCGCTGCCCGACGAACCCCGCCCCAGCGAAGCCGGCGTTCGGCAGGGTTTGGGCGCATTGCTGGCCGCGCACCCGGCGATCGCCGGGCAGGCGGCGTCCGCATTGGCTGCCGTGCGGGCGGTGACGAAGACACTGCACGACAAGGTCGGCGCGCTGAACGCGGCCGACCCCGCGCTGGCCACGCGGCTGCTCACCGCACTGCAAGGCGCCGTCGGTGGGTCGGCGGCCGACGCTGGCGCCAACAGCGCGACAGCCGCGACAGCCGGTGTAGGCGGCGCGCCGATGCAGGCAGCCGCTGGCCGCAGCGCCCCCGGCGATATCGCCAGCCGCGCCGACGCCGCCGCCGCGCTCGAACGTGTCTGCCAATGGTTCGACCGCCACGAGCCCGCCCACCCCGCGCCGCTGCTGCTGCGCCGCGCGCAGCGCCTGCTCGATAAGAGCTTCATGGAAATCATGCGTGACATTGCACCTGACGGCGTCGGTCAGGTCGAGAATCTGGCCGGCCCGCAAGGCTGATCCTTCACTTCAAGAACCGCCCTTCAGGAGTCCACCGCCATGGCCACCAGCAGCCAGAAATTCATTGCCCGCAACCGCGCGCCGCGCGTGCAGATCGAATACGACGTCGAGACCTACGGCGCCACCAAGAAGATCCAGCTGCCGTTCGTCATGGGCGTGATGTCCGACCTGTCGGGCAAGCCGAGCGAAGCGCTGGCGCCGGTGGCCGACCGCAAGTTCATGGAGATCGACGTCGACAACTTCGACGCGCGCATGAAGTCGATGAAGCCGCGCGTAGCCTTCCAGGTGCCGAACACATTGACGGGCGAAGGCAACATTGCCGTCGACATCACCTTCGAAAGCATCGACGACTTCTCGCCCGCCGCTGTGGCCGCCAAGGTCGACGGCCTGAAGCAAATGCTCGAAGCGCGCCAGCAGCTGGCCAACCTGATCACGTACATGGACGGCAAGACCGGCGCCGAAGAGCTGATCGCCAAGGTCATCAAGGACGAGGCGCTGCTCAAGTCCCTGGCCCAGGCCAAGGCATCGCCCGCCGAAGGCTGAGCCGACCGGCCCGACGCCCATTTTGCGCGGCACACTGCGCCACTTCGATGAACGACTTCTAGCAGGACCACCATGGCCGAAGCCAACCCTTCCTCCGCTGCCGCCCTGCAGGGCCTGACCCTCGATGGCAACGAGTTCGCCTCGCTGCTGAACAAGGAATTCAAGCCCAAGAGCGACGCCGCCAAGTCGGCCGTCGAAACGGCCGTGCTCACGCTGGCGCAGCAGGCGCTGTCGCGCACCCAACTCATCGGCAGCGACGTCATCGTCTCGATCGAGGCCATGATTGCCGAAATCGACAAGAAGCTCTCCGAGCAGATAAACGCGATCCTTCACCATGCCGATTTCCAGAACCTGGAAAGCGCTTGGCGCGGGCTGCACCACCTCGTCAACAACACCGAAACCGACGAGATGCTGAAGATCCGCGTGCTGAACATCAGCAAACTCGACGCGGCCAAGACGCTCAAGCGCTACAAGGGCACCGCCTGGGACCAGAGCCCGCTGTTCAAGAAGCTCTACACCGAGGAATACGACCAGCTCGGCGGCCACCCCTTCGGCGCCATCGTCGGCGACTACTACTTCGACCAGACACCGCCCGATGTGGAGATGCTCGGCGAGATGGCCAAGATCGCCGCCGCCGCGCACGCGCCGTTCATCGCTGCGGCCAGCCCGAGCGTGATGCAGATGGATTCGTGGCAGCAACTGGCCGATCCGCGCGACCTGACCAAGGTCTTCACCACGCCCGAGTACGCCGGCTGGCGGTCGTTGCGCGAAGCGGAAGATTCGCGCTACATCGGCTTGGCAATGCCGCGCTTCCTGGCCCGTTTGCCCTATGGCGCCAAGACCAACCCGGTCGAAGAGTTCAACTTCGAAGAGCAGACCGACGGCGGCAACCACGGCAAGTACACCTGGGCCAATTCGGCCTACGCGATGGCCGTCAACATCAACCGCAGCCACAAGCTCTACGGCTGGGGCACGGCGATCCGCGGCATCGAGAGCGGCGGAGCGGTCGAAGGTTTGCCGTCGCACACCTTTCCCAGCGACGACGGCGGCGTGGACATGAAGTGCCCGACCGAGATCGCCATTTCCGACCGCCGCGAAGCGGAACTCGCGCGCAACGGCTTCATGCCTCTGATCCACCGCAAGAACAGCGACTTCGCGGCCTTCATCGGTGCGCAGTCGTTGCAGAAGCCAGCTGAATACGACGACCCGGACGCGACCGCGAATGCGAACCTTGCTGCGCGGCTGCCGTACATGTTTGCCTGCAACCGCTTCGCGCACTACCTGAAGTGCATCGTGCGCGACAAGGTCGGCAGCTTCAAGGAGCGCTCCGACATGGAGAAGTTCCTGAACAACTGGATCATGAATTATGTCGATGGCGACCCGGCCAATTCGTCCGAGACTGTGAAGGCGCAGAAGCCGTTGGCGGCCGCCGAAGTCACGGTCGAGGAGATCCCCGGCAACCCCGGCTACTACTCCTCGAAGTTCCTCTTGCGGCCGCATTACCAGCTCGAAGGGCTGACGGTGTCGCTGCGGCTCGTGTCCAAGCTGCCATCGCAGAAGCAGTGATTTCCGGTTTTCTCCTGTTACTTCCATGACCTAAGTTTGCGGTTCCGCGATTGAACCGCCAAGCTGCATCAAGCAGCATTCACCCACCTCTACCGCACCACACCGCAATAGGAGCGATTCACCATGTCAATTGACACCCACATCAAGTTCGACGGCGTCGACGGCGAAGCCACTCACAAAGAGCACAAAGGCGAGATCGAACTTCTGGCCTGGGACTGGGATGTCACCAACGACAGCAACGCTGCCGGCGGCGGCAGCGGCAAGGGCAAGGCAACGCCCGGCAAATTCCATTTCTCGCATCTGTACGACAAGGCCTCGCCCGTGCTGGCCAAGAAGTGTGCGCAAGGCGTGCACTTCAAGGAAGTGACGATGACCGCGCGCAAGGCCGGCGAAGGCCAGAAGGATTTCCTCAAGGTCACGCTGAAGGAAGTCTTCATCACCGCGGTCGCACCCAGCGGCAGTGCCGGCGGCGACATCATGGAATCGGTCCGTATGAGCTACGGCTCGATCGACTTCGCGTACAAGGCCCAGGAAGACAAGGGCGGCACCGGCGGCGAGGTGAAGTTCGGCTGGAACAACAAGACCACCGAGATCACCTGACAAGGCGCCGGCAATGGCCCCGCCCCTTTCCGGTATCGCTGCAGGTGGCGGCGCGCAGGGCGCCGACATGTACCTGCACGTGCAGGGCAAACGCGCCGGCAAGATCAAGGGCGAGTCGGTCAGCCCCAACCATGTCGACGACATCGTCGTCACGGCTTGGGGCTGGGGCCTGAAGGCCAGCACGGCCATGGGCAGCACCGAGGCCACCAGCCGGCGCTCGTACACCGCGCTGACGGTGACCAAACAGCTTGACTGCGCCAGCACCGCACTGATGAGCGCGCTGGTGGCGAACGACGAGATCAAGGAAGCCCTGCTCACGCTGCGCCGCACCGGCGGTGATCATGAAGCCTTCTTCACGATCAAGCTCAAGAGCGCCCGCGTGACCCGGGTCGAACACGAAGCCAGTGGCGACGGCAGCGTGGTCGAGGTGGTGGCCTTCGCCTTCACCGACGTCGAGGTCGAGTACCGCCGCCAGCAGGCCAGCGGCATCCGCGGCGGCGGGTACGTGTTCACCGACCAGTTGCCGTCGGCCTGAGCGGATGAGCACCGAGGGTCATCCTCCGGCTGGCGGGCCGAGCGCCGGGCCGTCCCCAAGCCGGCCCGCCGTCCCCTTGGGGGACCGTCCGACGTACCCAGCGGACGAGGGGCGAGCATGAGCGCCGAACAAGCCCGCACGCTGCTTGCCGAAGGCCAGCCCGCCGCTGCACTGAAGGCCTTGCAGCAGGCGGTGCGCGCCAGTGCGGCCGACGCCAAGCTGCGCACTTTCCTGTTCCAGCTGCTCTGCGTGCTGGGCCAGTGGCCGCGCGCGGCCGACCAGCTGAAAGTCTGTGCCGAGCTCGACGCGTCGACGCTGGCGATGGTCAACACCTACGGCGCCGCGCTGGCCTGCGAGACGGCGCGCGAAGCGGTCTTCGCCGGCCGCGCCGCGCCGCATGTCTTCGGCCCGCCCGCGCCGTGGGTGGCGCTGTTGGCGCAGGCGCTCCAGCTTGACGCCGCCGGCCACGGCGCCAAGGCCGCGGATGCCCGCCGGCAAGCCTTCGACCAGGCGCCGGTCAGCAGTGGCATGCTCGACGGCGAGCCCTTCGCGTGGCTGGCCGACGCCGACTCGCGCCTGGGCCCGGTGCTTGAAGTCGTCATCAACGGCCGCTACGGCTGGCTGCCGCTACCCCACCTGAGCCGGATCGAGATCGAGCCGGTGGCGGACCTGCGGGACCTGGTCTGGGCGGCCGCGCAGATCACCTTCGTCAACGCGGCGCAGACGGTGGCACTGCTGCCGGTGCGCTACGACGGCAGCGCGGCTGCGGCCGATGCAGCGTTGCAGATGGCGCGACGCACCGATTGGCTGGCGCTGCCCGGTTCGGGCGAAGGCGATGACGCGCAATTCCGCGGCCTCGGCCAGCGCGTGCTGACGACCGACCGCGGCGACCGCGGCCTGCTCGAAGTGCGTTCTCTGCACCTAGACGCACCAGCGGCTGGCTGACGGCCGGGCCGCTCGCTAGCCGTGGCCACGCCCGACATCCACGACCGGCTACAGCCGGCGCTGCTGGACCGCCTGACCGACACCGCACCCGCCGAACGCAGCGAGCCCGACGACCGCCGCGTGATGAGCAAGACCCAGTTGCGTCAGGCCGTGCTGCGCGATCTGGCGTGGCTGTTCAACGCGGGCCAGGGCCACGCTGGGTGGGCCGAGACGCACCCGGCCCTCGCCGGCAGCGTGCTGAATTTCGGTCTGCCGCCGCTGTCGGGCAAACGCGTTTCCAAGCTCGACGTGAGCCAGCTCGAACGCATGATCAAACGCGCCATCCTCGACTTCGAGCCGCGCATCCTGCCCGACACGCTGAACGTGCGCGCCCTCGAATCGGCCAACGTCCTGGAGATGCACAACCGCATCGATTTCGAGATCCGCGGCCACCTGTGGGCACAGCCGGTGCCGCTGGAGATCCTGCTGCGCACCAAGCTCGACCTGGAGGCCGGGCAGGTCGAGGTGCGCGACGCGGCGGCCAGCAGCAGCGCGTCGGCGCGCGACGGGTGAAGCCACGATGGACCCGCGCCTGACCCGGCTGTACCAGGACGAGCTGACCCACCTGCGCGAGATGGGCCGCGAGTTCGCGCGCGAGCACCCGAAGATCGCCGGTCGGCTGGGCATGGAGTCGATGGAGGTTGCCGACCCCTACGTCGAGCGGCTGCTCGAAGGCTTCGCTTTCCTGACTGCGCGTGTGCAGTTGAAGCTCGAAGCCGAGCAGCCCAAGCTGATCGCGCAGCTGCTGTCCTCGCTGTACCCCAACTTCCTGGCACCAGTACCGTCGATGGCGGTCATGCGGATGGCGGCCGACACGACCGACCCGAACCTGGCGCGCGGCCACCGCGTTCCACGAGGCACCGCTGTGCAGTCGCTGCTGCCGCGCGGCCAGAACACGCGTTGCGAGTTCCGCACCGCGATGGACGTCAGGCTGTGGCCGCTGGACCTGGTGCAGGCGCAGTACTTCGCCCACGCACCCGACCTGCCGCTGGCGCGCCTGCCCGGCGCCCGCGTGGCCAAGGGCGGGCTGCGACTGCGCTTTCGCTGCGGCGGTGGTTCGCGCGCGGCGCAACTCGCGGCGCGTGGTGAAGACGGGCTCGACCGGCTGGTGCTGCACATCGCCGCGCCCGACGACGTGGCGTTCCGGCTGCATGAGCTGATCCTCGGCGCCGGCCTGGGCACCCTGGTCGCCGATGTGCCCGCCAGCGCGGGATCGGCCACCTCGCGCTGGCGCGATGCCGCCAGCATCCAGCCGGTCGGCTTCGGCGACGACCAGGCGTTGCTCCCCGAGACCCTGCGCGCCTTCTCCGGCCACCGGCTGTTGCAGGAGGTGGCGGCCCTGCCGCAGCGCTTGTTGTTCTTCGAAGTCACCGACCTGGCGGCCCGGCTGGCCACCGTCCAGGGCGACGAGTTCGATCTCGTGCTGCTGTTCTCGCGCGGCGACTCGGCGCTGGAAACGCTGGTCGATGCAGCCAGCATCGCCCTGTTCTGCACCCCCGCGATCAACCTGTTCCAGCGCCGCCTGGACCGCGTGACGATGGGCCCGGGCAGCTGGGAATACCACCTGGTGCCCGACCGGACGCGGCCGATGGACTTGGAGGTGCACAGCCTGGAGTCCGTCGTCGGCCACGGCAACGATGGCACGCGCGACTTCAAGCCGCTGTTCACCCACCACCACAACACACCTGCCGAAGGCCACGGCTACTGGACACTTAAGCGCGAAGCGCGGCGCCCGTCCGACCGCCAGCGCGTGCAGGGTGCGCGTGTGCCGTCATACCTGGGCGAAGAGGCCTACCTGTCGCTGGTCGACGCGGAGCACGGGCCGTACCGCGAAGGGCTGCGCCAGCTCTCGGTCAACGCCTGGTGCACCAACCGCGATCTGCCGGTGCTGCTGCCCAACGGCACCGTGCCCGGCGAGCCCCCGCAGTGGCAGCTGGACATGCCCGGGCCTGTCGCGCGGGTGGACTGCCTGCGCGGCCCGACGCGGCCGGTGTCGCGTCAGCCCGTCGGCGACATCGGCTGGCGGCTGGTGAGCCACCTGACGCAAAACCACCTGGCGCTCGGCGACGACGCCGAGGCCGCTGCTGCGTCGCTGCGCGACACGTTGCGCCTGTATGGCCCGCCGCACGACGCGGGCTGGGTTCACCAGGCCGACGGCGTGCGCGCGCTGCGCACCAAGCCTGCTGTGCGGCGCTTGCCGATGCCGGGGCCACTGAGTTTCGGCAACGGCACGGCGATCGAGGTCGAGCTCGACGAGCAGGCCTTCCAGGGTGCGAGCGCCTTCGTGCTCGGCTCGGTGCTCGAGCGGTTCTTCGCGCGCCACGCGGCGATCAACAGCTTCACGCAGTTCACGCTGCGAAGCTCGCAGCGCGGCGTCATCAAGGCATGGCCGCCGCGCGTCGGCTCGGGGCAGGTTCTGTGAATTGGAGCCCCCCGCCCGCCGAGTACGCCGGTCGGCCCCCCGGGGGGGCGGCGGGGCCGCTTGGGAGCGGCCCGGCGCTGGCCCCGCCCGCCGAGTACGCCGGTCGGCCCCCCGGGGGGGCGGCGGGGCCGCTTGGGAGCGGCCCGGCGCTGGCCCCGCTCCGCGCACAGGAGCTTGAGCGACTGCTTGCCGACGTGGCAACCGAACCCTGGGCGCACGACTTCTTCGCGCTGCTGCGGCGCATCGACGCGCTGCGCCCCGAGTCGCCGCGCACGGGCCAGGCGCGCCGGCCGGGGCAGGAAGCACTGCGGCTGGGGCAGGTGCCCGAGTTGGACTTCGCACCCGCTGCGCTGGCGCGCTTCGACTCGCGCGACGGCCTGCCACCACGGCTGGGGGTGCGCTTCTTCGGCCTGCTCGGCCCGCAAGGCCCGATGCCGCTGCACTTCACCGAGTACGTGCGCGAACGCCAGCACCAGCACGGCGATGCAACGCTGGTGCACTTCCTCGACATCTTTCATCACCGGCTGCTGAGCCTGTTCTACCGCGCCTGGGCACAGGCGCAGCCGACGGTGCACCTGGACCGACCGGCCGATGCGCGCTACGGCGCGTGGCTGGGTGCCGCGGCGGGTTTGCCGGCGGCCGATGGTGCGAACGCCGCCGTGTCACCGGCCGCGTTGGCCTTCCACGCCGGGCATCTGTCGGCGCGCACGCGCAACCCCGAGGCCTTGCGCAAGGTGCTGGCGCAGCACTTCGGCGTGGGCGTTTCGGTCGAAGCGCATGTCGGCCATTGGTTGACGATCGACGCCGCCGACCGCAGTGCCCTCGGCCACGCCGCCAACCGGCCGGAGCGCACCCAGCGCGCCCCCAGCACGCTCGGCCGCCAGGCCAATGCCGGCAGCAAGGTGTGGGACCGGCAGTCGAGCTTCCGCCTGCATCTGGGCCCGTTGACGCTGATGGCCTACGAAAGCTTCCTGCCCGGCGGCAGCGCCTGGCGCACCTTGCTCGACTGGGTGCGGCTGCTGGCCGGGCCATCGCTGCGCTGGGACCTGCAACTGTCGATGCAGCCCGACGCACGACCCGCACCCGTGCTCGGTGGCGGCGCTCAGCTCGGCGTGCACTGCTGGCTCGGTGACCGGCCGGGCAGCACCCCGCTGCGCCTGCGCCCGAACACCACATTCCTTCTGCGCCGCGCCAACCACACCCCCGGAGCCGCCCATGCCTGAAATCTCACGTGCTGCCGCCTTCGGCAAGCTCAACACGCTGGCCTTCAAGGCGATCGAAGGCGCGATGGTGTTCTGCAAGATGCGCGGCAACCCCGTCGTCGAGTTGCACCACTGGCTGACGCAGATTCTGAGCGCGCCCGACAGCGACCTGCACCGCATCATTCGCCACTACGAGCTCGACACCGCGGCCATTTCGCGCGACCTGACCGCGGCGCTGGACCGGCTGCCGCGCGGCGCGTCGTCGATCAGCGAGATCTCCGAGCTCGTCGACCGCACCGTCGAACGCGGCTGGATCTACGCCTCGATGATGTACGGCGACACCAAGGTCCGCACCGGCCATCTGTTGGTCGGCATGCTGAAGGACCGCTCGCTGCGCGCGGTGCTGGTGGCCATCGCCAAGCCCTTCGACAAGATTCCCGTGGATGACCTGACCGCCAAATTCGGCACCGTGCTGAAAGGCTCGCCCGAGGAACTGGAAGCGGCCAGCGAAAGCGGCGCCGCCCCCGGCGAAACCAGCGGCGCGATCGCCCCGGCCGCGATGGGCAAGCAGGAGGCGCTGGCCCGCTTCACGACCGACCTGACTGAACAAGCCCGCGGCGGCAAGATGGACCCGATCGTCGGCCGCGACGACGAGATCCGGCAGGTCATCGACATCCTGATGCGCCGCCGCCAGAACAACCCGATCCTGGTTGGCGAGGCCGGTGTCGGCAAGACGGCCGTGGTCGAAGGGTTCGCGCAACGCATCGCGCGCGGCGACGTGCCGCCGGCGTTGAAGGACGTCACGCTGCGCGCGCTCGACGTCGGCCTGTTGCAGGCCGGCGCCAGCATGAAGGGTGAGTTCGAACAGCGGCTGCGCAGCGTGATCGACGAGGTGCAGGCCAGCGACAAACCGATCATCCTGTTCATCGACGAGACCCACACGCTGGTCGGCGCGGGTGGTGCCGCGGGAACCGGCGACGCGGCCAACCTGCTCAAGCCGGCGCTGGCCCGCGGGCAGTTGCGCACGGTGGGCGCGACGACCTTCGCCGAGTACAAGAAGCACATCGAGAAGGACCCGGCGCTGACCCGCCGCTTCCAGAGCGTGACGGTCGATGAGCCGACCGAGCCGAAGGCCACGCTGATGATGCGCGGCGTGGCCGCGACGATGGAAAAGCACCACAAGGTGCAGATCCTCGACGAGGCGCTGGAAGCCGCCGTCAAGCTGAGCCACCGCTACATCCCGGCGCGGCAGCTGCCCGACAAGAGCGTGAGCCTGCTCGACACAGCCTGCGCGCGCGTTGCGGTCAGCCTGCACGCCACGCCGGCTGAAGTGGACGACTGCCTCAAGCGCATCGAGGCACTGGAGGTCGAGCGCGGCATCATCGGCCGCGAGTCGGCCATCGGCATCGACACCCGGGAGCGCGAGGCCACCGTGACGGCCGCGCTGGCCGATGAAACGGTGCGCCGCGATGCGCTCAACACCCGCTGGCAGGCCGAGAAGGTGCTGGTCGACAGGCTGCTGTCGCTGCGCGCCGAACTCAAGCGCACCGGCACCGACGGGCCCGAGAAGGTACTCGACGACGCCACGCGCACCGAGCGGCTGGCCGAGTTGGCTGGCGTCCAGAATGAACTGACCGCGCTGCAAGGCGAGAGCCCGCTGATCCTGCCGACGGTCGACTACCAGGCCGTCGCCAGCGTGGTCGGCGACTGGACTGGCATCCCGGTCGGCCGCATGGCCGCCAACGAGATCGACACCATCCTGAAGCTGCCCACGCTGCTCGGCCAGCGCGTGATCGGGCAGGACCACGCGATGGAGATGATCGCCAGGCGAATCCAGACCAGCCGGGCCGGGCTGGACAACCCAAGCAAGCCGATAGGGGTGTTCATGCTCGCCGGCACCAGCGGCGTCGGCAAGACCGAGACCGCGCTGGCACTGGCCGAGGCGCTGTACGGCGGTGAGCAGAACCTCATCACCATCAACATGAGCGAGTACCAGGAGGCCCACACGGTCTCGTCGCTGAAGGGCGCGCCGCCGGGCTACGTGGGCTACGGCGAAGGCGGCGTGATGACGGAAGCGGTGCGCCGCAAGCCGTACAGCGTGGTGCTTCTAGATGAGGTCGAGAAGGCACATCCCGACGTTCACGAGGTGTTCTTCCAGGTCTTCGACAAGGGCTACATGGAAGACGGCGAGGGCCGGCTGATCGACTTCAAGAACACGCTGATCCTGCTGACCACCAACGCCGGCACCGAGCTGATTGCCAGCCTGTGCAAGGACCCGGAGCTGATGCCCGACCCCGAAGGCATGGCCAAGGCGATACGCGAGCCGCTGCTCAAGGTGTTCCCGCCCGCGCTGCTGGGCCGGCTGGTGACGATCCCGTACTACCCGCTGTCCGACGAGATGCTCGGCCGCATCGTCAAGCTGCAACTCGGGCGAATCAAGAAGCGCGTCGAAGCCCGCTACAAGATCCCCTTCGAAGTCAGCGACGATGTGGTCAAGCTCGTCGTCTCGCGCTGCACCGAAAGCGAATCGGGCGGGCGGATGATCGACGCGATCCTCACCAACACGATGCTGCCGGATGTCTCGCGCGCCTTCCTCACCCGCATGCTCGAAGGCCGGCCGATCGGCGGCGTCACGGTCGGTGTGACGGATGGGCAGTTCAGCTACAGCTTCGCCTGATGTGATGGGCGCCGCGCCGACCCGGCAGGCGGCGTTGACTGCGGCCGTGCAGGCCTTGCGCCGAGGCGAGACCCAGTCCGCCGAATCGGAGATCGACGCCGTGCTCGCGCAGTGGCCCGACTACGCCGAGGCGAAACATTTCCTCGGCGTGCTGCGCCACGAACAGGTCCGCATCAGCGAAGCGCTGGCGCTGATCGGCGCCGTGGTGCTGGCTCAGCCGGCGCACGGCGGCGCGTGGAACAACCTGGGCAACGTGCTCCTCAGCGTGGGCCGCGCCGACGACGCACTCGAGGCCTACCAGCGCGCGGCACAAGCTGCCGAGGGCCAGCCAAGCACAGCAGCGCCGCTGGCCAACTTGAGCCGCATCCTGCGCCACCAGGGCCGCTGGGCCGAGGCCGAGGCCGAGGCGAGTTGCCGGCAGGCCCTGGCCCTGGCGCCCGAATTCGCCGAAGCCTGGTTCAACCTGTCGCTGGTGCTGATGAACAGTGGACGGATCAACGAAGGCCTGCTGGCCAACAGCCACGCCATTGCGTTGTGGCCGCAGCGACGCAATGCACCAGGCCGAACTGATGCACTACCTGAACACGCAGCCGGCGCGCTTCGACGCAGTCGTGAGCGCCGACACGCTGGGCTACTTCGGCGACCTGCACGCGCCGCTGGCGGCCGCTGTGCGCGCGCTGCGGCGGCCGGGCTGGCCGGTCTTCACCGTCGAAGCGTTGGCCGACGACGCCGCGATCGCATCGACAGCCGCAGCCCACGGCCACCGGCTGCAAGCCAACGGCCGCTACGCCCACAGCCGCGCGCATGCGCAGGCTGCCGCGGCTGCCGCTGGATTGGCGATCGACCGCATTGAGCCACAGGGCCTGCGCCTGGAGGCGGGCCGGCAAGTCCCGGGCTGGCTGGTAACGGCTCATCTACTTAGAGGACAGTCGGGCGCGGCGCACAACAAACCTGGTTGCGACGCTGCCTGCCCTTGGGCCAGCATCGGCAAGGCCATCTGCCATGAAGCACCCCCTGGACCTGAGCACTCCCCTGCCTGCCGGCACGCTGCGCCTGGCTGGCCTGAGCGCGCGCTGTGGCGTGGGGGTGCTCGACGAGATCGAGCTGGATCTCCTAAGCGACAAGGCCGATGTTTCCGCCGAGGCCCTGCTGGGCAAGCCGGTGGATGTCTCGGTGCTTCTGCGCGACTCTGCCGAAGGCATCGGCGGCACCGGTCGTCGCCACTTCTGCGGCATCGTTTCGCGCTTCGGCCTGGGCCGGCCTGTAGCCGGTTCAGCAGGTTCAGCGGGTTCGGCTTCCTCCGGCTCTCGCCTGTACGCCTACCAGGCCAGCGTGCGCCCTTGGCTGTGGCTTCTCACCCGCACCTCCGACTGCCGCATCTTCCAGGACCTGACGGTGCCGCAGATCGTCGAGAAGGTCTTCGCCGACTTCGCAGGCGCCAACTTCAAGTTCAAGCTGGTGCGCAGCTACCGCACCCGTGTCTACTGCGTGCAGTACCGCGAGAGCGACTTCAACTTCGTGGCCCGGCTGCTCGAAGAAGAAGGCATCTGGTGGTTCTTCGAGCACACCGAAGGCGCTCACCAGTTGGTGCTGGTGGACGATGTGGCGTCTGCCTGTGCGGTGCCGGGCTGCGAGGTGCTGCCTTTCCTGGGTTCCCTGGGCTCAGGCACGGCGCCGGACACGCCGCACGTGGAGGCCTGGAGCTTCAGCCGCGAGATCCAGACCGGCAAGACGGCCTTGCAGAGCTATGACTTCGAGCGGCCGAGCACGTCGCTGCTGGCCGAAGCCTCGCTGGTGCGCGAGCACGGCGAAGCCGAGTACGAGCAGTTCGACTACGAGGGCGAGAGTTATCTCAAGCCCGACGGCACCCAGCGGGTGCAGAACCGCATCGACGAGCTCCAGTCGCGCCACGAGCGGCTTGCAGGCAGCACGAACGCGCAGACGCTGGCCTCGGGCTACAGCTTCGAGCTGGAGCGCCACCCCAGAGCCGACCAGAACCAGAAGTACCTGTGTCTGGAGACGCGCATCGCCGCCCAGGCCACCGCGCTGGTTCCGTTGCCTCAGCCCGAGACACCGCTGCTGGACGCGGTGGTCGAGCGATTCAAGGAGCAGTTTCCGGGCAGCTTTTCGCGCTGAATCGCTCGCTCGCTGAGCGACAGCGATTGGGCGTTCAACGTATCCGGCAACCCACACCGCAATCAAGCGGGCGCCTTCCGTGAGCTCTGGCTGTCGATTGGCGGTGGCCGTTGTAGCCAAGCGCCTGCCGCATGCGCCTCATTCCGCATGACTTTCGACCCTGCCCGCCCCGTTCGCCTTCGCGCGAGCATGCGGGAGTCGGTGTAGTCCCCGGCACGTTCCGCAACAGCCCATCTGCCATGAAGCACCCCCTGGACCTGAGCACTCCCCTGCCTGCCGGCACGCTGCGCCTGGCTGGCCTGAGCGCGCGCTGTGGCGTGGGGGTGCTCGACGAGATCGAGCTGGATCTCCTAAGCGACAAGGCCGATGTTTCCGCCGAGGCCCTGCTGGGCAAGCCGGTGGATGTCTCGGTGCTTCTGCGCGACTCTGCCGAAGGCATCGGCGGCACCGGTCGTCGCCACTTCTGCGGCATCGTTTCGCGCTTCGGCCTGGGCCGGCCTGTAGCCGGTTCAGCAGGTTCAGCGGGTTCGGCTTCCTCCGGCTCTCGCCTGTACGCCTACCAGGCCAGCGTGCGCCCTTGGCTGTGGCTTCTCACCCGCACCTCCGACTGCCGCATCTTCCAGGACCTGACGGTGCCGCAGATCGTCGAGAAGGTCTTCGCCGACTTCGCAGGCGCCAACTTCAAGTTCAAGCTGGTGCGCAGCTACCGCACCCGTGTCTACTGCGTGCAGTACCGCGAGAGCGACTTCAACTTCGTGGCCCGGCTGCTCGAAGAAGAAGGCATCTGGTGGTTCTTCGAGCACACCGAAGGCGCTCACCAGTTGGTGCTGGTGGACGATGTGGCGTCTGCCTGTGCGGTGCCGGGCTGCGAGGTGCTGCCTTTCCTGGGTTCCCTGGGCTCAGGCACGGCGCCGGACACGCCGCACGTGGAGGCCTGGAGCTTCAGCCGCGAGATCCAGACCGGCAAGACGGCCTTGCAGAGCTATGACTTCGAGCGGCCGAGCACGTCGCTGCTGGCCGAAGCCTCGCTGGTGCGCGAGCACGGCGAAGCCGAGTACGAGCAGTTCGACTACGAGGGCGAGAGTTATCTCAAGCCCGACGGCACCCAGCGGGTGCAGAACCGCATCGACGAGCTCCAGTCGCGCCACGAGCGGCTTGCAGGCAGCACGAACGCGCAGACGCTGGCCTCGGGCTACAGCTTCGAGCTGGAGCGCCACCCCAGAGCCGACCAGAACCAGAAGTACCTGTGTCTGGAGACGCGCATCGCCGCCCAGGCCACCGCGCTGGAGTCCGGCGAAGCCGGCGGCGGCGGCGACTGGCGCTGCGCTTTCACCGCCACCCCGGCCAGCCACCCGTACCGCGCAACGCGCCGTACGCCCAAGCCCTTTGTGCAGGGCCCGCAGACGGCCGTGGTGGTGGGGCCGGCGGGCGAGGAGATCTTCACCGACAAGTACGGCCGGGTGAAGGTGCAGTTCCACTGGGACCGCTATGGGCAGAAGAACGAGAAGAGTTCTTGCTGGGTCCGGGTGAGCTCGCCCTGGGCGGGCAAGAGTTTCGGGTTCGTGCAGCTGCCGCGCATCGGGCACGAGGTGATCGTCGACTTCCTCGAAGGCGACCCCGACCAACCGATCATCACCGGCCGCGTCTACAACGCCGAGCAGATGCCGCCCTGGGAACTGCCGGCCAACGCGACGCAGTCCGGGCTGCTGACCCGCAGCTCCAAGACCGGCAGCTACGCCAACGCCAACGCCATCCGCTTCGAGGACAAGAAGGGCAGCGAGCAACTCTGGCTGCACGCCGAAAAGAACCAGGACATCGAGGTCGAGAACAACGAGACCCACTGGGTCGGGCATGACCGCAAGAAGACCGTCGACAACGACGAGACGGTGCATGTCAAACACGACCGCACCGAGACGGTGGACAACAACGAGACGATCACGATCGGGGTGAACCGCACAGAAGACGTGGGTAGCAACGAGTCGATCACGATCGGGGCCAACCGTACCGAGAAAGTCATGGCCAACGAAGACATTGCGATCGGCGTCAACCGCACGGAAAAGGTCGGTGCCAACGAGATGGTCACCATCGGCGCCAACCAGACTGTGACGGTCGGCGCCTCGCGCACCGACACCGTGGCCGCCAGCGTTACGCAGACCATCGGCTCCAGCCTGACGCAGACGGTCGGCGGCCCGTGGGCCATGACAGCCGGCGGCCCGGTGACGATCACCGCGCCAGCCGGCCTGACGATCATCGCGCCGGGTGGCAACCGGACCATCGACAACATGTTCGACAAGATCGGTGGCTTGCTGACGCAGAAGTTCGGCTCGGTCAGCACCGTAGCCGGCATGACGTACGGGGCCACTGGCGTGGCCATCGCGCAGACCGGCTCGAAGGTGGAGACCACGGGCACCGTTCACGCCGTCACCGCACTGAACTATGAGGTCAAGGGCGTCAACATGGCCTACGTGGTGCTGAAGTGCGAGAAGGCCTCGTTCGAGATCAAGACCGCCGACGCGCACATCATCGCCTGACGAGCCACTGCCCGTGAAGACGATCAAGCCTGGCGCGGTGGCGTTGCTGACGCGCACGATCGAGTTCCGCCGCCGCTTCCGCTTCATCGTCACGCCGATGTTGTTCGTGTCCCTCCACGGGCCGCTACGCTTGCGCAGCGAGGCTTCGTTGTGGCAGTTCGCCGCCGAGGAACTGGGTCCTGGAGCGGCGCTCGATGCCTGCATGCCCAAAGTGAGTGGCGAGTACCTGTTGCGCGCGCGCGCCTGCCCACCCGGCGGGCCGGCGCCGGCGTGCCGCGTGGGGGTGCGGTTCGCGGGTGTGGAAAAGCGCCTGAACGTGTTCGGCCCGAGGTTCTGGGAAGGCCGTGGGCCGGGCGAACGGCCCAGCCTGCCAGCGCCATTTTCGGACCTGCCGCTGGACGAGGCGCTGGCCTTCGGTGGCCCTGGCTTTGCCGAAAACCCGGGCGGCATCGGCCTCGCCGAGCCGGCCGACCCGAACGCGCCTTGGCCGCTGCCGCAGGTCGAAACTCCCGGCGACCCTTCGTTGCGGCCCGGTGAGCCGATCCGCGTGGGCGGCTTCGGCGCGCGCGACATCACGCACCCGCAGCGCGCCGCGATGGTCGGCACCTACGACGAGGCCTGGTTCAAGGAAGACTACCCCGGGCTGGCGCGCGACCTGGACTGGCACCACTTCAACCTCACCGCTCCCGACCAGTGGCTGGCTCTGCCGGTGGCCAGCGACGCGCCCTTCGAGTTCGAGCACCTGCACCCGGCCAAGCCGCTGCTGCGAGGCCAACTGCCGGGAATGCAGGCACGCTGCTTCGTCACCCGCATCGTCGACGACGAGCCGCGCTTCGAGGAGATCCCGACCCAGCTCGAAACCGTGCTGTTTTTCCCGCACCGCGAGTGCGCAGTGCTCATCGGCCGCGGCAGCCTGGAGGTGGCCACCGAGGATGCCGCCGAGATCAAGCTGCTGCTGGCTGCTGCCGATTGGCAGGGGGAGCGGCGCAAGCTCCAGCACTACGCCGACGCGGTGCAGCAGCGGCTGGAGCCGAAGACCGGCCACTTCCTGATGGTCAAGGAAGACGACCTGCTGCCCACCGGCATGGGAGAGCGCTACAGCGTCGAGCAGTTCGTCAGCGCACCGCCGGCCGACCCTCGGCCGCTGCTGAGCGACAACCTGCGCCGGCGCCAGCTGGCCGAGATCGAGAGCGCGCGGGCCATGGTCGCCAGTCATGGCATCGACCCCGACGACGGCCACGCGCCCAGCGTGCCCGGGCCCGCCGATTCGCTGCCGAAGAAGCTCGAGGACCTGCCCGCCCACCTGGCGCAGTTGCAGGCCCGCGCCGACGCGGCCAAGGCGAGCCTCGCCGCCACCGAGAAGCAGGCCGATGCCGACCGCCGCGCGCTGTTCGCCGGGCTCGGCATGGACTACGGCGTGATCGAGCGCGAGTACGGGGCCACGCCAAAGGGCCCACCGACCATGACCGCGCAGGCGCAGTTCGACACCCTGGCGCAGGTGCGCGGCGTGGTGGCGGCGGCCCACGGGCCGGTGGCAGAAATCGATCAGTACCTCGAAGACCCGGTCTTCCGCGAACGCGCGAAAAACGCCGAGCGCCAATCGAAGGAAGCCTACCGCGCCAGCGCGCACCTGCAATCGCCCATCGATCCGCTGCCGGCCGACAGGCAGAAGTGGCTGCGCGATCGCACCCTGCAGCACCTGCGCGTGAACCGGTCCTTCGTCGGCATCGACCTGACCGGGGCCAACCTGTCGGGCATGGATTTCAGCGGGTGTGACTTCAGCGGCGCCCATCTCGAAAGCGTGGACTTCAGCGGCGCCAGGCTGGCCGGTGCGCGCTTCACGCGCGCGGTGCTGACCCGCGCCAACCTGTCGCGCGCCGATCTCACCGGCGCCACACTCACCGAGGCCAACCTCGGCGAAGCCGAGTTGGCGGATGCCGACTTCAGCGGCGCCGTGCTCGAGAGCGCGGTGCTGCGCGGCGCGCACTTCGCGCGAGCCCGCTTCCGCGACGCCAACCTGCGCAAAGCCAACCTGATGGGCGGCGCCGACTTCCGCGAAGCAGATCTGTCCGGCTGCGACGCCACCGACCTGGTTCTGCTCGATATGGACCTGAGCGGCGTGCGCTTTTGCAAGACCTGCCTGGACCGCGCCGCCTTTGTACGCTGCAAGCTCAAGCGCACCGACTTCGGCGGCGCCAGTCTGGAGCGGGCTTGTTTCATCGAAGTCAAGGCCGTGCGCGCCAGCTTTCGCGGGGCGCGCCTGGCCAAGACGGTGTTCGTCGGCGAGAACCAGCTTGACGAAGCCGATTTCGACGGCGCAGACATCCACACCTGCAACTTTCGCCCCGCCAGCCTGCGCGGCGCTCGTTTCGAAGGCGCGCACATCCGCGAGTGCGACTTCTCCAGCGCGCAGCTCCAGCGGGCCAGCTTCGCCGCCAGCGTCGTCACCGACTGCCGCTTCGTCGCCGCCGACCTGCGCCAGGCCAACCTGAGCGGCGCGCAGCTGATGAACAGCAACCTGTCGCGGGCGCGGCTTGAAGGTGCGGACCTGCGCGAGTGCAACCTCTACGCTGCCGACCTGGCCCGGGTGGCCGTCGACAGCCATACGCGGATGGACGGCGCGCTGACCGACAAGATGCGCATCTACCCGCGCCGCACACCGGCCTGAACCGCGCATGAAACCCGCGACCCCCGAAGCGCTCATCGCCGCAATACACGCCGGCCGCGAGGCCCACGAGCTGGACCTGCGCGGCACAGCGCTGCGCGGCGCCGCGCTGTGCGGTGGTGTGTTCAACGCCTGCGACTTTTCGCGCGCCGATCTGGCGGGTGCCGACCTGCGCCAGTCCAGCTTCTTCGATTGCCGCTTCGACGAGGCCAAGCTCGACGGTGCCCAGGTGCAGGACAGCTTCTTCGTACGCTGCCATGTCACTGCTGGCAGTTGGCGCGCCGCGGCGTGCCTGAACACCAACTTCGCCGACTGCCAATTCGCCGACACCGATCTGCGCGACGCCGATCTCGGCCTGGTCGTCTTCGCGCAAAGCAGCTTGGAGCGGGTGCGCCTGAACGGTGCCCGCACCGACCGCGCCAATTGGCTCGCCTGCCAGCTCAAGGCGGTCGACTTCGGCGACACGCTGCTCGACCGAATCGTCGTGTTGAAGGCTGACCTGCGCGACAGCCGTTTTGTGGGCGCCACGCTAGCCAACGTGGTGTTCCTGCAATGCCAACTCGGTGGGCTGGACTTCGCGCGCGCCGACCTTAGCCGCAGCCAGTTCATCGGTGCCGATGTCAGCGGCTGCAACTTCAGCGGTGCGGCCTTGCGGCAGTGCAACTTCCAGGGCGGAAAAGCAGCCGCTGCGCGCTTTGTCGGCGCCGATGCACGCCAGGCGATCTTCATGGAAGCCGAACTGGCTGGCGCCGACTTCAGTGGCGCGAAGCTCGGGCAAGCGATCTTCGTCGGCGCCAAAGGTGTGGGGGTGCGTTTTGCCAAGGCCGACCTGCGCCAGGCGGTGCTGACGAAAGCCGTGTTCCAGCAGGCCGATTTCAGCGGCGCGCAGCTCGACGAGGCCGATGCGTCGCACGCCGACTTGCGCGGTGCCGATCTGCGCGGCGCGTCGCTGTTCCGCACCCGGCTGCATGGCGTGCAGGCCCACGAAGCGCTTTTCACCGACCGCATGCGCGCACTGCCCACCGACGAGGTGCTGCTCGCGGCCGAACAATGGACACCACGCCGCGTTCCAGCGGCTTGAAGGGAGATCGACCATGGGTGAGCACACCAAGGCGCTGTCGCAGCATTTCGTCGACGTGCCGTTCAGTGCGATCGGGCGCGTGCAGGCTGCCGGCCCCGAAGGCGGCTTGCGGGTCGCGCTCGATGGGCGCGTGGTGGCCGCCCGGCGCGCCACCAGTTGCCTGGTTGTGCCCGAGGCCGGTGATCGCGTCTGGCTGTGCGGCCCGGAGCTCGACGCGCTCTACATCGTCGCGATCCTCGACCGCGAAGGTGCGCGGCCTTGCGAGCTGGGCCTGGGCGAGGACGCACGCATCAGCGCCAGCGGGCGGCTCACGGTGACCAGCCAGGAGCTCGTCGTGCACGCCCAGCGGGCCACCACCGTGTTCGACCGCATGCACAGCATCGGCCGCGAACTGACGGCCTCTGTCGGCAAGGTCAAGATGGTCGGCAATCTGCTCGAGTCGATGTTCGACCGCGTGGCCCAGTTCGCCGGGCAGAGCACGCGCACGGTCGAAGGCGTGGACCAGTTGCGCACCGCCACGCTGGACGTGCGCGCCACGCGCTCGCTGAGCCTGCAAGGCTCCGAGGTCATCGCCACCGCCACGACGCTGATGAAGGTCGACGGCGGGCAGATCCACATTGGATGACGCCAGCCCAAGGAGCACCTCATGTTCGCCAACACTCAGATGATGGGCATGGACACCGGCTTCCCGGATGTCTGCCTGACCCCGGTGCCGCCCGCCCCGCCGATCCCGGTGCCGTATCCCAACATCGCGATGGGCCCGACGGCGGTGCCCAACTGCCCCACCATCCTCTTCATGGGCGCGCCAGCGCACAACATGGCGACCACGATCCCGATGACCAACGGCGACAACGTCGGGGTGTTGATGGGCGTGGCCTCGGGCACCGTGATGGGGCCGTCGCGCCACTTGACGGGCGCCTTCATGACCTTGCTGATGGGCATGCCGGCCACCCGCCTGACGAGCATGTCGTTGCAGAACAGCACCAATTGCCCCGGCTGCCGCGTCGTGCCCAGCCAGGTCAAGGTGCTGCTGCTAGGGCCCTGATCGCGGTTCGCCGCAGCGCCCGAGCTCGATGAACAAAACCATGCTCCCGATGCTTCTCGTGCTTGTCGGCGTGGCCGTGTTGGCGGTGGCGCTTTACGTCGTCCTGTCGCGCACCGAGGCCGGCGGCTTCGACCACGGCCACACCCAGCGCACGCTGGCCACTGGCACATCGGCCAAGGCGCAGGTGATTTCGGTGCGCGACACCGGCGGACGGCTGAACAGCAACCCGTCGATCGAGTTCGAGCTCGAGGTGCAGCCGCCGAGCGGCACGCCTTTCAAGGCCAGCGCGCGCGCGATCATTTCGGTGGTGGACCTGCCTCGCTTCCAGCCCGGTGCCACCATCGACGTGCGCTACGACGCGGCCGACCTGCGCAGCGTGGCCATCGTGCCCTGAGCCACCGGGCCGCACTGGGCCGGTAGCTTGCGCAAGAATGCGGTGAACTTCCTGGCCACCATCACCATGCCCACACCATCCGCACCCACCGCCGACGCCAAACCCGCTGGCGGCGACCGCCTCGAAGACCAGCTTTCTTTCAAGAGCCGCTTCGTGCTCGTCTTCGGCGAAGTCGACGACCAACTCGCCCAGGCCACCTGCCGCCGCCTGCTGGCGCTGGCGCAGGAATCCGACGCGCCGATCACGGTGCTGATCTCGTCGCCCGGTGGCCATGTGGAATCCGGCGACGCCATCCACGACGTGATCGGCTTCGTGCGTGCGCCGGTCACCACCGTGGGTACCGGCTGGGTGGCGAGCGCCGGCGCGCACATCTTCCTGGCGCCGCCGAGGGAGCGCCGCGTGTGCCTGCCGAACACGCGCTTCATGATCCACCAGCCCGCCGGCGGCGCCGGTGGCCAGGCCACCGACATCGCGATCCAGGCCAAGGAGATCATCCGCATGCGCGAGCGCATCGCCAAGGTCATCGCCAAGCAGACCGGCAAGCCGCTGGCTACCGTGCTGCTGGACATCGAACGCGACTACTGGATGAACGCCGAAGAGGCCATCGCCTACGGCATCGCGTCGCGCGTGATCGAACGGCAGGGCGACCTGGCCTGAAGCACCCCCGGCGCAAGCCGCCGCCAGCGCCGTCAGTAGCCGACGGCCTGCCCCTCGCGGCGTGAATCGCTGGCCGCGACGTAGCCGTCTTCGTAGTCGGCTGTCAGCCGGGCGATGAACTGGCCCGAGCCGTAGTCCATGTAGGCATCGGGTGTCGAGACGATCTCGTGCCCGCGTTCGCGCAGGCCCTGTGTCAGCGCCGCGCTCATCGTGTACTCGCAGTCGATCTGCCTGCCGGTGGCCACCTTCCAGCGCGGTGCGTCGCACGCCGCCTGCGGCTGCTGGCGGTGCACCAGCATCCGCACCAGCGTCTGCAAGTGGCCCTGCGGCTGCATGTTGCCGCCCATCACGCCGAAGCTCATCACCGGCTTGCCGCGCTGCGTCAGGAACGCCGGGATGATGGTGTGGAACGGCCGCTTGCCGGGCGCCACCTGGTTCGGGTGGCCGGGTTGCAGCGTGAAACCGGCGCCGCGGTTCTGCAGGCTGACCCCGGTACCGGGCACCACGACCCCGCTGCCGAAGCCCATGTAGTTGCTCTGGATCAGGCTGACCATCATCCCGCTCTCGTCGGCAGCGGTGAGATAGATCGTGCCGCCTCGGGGCGGCTGGCCGTGGGCGAAGTCGCTGGCGCGCTGCGGGTCGATTAACTTCGCGCGGTCGGCCAGGTAGGCGTCGCTCAGAAGGTCGGCCGTGCGCACGTCGGTCATGTAGCGTTCGTCGGCGACCCAGCGGTAGATGTCGGCGAAGGCCAGCTTCATCGCCTCGATCTGCAGGTGCTGGCTTTCCAGGCTGTCAGGCGCGAAATCGGCAAACGGCGTGTGCTGCAGGATGCCCAGTGCCATCAGCGCCGCGATGCCCTGGCCGCTGGGCGGAATCTCGTGCACGGTGTGGCCGGCGAAGTCCATCTGAATCGGCGTGACCCATTCCGGCGCGAAGCCGGCCAGGTCTTGCAGCGCGAGGCGGCCCCCGTTGGCGGTGCTGTGGGCGACGAGCCGGGCGGCCGTTTCACCGCGGTAGAAGTCGTCGCCGTTGCTGGCCGCGATGCGCCGCAGCGTGGCCGCCGCTTCGGCGAACACGAAGCGCTCACCCGGGTTCGGCGCGCGGCCACGCGGCATGAAGGCTTCGGCGAAGCCGGGCTTGTCGGCCAGCCCCGGCACCTGTCGCGCCCATTTGTCAGCAGTCACGACGCCGACGGCGTAGCCGCGCGCCGCAAGTTCGATCGCCGGCTGGAAGAGCTGCTCGAACGGCAGCTTGCCCAGCCGCTTCGACAGCGCCACCCAGCCCGCCACCGCGCCTGGCACGCTGACGCTGCTCCAGCCGCGCTGCGGCACCTGGCCGCCGTGGTGGCGCTCGAAGTATTCGGGCGTCCAAGCCGCCGGCGCCGGGCCGCTGGCATTCAGGCCGAGCAACTGCGTGCCGTCCCAGACGATGGCGAAGTTGTCGCTGCCCAGGCCGTTGCTGACGGGCTCGACGACCGTCATCGCAGCCGCCGTCGCGATCGCCGCGTCGACCGCGTTGCCGCCGGCCTTGAGCATCGACAGCCCGGCTTGCGCGGCCAGCGGCTGCGAGGTAGCGACGACGTTGCGGGCCATCAGCGGGCTGCGCAGCGTGGGGTAGGGGTTGGTCCAGTCGAAATTCATGGGGGTGAGTTTCAGGGAAGACGGGTCAGGCGAGAAAAAGTCGTCGCCACAACAGGCCCGACAACAGCAGCATCGTCAGGCCGATCAACAGATCCAGCACCTGCCAGGCCCGCGGCCGCGCGAACACCGGCGCGAGCCAGCGCGCGCCGTAGCCGAGCGCGGTGAACCACAACACGCTGCCGCTGGCTGCACCGGCGGCAAAGGCCCACCGGGCGGTCTCGCCCGGCTGCTGCGCGCCGACCGAGCCCACCAGAAGCACGGTGTCCAGGTAGACATGCGGGTTCAGCAGCGTGAAGGCCAGCGCCTGCGACACTGCGGCCTTGCGCGACAGGCCCGCAGCGGCATCCCCAGCGGCCAACGCGGCCGGCCGCGCCGCACGCCACAGCGCACGCACGCCGTAGCCTGCCAAGAACAGCGCACCGCCCAGCGTGAGCGCGGTGCCGAGCGCCGGCTGCTCACGCAGCAGCTGCGCCAGCCCGGCCACCCCAGCCACGATCAACAGCGCGTCGGCCAGTGCACACACGGCAACCACCGGCGCCACGTGCTCACGCCGCAAACCCTGGCGCAGCACGAACGCGTTCTGGGCGCCGATGGCAATGATCAACGTCAGCCCCAGCGCCAGCCCGGTGAAAAACGCGGCCTGCACCGGCGCCGTCACTGCCGCACCACCGGTGGGCCGACGTGAACTCCGACCGTGGCTTTGTTCCCAGGAATGGGGAGCAACGCGTCGCCGTTACAGACAGCGTCTGTCACGACTTCTTACACTTTCGAATATCGGGCTTACACCCACCACCCCGCGTGTCGCGCTTTCGGCGCCGTCGTTCCCGATCCCATGTCGCTCCTCCTCGCCACCGCCTTCGCCGCATCCGCGGCCACCCTGCCCGCATGCTCCTGGGACCGCCCCGGCGTAAACCCGTTTATGGGCAACGTGGTGGCCGCGGTGGACCGCTATGCCGATATCCCCGCCGCGACGCGCGCGCGACTGAAGCAACGCATGTCGACGCGGCAGTTCGACGAAATTGCCACCATTCGCCGCGACAGCATCACCGGCCCGGCCAACCAATACGGCGCCCAGATCCGCGACATGCACTTTGGCAACGGCACCGTCTGCCGCGAGGTCACACGCACGGCCTGGGCCGAGAGCACCGTCGAGCGGGGGCTTGTCTACTGCGAAGGCGAGCACTGCCTGATCGTGCCGACGGTCTGCCGCAACCTGAGCCGCGTCACGCGGCTGCCCGGCACCCGGGTCGGTGGTACCAACGCGGGCAACAGCGACGGCGCCGTACCGACCGAGCCCGTGCGCATCGCGATCGGCCCGGCCACGGCGCCGCCCGAAGGCAGCAGCGAGTTGGTCTTCGAGGCACCGGGCGCCGGCATCGCGCCGCCCCCTGGCGAGGCCACCTGGGCCACCTGGGCCAGCAGCGCCGGCCTGTCCGGCGGCACCCTGGCCAGCGTCGATGCGCCCGCGGGCGGCGGCGTGCCGTGGCCCCAAGGCGCGTTGCCTATCGGTAGCGGCGCGGCGCCGATCGGTATCGGGCGGCTCAGTGAATCCGTCACCAGCCCGGTGCCCGAGCCCGCAAGCTGGTTGCTCGGGCTCGCCGGCGGGGTCGCGCTCGCAGCGGTCGTCCGCCGCCGCCGTTTGCTGCGCTAGGCGCCTCAGCTCTTCACCAGCGCCGAGACGACGGCGATGGTGGCTTCCTTCAGCTTGTCCTTGGCCACCGCCTTGCAGCCGTCGGTGCTGCTGGCCGCCACCGCATCGAAAGCCGTGGCCGTCTTCTGCGGGCGCAGCAACACCGCCTTCATGGCCGGGGTCACCGTCAGCAACATCACGCGGGCGGTCACCACGCAGGTCTTGTTGGCCGTCAGGCCGCCTTCGACCTGGCTGACCAGCGCGTACTTGCTGGCCGGGTAAACAACCCACATCTTGGCCGGCGTATTGGCTGCCAGGATGGCCTTGGCGCCGGCTTCATCGATCAGCGCGTCGGTGGAGAAGTCGACCAGGTTGGTCTTCGGGTCGGCAGCCGCGGCCGTGCCGGCGGCCAGGCACAACATCAACGCGGGCAGGATCAGCGACGGCTTTTTCATTCGACACCTGTGCGGGAAAGGAGGGGTGGGCTCATAGCGCGCGCAGTGTACCCAGGCAGGCTGCGCCGACCGGGTCGGCGTCAACCCGAGGCCTGTGTCGTCGATGTTGTCGCGCCCTTGGCTTGCAGGCGGCGCACGTCTTCGCTCAGCCGCCTGGCGATCAGCTGCACGACCTCGAAACCGAACTCGGGGTTCTGGTAGACCAGTTGCCTGAAGGTGTCCTCGTCGATCGACAGCAGCGTGCAAGGCGTGACGCAGCGGGCGCTGCTGGTGCGCCTGCGGTCGGGCGCGAAGAACGCGATCTCGCCGAACATCTGGCCCGAGCGCAGCCGCCCGCCGACCTCGGGCAGTTCGATCTCGCCTTCGGCCAGGAAGTACATCCGGTCGGCGGTGGCGCCACGCGCGAAGATGACGTCGCCGGCGTTGCGGCGCTGGCTGCGCATGTAGGGCCGCAGCCAGAGCTCGAGCTGTGCCCCGCCGCCGACCTGGGCCACGCGCCGGGTCAGTTCGATCATCTGGCGCACCCGCCACAAGTTGATGGGCAGCAGCGCCACATGCAGCACCACCATCAGCGGCGCCGGCTGTGCCAGGCCGTAGACGATGAAACCGATGTTGCTGCCCACCGCCAGCCAGCGCAGCGGAATCATCGTCTTGACGATGGTGCTGACCAGCACCAGCGCGCCGGCCAGCGCGGCCGACGCCAGCGCCAGCACTGTCATCGGGTCCGACAACGTGGCCAGCCACGCCTGCACGCGTGCGTCGCTGAACCCGGCGCTGAACCAATCGGTGAATGCCACGGGGCTGAAGTATCCACAGCGCCGGCCTGCGCCCCAGAATCGTGGCGTGAACAGCCCGCACCCTTCTTCTTCGCCACCCTTGCCACCGCCCGCCCCGCCGCCCGACGCCTTGGCCCAGGCGATCGCCGCACTCGAGGCGCAGCGCGCACTGCTCGGCGATGCCGCCGTCGACGCCGCGCTGGCGCCGCTGAAGGCGGCGCTCGGCAGTGCGCAGTCGCTGCGCCAGGTCAGCGTGCTGTTCCTCGACGTGGTCGGGTCGACCGCGCTCAGCCAGCACCTCGACCCCGAAGACATGTCGACGGTGATGGACGAGTTGCTCGCCGCCGCGACCGCCATCGTCAAGGGCCACGGCGGGCGCGTCCTGCAGTACGCGGGCGACAGCATGCTGGCGGTGTTCGGCGCCGACGGCGCGCGCGAAGACGACGCCGAACGTGCGGTGCGCTGCGGGCTTGCGCTGGTCGACGAAGGGGCGGCGCGCGCGGTGTTGACGCTGGAAACGCACGGCCACGCCGGGCTGCACGTGCGGGTGGGCGTGCACACCGGGCCGGTGCTGCTGGGTGGTGGCGTATCGGAAGAAGCCAGCATTCGCGGCCATACCGTGCACGTGGCCGCGCGGATGGAACAGAACGCGCCGCGCGGCCGGCTGCGCATCAGCCACGACACCTGGCAGCAGGTGCGCGGCGTGTTCGATGTTCAGGCGCAGCCGCCGTTGGCCATCAAGGGCCAGGACAACCCGATGCAGACCTGGTTGGTGACGGGCATCAAGCCGCGTGCCTTCCGCGTGCCCGCACGCGGCATCGAAGGCGCCGAGACGGCGCTGGTCGGGCGCGAGGCCGAAGTCGACACCCTGATCGCCGCGTTCGATGCGGTGTGCGCCACGCGCACGCTGCACATGGTCACACTGCTGGCCGACGCCGGCCTGGGCAAGAGCCGGCTGGTGCACGAGTTGCAGCACCGCCTGGACGCACACCCGCAGACCTTCTGGCTGCTGCTGGGCCGCGCACTGCCGGGCAGCCGTTTGCAACCTTACGGCTTGCTGCGCGACGTGTTGGCGTGGCGCTTGCAGATCGCCGACAGCGACCCCGCCGCGCTGGCGCGCAGCCGGCTGGTCGAGGGTTTGCTGCCGTTGCTGGGGGGCGGCGTCGATCCAGGGGATAGCGCTGAAGCGTCACTGACCGAGGCCGAAGTGCTGGGCCAGCTGCTGGGCATGGACTTCTCGGCCAGCCCGCGCCTGGCCGGGCTGTTGCACGACTCACGCGCGCTGCGCGACCGTGGCCTGGCGGCGTTTGCCACGGTGCTGCGCCGGCTGGCCGCCAGCGACGGCTCACCGGTGGTGATGCTGCTCGAAGACTTGCAGTGGGCCGACGACGCCTCGCTGGACGCGCTGTGGGCGCTGCGCCGGCAGGCCGCGCTGCCCCTGTTGATGGTGTGCACGGCGCGCTCCGAACTGGCCGAGCGCCGGCCGGCCTGGGTGGTGGCCGAAGCACCCCACGACGTGTTGCCGCTCGCCGCGCTGGCCGGCGTGCAACGCCGGGGCCTGACCCAAGCGCTGCTGGCGCGGCTGGCCGAGCCTTCGCCGGCGCTGGAGGCCTTGATCGAGCAGCAGGCCGAAGGCAACCCGTTCTACGCTGAAGAGCTGATCAAGATGCTGCTCGACGACGGCGTCATCATCGCTACCGTCATTGCCGGCGAACAGGTGGCCTGGCGCGTCCTGCCCGAAAAGCTCGACGCGGCGCGCATCCCGCTGACGCTGATCGGCGTGCTGCAAGCGCGCATCGACACGATGGCGGTGGCCGAGCGGCGCGCCTTGCAGCGCGCCAGCATCGTCGGCCCGGTGTTCTGGGACGACGTGCTGGTGCGCATCGACCCCGGCGCGCTGGCGCAGCTGGCCGCGGTGCAGCGCCGCGGCATGCTGATGGTGCGGCCCGACAGTGCCTTCGAAGGCACGCGCGAGCTGGGTTTCCAGCACCACCTGCTGCACCAGGTGACGTACGACACCGTGCTCAAACCCGACAAGCGCAGCGGCCACGCAGCCGCCGCGGCCTGGCTGGCGGAGCGTGTCGGTGACCGCCAGGCCGAGTACCTGGCGATCACCGCCGAGCACTACGACCGCGCCGGCGACCATGTCCGCGCCCTCGACTGGTTCGAGCGTGCCGGCGAAGCCGCGATGCTGCGATTCGCCAACCAGGCGGCGCTGGACTTCACCGCCCGCATGCTGGCGATGCCCGAGCTGACCGATCCGCTGCGTCGCCACAAGCTCTACCAGCGCCAGCGCGAACTGGCCGACCTGACCGGGCAACGCGGCTTGCAGCGCCAGGCCAGCGACCGCATCGAGCAATTGGCCGTCGAACAGGGCCGCACCGACTGGTTGAGCAGCATGGCCGCCAACCGCGCGCTGCTGCACGACCGGCTGGGCGAACGCGAGGCGGCGCGCCATTGGGCCGAGCGCGCGGCGGCATTGGCCGTCGAATGCCACCACGGCAGCAGCGGCGCGCTGGCCGAGGGCGAACTGGCCTGGCTGGCGCGCGAGCATGGCGACCACGCCGGCGCCCGGCGGCACCTGGAGCGGGCCTTTGCCTGGTGCCCGGTGGCGCTGAAACAGTGGGACTCGCCGCGGCCCTTCGTCTACGACATCCAGATGCGGCTGGTCGACTGCCAGATCCGCAACAGCGCAGGCGACATGGACGGCGCGACCGCCGTCGCCCTGGAAGCCGGCGCGTTGGCCACCGAGCGTGGCGTGCGGCGGCTGTCGGCCTTCGTCAACGACGCTCTGGCGCAGATCCTGATGCAGCGCTTGCAGCCCGATGCCGCGTTGCTGCATGCCGACGCTGCTGAACGCGCTGCGGCCGAGGTCGGGCAGAACAGCGTCCTGGCTTCGCAGCCGCTGATGCGCGCCCGTGTGGCGATATTCAAGGGTGCATTCGAAGAGGCGTTCGAGTTGATCGCCCTCGCCCGCCAGCGCCAGCAGGCGCTGGGGTCGCAGGCCTACGTCGCCGAGTCGTATCAGTGGGATGCGCTGGCGCTGCTGGCTACCGGCCGCCCGGCGCTGGCAGCCGACGCGCTGCGCCGCAGCCTGGCCGCGCTGGAGGGCATCGGCACGCCACCCGAGTGGCGATCGGGACGCCTGCTGTTGGCGCTGGCGCTGGTGCGTACCGGCCAGCCTGCCGAGGCTCTGGCGCTGGCCGAACCCGACCTGCCAGCGCTGCACGAGCCGGACGCACTGGATGGCAGTGCCGCGCCTCTGTCGGCGCGGGCTGCGGCATGGCTGTTCCTGCAAGGCTGCGGCGATGCGCGCGCCGCCACCCACCTGGCACTCGGCCAGCAAGACATGGAGCGGCGCTTTTCGCGCCTGGCCGATGCCGAGGAACGGGCCCGCCTTCAAGCCGCCTGGCGCGACGGCGACGGCCTGCGCCTGGTGCCGCGGCTGCCCGGCTGAAGGCCACTGCCCTATCCTGCGCCGCGTGGAACACCACTTCCTAACCCCGCTGTTCAACCCACGTTCGATCGTGGCGTTTGCCGGCTCACCTGAAGCCGAGCCACCGACCACCGCCGCACGCGAGTTGCGCGAGCACCTGTCGGCCGGCGGTTACGGCGGCGAGCTGCGCTGGCTCGACATCACGATGAGCGGCAAGCTGGCCGACCTGGCCGGCTCGCGCGCCGACCTGGCGCTGATTGCGCTGCCACCGGCCGATGCCGCCGCGGCGCTGGAAATCGCCGGCCGTGTGCGTTGCCGCGCGGCGCTGATTCTCGGCAGCGGGTACGACCCCGCCGCCTGCGCCGAGTTGCACGCCACCGCGCGGCGCTATGGCGTGCACCTGCTCGGCCCCAATTCACCGGGCTTGCAGCGGCCCGGCATCGGCTTCAACGCCAGCATGCTGGGGCCGTTGGCGGCCGCCGGCCCATTGGCGCTGGTGTCGCAGAGCGGCGCGTTGACGGCCGCAATGCTCGATTGGGCCCGCAAGAACGGCGTCGGATTTTCGACCGTCGTCGCGCTCGGCCCCAACACCGCCGTCGAGTTGCCGCAGGTGCTGGACTTCCTCGCCAGCGACGCGCGCACGCAGAGCATCCTGGTGTACATGGAAGGCATCCGCCACGCGCGCCGCTTCATGAGCGCGCTGCGCGCTGCGGCCACCGCCAAGCCGGTGGTGGTGATGAAGGCCGGCCGCCACGCGGCGGGCAGCAAGGTCGCCTTGACGCACTCGGCAACGATCGTCGGCGTCGACGAGGTCTTCGATGCCGCACTGGCCCGCGCTGGCGTGGTGCGGGTGCGGCAGTTCACGCAGTTGTTCTCGGCCGCGCAATGCCTGGCTTCGCGCTTCCGGCCGGCCGGGCAGAACCTGGCGCTCGTCACCAACGGCGGCGGGCCGGCGGTGCTGGCGGCCGACTGGGCGGCCGAGTTGGGCCTCAGCGTGGCCAACGTGGCCGACCTCGGCGAAGAAGCCGACGCGGCGGCCTACATCGCCGCGCTGGATGCTGCCGTGGGCGACCGCGGCGTCGATGGCGTGCTGTTGATCCACGCGCCGAAGCCCGGGCCGGGCCACGACGCCATGGCCATTGCACAGGCGGTGGCCGAACACTTCGCACCGGCCGGCAAACCGGTGCTGGGCTGCTGGATGGGCGAAGCCAGCGCCAGCGCCGCCCGCGAACTGCTGGCCTCGAAGGCGATGCCGGTGTTCCGCACGCCCGAAGCGGCTGTCGACGCCTTCTGGAGCATCACCAGCTTCTACCGCAACCAGCAGCTGCTGCAGCAGACGCCCCCGCCGCTGTCGGATGGGCTCGAGCCCGATGCCGAAGGCGCGCGCCTGCTCGTCGAAAGCGTGCTGGCCGAACGCCGCCAGGTCCTGACCGAGATGGAAAGCAAGTCGCTGCTGGCGGCCTTCCACATCCCCGTCACGCGCACGATGCTGGCGCGCAGCGCCAACGAGGCGATGTTGATCGCCAGCCAGCTCGGCTACCCGGTGGCGCTGAAGATCGATTCACCCGACATCACCCACAAGAGCGACGTGCAGGGCGTGGTGCTCGACGTGCACACCGCTGCGCAGGTGCGCGACCGCCACGCCGAGATGCTGGCCGCGGTGGCACGCGCCGCGCCGGCTGCACGCATCCACGGCGTGACGGTGCAGCCGATGGCCAACCGCGCTGGCACCGGGCGCGAGGTCTACGTCGGCCTGAGCAGCGAGCCGCCGTTCGGGCCCGTCATCAGCTTCGGCGCCGGCGGCACGATGGTCGAGCTGCTGCGCGACCGCGCACTCGAACTGCCGCCGCTGAACCAGTTCCTGGCGCGGCGGCTGATCGAACGCTCCCGCGCGGCCGGCATGCTGGGCGAGTGGCGCGGCGCGCCGCCGGCTGCCATCGCAGCGCTGGAGCAATTGCTGCTGCGCGTCAGCGAGATGGTCTGTGCGCTGCCGCAACTGCGCGAGATGGACATCAACCCGGTCATCGTCGACGAGCACGGCGCGATCGCAGTCGATGCGCGCATCGTCGTCGATGGCACGCCGCCAGCCGGCAACAGCGGCGCCTTCCCGCACCTGGCCATCCTGCCCTACCCGGCACGGCAGGAGCGCGAGTGGCCGTTGAAGGGCGGCGTGCTCGTCACCGTGCGTCCGATCCACCCCGACGACGCCGAGATGCTGCAAGCCTTCGTGCGCAACCTGTCGGCCGAGAGCCGCTACTTCCGCTTTGCCAGCGCCATCGTCGAGCTGCCGCCGCGCGTACTGTCGCGCTTCACGCTCATCGACTACGACCGCGAGATGGCGCTGGTGGCCATCGTGAAAGGTGCCCCTAGGCCGGCTGTGCCGGCCGTCTCCCAAGGGCATCTGAGCAGACCAGCAGAGCCGGATCCGCCCAGCGGCAAGGAAGGCGAGGCCGAGCGCATCGTCGGCGTCAGCCGTTTCATCACCAACCCCGATGGCACGAGTTGCGAGTTCTCGCTGGCCGTCGACGACGGCCTCAAGGGCCAGGGCCTGGGCACGCGGTTGATGCAGTCGATCATCGAATCCGCGCGCAGCAAGGGGCTGACCGAGATGATGGGGTTGGTGTTGTCCCACAACACCGCCATGCTTCGGCTGGTGACGAGCCTGGGATTCACGGTCAGCGCGAATGCCGAAGACCCCGACTTCCGCACCGCGACCAAGGCGCTGTGACGGCACCACGATGGCGTCGTCACAGCGCAGTGACCGCGCGGTGCGCCACCCATCCAAAGGCGGGCGACGTCAAGACTGACATCGTGTAGCGCGCGCGGCTCCCGCTTCAGCGGGATGCGGCGTCCCCCCACGCTGCACAGAATTCCACCTCCATGGAGGACATCGCCGAACTCATCCGCCGCGTCGCCGCCGACGAACCGGGCGCGCAGGACGCGCTGTTCGCCGGCGCTTACGCCGAGTTGCGCACGCTGGCCCGCGCACGCCTGCGCGGCCAGCAGCGCCACACCTCGCTGAACACGACGGCGCTGGTGCACGAGTCGTACCTGCGCGTGGTCGGCAGCAGCGGCGCGCTGCGGGCGTCGGACCGCGCCGCCTTCTTCGCCTATGCCTCCAGCGTGATGCGCTCGGTGATCGTCGATACCGTGCGCGCCCGGAAGGCCGAGTGCCGCGGCGGCGACAACCCAGCTGTCACGCTGTCGACCGTGATGCTCGAAGGCCTGGCCGGCGATGAACACGCCGAAGCCCAGGTGTTGCGCGTGCACGAGGCGCTGCAAGCCCTGGCCGAGGCCGAGCCGCGGTTGGCGAAGGTGGTGGAGATGCGGTACTTCGGTGGCTGGACCGAAGCCGAGATCGCCGAGGTGCTGCAACTCACCGAACGCACCGTGCGGCGTGACTGGGACAAGGCGCGGATGCTGTTGTCGGCGCTGCTGTCGACATGACTTCGCTGAGCGCCCACGACATCGTCAGCCTCAGCCGTCGTCTGGACGAGCTGATGTCCCTGCCGGAAAGCCAGCGCCAGGCCTGGTATGCCCGGCTGCCGAAAGACGAAGCGCATCTGCTGCCACCGCTGAAGCAGATGCTCGCCGACCACGAACGCGGCGACGATGCCGAGGGCTTGTCCACGCTGCCCAAGTTCGGTGCCGACAAACCCGCAGCCGGCATCGGCGGTGACAGCGGCGCCAGGCCGGGCGAACGGGTCGGCCCGTACCGCCTGATGCGCGAGCTCGGCCGCGGCGGCATGGGCAGCGTCTGGCTGGCCGAACGGGCCGACGGCGCCTACCAACGCCAGATCGCGCTCAAGCTGCCGCGGCTGGCCTGGGGCGCGGCGCTGGCCGAACGCATGGCGCGCGAGCGCGACATCGGTGCGCTGCTCGAACACCCGGCGATCGCGCGGCTGTACGACGCCGGTATCGACGCGCACGGCCGCCCGTTCATCGCCATGGAATGCATCGACGGCATTCCGATCGACCGCTACTGCCAGAAGCACAAGCTCGACACCGCGACCCGACTCAGGCTGTACGTGCAGGTGGTGCGCGCCGTGGCCTACGCGCACGGCCGGCTCGTCATCCACCGCGATCTGAAGCCCGCCAACGTGCTCGTCGATGCGCAGGGCCAGGCGCACCTGCTCGATTTCGGCATCGCCAAGCTGCTGCTTGACGAGAGTGGCATCTCCGAGATCGGCCTGACGCAGGACAACGGCCGCATGATGACGCCGCACTACGCAGCGCCCGAGCAGATCAGCGGCAAGGCGATGGGCGTGCAGGCCGACGTCTATTCGCTCGGCGTCACGTTGTACGAACTCTTGACCGGCGTGCTGCCACACGTGCCGAAGCGGCAGACGCTGGGTGCGATCGAAGAAGCCATCCTCGAAGGCCACGTCGCGCCCGCCAGCAGCCGGGTGCAGGACAAGCTCACGGCCCGCGCGCTGCACGGCGAGGTCGATGCCATCCTGGCCAAGGCGATGGCGCGCGAGCCGTCCGAGCGCTACGACAGCGCCGAGGCGCTGGCGCGCGACATCGAACACCATCTGGCCGGCGGCAGCGTGGTGGCGCGGCCCGACGAACCTTGGCGGCGCATGGTCAAGCGCGTGCGCCGGCATCGGCAGGCGTTTGCCGCGGGCGCGGCGGTGGCGGTGGCGCTGGTCGTCGGCAGTGGCCTGGCATTGACGCAGGCCCACCGCGCCGAGCGCGAGGCCCAGCGAGCCTCGATCGTCAAGGAGTTCGTGGTCGACATCTTCAAGGCCAACGACAACGGCCGCGAGATGCGCGAGATGCCGGCCGAGGTGCTGCTGGAACGCGGCGCACGGCTGATCGAACAGCGCTTCGCCGGCCAGGCCGACATGCAGGCCGAGCTGTACGGCGTGGTCACCCGCATCCTGCTCGACCTGGGCGCCGCGCAGCAGGCGGTGGACTACGGCCAGCGCCATCTGACGGCGTTGAAGGCCTCCGGCGGCAGCATCGACAGCGCCCGCGCCCGCGGCGAGCTGCTGCTGGCCCAGGCGCTGTACGAAGACAACCGCCTGGCCGACGCGCGCAACCATGCGCAGGAAGCCTTCAAGGCTGCGCCGCGCGGCGACACGGATCTGGCCGCACAGGCCCGGCTGCGCATCGCCGCCGCGTTCATCGAAGACCGCCAGCACGACGCTGCGGCGGCCGAGTTGACGCAGGTGGAGGCGCTGCTCGCCGCTGCCCCGAAAGCGCCACCGGCGCTGAAAGCGCAGGCCCAGTTCGAACGCGCCCGCATCCTGGCCGACACCAACCGCTTCGACGCCGCCAAGCCGCTGCTGGCGCAGGCCATCGCGACTGCCGGCACCGACACCGACGCCGGCTCGCGCACCGGCGCGCGCATGCGCATGGTGCTGGCCGGGTACCTGTCCGAGCGGGGTGAGCACAAAGAGGCCAGTGCCGCGTACGAGGCTGCCTTTGCCGCCATGCGTGCCAGCGGCGGGCCCGACGACATCGGCGCTGCGCGGGCCGAAGCCGATGCCGCTTTCACCCGCGGCATGGTTTACGCCATCGGCTGGGCCGACGCCGAGGCTGCCGTCGGCCGCAACCTGAATGCGCTCGAACGCCAGCGCACCCGGGTTCCGGCGGCGCTGCTGGCGCGGGTGGGTATGTGGCAGGGCTGCCTGCGTTACCGCTGGGGGCTGGTCGAATCCGGCTACACCCAGCTGCACGAGACGGTGAGCCTGCTGCGCCGCCTGGAGCCGCAGAAGCGCAGCGGCTTCTGCCTGGGCCTGGCGGCGATGGGCGCAGGCCAGCACCAGGTGGCCGAGCGTGAGTTGACGGCAGCCATTGCGCACCACACACAAGGCTCCACGACGGCAGACCCGTTGTCGACGCCGCTGTTCGCCGCGCTGGCCGAGAACCGGGTGATGGTCGGCAACCTGGCCGGCGCGCGCGCTGCACTGGACAGTGGCCCGCAGGTCACACGGATGGCCGGTGCCGGCGCCGAGCGCGCGCTGGTCTACACCCACAGCCTGATGATCCAGCGTGCGCTGATCGAGCTCGAAGCGCAGCAGCCGCAAGCCGGCCTGCGCGCGCTCGGAGAGGTCCCCGACGACATGCAGGGCCAGACCGACGTGCTCGCGCTGCGTGGCGCGCTGCTTTGCGCCGCCGAGCGCCGCGACGAAGGCCTGGCGCTGCTGCGCAGAGGCATCGAGCGGCTGGCGGCCACCAGCCACCCGCACAGCCCGCCACTGGCGCTGGCGCGGGCGCGGGCCGGGTTGTGCGCCATGGCTGCCGGCCAGCCGCAGGCCGCTGCCGGCTGGGCGATGCAGGCGCGGGAGGCCTTCGCGGCGCAGCCCAACGTCAGCCCGTACTACAAGGCGCCGCTGGCCCGGCTGGAGTCGGCGCTGGGGCTGCCGCGCTCGGTGCTGTAGCCACCGCAGCGGGCGGGTTGGTCGAGGTGCCGGCCACGAAGACGGTGACAGCGGCGCGCACAATGCCCCCCATGAACCACGCTCTGTCCGTCGTCTGGCGCGGGTTGCCGCTGGCGATGCTGGTCGGCTTAGCGGCCTGCGCCACCTCGAATGCCGCGATGAAACAACCCCCCCTCGACGGCAGCGCGTGGACGCTGCAGGCGCTGCCTGGCAGCACCAGCGCGCTGACCCCCGACAACCCACCGACGCTGCGTTTCGAAGCCGGCCGCGCGCTGGGCAGCGACGGGTGCAACCGTTTCAGCGCGGCGGCCCAGATCGACGGCACGCGGCTGCAACTGACGCCCCGCGGTGTGAGCACGCTGCGCGCGTGTGTCGGGCCGCCGCAGACGGTGGCCGGCGAGTTCAACGCCGCACTGGCGAAGGCGCAGGGCTATCGCATCGAAGGCGGCACCCTCGAGCTGCTGGACGCGGCGGGTACGCCCATTGCGCGCTTTGCCGCACAGGCCACCGGCCTCGCCGGCACGGCGTGGGTCGTGATGGGCTTCCACAACGGCAAGTCCGCGATGGTCAGCGTGCTCGGCAACAGCCGGCCGACGGTGCAGTTCAGCGCCGACGGCCGTGTCTCGGGCCTGGCCACCTGCAACCGCTTCGACGGCCGCTTCAGCGAGCCGACCGTGGGTGCGGTCGAGATCGGCGCGCTGGCCGGCACCCGCCGCGCATGCGAAAGTGAAGAGATGACGGCGCAGGAAACCCTGTTTCTGCGCGCCTTGGAGTCAGCCCGCAGCGTGCGCCGCGAGGCGAGCCGCCTCGAACTGCGCCGCGCTGACGGCGCATTGGCCGCCACCCTGCTGCTGGCGCCGAGCTGAGCCGCCGCGCGGGCGGCAGGCCGATCAGGCCGCGGTCTGCCGGCGCCGTCGGACGACGGCACCCACCGCACCCAAGCCCGCCAGCCACAGCGCGACCGCGCCGGGCTCGGGCACCACCTGCACGACCTTGCCGCCGTAGTCGACGATGAACAGCTGCCCCATCGCGCCTTCGCCGAACGACGAGACGTTGCCGATGCCGCCGCCCGCGCCGGCGTCCAGCATCGCGGTCAATTCGATCGCGTCGTCCATCGTCTGCGCGCTGCCGTCGCCGGCAATCGAAAAGACGCGCCCGCTGATGAAGTCGCCGAAGACATAGCGCCCGAAAAGCGGTGACGAGACATCGCGCACCACGTAGCCGCCGGTGACGGACGCGCCGAAGCTGTGGTCGTAGTCGAGGATCGGGTCACTCAGCCCGCCGGGGTTGATGTCGTTGATGCCGGGCGTGGGGATCAGGCCTTCGCGGATGCGCCAGCCGAAGTTCTGGCCGCCGCTGCTGGCGGCAGTGATGAAATTGATCTCTTCGCGCTCGTTCTGGCCGACGTCGGCGATCCACAGATTGCCGTTGAGGCGGTCGAAGCTGTTGCGGAACGGGTTGCGCAGGCCAATGTTGAAGATCTCGCCTCGCGTGCCCGCCTGGCCGAAGAAGGGGTTGTCGGTCGGCACGCCGTAGTTGACGGTGGTGCTGGCGAAGTCGTCCTTGTTGATGTCGATGCGCAGCATCTTGCCCAGCAGCACGTTGCGGTTCTGCGCGAAGTTGTCGGGGTCGTTGCCGCTGCCGCCGTCGCCAGTGGCAATGAACAGGCTGTTGGCGTCGCCGGGCTTGAAGCCGATCCAGCCAGCCTTGTGGTTGGTGCGGCCGTTGGGCTGGTCGATCCGGATCACCTCGACCCGGCTGGCCGGGTCGGCCACCGACGCGTTGGCGGTGGCGCGGTAACTGGCGACCACCGTGTCCAGCGTGCCCGGCTCGATGTAGTTGACGAAGAAGCGCCGGTAGCCGGGCGACTGCGGATCGGCATAACCGGGGTCGAAAGCCAGGCCGAGCAGGCCCTGCTCGCCCGACGAGTTCACCGCCACGCTGAGGAAGTTGGAGGTGACACCGCCCTGCACGACCTTAATCGCACCGGCCTTCTCGACCACGAAGACGCGGCCGTCGTTGAGCGGTGCCGTGGCGTACAGCGGCTGGGTGAAGCCGCTGGCGATGAGCGTCGTGTCCAGCTGCGCGTGCGCAGCTGTGCATGCCGCCAAAGCCGCCGTAGCAATGAGCGCGCGCGCTCCAAGGGTCTGCAACATCGTGAGTGCCTCCTCCGGCCAGCATAGGCCGCGGCTGCCGCGCCCATCACCCCGTGTTCAAGTGCCCGATTGAAACCGCGCGTGTCGGCGGTAGGACGCGGCCTACTGCTGGACCGCGCCGGGCCGTGCCGCGCCGCGACGAAAAGATCAGACCGCCACGCCGTCTACTTCGCCCATGGCGTGCGCTAGCCACAGCTTCAGGCGCTGCCGCTCCATCATGCCCAGGCCGGCGCCGTCCCGCCCGCTGCTGTTGCGCGCGGCCCAGAAGCTGGCGTTGGACGCATCGATCTTCTGCGCCACCGTGTCGTGCAGGTGCTTCAGGTTGATGACCTTGGCGCCGAAGGCGACGGCACGCGCCTGTTCGCCCGAGCGCTCGAGCTGCGAGAAGTCGTCGCCGCGCAACTGGTTGCGCACCAGCACGTAGTTCAGCCGCGGGCCGAATTGATCGAGCAGACGCGACAACAAGTCGACCGAATCACGGCCGGCGTCCATCACGTGCCAATACATCAGGTGCAGGCCGGACAGATCGGCCATGTCGAGCACGCCCGACTCTTCCATCCACTTCACCAGCGGCGCATGGGTCTGCGCCGCCAGGTCGACCAGCACGCGGCGGCCGGGCTGCTCGGCGGCGCTTTCGATGATCGTGTCCAGCGCCTCGAAGCGGTCGATCTGGACCGGCGAGGCGTAACCCGCGTAGTAGCGGCTGAAAGTGCCGTGGCTGCGGTCGGTGTCGAAGCCGACGAAGGCCATCTCGCGGTCGATGAAGTACTGCGCGAGCAGCCGCGAGACCATCGACTTGCCGACGCCGCCTTTCTCGCCACCGATGAGGTGGATCTTCGAGCGGGTGGGGTTCTCCAGGGTCGGTGGCTGGTTCATGGGCTGACGGGCAAAGCGGGTGGAGGGGCGGCGGCCATTGTCACGCCAGTCAACACGGTCAGCTGCGAAAGCCGAGCCGCGCGGACAGCCCGGCGGCGGCTTCGAGCAACGGTTTGGCGACGGTGCCGGCGGCGCGTTCGTCGAACATCGGCGTCGGGCCGATGGCGGTGAGCGACAGCGCCAGCGCGCCGCTGCCGTCGAACACCGGCGCAGCCATCGCACTGATGCCCGGCAACAGCAGGCCCTGCACGGCGCTGAAGCCTTGATCGCGGATGGCTTGCAGTTCGGCTGCAGACACCGCATTCGCAGCGCGCCCGTTGCCGCGCTCCAGGGCCAACGCGGCCCGCACCACCGCCGCCGGCAACCAGGCCGCGAACAGCCGGCCCGACGCGGTGCGGGGCAGGCTCATCACCGTGCCGTGCCGCATGCTGACGTGCACGGCGGACGGCGGCTGCGCGATGCGCACGATCGTCGCGCCGCGGTTGCCCCACACGGCCACCGCCACCGTGTGGCCGATGCGCACGGCCAGCGGCTCGATCAGCGGCGTGGCCAGCGCCACCGGGTCGGATTGCTGCAAGCTGATCAGCCCAAGCTGCATCGCCAGCGGGCCCAGGCCATAGCGGCCGCTGTCCGCCTCCTGCTCGATCAGACCGAGCTTGCCGAAGCTGACCAGGTACGGGTGCGCCTTGGCCGGCGACATGCCGGCAATGGCCGCCAGCTCCTTCAGCGGCAGCGCGCGGCCGTGGTGGGCCAGCGCACGCAGCAACGCGCCACCGACCTCGATGCTCTGGATGCCGCGCTGGGGAGCCTTCATGCCGTATTTGCCTAAACAGAACAAATTAGACATTAGCGAACTAGAGCATTAGCATCAAGCTCCTTTTCCCGCAACCGTCGGCGCCCTTGTCGCGGCTCATTGGTGGACACGATGACGAGCAAAGCCTTTGCTTCCCAAGCCGACCTGGAAGAGAAGAAGGTCAGCTTCACCAAGCTGTCGGACCACGCCTACGCCTATACCGCTGAGGGCGACCCGAACACCGGCATCGTGGTTGGCGACGACGCGGTGATGGTCATCGACACGCAAGCCACGCCGGTGATGGCGGCCGACGTGATCCGCCGCATCCGCGAGGTGACCGACAAGCCGATCAAGTACGTCGTCCTCAGCCATTACCACGCGGTGCGCGTGCTGGGTGCATCGGCCTACCAGCCCGAACACGTCATCGCCAGCGAAGACACGCTGTCGCTGATCCACGAGCGCGGCGAGCAGGACAAGGCCAGCGAGATCGGCCGCTTCCCGCGGCTGTTCCGCAACGTCGAGAGCGTGCCGAAAGGCCTCACGTGGCCGACGATGACCTTCACCGGAAAGATGACGCTGTGGCTCGGCAAGCTCGAGGTGCAGCTGTTGCAACTCGGCCGTGGCCACACCAAGGGCGACACCGTCGTCTGGCTGCCGCAGGAACGGATCCTGTTCAGCGGTGACCTCGTCGAGTACGACGCCACACCGTATGCGGGGGACGCCTATTTCAACGACTGGCCGGCCACGCTGGACCGCGTCGCCGCACTGAAGCCCGCGCAACTGGTGCCCGGCCGCGGCGCCGCGTTGCAGACCGAAGCCGGCGTGGCCGAAGGCTTGAACGGCACGCGCAGCTTCATCAGCGATGTGTTCGCGAGCGTGAAGGCCGGCGCGGCCCAGGGGCAGGATCTGAACGCCGTCTACCGCAGCACACTGGCTGCGGTGCGGCCGAAATACGGCCATTGGGTCATCTTCGACCACTGCATGCCCTTCGACGTGACGCGCGCCTACGACGAAGCCACCGCGCACCGCGACCCGCGCATCTGGACGGCCGAGCGCGACGTCGAGATGTGGAAAGCCCTAGAGGGGCCCACCCCCGATGCGGCCTAGCGGCCGCCTCCCCCTCAAGGGGGCAACGCCGGCGGCCCGGCGAAGCCGGTTCCGCGGCGTTTGCTTGATGGCGTCGACGCACTGACCTACATGCTCTCCACCTACTCCTGGCCGACCTACGCCGCGCGGCGGGCTCCCGAGCTTGGGGCGGCGGAAATCCGCCGCGTGCCGGTGGTCGTGGTCGGCGCCGGGCCGGTCGGGCTGTGCGCGGCCATCGATCTCGCGCAACGTGGCCAGCCGGTCGTGCTGATCGACGAAGACCAGACAGTGAGCATCGGCTCGCGCGCCGTCTGCCACGCCAAGCGCACGCTGGAGATCTTCGACCGGCTGGGCATCGGCGACGCCGTCGTCGAACGCGGCGTGACGTGGAACGTGGGCCGCACCTTCCACGGCGAGCAGGAGGTGTTCTCTTTCAACCTGCTGCCCGAGGCCGGCCATCGCCGGCCCGGCATGGTGAACCTGCAGCAGTACCACCTGGAAGAGCGGCTGGTCGAGCGCGCAGCGCAGCTGCCGCTGATCGATCTGCGCTGGAAGCACAAGCTGTCGACCGTGCAGCCCTGCGATGACGGCGTCGTGCTCGACATCGACACCGGAGAAGGCCGCTACGCGCTGCACGCCGGCTGGCTGGTAGTGGCCGACGGCGCACGCAGCCCGGTGCGCCGCGCACTCGGCCTCGACGTCGAGGGCCAGGTCTTCCAGGACCGCTTCCTGATCGCCGACGTGCTGCTCGATGGCGAGCCGTTTCCCGCCGACCAGGCCGAGCGCCGCTTCTGGTTCGAGCCGAAGTTCCATCACGGCGGAAGTGCAGACACCAGCAGCACCGCGCCAGGCTGCGCCAGTGCGTTGATGCACCGCGAGGCCGACAACGTCTGGCGGCTGGACTTCCAGCTCGGCTGGGACGCCGACCCCGACGCCGAGAAGCAGCCCCAGCGCGTCTCGCCCCGCATTCGTAGCGCGCTCGACAGCCAGGGCTTCGCGCACATCGGCTTCACCCTCGAATGGGTCAGCGTCTACACCTTCCAGTGCCGGCGGATGGCGAAGTTCCGGCACGGGCGGCTGCTCTTCGCGGGTGACGCGGCGCACCAGGTCAGCCCCTTCGGCGCGCGCGGCGGCAACTCGGGCATCCAGGATGCCGACAACCTGGGCTGGAAGCTCGATCTCGTGCTGCGCGGGCAGGCCGGTGAGGCGCTGCTCGACAGCTACGACCACGAACGTGGTTTTGCAGCCGACGAGAACATCCGCGAGTCGACGCGCAGCACCGATTTCATGACGCCGAAGAGCCGCGCGTCGAAGCGTTTGCGGCAAGCCGTGCTCGGCCTGGCGGCCGAACATGCCTTCGCGCGGGCGCTTATTAACAGCGGGCGCTTGTCGGTGCCGACGTGGTTGCTCGACTCGCCGTTGAACACACCCGATATCGACAGCTTCGACGGTTGGATGGGCCCCGGCGCGCCGGCCGACGACGCGCCGCTCGAAGGCGGGCGCTGGTTGCTCGGCGCGCTGCCGGCCGGCTTCACGTTGCTGCTGTTCGCCGCCAAACCCGATGCAACGCAGTGCGCGGCGGCAGATTCACTGGCGCAAGGCCAACCGCCGGTCACCACGCTGGTGCTGCCGCCGGCCGGCCCGGCTGCCGAGCGCTACGACGCGCGCGACGGCACTGCGTACCTGCTGCGGCCGGACCAGCACGTCGCCGCACGCTGGCGCACGCTGTCGGCCGACGCCGTGCGGCCGGCCCTGCAACGCGCCACCGCGCGCCAGTTGAAGCCATGCCCTACCTGAACACCCAACCCCACTTCCATATGCCGGGTGAGCAGGCGCGCCGCGCCTACACCCCCGGCGACGACTTCTACCAACTGCTGATCGAAGGCCACCGCGGCTTGAGCGACGAGGCCAGCGAGCTCTTCAACGCCCGCCTCGTGCTGCTGCTGGCCAACCACATCGGCGACCTGCGCGTGCTGCGCGAAGCGGTGGCCGCTGCGCGTGCGGGTATCGCGACGGAGAAAGACCATGACTGAGCCCATCGGCTACCAAAGCGGCTTTGCCAACCAGTTCGAGAGCGAAGCAGCGCCCGGCACGCTGCCGATCGGCCGCAACAGTCCGCAGCGCGCGGCGCAGGGCCTGTACGCCGAGCTGCTGAGCGGCAGTGCCTTCACCGCGCCGCGCGCCGAGAACCGCCGCACGTGGCTGTACCGGCGCCAGCCCAGCGCCATCTGCGGCCCCTACGCGCCGCTGCCGCACGCGTTCTGGAAAACCGGTGCCGCCGACGGCGTGGCCGCGCCGCCCGACCCGCTGCGCTGGCACCCAACGCCGGTGCCATCGGTTGCCGAGGAACAGCTCGATTTCATCGATGGCGTGCGCACCGTCATCGTCAATGGCGGCGCCGCCGCGCAGACCGGCCTGGCGGCGCACCTGGTGTTGTGCAACACCAGCATGCAGCGCGCATTGATCAACGCCGACGGCGAGATGCTGCTGGTGCCGCAACAAGGCGCGCTGACCATCACCACCGAGCTCGGCCTGCTCCACGTCGCGCCCGGTGAGATCGCGGTGTTGCCGCGCGGCATGGCGTTCAAGATCGGCGTCGACGGGCCCACCCGCCTGTACGCCTGCGAGAACTACGGCGCGCCGTTCCGCCTGCCCGAGCTCGGCCCGATCGGCAGCAACGGCCTGGCGAATGCGCGCGACTTCCTCGCACCCGTCGCCGCGTTCGAAGCCGACAGCCCACCCACCGACATCGTCAAGAAGTACGACGGCCGGCTCTGGGCGGCCCGGGCGGCATCCTCGCCCTTCAACGTCGTCGCCTGGCACGGCAACCTCGTGCCGTGCAAGTACGACACGGCGCGCTTCATGACCATCGGTTCGATCAGCTTCGACCACCCCGACCCGAGCATCTTCACCGTGCTGACCAGCCCGAGCGACACGCCCGGCGTGGCCAACTGCGACTTCGTCATCTTCCCGCCGCGCTGGCTGGTGGCCGAGGACACCTTCCGCCCGCCCTGGTACCACCGCAACGTCATGAGCGAATTCATGGGTCTGGTGCACGGCGTGTACGACGCCAAACCCGAAGGCTTCCGCCCGGGTGGCATGAGCCTGCACAACAGCATGGTCCCGCACGGCCCCGACGGCGAGGCGTTCGATCAGGCATCGAAGGCCACGCTGGCGCCGCACAAGCTTGAGAACACGCTGGCGTTCATGTTCGAGAGCCGCTGGTGCTTCCGCCCGACGGCGTGGGCGATGCAGGGCGGCGCGCTCGACGGCGCGTATGCTGGCTGCTGGGCCGGCTTGGCCGACCACTTCGGGAGCTGAAGGTGATGAAGCCGTTGACCAACCGCACGCACGACCCTTCGCTGCGCAGCTGGGTCGTCTCGGCGAACACCCCGGGCACCGACTTCCCGATCCAGAACCTGCCGCTGGGCCGTTTCCGATACCGCGAGGGCGGCGGCCGGTCGAGCCGCTTCACGCCGATCACAACGGTTTCGCCGGCCGAACCCCACCGCGAAGACGACACCCTGCAAGTCGGCGTGGCGATCGGCGACGAGATCCTCGACCTGGCCAAGGCCGCCGAGCAGTGCCCCTGGCCCGTGCACATGCACCTGCTGCTGGAGCCGCTGGTCAAGGGGGACCTGGCGACCTTCATGGCGCTGGGCCACGCAGCCTGGAGCGCGCTGCGCTCGGCCCTGTCCGACGCGCTCGCCGAGGGCAGCATACTGGCGCCGTTCCTCGAGCTGTGCCTGGTGCCGCAGGCCGACGTGAAGATGGTGATGCCGTGCTTGGTGCGCGACTACACCGATTTCTACATCGGCATCCACCATGCCACCGCCGTGGGCTCGCTGATGCGGCCCGACAACCCGCTGCTGCCGAACTACAAGTGGGTACCGATCGGCTACCACGGCCGGGCGTCATCGGTCGGCCTGGGTGGTGGCGTGCGCCGGCCACGCGGGCAGATCTGCCTGGCGGCCGACGCACCCCCGGTCTACGAGCCGACGCGCCGGCTCGACCACGAACTCGAACTCGGCCTGTGGGTGGGCGTCGGCAACAAGCAGGGCAAGCCGGTGCCGATGGCAGAAGCCGAGGACAGCCTGTTCGGCGTTACGCTGCTCAACGACTGGTCGGCGCGCGACGTGCAGACTTGGGAGTACCAGCCGCTCGGGCCTTTCCTGTCGAAGAGCTTCGCCACCCACATCAGCCCGTGGGTGGTGACGATGGATGCGCTGGCGCCGTTCCGCCGCCCCTTCGTGCGACCGGCCGGCGACCCGCAGCCGCTGCCGCATCTGGATTCGCCCTTCAACCGTGAAGCCGGCGCGATCGACATCACGCTCGAAGCCTGGCTACAGACCTCGGCGATGCGCGCGAAAGGCGAACCCCCGTTGCGCCTGTCGCAATCGAACATGCTCGACGGCTACTGGACCCCGGCGCAACTGCTGGCGCACCACACCAGCAACGGCTGCAACCTGGCGACCGGCGACCTGTTCGGCACCGGCACGCTCAGCGGCCCCGGGCCGGCCGCAGGCGGCAGCCTGTTCGAACTGACGCGCGGCGGTCGCGAGCCGATCAAGCTGCCGGGCGGCGAGCGGCGCGCGTTTCTCGAAGATGGCGACACCGTCACGCTGCGCGCCTTCTGTCAGGCCGAAGGCGCGGTGAGCATCGGCCTGGGCGAAGTCAGTGGAACCGTGTTGCCGGCGCTGGCCTGACATTCAAAGCGAGGGTGGCGGCGCCAGCCGTTTGCTCATGATCAGCAACTCGGCGTCGATCAGCCAACTGCGCAGCGCCTGGCCGGTCGGTGCAAAGCCCAGGCGGCGCCAGAAGCGCTGGGCCCGGCCGTCGACGGCCAGAACGGCGATGCGGACCTGGCGCGCTTCAGGCCAGCCGCGCAGGCGGGCTTCGAACGCCGCCCAGGCCGCCTGGCCGTGGCCGTGGCCTTGGTGAATTTCGACCAGCATCAGCAAACCGACGTGCACGGTGTCGGCCGCCGGCCAGCCGCGGACCAGGCTGATGCAGCCGATCGTCGCGCCGTCGGCTTCGATGGCCAGCAACTCCTTCTGCGACGGCTGACAGTCCGCGGGCCGCGAGGCGATGAGTTCCCTGGCGTCGCTGTCCGTCGGCGCACGGCCGTCGTAGGCGCGTGAGTAGGCCGGCGCACCCAGCACCACATCGCGCAGCGCGGTGAACGAGGTGGCGGCCTGGGGGTCGAGCAATCGAAGCGCGATGGGCATGGCGGGATCCACTCAACGTAGCCTAGCAACGCGCGCCCTGTCTATCTTGAGCCAGCGGTATCGACCAGGTTTCTCCTTCGTAAAGTTGAAGTGCGCACAGCCGATAACGGGGTGAGCGCGTGGCCCGCTTTCGCCCCCTTTCGTCTCTTCGCCCTTCGGCCCTTTGCCCGTGCCCGCCCCCAACCCGATGGACAACCCGCGCCTGGATCCCCGGGCCGCCCGCGTGGTGGCCTGGCACAACCGCCACCCGCTGGCGCGCCAGATCGAGGCCGCGCAGGTGCAGGGTTTCGGAACCGTCGCGGTGCCGTTCTTTGCGCCGGATGGCCAGCCGCCGGCCGGTGCGCCGCGCCCGGGTCAAATAGCCGCAGCCGCGATCGGCCAGGCGCAGGCCAGCGCCGCCGCTTCGCTGGCGCACGAGAGTGCAGCCGCAGCCGAAGGCTCGTCGTTGCGCGAGCGCGCCGCAGCACGCGCGAAACAGGCGGCCGAAGCGGCTGCCGGCCCTGGCGGAGGCGCCGACACGGCCGTGATCGAGGCACCGCTGGCGGCCGAAGCCGAACTGCCGTTGGCAACGAGCGCGGTTGCCGCGGTGGCAGCCAACCCCGCACCAGCGGCCAAGCCGGGCCGGCTGCGTGCGGCCTTCATCGAAGACTTCATCGCCCCGATCTCGCGCCGTGCCGCGGCGCGTTTCATCGCCCGCCACGGCGTGGCCCACGCCGCGCCGCCCGGCGGCGGCCCGGTGCGCGAGGTTGCGGTGGCCCGGGCATCGCCCGGCGAGGAGGTGGTGCTGCTGTACGTCGGCACCGCCGCCATCGAGGACGGTACGCGCCGCGTGCGAGTGCTGCTCGCCCCCGGGCCCGCGGACGCTGTCCTGGGGCCGCGGCTGTTCGACCGCCGGCGGATCGCGGCGTTGTGCGTCGCGCTGGTCGGTGTGGCCGCGGCCGGAGTGCTGACACGCTGGCCGGCGCCGACCCGGCAACCCAACGCCGAGCCTTTGGCTGCGATCGCCGCCGTGGCCGCCGCACCTGCGGCGTCGGCCACCGTGGCAGCAGCATCGGCCTCGTCCGCGTCCGCACCCGTGCCGGCGCCCGTGCCCGTGCCCGTGCCCGTGCCCGTGCCCGTGCCCGTGCCAGTGCCAGTGCCAGTGCCAGTGCCAGTGCCAGTGCCAGTGCCAGTGCCAGTCCCAGTGCCAGTCCCAGTCCTAGTCCTAGTGCCCGTGCCCGTGCCCGTGCCCGTGCCAGCGGCAGCGGCAGCGGCAGTGGCAGTGGCAAAGCCTGCGCCAGCGACGACCGCACTGGCGCCGCGTCGCGATCTGCGCCCACCCCTGGACGAAGCGACCAAGGCCGCCGCGCGGCAGGCGGTGGCCGACCTGCGCTCGACCCTGCCGCCGGCTCCGGCACAGAAATCGGCGCCGGTGGCCGTGCACGCGGCGCCGGTGCTGCCCGCTGCCGGCCAACCGCTGTTCGCGCTGACCAGCCGCGTCCTGCGCACCGAGGCCGAATCGGAGCAGCTCGCCACCGCAGCCCGCGCGCTGCTGGCACAGCCTGCCGGCCGGGCCACGCCGATCCAGGTCGAGCTGATGGCAGCCGGTGCCGATTGGCGCGTCGTCGCGTGGCCGTACACGAACGCCGCCGACGCCGAGCGCGCCCGGGCGCTGCTGGCCAGCCGCGGTCTGCGCGTGCAGGTCGTCGGCTTCTGAGCGCCCGCTGCGCGGGTCGCAGCAGAAGCCGTAAGGGCCGCTATTCCGCCAGGAACGAATCGGCCCGCTTGCCCTTGATCGGCGCGTAGAAGCGCTTGATCTCGGCCATGTCGGCATCGACGTCCCCCGTCGGCACGAACACCGGGCCGAGGCCGCCGATCTTCTTCTCGTAGTCGATGAACGCCAGCACGATCGGCACGCCGGCTTCCTGGGCAATGAAATAGAAGCCGGTCTTCCAGTGCCGGGTGCGACCACGCGTGCCTTCGGGCGGCACCACCAGTTGCAACGGGCCGTCGGCGGCGGTGATGGCCGCGGCCGATGCCGCGACCAGGTTGGTGTTGCGCGACCGGTCGACCGCGATGCCACCGAGCCAACGCATCACCGGGCCGAAGGGAAAGCGGAACAGGCTGGCCTTGCCCATCCAATAGATGTTCAAGCGCAGCGCGAAGGCCACCATCAGGGTGTATGGCAAGTCCCAATTGCTGGTGTGCGGTGCGGCGATCAGCACGCACTTGGGCATGCCCGTCGGTAACTCACCCACGACTTGCCAGCCGCCCAGCCGCAGAAAGACGAGCGAACCGGCGCGCAGCACCTGGTTGACGACCGGTGTATCGAACAGCGTGTGGTGCATGGGTGGCGGCGATTGTGGTGGGGCCCGTGCAGGTGACCGGGCTACGATGCCGCGAGCCCGTTTCCCCCCAACGCGCCGTGCAGCGCGTGTCAAAACCGAAGAGGCCCGCATGTCCCAAGGCAAGATCCTGGTCGCCCAGGGCGGCGGCCCCACCGCCGTCATCAACCAGTCGCTGGTGGGCATCGTGCAGCAGGCGGCGGCGCTTTCGGCTGCAACAGGCCGCGGGCTCACGGTCTACGGCGCGCGGCACGGCGTGCGCGGCATCGTCGACGAGAACTTCATCGACCTGACGCAAGAATCCGCGGACAACCTCGAAGCGGTTGCCGCGACCCCGTCGGCCGCACTCGGCTCGACGCGCGACAAGCCCGACGCCGCCTACTGCCGCGCCATCTTCGAAGTACTGCGCGCGCATGACATCAGCCACTTCTTCAACATCGGCGGCAACGATTCGTCGGACACCGTGCGCATCATTTCCGAAGAAGCCGCCGCCTCGGGTTATGCGCTGACCTGCATGCACGTGCCGAAGACGATCGACAACGACCTCGTGCTGAACGACCATACGCCCGGTTTCCCCAGCGCGGCGCGTTTCGTGGCCCAGGCCTTTGCCGGCGCCAACCTGGACAACGCTTCGTTGCCCGGCGTGTACCTGGGCGTGGTGATGGGCCGCCACGCCGGCTTCCTGACAGCAGCAGCCGCCGCGCTGCGCGACACGCCGGACGACGGGCCGCACCTGATCTACCTGCCCGAACGCGACTTCTCGATCGAGCGTTTTCTGGCCGACGTCAAAGCGGTGCAGACGCGGCTGGGCCGCTGCGTGGTGGCGGTCAGCGAAGGCATTCACGACGCCGCCGGCACGCCGGTGCTGGCGCATCTTTCGCAACAACTGGCCAAGACGATGGAGCGCGACGCACATGGCAACGTGCAGCTCTCGGGCAGCGGCGCACTGGCCGACTTGTTGTGCGAGGCGATCAAGAACCAGCTCGGTTTCAAGCGCGTGCGCGGCGACACCTTCGGCTACCTGCAGCGCAGCTTCCTGGGCTGCGTCAGCGACGTCGACCAGCGCGAGGCGCGCGAGGCCGGCGTGCGCGCGGTGCAGTTCGCTTTTGCGCCGGGTTCGGTCGGTGGTTCGGTCGCCGTCCAGCGCAGCGCCACCGGGCCTGGCGCGTACGCGGCGCAGTACACGCTGCTGCCGCTGGCCGCCGTGGCCGGCAAGACACGCACGATGGAAGACGCGTTCATCGCTGCGTCCGGCACCGACGTGACCGACGCCTTCACCACGAACTATCTGCGCCCGCTGCTCGGCGCGGGCCTGCCCGGCACGGCGCGGCTGCGTGCGCCGGCCGTGGCCAAGGTCTTGAAGAAGTGACTCCCTCGGGGCCAGTGCCCGTGGCTCTCTCCGCGGCCCTGCCCGCACCCTTTGCGTCGATCAGCGGCCGGGCTGGCGCGCTGGCGATCTACCACGACGGTGAAGCTGCCGGCGGCGCCACGCCGCTGCTGCTGTTGCACAGCGTCAATGGCTCGGCGTCCGCGGCCGAGGTGCGGCCGCTGTTCCTGCATTCGCGCACCCGGCGGCCAACCTATGCGCTCGACCTGCCCGGCTACGGCCACAGCGAACGCAGCGCGCGGCCGTACACGATCCGCCTGATGACGGATGCGGTGCACGAGGCCCTTCACTTCGCTGCGGCACGGCATGGCGGCGCCGCGGTCGACGTGATGGCGCTGTCGCTGGCCACCGAGTTCGCGGCGCGCGCAGCGGTCGAAGCACCGCACACGGTGCGCCGGCTGGCGCTGGTCAGCCCGACCGGCTTCAACAGCGGCAGCGCACGCCGCGGCCCGCTCGAAGCACCGCTGGGCCCACGCTGGCTGCGCCGCAAACTGCCCGGCAGCGCGGTCGGCCGGTTGATCTTCCGCAACCTGGTCCGGCCCGCCGCGATCCGCTACTTCCTGCGCAAGACCTGGGGCTCGCACGACATCGACGAAGAGATGTACCGCTACGCCGTATTGAGCGCGCAGCAAGCCGGCGCCGAACACGCGCCGCTGCACTTCGTGACCGGCGGCTTGTTCTCGGCCGACGCGCTGACGCTGTATGAACAGCTCACCCACCCGGTCTGGATGAGCCACGGCACGCGCGGCGACTTCACCGACTACGGCGGCGCCTCGGTCCTGGCCGGCAGGCCGAACTGGCGCATCGAGGCGTTGCCCACCGGGGCCTTGCCGTACTTCGAGATGCCCGACGCATTCAACGTTAGGCTCGACACCTTCCTGGCCTGACTTTCAACGAGCACCGCCTTGCCCCAAACCCGCCACACCAATGCCGTGCGCCTGGAGTTCGCTACCGACAGCCTGGTGCAGACCAACCTGTCGGGCGCCGCCTTCAGCGGCGAGTGGCTGTTCGTGGCCGGCGACGAATCGGCCGGCATCGACCGCCTCGAACGCCTGCCGCCCGGCGGCAGCGAGACGCTGCGCTACGGCAACCCGACCGCGTTCCCGCTCGCCGGGTTGCTGAGCCTGCCCGGCGCGGTCGACGACGAGGCCGATCTCGAAGGCCTGGCGGTGGTCGACGGCTGGCTGTGGCTGGTCGGCTCGCACGGGCTGAAGCGCAAGAACACCAAGCCCGATCGCAGCCACGCCGACAACGCCAAGCGGCTGGCGAAGGTCACGCTCGACGGCAACCGCCGGCTGCTGGCCTGCGTGCCGATCGAGCCGGATGCCGACGGCCGCCCGGTCCCGGTGGCGCTGGCCGCCGACGGCCGCCGCGCGCGCCGGCTGCGTGGCGACTCGATGAACAACCCCCTGGTCCGGCTGCTGTCGGGCGACCCGCACTTCGGGCCGTTCATGGCGATCCCCGGCAAGGACAACGGCTTCGACATCGAAGGCCTGGCCGTCATGGGTCAAGCGCGCGGCGAGCGGTTGTTGCTGGGCTTGCGCGGCCCGGTGCTGCGCGGCTGGTCGGCGATCCTCGAGATCGCGGTCGAGGTCGGCGATGACACCTTGAAGCTGGCGCCGCTGGACGACGACGGCACGCTGCTGCGCAAGCACTTCCTGCAACTCGGCGGGCTGGGCGTGCGCGACCTGCACATGGCCGGCGACGACCTGTTCATCCTGGCCGGGCCGACGATGGTGCTGGACGGTGCGATCCGTGTCTTTCGCTGGGCCGGCGCGCGGGCGGCGCTGGCCGCCAACGGCGAGCCCGTGCGTTTCGAAGCCGACGCCTGCACGGAGGAGCTTGCGCTGCCGCATGGCATCGGCAGCAACCGCGCCGAGGCCTTCTGCGAAGTACCGCTTGCGCTGACCCGCGGCCGGCCGACCTGGCTGGTGCTGTACGACGCGCCGGGGCCGGACCGCCGCGAGGGCACGCACACGGTGTTCGGCGACCTGTTGCGCCACGACTGAAGACGCAGCAACGCGGGCCGGCGCCGGGCCGCCCCAAGCCGGCAGGCGGGCGCCCCACTCAACCAGCGACGGCCAGCATCACCGCGTAGGCCTTAAAGGCGGCGGTGGCCGGCTGCCCGGCCTTCAGTCCGAGCGCGCTGATGGCATCGTTGGTGACGCTGGCGGTCACCGTGCTGCCGCCCGGCAACGTCAGCACGACGATCGACGACACCGCGCCCTTCTCGACCCGCGCCACCGTGCCGGAGAGCTGGTTGCGCGCCGACAGCTGCCAGCCCGCGAAGTCGCTGACCAGCACCACCTCCGAGGCCTTGACGAGGGCGATCGCCTCGACGCCTTTCTTCACCCTCAGGCGGATGGCCGATGCCGTCGAGAGCGCCGCGACGATCTCCAGGTCGCCACTCACTTGCAGCGTCACGTGGGTGGTCGCAGTGCCCTTCTGAACCGCTGTCACGGTACCGGCGAACTGGTTGCGGGCGCTGGTCTTCATCGAAAGCCTCCTCAGGATGGTGGCGAGCTGTGGGTGGGCGAGCAGCCAGTCTTCCTGCTCGTGCAGGAAGCGGGCGTGACGGCTGGCGAGCTGGTCCCACGCGGCAAGCAGCGCCTGGGCCGCCGGCGTCAGGCGCGTGCCGGCCGGCGTGCGGTCGACCAAGGCGGCGTGGGCCAGGTTGTTCGCGGCCTCCAGCAACAGCCAGGCCCCTTTGTAGCTGTAGCCGGCCGCACGCGCCGCCTTGACCAGCGAGCCGGTCTGCCCGATGGCGCGCAGCAGCGCGAAGAAGCGCGCGTCGAGGCGGCCGGCCAGGCGCAACTCGCCGCGCAGCAGCGTGCGGTCGGCGGGGCGGGCGGGCGGCGGCGTCACGGCGGCATGGCTTCACGACACCAGCGCGACGCAGGCAGAGACAGGCTCGCGCGCTGCGCTTCGAGCGGCGCGCTGCGGTCGACCTCGATCAGGCGCACGGCCCGCCCGCCGTCGATCAGCACCGCCACGTCGGCCAGCGCCAGCACGTCGTCGATGTCGTGCGTGATCATCACCGCGGGGATGCCGGCGCGTGCGCGCACCGCGCCGAGTTCGTCGCGCAACTGCTGGCGCAGCATCGGGTTCAGCGCCGCGAAGGGCTCGTCGAGCAGCAGCAGTTGCGGCTGGCAGGCCAGCGCGCGGGCCAGCGCCACGCGCTGCTGCTGGCCGCCCGACAGCGTAGCCGGGCGGCTGCGCGCCAAGGCGTGCAGGCCAAAGCTGTCGATCAACGCATCGACGCGCGCCGCGTCGTCGTCGGTCAGGCGCTTGCGCCACGTCGTCAGGCCGAAGGCCATGTTCTGCCGCACGCTCAGGTGCGGGAACAGCGCGTAGTGCTGGAACAGGTAGCCGATGCCGCGCTGCGCGGCCGGCACGTCGATGCGCCGGGCCGCGTCGAACAACGTGCGCGGGCCGATCCGCACGTGCCCTTCGCGCGGCGCCAGCAGGCCGGCGATGGCTTGCAGCGTCAACGACTTGCCGCCACCCGACGGGCCGTACAGCGCGACCACCGGCGCGGCGGTGGCGAAGGCCACGTCCAGGTCGAAACGACGCCGGCCGTCGCTGACCGACAGCTGCACATGCACGTCGATCATCAGGGCTTGCCGAACCCGTGGCGCGCGAGGATCGCCTGCGCCTCGGGGGCGGACAGAAAGGCGACGAACGCGCGCGCCAGCACTGGCTGCCTGCTGTCGGCCACCACCGCCGCCGGATACGCCACCGGCGAATGGCCGCCGACGGTCAGCACCAGCCGCACCTTGTCCTTCAGCAGCAGCGCGTCGGTGCGGTAGACGAAGCCGGCCTCGACCTCGCCGCGCGACACGTAGTCGAGCACCTGGCGCACGTTGTCGGCGTAGACGATGCGCGGCTGGAGCGCCACCCACAACCCGGCGGTGGTCAGCGCCTGCTGCGTGTAGCGGCCGGCGGGCACGCTGGCCGGCTTGCCGATGGCAATGCGCTTGATCGCGGGGCCGGACAGGCCCGCCAACGCCGACAGCGCCGGCGCTCCTTCGGCCGGCGTGACCAGCACCAGCGTGTTGGCCGCGAAGTCGCGTCGCGTCGCCGCATCGATGCCCTGGGCGGCGATGCCGCGGTCCATCGTCTCGGCGTCGGCGCTGGCGAACACATCAACCGGCGCGCCCTGGATCACCTGCTGCACCAGCAGGCCCGATGCGGCGAAGTTGAAGCGTACCGTGCTGCCGGCCCGAGTGGCCTCGAAGCGGGCACCGATCTCGCGCATCGCATCGGCCAGGCTGGCGGCTGCCGACACGGTGAGCTGCTGCGCCATCGCCCACGGCGACACCGCGAGCAGGACCGCGGCGCACAACATCTTCATGGCGAAGAACTTCCTCGGGGCGACAACAGCCGGTTGGAGAGCAGCAGGATCGCCACCGAGACGGCGGAGATCACCAGCGCCAGCAGCAGCGCGACATCGTCGCGGCCGGCCTGCACCGCGTCGTAGACGGCCATCGAGGCGGTCTGCGTCTGGCCGGGGATCGAGCCAGCGACCATCAGCGACGCGCCGAACTCACCCATCGCACGCGCGAAGGCCAGCAGCGTGCCGGCCAGGATGCCCGGCCAGGCCAGCGGCAGCGTCACGCGCAGGAAGACGCTCCAGCGCGTCTGCCGCAGCGTGCGCGCGGCAGCTTCCAGCGTGCGGTCGACCTGCCCGAAAGCAGTGCTCGAGGCCTTCAGCACCAGCGGCAGCGCGACCAACGCCGAGGCGATGACGGCGCCGTGCCAGTGGAAGATCACCGTGTAGTCGAAGTGCTCGCGCAGCCAGCCGCCAAGTGCACCGCGCCGGCCCATCAGGACCAGGATGCCGTAGCCCAGCACGGTTGGCGGCAGCACCAGCGGCAGCATGCAGACCGCCTCGAACACGCTGCGCCCGGGCAGCCGGGTGCGCGCGAAGACCCAACCCAGCGCCACGCCGAGCAGCAACGCCAGCAGCGTGGCCACGCCGGCCACGCGCAGCGTCAGCAGCAACGGGTCGGCATCGAAGTCACGCAGCAGCGGGCTCATCGGATGTGCTGGGCTATGTAGCTGGATACATATCCCATTTTAGGCACGGCGGCAGCGTCGGGCGCGGGGCGGCGTGACGGTGGCGGTGTAACGGTGGCGGTGTATGGTCTCGCCGCTTGCGGCCGACGTTCGGCCACACCACCCGCCTGAAGACGTCATGAGCCTGGACAGCGAACTCGCCGCCCTCCACCCGCTGCTGCTGCGCTTTGCGAAGTCGCAATTGCGCAATGACAGCATGGCCGAAGACGTGGTCTCCGAAGCGATGCTGGCGATCCTGGAAAAGCCCGAAGCCTTTGCCGGCCGCAGCTCACTGCGCACCTACGCCACGGGCATCCTCAAGTTCAAGGTCATCGACGTGCTGCGTCAGCGCGCGCGAGGTGCACATCGAGCCGCTCGACGAACAGAGCCAGGACGACGCACTCGACGCGCTCTTCAATGCCAACGGCCACTGGCAGGAGCCGCCGCCGGCCTGGCAGCAGCCCGAGAAGTCGCTCGAACAGAGCCAGTTCTTCGAGGCGTTGCAAGCCTGCGTCGACCGCCTGCCGCCCAAGCTGGCGCGCGTGTTCATGATGCGCGAGTGGCTCGAACGCGAGACCGACGAGATCTGCGTCGAACTGGCCATCACGCCCACCAACTGCGGCGTCATGCTGTACCGGGCGCGGATGTCGCTGCGCGAGTGCGTGGACCGCCGCTGGTTCGGCTCGGCGGCCGGCCCACGCGCAGCCGTCTGACGGCGACTGGCGCGGCGGGCATTCTTCAGCGCTTCAGCAGTTCAGCGCATCGCGGTCTGCATCGCCACCGTGCGCTCGCCGGCCATGCGGATGCTGTCGAGTTGCGCGGCGGTCGGGAACACGTTCTGCTCGCCGCGCGAGAGCGCGCCGATGCGGATGGCTTCCAGCGTTTCGGCGATTACTTGGGCACGGCTCAGCGGCATGCCGACCGAACCGACGACGATGCTCCGTTCACCGGTGCTGACTTCGCCAGCGGCGAGTGCGCGCACCGCCTCGGCACGGACTTCGGCGCGGGTCAAGGTGGACGTGTAGACCACCGGGTAGCCGTAAGTGGCTTCGCCAGCCGTTGCGGCTGTGCCGGCAACGGCACCGATGAGGGCGATGGCGACGGTGATGAAGGTCTTGGTGTTCATGATGGATTCCTTTGGGATGAGATCGGGTGGATGAAGATGGGTCGGTAGAGACAGTGAACATCAGCTCCGTTTGGTGCCTGGCGTATTCGCTTTTGCGGGCTGTACGCAGCACCTTGCAGATGAGATTCAGTCGCTCGTCATCTGCGTCGATTACGAAGAATTCGGCAGCCTGCGCGCCACGATCGGCTGTAATGAGGGCACCCCTTGGCCGACACAAGCGGCCCGCTTTCCACCGAAGCCTTCCGTGAAGATCCAACTCGATTGCCAGGATGTCTCGCGCCTGCTCAGCCGCGCGCAGGACGAGTCGCTGCCCGCCGGCGAGCGGGCGCGGCTGCGGCTGCATCTGATCTTGTGCGAGACCTGCCGCAACGTCGACGAGCAGCTTCAGTTCATCCGCCGCGCGATGGGGCGGCTGGGCAAGGACGACGCGCCGCCGCCGGGGTGATCAACGCCGCAGCGCGGGCCGGCCCTGCGGGCTGAATGGGCTACCTCCGTGCTGCGCACTCCGAAATTCGCCCTTGGGGCGGCCCTGCGGGCTTATGCCGGCGGCAGCGTGAGGCGGTGACCCGATGCGCGCAACTCGTCGAACATCTTCATCACCAGCGCCCCGGATGCCGCATAGGGGTCGAATTCGGGGTGGTTCATCAGGATCATCGGGTCGTCTTCACGCAACTCCACGTGGGCCATCGACCAATCGGCAAAGCGTCGCTGCCCGATCTCGCTCAAGTGGATCAGTTCGACGTCCTTGTGCCGCGTGTCAGCCACGATGCGCGCGTACAGCCGATTGACCGCGCTGCGCTCGCCCTCGAGCAGCTGGATGTACAGCCCCTGCCCCTGGCACAGCACGCCGCTGATGCCGAGCTTTCGGTTGTGGGTGTGGGCGGTTGACAGGACCGAAGCCGTGACCGTCGTCGTCTGCGGCCCCACCGCACGGCTCACGTAGAGCATCTGGATTTGCAAGGCAAGTTCCTCGGCGAGACGCGCGGTTAGAAGACAGGCCCCTATGGTGGGGCCGTTTTGGGGTGGCGGTGCGGCGCGCGGCCGATCACTCCACCGTCACGCTCTTGGCCAGGTTCCTCGGCTTGTCGACATCGGTGCCGCCTGCGCAGGCCGTGTGGTGCGCCAGCAGCTGCAAAGGCACCACGTACAGGATCGGGCTCAGCGCACCGTAGTGCTCGGGCAGGCGGATCACGTGCACGCCGGGGCCGCGTTCGATGTGGCTGTCGGCATCGGCAAACACATCCAACTCGCCGCTGCACCCTCGCCGCGCAGCAGCACGGTGGCTCGACGGCCACGAGGCCTCGTCTCAATGCCCGATTCGCCTTCATGGCCGCGCGGCCGTTCAGCAACGGAGCGCACAGCGGGCCCGACCGAGAGCAGCGGCGTCAACAATCGCTAGAGCACAAGCAGCGAACGGCCGGCGGCCAGCGTGGCGAGCTTTTCGATCGCACGCTGGCGCAGGATGTGCTGGACATTGCGAATCGCGAAGATGTGCAGAAACTTCGTGATGTGCGCACCCGTGGCCAACTCCGCGCGCTCGTGTTCATAGAGTTTCGCGACTTCATCCACTGGCACCTGAGATTCCTCTGCCAGGAGCGCCACGATCCGCTTCTGATCGGGCTGTTTTTCTTTCGGAGCGGCCATTGAAGGGTCTGCGACGGAAGTGAAGTCGCTCAAAGGCTAGGGCTACGCTGATCAAGTCCACTACTGGCGCGTCTCCTGCGTTGAGTTGAGCATGAAGCAACAGACCCTTGCCATGGCCGCTGATGACAACGCGCAGTACGAGCAGTACCGCCGCCCAACCAAGCGCG